>ENA-OPTB01000070-OPTB01000070.1-human-gut-metagenome-genome-assembly--contig:-NODE-70-length-95999-cov-8.771648_pt1 | contig 95999 bp, 98 predicted proteins | sample MGYA00241810_ERZ501911 | MGnify/ENA primary metagenome ERZ501911 (study PRJEB25962, sample SAMEA2042304) | human gut metagenome | biome: human gut; feature: human-associated habitat; material: faeces... | reverse complement strand
AGGTGACACAAAGATACAAAACTATGGTTGCCAGACAGTTATGAAATTTGTGTTTTTTGAGTGACGAAGTCAGGAAATAAAGGGTTGCATGTCGCAACCCTTTATTTTTATAGGAGTGATTGTGAAGGAAATATGTAACAATCCTTCGTATTTCGTTTTTGAATTTATCGCTTGGATAATTTACGGAGCAAGTCGCGGTTTAACTCCAGCCATTTTTTATTCCGTTGCTGTATATTCTCTCGAATAGCATTCACGTCGACAATGTAGTCGCTTACTATTTGCAAGAGCGATTCGGGGCGTCTGCGACGACGTTTGTTGGGGTTAATCACCAGGTTCAGAGACTTGGGAATTACTTCCACTGTGATGTCACGACCAGCCATGATGGGGTCGCCATCAAAGTGAATAACCCCTTCTTTCGCACGGTGGATATGGAGTTGCTTGCATCGGTATGTTTTAATACGGCTATTCTGATCAATAGTGCGATTGAACAATTGGAAGGAAAGAGCTGGTACATCAAGGACGGTAAATGGTTCCAAGATCGTCACATCAAGCAGTCCGTCCTGTAGGGAAGCTTGTGGGGCAATATAAGCATTGTTCCCGTATTGGGATGCATTGGCACAGGCGATAAGATAAGCTTTCAGATGTTTGATTTCAGTCTCATTGCTTAGTTCGATATCATACGTTTCCGGTTTGTAGGTAAGACTTTCGTGAAGCATGTTTTCCAAATAGGTAAGCATACCTCTTCTACCGGATTTAGCAAACTTCATGCTGACGAAAGCATCAAAGCCCACTCCGCAAGTACAGAAAAAAGGGATATCATTGATTTTGCCATAGTCCACACAACTGGTTACACCCATGTTGATGATATCAATTGCCCGTTTGGGATCCATGGGAATTTGTAAATGTCGTGCCAATCCGTTTCCGGAACCACAGGGTATGATACCCAAAGCTGTTTTTGTATGGACCAGGGAACGGCCAATCTCATTGATGGTACCATCGCCTCCGATGGCAACGACCATGAAAGCTCCTTCGGCGGCTGCAATGGATGCCAATTCAATGGCATGTCCGGCAAATTGAGTGGGAGTAACCTCAAAATCATATTTATTGCGGTCCACATATTTGTCAATCATCTCCAGGATAGACTTCTTGCTTTGAGTCCCGGATATAGGATTGACGATGAATGTTATTCTCTGTTTCTCCATGATGTTATCCCTTGATTCTATGTTTCCTATGTTTTGACGAATTGAGTGACAAAGGTATGTAAAAAAGCAATAGCAGGCAAGGACGTTTGTCCTGAAAAGGTTGCATTGTTACATTGGAGTGTCAGTTTATCTTGACAAGATACCTCACTCTTGTAAAAACGATAACTTTTTGGAAAAAAACCGATGAAGGACTTCCACGGATTTATATTTTTCTTATCTTTGCCCCCTGTTTTTAAGACTATAAGCAGAATTTCTTAAAAAACGAATCGGAATATTTAAGAAAAACAGAACAACGTAAGCACGAGGCTTACAGGTAAAAAAGAATATGGGATTATTACAAGACAAATTAGCGAAATATGACCTGCCGCAGCAAATTATGGCAAAGGGCGTATATCCTTACTTTAGATGTATTGAAAGTGGGCAGAACACGGAGGTGATGATGAGCGGTCACAAAGTCTTGATGTTTGGTTCAAACTCTTATCTGGGGTTGACAAACCATCCAAAGGTTATTGAGGCAGCTGTCGAAGCGACACGAAAATATGGTACAGGCTGTGCCGGCTCACGTTTCCTCAATGGTACATTGGACCTCCACTTGGCTTTGGAAAAGGAATTGGCTGAGTTTGTCGGTAAGGAAGAGGCTATTATCTATTCAACGGGTTTCCAGGTAAACTTGGGAGTCGTGTCATGCGTGACCGGACGTAATGACTACATCTTGTGTGATGAACTTGACCACGCCTCTATCGTGGAGGGACGACGTCTGTCATTTTCTACAGCTGCAAAATTTAAGCACAATGATATGGAGGACTTGGAACGTGAATTGCAGAAATGTAATCCGGACTCCGTTAAGTTGATTGTAGTAGATGGCGTGTTCAGCATGGAAGGTGATATGGCAAATCTGCCTGAGATCGTACGTCTGAAGAAGAAATACAATGCAAGCATTATGGTCGACGAAGCACACGGACTGGGTGTACTGGGACGTCAAGGTCGGGGAACCTGTGACCACTTTGGAGTAACCGAAGATGTGGATCTCATTATGGGTACCTTCAGCAAATCGCTTGCTGCAATCGGTGGTTTCATCGCTTCCGATGCTTCGGTCATCAATTATCTTCGTCACAATTCTCGTTCGTATATTTTCAGCGCAAGTAATACGCCTGCAGCGACTGCTGCTGCCCGGGCAGCTCTTCACATCATGAAGACTGAGCCCGAACGCATCCAACATTTATGGGATGTAACGAACTATGCGCTGACAAGCTTCCGTCAGCTTGGCTTCGAAATAGGCAATACGTCGACTCCTATTATTCCGCTTTATGTACGTGATATGGATAAGACCTTCCAAGTGACTACGATGCTGTTTGAAGAAGGGGTATTTGTCAATCCGGTAGTCCCACCGGCTTGCTCGCCCAATGACACATTGATTCGTTTCTCTCTGATGGCTACCCATACAAAGGAACAGGTGGACATTGCTATTGAGAAGCTGGTAAAATGCTTCAAGGCACTCGATATACCTTTGAATCCTGAAAAGTAACGAAGCTCTGCCTCTATTCGGCGTAGCTCTCAAGTAAAATAAAGACGCGGATGATGCGGAACTGTAAAACGGTCCGAGTCATCCGCGTTACGATTTTCTAGGCCCTGGATGTTAGATAAGATGCCGGGGGAGATACTTGAAATGAAGTAATAAGAATTAGAAAACATAGTACAGTATGAACAATTTTACATTTTATAGCCCTACCGAATTTGTCTTCGGGAAGGGTACAGAGATGCAGACTGGTGAATTGGTGCGTAAATACGGTGCTTCCAAAGTACTCATTGTATATGGAGGCGGCTCAGTCGTGCGTAGCGGACTTTTGGAACGCGTGAAGCAGACATTGGCGCAAACAGGGATACCCTGTCTCGAACTGGGCGGAGTGCAACCCAACCCAATTGATACCAAGGTTTATGAGGGTATAGACCTTTGCCGCCGTGAAGGCGTGGACTTCGTGCTCGCTGTAGGTGGTGGCTCTGTCATTGATACGGCGAAAGCAATTGCTGCCGGAGTGCCTTATGAAGGTGATTTCTGGGATTTCTACATTCAGAAGGCTACTGTAAGCTCCGCCTTAAAGGTAGCGGTCGTGTTGACAATCCCGGCAGCCGGTAGCGAAGGCTCGGGCAACTCTGTCATAACCAAAGTCAGCACCCTGCAGAAGATGAGTCTGCGCGCTCCCGAACTGTTGCGTCCTCGCTTTTCTATCATGAATCCTGAACTGACATTCACGCTTCCGCCCTATCAGACGGCAGCAGGTATTGTAGACATGATGGCACACATCATGGAACGTTATTTCACAAATACTGCTGATACCGAGATTGCGGATCGCCTGTGTGAAGGTACTCTGAAAGCCATTATTACCGAAGCACCTCGTGTCATGGCTGATCCGAAGGATTATGGAGCACGTGCCAATATCATGTGGAGTGGCATGATTGCACACAATGGGACCTGTGGTGTGGGCAATGAAGAGGACTGGGCTTCTCATTTCATGGAACACGAGATCAGCGCTTTATATGATGCCACTCACGGAGCAGGATTGGCTGTGATATTCCCGGCCTGGCTTACTTGGATGGCTTCGCATCATGTCGAGAAAGTCGCTCAGTATGCGGCTCGTGTCTGGGATGTCCCGGTTTCTGAAGACCTGAAGGCGATGGCTTTGGAAGGTGTGGCACGTTTGAAGTCTTTCTTTACTTCCATTGGCATGCCTGTCAATTTCGCCCAGTTGGGTGTAGAACATCCGGATATTGAGTTGTTGGTGGAGCACCTGCATGCCAATAAAGGGGAGCAGGTCGGATGTTACGTACGCTTGGGACGTAAAGAGACCCGGGAAATTTATGAACTGGCTCTTTAAGGGGGCTTTGAGTGACCGGGTATAAGTAGGTCGGACTCTATTTAGATAATTTGCATAAACAAACACAAGATGGAAACACTACATATAAATAAGGTGGAGGTACGTAACCTCCAAATGGAAGATTATGCCCAGTTGGCACAATCGTTTACGCGTGTCTATGCCGATAAGGATGTGTTTTGGACACGGGAGCAAATCAAGAAACTCATCACAATCTTTCCTGAAGGACAGGTAGTGACAGTGGTTGATGACAAGATTGTGGGCTGTGCACTGTCAATCATCGTTGACTATGACATGGTGAAAGGAGATCATACGTATGCCAAGGTGACCGGCAATGAGACCTTTAATACACACAATCCGAAAGGGAACATCCTTTATGGTATTGAGGTCTTCATCCATCCGGACTATCGGGGATTGCGCTTGGCGCGCCGTATGTATGAGTACCGGAAGGAGCTTTGTGAGAAGCTGAATCTGAAGGCTATCATGTTTGGCGGACGCATACCTAACTATCATAAGTATGCTGACCACATGCGTCCGAAAGAGTACATAGAGAAAGTACGTTCACGTGAAATTTATGATCCGGTGCTGACCTTCCAGCTTTCCAATGACTTCCATGTACGTCGGGTCATGAAGAACTATCTGCCCAACGATGAAGAGTCAAAACATTGCGCGACTTTGTTGCAATGGGACAACATTTATTACCAGCCGCCTACGCAGGACTATGTAGACAAGAAGACAACTGTACGGATTGGACTGGTGCAGTGGCAGATGCGTTCTTATAATACATTGGATGATGTCTTTGAACAGGTTGAATTCTTCGTGGATGCCGTCTCGGACTACAAGAGCGATTTCGTCCTTTTCCCGGAATATTTCAACGCTCCTCTCATGGCGAAATACAACCACATGGGGGAGGCACAGTCCATCCGTGCGCTTGCCAAGTATACCGAGGAAGTGCGGGAACGCTTTATTAATCTGGCAATCAGCTATAATATCAATATCATTACCGGCAGTATGCCTTATATCAAGGAAGACGGCTCGCTTTACAATGTTGGTTTTCTGTGCCGGCGGGATGGTAGTTATGAGATGTATGAAAAGGTTCACGTGACTCCGGACGAGATTAAGAGTTGGGGCTTGAGCGGTGGAAAAATGGTGAAGACCTTTGACACGGATTGTGCCAAGATTGGCGTGCTGATATGTTACGATGTGGAATTTCCTGAGTTGTCGCGTATCATGGCAGACCAAGGCATGCAGATTCTGTTTGTTCCCTTCCTGACCGACACGCAGAACGGCTATTCCCGAGTCCGCATTTGTGCTCGGGCACGTGCCATTGAGAATGAATGCTTCGTTGCAATAGCTGGTAGTGTGGGTAATCTGCCGCGTGTACACAATATGGATATCCAGTATGCCCAGTCCGGCGTGTTTACGCCATGCGACTTTGCGTTCCCGACCGACGGACGCCGTGCTGAGGCTACTCCGAATACGGAGATGATTCTTGTCTCGGATGTTGACCTTGACCTTTTGAGTGAACTTCATACCTATGGAAGTGTCCGCAACCTGCGTGACCGACGTAGCGACTTGTATGAACTCAAAGTGAAGATGAAAGTGTGATGGTCACTCTATTGGCATTGGTGTGCGGACTGGCTTTAGGCATCTTGATCGGTCTGTTTATTGAACGTGCCAAGTCCCGTCAGTTGCAGACAGCCTTGTCTCTGGCAGAGCGGGAACAGGCACGTCTGCAGGCTGTGGCTGAAGCGATGCGCGTGCAGAGCGAACAGGATGCCCGGCTACTGAAACAGGCAGAGGAAGAACGGCGGCAACAGGCGGAGGTGATGAAGTCGGAGTTCCGTAATCTGGCCAACGAGCTGCTCGAAGCAAAGACGGCTTCGCTCAAGCAAGCCAACGTCGAACAGCTGACTGCTGTACTTACGCCGTTGAAAGAGAATATCGAGCAACTAGGCAAGTCCGTGGTGGAAGGACGCATCGCGGGGGTGCAGCAGAAGGAGTCGGTCGAACATGCCATCCGCAACCTGATGGAGAAAGCCGAGCGGATAGGAGAGGATGCCGTAAACCTGACGAAGGCGTTAAAGGCCAATCCAAAGGTGCAGGGAGACTGGGGCGAGATGATTCTGGAGCGGATGCTGGAGGAGTCTGGCCTGAGGCGCGGTGAGGAATATTTCATCCAGGAGAACTGCACCACGGAAGATGGACGCAATGTGCGTCCCGATGTCATAGTCCGTTTTCCTGAGAAGCGCAGTGTGATTATAGACTCTAAGGTGTCATTTACGGCCTACGTGAATTACATCAACGCTGTCAGTCCTGACGAACAGGCTCAGGCATTGTCCGCCCATCTGCTGTCGATGCGTGAACATATCAACGAGCTGGCAGGGAAAGACTATTCGAAGGTCGTGAAGGATTCCATAGGCTATGTGCTTATGTTCGTTCCGAACGAGGGGGCATACATTGCGGCGCTGGAGAAAGACCGGGATTTGCTGAACTATGCCTATAAGAAGCGGATTATCCTGATCAGTCCGTCCAACCTGATGATGGCTCTTCAGCTGGCTTACAACTTGTGGCAGAGCGAAAGGCAGACACGCAATGTGGAGGAAATCATTCGGCGTGGCAATTTGCTTTACGAGAAGTTTGTCACTTTTGTAACGGCATTTGAGAAGCTTGGCAAGCAACTGGATGATACACGCCGTCAGTATGATCAGGCCTTTGGGACCTTGGCTCGTGGCAATGGAAATATCATCGTGAGCTTCCATAAGCTGAAGGAACTGGGCTTGACACCGAAGAAGGATATTCCTCCGACGGTGATGGAAAAGACGGAAAACGACCTGATAGAGTAAATGAAGATGCCCGTTCTGGCGGAGCTGGGGGAAGAAGATTGTTGGAAACTTCCCGTGGCAGTCCAGAGCGGGCATCTTTTATTGGATGGCTGTTGCTGAGTGTTACTTCAGTTTGCTGAGCCCCTTTTTTACTTCCTTCAAGGCGGTTACCCAGTCCGTGTCAAGACTGAATGGGGTGATGTAGTTGGGGTCATTGATAAATGAGCCAATGGTCTCGACATCTTTATCGTTGAAGAACGGATGTTCCGCACTGGTTGTGATGAACAGTTCGATTCCCTTGCGACGCAACTCGGTATCCTTGGTCTGGCTCATCCAGGCAATGAAGTCCGTGACATAGGCCTGCATGGCTAAAGCCTGGTCGTCGAGGATCTTATATTGTGCAGCATTTTCAGGCTTGGCCTGTGACTTCATGTAGTTGAGCGCAGTGAAATAGAAGTAGTTTATTTTCGTATTGTAGTCATTCACATCGTTTGTGTTAACCACATGTGAGGCCTTCTCCAACAAGGTGTTGAATACTTCCTGCCCCTGCATGTAACTGGCAGAAAGCAACAAGGCTGCCGATAAAATCCATTTTTTCATAGTTGTAATGTTCTTTTGATGAATTGTTAAGGGTAAGGTATCCTTTCACGTCTCGGACAGACAGGCTAGGATGCATTATCCGATGCCAAAGCTACGCCTTTTTGAAAAAAAAGACAAATAAATAGTGGGGAACTATGGAGCATACCTTCAAATCGCGTACTTTTGTGTGTAAATATAACCCTAATATATCAAGGACTATGAAATACAATGAAATCGGTAAGACCGGCATGAAGGTGTCGAGTCTGAGTTTTGGCGCATCTTCTCTGGGTGGCGTGTTCCATGAAATCAACGAAGGCAGAGCCTTGGAAGCTGTATATACGGCGGTAGATAAAGGAATGAACTTCATCGATGTTTCTCCCTATTATGGTCATTATAAAGCTGAGACGGTCTTGGGAAAGGCCTTGCAGCATATTGACCGGAAGAAATATTATCTCTCGACAAAGGTCGGACGTTATGGAAAGGATGGGGTCAACCTGTGGAACTATTCAGCACAACGTGCCAAGGAGAGTGTATATGAGAGCTTGGAGCGTCTGCACATCGACTATATAGACTTGATTAATGTGCATGATGTGGAGTTCTCCAACATGTTCCAAGTAATCAATGAGACCTTGCCGGCTCTTTGTGAGTTGCGCGATGAGGGAGTGGTGAAGCATGTGGGTATCACCGACCTGCAACCGGAGAACCTCCAGTTTGTCATCGACCGGGTGCCGGAAGGTACGGTGGAGAGTGTCCTGTGCTTCTGCCATTATTGCCTGAACGATGACCTCTTGACCGATTACTTCGATTACTTTGAAAGCAAAGGCATCGGCATCATCAATGCATCGCCTTTCTCCATGGGTTTGTTGTCCAAACGTGGCGTACCGGCTTGGCATCCGGCACCCAAGGCACTGGTGGAGGCTTGCCGGCGTGCGACCGAACATTGTGAGGCAAAAGGCTATCCTATCGAGAAACTGGCTGTGCAGTATGCGGTAAGCAATCCCCGAATCGCGACGACACTGTTCAGCTCTGCCAATCCCGACAATGTCTTGAAGAACATCGCTTATGTGGAAGAGCCTATTGACTGGGAACTGGTGAAAGAGGTGCAGGACATCATTGGAGACCAGAAGCGGGTAGGCTGGGCTAACTCATAACTTTGGCGAATCTAAAACTGGAAATCGATGGATTTTAAGATTATAGATGCTCATTCCCACTTGTGGCTCAAGCAGGACACCGTGGTGAATGGGCTTCCCATTCGTACGTTGGAGAATGGACGCTCGGAGTTCATGGGGGAGATACGTCAGATGTTGCCACCGTTCATGATTGACGGACGGAACAGTGCGGAAGTCTTCCTCTCCAACATGGATTATGCTCAGGTGTCGGCAGCTGTGGTGACACAGGAGTTCATTGACGGCATACAGAACGATTACCTTTGGGATGTTGTGACGCGCTATCCGGACCGTTTCTTTGTGTGCGGCATGTGCGAGTTCCGCCGTCCCGGTTTCCTGGAGGAAGCCCGTCGGCTGATTGAACAGGGTTTTAAAGCCATTAAAATACCTGCCCATCGCCTGCTTCTTCCGGAAGGGAGAGTCATGTTGAACTCACCGGAAATGATGTCGATGTTCCACCTGATGGAGGACAACGATGTCCTGTTGTCCATTGATATGGCGGACGGGGAGACACAGGTCGGAGAGATGAAGGAAGTGATTGCCGAATGTCCCCGCCTGCGTATCGCAATCGGACATTTCGGAATGGTGACCACCGATGGGTGGACCGAACAAATCAAGCTGGCGCGTCATCCCGGAGTCATGATTGAATCCGGAGGCATCACCTGGTTGTTTAACAGTGAATTCTATCCTTTCCGGGGGGCTGTCCGTGCCATTCGTGAGGCTGCGGACCTGGTGGGGATGGACAAACTGATGTGGGGCTCGGACTATCCGCGTACCATCACGGCTATTACCTATCGGATGTCGTATGACTTTGTCCTGAAATCGGACGAGCTGACGGAAGAAGACAAAGCCTTGTTCCTGGGCCGTAATGCAGAACGCTTCTACGGCTTCAAGCGGCTGGTCGATTTGCCTTACATCAAGAATATGTCTGAGTAAACGTTTACGCAAACACAACGCACATGAAAAAGAATACATATCTAATCCCTTTGTCACTCATCTTCTGCCTCTTCTTCCTGTGGGCCATCAGCAGCAACCTGCTGCCCACCATGATACGGCAGCTGATGAAGACCTGTGAGCTGAACACGTTCGAAGCTTCGTTCACGGAGACGTTCTACTGGTTGGCTTATTTCATTTTCCCCATTCCCATAGCGATGTACATGAAGCGCTACAGCTATAAGTCGGGCATCATCTTCGGACTGGTGCTGGCTGCCTGCGGTGGTTTGCTGTTCATACCGGCTGCCATGATCAAGGAATATTGGGCCTATCTGGGCATCTTCTTCATTATTGCTACGGGTATGTGCTTTCTTGAGACGGCTGCCAACCCCTATGTGACCGCTCTCGGCGACCCGGCGACAGCGCCGCGTCGGCTGAACCTGGCACAGTCGTTCAACGGACTGGGTGCCTTCATTGCAGCCATGTTTCTGAGTAAACTCGTGCTGAGCGGTGACACCTATACCCGGGAGACGCTTCCGCTGGACTATCCCGGCGGGTGGGAAGGATATATCCAGATGGAGACCGACTCCATGAAACTGCCTTACCTCATCCTGGCAGCCCTGCTCATCGTGATTGCCGTGGTCTTTGTCTTCTCCCGTCTGCCTAAAATCAAGGAGGGAGACCATGTGGAGGGCGAGGTGACCGACAGGAAAGAGAAGCTGATAAACTTCAAGGTGCTCCGCCGTTCGCACCTGCGTTGGGGAGTCATAGCCCAATTCTTCTACAATGGCGGACAGACGGCTATCAACAGCCTGTTCCTGGTCTATTGCTGCACGTACGCAGGGTTGTCGGAAGACGTAGCCACGACCTTCTTCGGATTCTACATGCTGGCGTTCCTGGTCGGCCGATGGGTCGGCACGCTGCTGATGGTGCGTTTCCGTCCGCAGGACATGCTGCTGGTGTATGCACTTGCCAATGTGGTTTTGTGCCTGGTGGTAGTCTGCAACGGAGGAACTGTCGGGCTCTATGCCATGCTGGCAATCTCCTTCTTCATGTCCATCATGTATCCGACGCAGTTCTCGCTGGCGTTGAAAGACCTGGGAGCAGACACGAAGAGCGGGTCGGCTTTCCTTGTGATGGCCATCGTGGGAAATGCCTGTCTGCCTCAGCTGACGGCCTATTTCATGCACGTCAATCCTGCCGTTTACTATACGGCGTATCTCGTGCCTCTCGTTTGTTTTGCCTTCTGTGCCTATTACGGATGGAAGGGTTATAAAGTAATTGACTGAACACATATTCATACGAACAAAATGAAAGCAGTAAAGATTACAGCCACTGAAGAAATGCAGGTGGTTGACATTGAAAAGCCGGTGCTCAAGTCCGGTGAAGTATTGGTAAAACTCAGTTATGTAGGTTTCTGTGGTTCGGACCTCAACACCTTCCTCGGACGTAATCCGATGGTGAAGATGCCGGTCATTCCCGGTCATGAGATTGGAGCCGTGATTGCCGAAGTCGGTGCTGATGTACCCGACACCTTGAAGCCGGGCATGGTGGTTACCATCAATCCTTATACCAATTGTGAGAAATGTCCTTCGTGCCGCAATCATCGTGCCAATGCCTGCCAGCACAACGAGACGTTGGGCGTGCAACGTGACGGAGCCATGCGCGAGTACCTGGCTGTCCCCTGGACAAAGATTATTCCAGCGGAAGGCATCTCACCGCGCGACTGCGCATTGATTGAGCCGATGAGCGTTGGTTTCCATGCCGTGTCACGTGGTCAGGTGACCGACATCGATACGGTCATGGTGATCGGTTGTGGCATGATTGGTGTGGGAGCCATTGTCCGTGCTTCGCTGCGCGGCGCTACCGTGATTGCGGTAGACCTGGATGATGAGAAGCTTGCGTTGGCAAAGGAGCTGGGCGCAGCCTATACCATCAATTCCAAGACGGAGGATGTACACGCCCGTCTGCAAGCCATCACCGACGGAGCCGGTCCCGATGTAGTCATCGAGGCAGTCGGCAGCCCCGTGACATACGTGACGGCAGTGAACGAGGTGGCATTTACCGGACGGGTTGTATGCATCGGTTATGCCAAGTCGGAAGTGTCGTTCCAGACAAAGTACTTTGTACAGAAGGAACTGGATATCCGCGGCTCGCGCAACGCTTTGCCTGAAGATTTCCGTGCCGTGATTCGTTACATGCGCCAAGGCGTATGCCCGGTAGACAAGCTTGTCAGCTGTGTGGCAGAACCGGAAGGAGCATTGAAGGCCATGCAGGATTGGGCGGCAGCCCCGGCAAAGGTGTTCCGTGTGCTCGTGAAGTTTTAAACGGACGGAACAGGATTGATACAAAGGCCTTGCTGTCCCTCGCGGACAAGCATAGGATAAGCCCGGTCAAGTGCCGGGCTTTATTTTGTATAAGTGCCGCTTTAATGGACCAAAGTATTATACTTAGGCCCCCTAAGTATTATACTTTGGCAGCCTAAGTATAATACTTTGGTCTGTATAAGCCGGGCTTGTATCGAGCTGTTCCCCTATATGGAGAATGTATAAGCCTGCCTTTGTACGGCAGTCCTCGCAATAAAGACACGGAAGTACAGTAGTTCCCCCTTGTTCCTGTTCGGATGGAGGATGGCTGTACTTCCGTGTCTTTTTATTTGTCCAGGTATAAATCTCGGGTGAGTTCCCGGTAGGCTTCCGTGTAAATCCCCGGTTGGGTCGCGATGACCAGTTCGTCCGTTATGACTTCCGCCGGAACAGACTTACCGAAAGCCAGCAGCACCCGCTTGGGTTGCGCCCGACTCAAGGTGCGTACGTTGGTGCGGCGATGCAGATAGAGCCCTTTCCCCGCTGCATTCACAATAAAGTCCGTAGCGGAATCGGACGGGATGATGACAGAAAATTCCCCTCCGTCAGCCAGTAGCAGGCACACACCTTGCAGCAGTTCTGCGTAGGAGAGGCTGTCCGTGTGTCGTGCCTGGGTGCGTGCTTCCGAGGGACTGTGCAGCGAACTGTTGAAGAAGGGAGGGTTGGATACGATGATGTCGAACGGGTGGGATACCCGGGTGGCATACTGCCGTATGTCGGCTTCCACGACCTCGATGCGTGCAGCCCAGGGACTGTTCCGGACATTCTCCGCCGCCTGTAAGGCAGCTTCCCGGTCCAGCTCAACCGCTGTGATGCGGGCATCGGGAACCCGTTGTGCCAGGATGAGAGCAATCAGCCCCGTCCCCGTACCGATGTCGAGTATGGAGCAGCCCTGTCTCGTCCGTGTCCAGGCACCCAGCAACACACCATCGGTCCCGACTTTCATGGCACACCGGTCATGAAACACTGTGAATTGTTTGAATTGGAAATAGGAGTTGGACATAATGTCTGCAAAGATAAAATACATTTCAATATATTTGTTCATCATTCTTAATTCTTCATCAAAGAGTTGCCCTTCTTTGAAAGTATACGTAAATTTGCAACCACTTTGCGCTTATGTGAAAGGCGCATATTAAAACACTTGACAAGACGAACAATGATTAAAAGAAGATTTAGCGAATTGGACGACACTCACGAACAGGAAAGTTCGTTTTCTCTGATTGCCGATTTTGATGGTAATGAAGAACAATTGTTTGAGGAAGAGATTGATAAGTGCCTGCCTATTTTGCCGCTACGCAATATGGTGTTGTTCCCGGGAGTAGTGCTTCCCGTTGCCATAGGACGTAAGTCCTCTCTCCGTCTTATAGACCATGCATACAAGAAAGGAAAGACCATCGGTGCAGTGTGTCAGCTGCGTCCCGAGGTGGAGCGTCCGGGACTGGAAGACTTGTATCCCATAGGCGTTGTAGCAAAGATTGTGCGTGTGTTCGAAATGCCAGACCAGACAACCACCGTCATTCTGCAAGGTATGCAGCGTTTCCAACTGCTGGAAGTGCATGATGCTCCCAAAGAGAATTTCCTGCTCGGCACAGTCAGCCAGCTGCAAGAGAGCTTCCCTGAAAAAGGAGACATGGAGTTCAAGGTGCTGGTGGATACTTGTAAGGACCTTACCGTGCAGTTCATCAAGAATGCCGATAACATACAGGCTGAAGCAGCTTTTGCAATCAAGAACATCAACAGCCAGATGTTCCTTATCAACTTCATCTGTGCCAATTTGCCACTGAGTGTGGAGGAGAAGGAACAACTGCTCAAGGAAGATTCTTTGCAGGACCGTGCTTACCGCCTCTTGGGTTATCTGAAGCGTGAGGTGAAGCTTGCCGAGCTGAAGGCCAACATTCAGATGCGTACCAAGGAAGACCTGGACCAGCAACAGCGCGAATACTTCCTCCAGCAGCAGATGAAGAACATTCAGGATGAGCTGGGGGGAAATCCGCAGGACCAGGACCTGGCTGAATTGCAGCAGCGAGCCTCCAAGAAGAAATGGAATGAGGAAGTCCGCCGTGCGTTCGAACGGGAATTGTCCAAGTTGGAACGCACCAATCCGCAGTCTCCGGATTACAATGTGCAACTCAATTACCTGGAGACTCTGCTCAGTCTCCCCTGGAATGAATATACGACCGACAATCTGAACCTGTCGCACGCAGAGAAGGTGCTGAACAAGGACCACTACGGACTGGAGAAGGTGAAGGAGCGTATCCTGGAGCATCTCGCCGTCCTGAAGCTGCGCGGTGACTTGAAGTCGCCCATCATTTGCCTGTATGGTCCTCCGGGAGTCGGAAAGACTTCGCTCGGACGTTCCATTGCCGCAGCCCTTGGACGTAAGTATGTGCGTGTGTCCTTGGGAGGACTCCATGATGAGTCGGAGATTCGTGGTCACCGGCGTACGTATATTGGTGCGATGCCGGGTCGTATTATCAAGAACCTGATGAAGGCAGGCTCATCCAACCCCGTGTTTATTCTGGACGAGATCGACAAAGTGAGTCAGGCTACCGTCAATGGAGACCCGTCGTCGGCTCTTTTGGAGGTCTTGGACCCGGAACAGAACAATGCTTTCCATGACAACTTCCTGGATATCGATTACGATTTGTCGAAAGTGATGTTCATCGCTACGGCAAATAACCTGAACACCATTCCGGCTCCCTTGCTTGACCGTATGGAGCTGATTGAAGTGAGCGGTTACATCACGGAAGAGAAGATAGAGATTGCACGCCGTCACCTGATTCCCAAAGAAATGGAGAACGTGGGCATGGACAAGCAACATGCAGTGAAGTTGCCCAAGGCTACCATTGAAGCAATCATTGAATCATATACCCGTGAGTCCGGAGTGCGTGAGCTGGAAAAGAAAATCAGCAAGGTCTTCCGTAAACTGGTGCGCAGCTATGCGACGCATGGTTCCTATCCGATGGCAGAGGTAAAGCCCGCCAACCTGAAAGAGCTTCTGGGAGCTCCGGAATATACCCGTGACAAGTATCAGGGGAATGACTATGCCGGTGTTGTTACTGGCTTGGCATGGACTGCAGTCGGTGGAGAAATCCTGTTCGTGGAAACCAGCGTCAGCCGTGGCAAAGGCGGACGTCTTACGCTGACCGGTAACTTGGGTGATGTGATGAAAGAGTCAGCCATGTTGGCTTTGGAGTACATCAAGGCGCATGCACCGCTGCTCGGCATAGACCCTGAGGTCTTTGAGAATTGGAATATTCATGTCCACGTGCCTGAGGGAGCAATCCCGAAGGACGGTCCGTCGGCCGGCATCACGATGGCGACCTCCCTGGCATCCGCGTTGACCCAACGTAAGGTAAAGAGCAATCTTGCCATGACCGGTGAGATCACCCTGCGGGGACGCGTATTGCCTGTTGGTGGAATCAAGGAGAAGATTCTGGCTGCCAAGCGTGCGGGAATCAAGGAGATTATCCTCTGTTCCGACAACCGGAAGGATATTGAAGAGATTCCCGCCATATACCTGAAGGGACTTACATTCCATTATGTAACGGATGTGAAAGAGGTGTTCCGTCTGGCACTGACCGATGAGAAGGTGGCTGATGCCATTGATTTTACCATTACTCCAGCAAAGAAAGACGAATGAAATTTGAACTGCAACATACCGACCCCCGGAGTCAGGCACGAGCCGGACTAATCACGACTGCCCACGGACAGATTAAGACCCCCATCTTCATGCCTGTTGGTACACTGGGCAGTGTCAAGGGAGTTCATCTGTATGAACTGAAGGAAGACATTGAGGCGCAAATCATCCTGGGCAATACCTATCACCTCTATCTGCGTCCCGGACTGGAGGTGCTCGAACGTGCCGGAGGCCTCCACAAGTTTAATGGCTTTGACCGTCCGATGCTGACAGACAGCGGTGGCTTCCAGGTCTTTTCCCTCTCCGGGATACGTAAATTGCGTGAAGAAGGAGCAGAGTTCCGTTCACACATTGACGGCTCGAAACATTTCTTCACGCCGGAAAAGGTGATGGACATCGAGCGTGTTATCGGCGCCGATATCATGATGGCATTCGATGAATGTCCTCCGGGAAATTCCGATTATGCCTATGCCAAGAAGTCTTTAGGCCTGACGCACCGGTGGCTTGACCGTTGCATAACCCGTTTCAATGAGACGGAGCCGAAGTACGGTTACCAACAGTCACTTTTCCCCATTGTGCAAGGTTGTGTTTATCCGGATTTACGGCGTCAGTCTGCCGAGTTTGTCGCTTCCAAGGAATGCGACGGCAATGCCATCGGAGGATTGGCAGTGGGAGAGCCGACGGAGAAAATGTATGAGATGATAGAGGTTGTCAATGAGATTCTGCCCACTGACAAGCCTCGTTATCTGATGGGAGTAGGGACACCTGTCAACATTCTTGAAGGCATCGAACGCGGTGTGGACATGTTCGATTGTGTGATGCCAACCCGTAATGGACGTAATGCCATGCTGTTTACCAAAGACGGTATCATGAACATGCGCAACAAGAAATGGGAAATGGACTTTTCACCGATTGAGGCTGATGGTGCTTCCCGTGTGGACACGCTCTATACGAAAGCCTATTTGCGTCACCTGTTCCATGCACAAGAGCTATTGGCCATGCAGATTGCTTCGATACACAACCTGGCTTTCTACTTGTGGCTGGTAGGCGAAGCCCGTCGGCACATCATTGCGGGAGATTTCTCCACATGGAAGGCTACCATGGTGAAACGGCTGTCTACCAGACTCTAATTAATCCTTCTTTACACTGAGACTATGCGACTGCAACTAAAAAACATTTTCAAAGGGAGGCTGCTTAAGCGACTTGATATTTACATTATCAAGAAGTTCTTGGGTACTTATTTCTTTGCCATTGCCCTCATTATATCAATTGCTGTGGTATTTGATATGAATGAGAATCTTGACAAGTTTACAGATAAGGGAGCTTCTTGGTATGCCATCATTACCCAGTATTATCTGAACTTTATCCCTTACTTTTCCAACTTGTTCAGTCCGTTGTTCGTTTTCATCTCTGTCATTTTCTTTACCTCCAAGTTGGCCGAGAACTCAGAAATCATAGCCATGTTCTCTACGGGAATGAGTTTCAAGCGACTCATGCGCCCATACATGATTTCAGCCGGACTCATTGCCGTGCTGACCTACTTTCTGGGAGCTTTCATTATCCCCCAGGGAAGTGAGATTCGTCTGAACTTTGAGGACCAATATAAAAAGAAGAAGAAAGTCGACTATGTGCATAACGTACAGATGGAAGTGGCAGATGGTGTCATCGCATATATTGAGCGTTATGAGGACTATAACAAGACCGGATATCGTTTCTCCCTTGACAAGTTTGTAGACAAGAAGCTGGTGTCTCACCTCACAGCCCGACGGGTTGTCTATGATACCCTCAGTACAAACAAGGAACAGTGGCAGTTGCGTGACTACATGATACGTGAATTGGATGGTACTCGCGAAATTATCACACGCGGAGAGAAGCTGGATACGGTACTGCATATTCAGCCACGGGATTTTCTCATTTCCAAAGGTCAGCAGGAAACCATGACAAGTCCTGAACTGCGTTCGTACGTACAACGACAGAAGGAGCGGGGCTTTGCCAATATCAAGGAGTTCGAGATCGAATATCACAAGCGCATTGCCATGTCATTCGCATCATTTATCCTGACAACAATCGGTCTGTCACTCTCCTCACGCAAGACCAAGGGAGGTATGGGACTGCATTTGGGCGTCGGGCTGGCCCTCAGTTTCTCCTACATCCTCTTTCAGACCATTTCGGCAACTTTTGCTGTCAATGCCAATCTTCCGCCCGTTATCGCCGTCTGGATTCCGAATGTTCTCTACGCCGGGATAGCGGTTTATCTCTATCGGAAGGCTCCGAAATAGGCATGTTCAATGATTTGGAGAAGCACACTAAATGAAGTATATTTGCAGCCAAATTAGTAATAAATGTATATGATCAGGAATGCAGAGACACAAAGCGACAGAATGGATAAAGCCGATTCTGTAGCTCTGTGTCTTTGTGTTTCATAAATCTTTCGAAATACCCATTCATGAAGAATATAAGAAACTTTTGCATTATTGCGCACATTGACCATGGTAAATCCACGTTGGCCGATCGTTTGTTGGAATACACCAATACGATACAGGTGACCGAAGGGCAGATGCTCGATGACATGGATTTGGAGCGCGAACGTGGCATTACCATCAAGAGCCATGCCATTCAGATGGAGTATATTTATAAAGGTGAGAAATACGTGCTTAACCTTATTGATACTCCGGGACACGTGGACTTTTCATACGAGGTTTCCCGTTCCATTGCTGCTTGCGAGGGAGCTCTCCTCATTGTTGATGCCACGCAGGGTGTGCAGGCGCAAACCATATCCAATCTGTATATGGCCATAGAGCATGACCTGGAGATTATTCCCGTCATTAATAAGTGCGACATGGCAAGCGCGATGCCTGATGAGGTCGAGGATGAAATCGTCGAGTTGTTAGGCTGTCGACGGGATGAGATTATCCGTGCTTCAGGTAAGACCGGAATGGGTGTTGAAGAGATTCTGCAGGCAGTCATAGAACGCATTCCACATCCGGAAGGTGATGAAGAGGCGCCGTTGCAAGCTTTGATTTTTGACTCCGTTTTCAATTCGTTCCGTGGAATCATAGCCTATTTCAAGATAGAGAACGGCATTATCCGGCAAGGTGATAAAGTGAAATTCTTCAATACGGGGAAAGAGTATGATGCGGATGAAATCGGCGTCCTGAAGATGGACATGATACCTCGTAAGGAACTGCGTACCGGTGATGTCGGTTATATCATATCCGGTATTAAGACCTCCAGGGAGGTAAAAGTCGGTGATACGATAACTCATATAGCGCGTCCCTGTTCGGAGGCTATTGCCGGGTTTGAAGAGGTGAAGCCGATGGTGTTTGCAGGTGTATATCCTATAGAAGCGGAAGACTTCGAAGACCTCCGTTCCTCGTTGGAGAAGCTTCAGCTGAACGATGCTTCGCTCACTTTCCAGCCCGAGTCATCACTGGCTTTGGGATTCGGCTTCCGCTGCGGCTTTTTGGGATTGCTTCACATGGAGATTGTGCAGGAACGTCTGGACCGTGAGTTTGATATGAATGTGATTACGACGGTTCCCAACGTATCCTACCGTATATTTGATAAGCAGGGAGGCATGAAGGAGGTGCATAATCCCGGCGGTATGCCCGATCCTACGCTGATTGACCATATCGAGGAGCCTTATATCGCAGCCTCGATTATTACCACCACCGACTATATTGGCCCCATTATGACTCTTTGTCTGGGTAAACGAGGGGAGTTGGTGAAGCAAGAGTACATTTCGGGCAACCGGGTGGAGCTGCATTACAAGATGCCTTTAGGCGAGATTGTGATTGACTTCTATGACAAGCTGAAGAGCATTTCCAAGGGCTATGCTTCCTTTGATTATCATCCCTGTGGTTTCCGTCCTTCAAAATTGATCAAGCTTGATATTTTGCTCAATGGAGAACCCGTGGATGCGTTGTCCACACTGACTCATGTAGACAATGCGTATGAACTGGGACGTCGGATGTGTGAGAAGCTGAAAGAGCTTATTCCGCGACAGCAGTTTGAAATTGCCATTCAGGCGGCTATTGGTGCCAAGATTATAGCTCGTGAGACAATCAAGGCCGTGCGTAAGGATGTGACGGCAAAATGCTATGGCGGTGATGTTAGCCGCAAGCGTAAACTGTTGGAAAAACAAAAGCGCGGAAAGAAGCGTATGAAGCAGATTGGTAATGTAGAAGTTCCCCAAAAGGCCTTCCTCGCAGTCTTGAAACTTGATTGAGAGAAGACGGGAACAAATCTATGATAAACAATAAACGCGGTTGATACAGAATAAAGCTGATGGCTGTCTGTTTCAACCGCGTTACTAGTATATTTTATTCCTTTCAAGGGAATCTAAAGTTGTCCGGAGCGGACTCTACTCAGTGTTTCCGGAGTCATTTGCAGCAAGGATGCGATATAGACCAGGGGAGCCCGTTTGACAATCTCGGGATAATTCTCCAGCAATCTTTTGTAACGGACATTGGACGGTTCAAAGCGTAGCAAGTCAGCTTTGCGCTGTGATTCCACCAATGAGAACTCCAGGATAGAGCGGTAGAGCAGTTCAAGGTCGTACGATTCCGCGGTAATACGTTGTAGATCGTCATACGCAATTCCCCATACGGCGGAATTCTCCAAGGCTTCTACAACCAGATTGGATGGTACGCGCCGTAAGAAGCTTTCCAAACACATGACCACTTCATTGTCGCAAGCGAGGTGCTCAGTCAGCTCTTTGTTGTATTTGAAGTAGTATTGTCTTAGCAAGCCTTTTTCCACATAAAATAAATAGTTCTGCACTTGGCCTTCTTCCAACAGCTTAGTGCCCTTTCTGGTCTTAAAAGGGACGATGACTTCAGCCAGTCTTTCCAAACAGGGCACAGGAAGTGTATGGTATTTTTTAGCCAACAGTCTTGCTATTTCACGTTTTTTCTCCATAATGATTTTCGAGTATGATACTGCTTGAGTCAATCAGTTACCGAGATCTGTTAGTTCCTGCCGATAGCACAATGTCAAAATTTGCCTTTTGAGCAATTTTTTTTCTCCTGTGTTAATCATACATTTCTACTTGTTGGTAGATAGACAGGATGGTCAAGCAGCATTAGATGTGTATTATATGTCGTTTTAGTCTAGCAAATGTAGATATAATTTTTGAGTTTCTCGTGAGGTTTTGAACGAAACTTTTATGTTTGCCTGTAGCAGAATGCGTGTGGTAGACTTTATCTCCAGAGTATTGCAAAGCCATGATGGGTTCTTTTTCCAGTATGTTTGTTCTGATTATTTTGTTTGTAACTCCGAAAAATATTTTACTAATACATAACTCTATATGCAGATAAACTAGGCATAAATCAGACTCTTACGAATATATTTCTTTCACAGATTTTCTATATCATGCTGATATTGTGCAAAGTCCATTGGCTTTATGATGGTATCTCCATGAGCCAGCAGGTCAATGTCTATATGGATGGTTTCATGTTCCTTATCATCCGGACGGCGTCCGCAGAAACGTTCCATGACTTTCAGGGCGGCACGTACTTCGTCAGCATCCTGGTCTGTTGTGAAACGTGCAATACGATTATAAAAAGGAGAATGATTGTGGTGCATACCGATAGGCTCAGTCTCTTTGATAGGGGAGAAGGTGATATTGGGATAGGCACGTACCAGTAAGTTATAAGCCTGTTGAAGATGATGGGAGGCATCCGTATTCGAGCCTAGACTGATAATGCAATGTACTTCTTTCATCGTATGTTAAGATTGTTGTGTTTTATTCGACCAATTTATGGAGCAAAATAAACATTTTATGTTAGGAGCTCCAAGGAATGTTCCGTATATTTGCATGGTGACTGGTTGTCATAGATGTGTCTAAGACAACTGATATCTTTCCAATTAAAATCTTTTAGTATGAAATTTTTAGGAATTATTCCCGCACGATATGCCTCGACTCGTTTCCCCGGGAAACCTTTGGCGAAATTGGGAGGCAAACCGATGATTGAGCGTGTCTATGAACAGGTCAGCGGGCAAGTAGATGACGTCTATGTAGCTACTGATGATGAACGTATCGAACAAACAGTCAAGTCTTTTGGCGGACAAGTCGTCATGACGTCTCCGGATCACCGCAGTGGAACAGACCGTTGCTATGAAGCTTTTACCCATGTTGGGGAGGGCTTTGATGTTGTCATCAATATCCAAGGTGATGAGCCTTTTATTCAGGCAGAACAGTTAGCTGCGTTAAAAGCTTGTTTTGAGGATGAACGCACACAGATAGCCACCTTGGTCAAGCCCTTTACCGTAGCCGATGGGCTTCCGGCTTTAGAGAATCCGAATTCACCGAAAGTGGTCGTTGATGCAGCGATGCATGCACTCTATTTCAGTCGTTCGGTGATTCCTTACTTGCGGAATTGTCCCAAGGAAGAATGGCTGTCTTCTCATACTTTTTACAAACATATCGGGCTGTATGCTTATCGTGTTGAAGCATTGAAGTCTATCACATCATTGCCCCAGTCGCAGCTCGAACTTGCTGAGTCTCTTGAACAATTACGCTGGCTGGAAAACGGTTATACGATAAAAGTCGGAATCAGTTCAATAGAGACTATAGGTATTGATACTCCCGAAGATTTGGTCAAAGCAGAAGAATATTTGAAGAAGCATGACATTAGATAGAACTCAGCAGCCACTTGTCCGTCCCATGGCACCGTTTGTCATTCCTGAACCAGTGGTACATCGGATGCCCAATGGAATCCCAGTGCATGTATTTCGGGCAGGTGAAGAGGAAGTTGTACGTTTGGATATTATGCTTCGTGGCGGTATTTGGGAACAGAACCAGCCCCTTCAGGCGACTTTTACCAGTCGTATGTTGCGTGAGGGGACGAAACGCTTTTCTTCTGCTGACATTGCGGAGCAGCTCGACTACTATGGGGCATGGTTGGATGTTTCAGCTTCCATGAATTATTCATTTGTCACGCTGTATACACTTACCAAGTATTTTGCACCCACTCTTGCACTGGTGACTTCGATGCTGACGGAGCCCTTGTTCCCTGAAAAGGAATTCCAAGTAGTAGTTGATGGTAATCGGCAGCAATACTTGGTGAACCGTGAGAAAGTGGACGTCATTGCCCGTAGAAAATTAAATCAGCTTCTTTTCGGACTTTCCCATCCATGCGGTCGCTATGCAGAGCTGGAGGATTATGACCGTTTGACAACCGAAGCTTTGCGCACGATGCATCGTCGTTATTACAATATTCATAATTGCATCTGCTATTTGTCCGGTCATGTGACCGATGAAATATTGCATGTGCTTGACGAAGAACTGGGAGCGGAAGCTTGGGGAGATGGCGAAAAGGCTTTGCCGATTACTGACATACTTCCTCCTTCGAACACTGTTCAAACACTGTTTGTAGAACGTTCGGATGCGATGCAAAGTGCTATTCGTATGGGGTGCTTCTCTATAGATTGTACCCATCCTGATTATTTGAAGACACGTTTGTTGATTACTCTCTTTGGAGGTTATTTCGGCAGTCGCCTCATGAAGAATATCCGGGAGGATAAAGGTTATACTTATGGCATAAGTTCCGGGATGGTAGCGTATCCATTTCGCAATATGATCGTTGTCAGTACCCAAGCGGCGAATGAATATGCCCGTTCGGTTGTAACAGAAGTCGGACGCGAGATTGATAGACTCCAGCAAGAACGGGTAGCTGATGAGGAACTTACAATGGTGAAAAACTACACGATGGGGGATATGTGCCGAAGCTATGAGAGTCCGTTTTCACTGGCAGATGCCTATATATTCCTTGAAACGGCAGGACTTCCCAGAGATTTCTTTCGCCGCTCCCAAGAGGCTGTCTTGGATGCAACAGCTGACGAATTGCGCGATTTAGCTTGTAAATATTTGCGTAAAGAAAGCTTTACGGAGGTAATAGCTGGTAAAAAATGTGCAGAAGAGTTTGCTACATAGGGTTGAAAAGTGAAAGAAAACTTAATGGAACTTGTCCGATAAAATGGAATCTGCTACTTTTGAACGACAATCTCAAATCAACAGACAATGCTCATGAAGAAAAAATACATTCTCTATGCATTCTTTATTTTTGCCATGCCATTAGTCGGCAATGCTCAAATCAAAATAGGTAATTATACATTTAAGGATGGCGGTGAATATACTGGTGAACTGAAAAGCCGAAAGCCTAACGGAAAAGGTAAGACCGTCTTTAAAAATGGTGACACCTATGAAGGCGAGTATGTCAAAGGGTTGCGCGAAGGATATGGAATCTATGTAAAGAAAGACGGTGAACGCTACGAAGGGAATTGGTACCAAAACGTACGTCATGGAAAAGGCATCAAATATTTTAACAATAACAATCGTTACGAGGGCATGTGGTATGCTGACCACCAGCATGGGCAAGGAACGATGTATTACTATAACGGGGATGTCTATGAAGGAAATTGGGCCAATGATAAGCGTAATGGCAAGGGTAAATATACATGGTCAAATGGTGCATTCTATACCGGTGAGTGGAAGAATGACAAGAAGAGTGGAAATGGAACACTTGACTGGAATGACGGTTCACGCTATGTAGGTGAATGGAAGAGTGACATGCGTGATGGCCAGGGTAAATATTATTATTCCAATGGCGATGAGTACATCGGCGAGTGGCACAATAATGAACAGCATGGAAAAGGTACTTATATCTATAACAATAAGGACAAGTACGAAGGAGACTATTTCCATGGAAAACGTACCGGAAAAGGTATTTATACGCATGCCAATGGCGATATGTATATTGGTGAGTTTCTTGACGGCGATCAGAACGGGCATGGCAAGTTCACTTGGGTGAACGGTTCTGTCTATGACGGTCAATGGAAAAACAACAAACGCGAAGGCAGAGGTATCTACACCTGGATTAACGGAGATGTGTACAACGGGGAGTGGAAAGACAATCTGGCTGATGGTTTCGGAGAGTTGGTGAATGCCGATGGTTCGATGTATAAAGGACATTTTGCAAAGGGTAAGAAAGACGGACAAGGTACACTCATTGATAAGGATGGCAATCGTTATGAGGGATTCTTTAAACAAGACGTGAAAGACGGTCCGTTCATAGAGAAAGACAGCAATGGCAATGTCATCCGTCGTGGTACTTACAAGTTGGGCCGGCTTGATACGGTAGCAAAGAACTGAGGAAATCAGGAGGGAATAACATGCTTGATTTAGAGAATATCACCAATGAAGTCTGCCGGATTGCCAAGGATGCCGGTCGTTTCCTGCGAGAGGAATGTGGGCGTTTCCGGCGTGAATGCGTAGAGCACAAAGGAGCTCATGACTATGTTTCCTACGTTGACAAGGAGTCTGAACGGCGTATCGTAGAACAGTTGCATGCTCTGTTGCCGGAAGCCGGCTTCATTGCAGAAGAAGGAAGTGCGGGCATGTCCGATGAAACTTATTGCTGGGTAGTTGACCCCTTGGATGGTACGACAAATTTCATTCATGGAAATGCTCCTTATTGTGTCAGCATCGCTTTACGGAATAAGGAGGAATTATTGGTCGGAGTCGTTTATGAAGTGTGCCGCGATGAATGTTACTGGGCATGGAAAGGAGCAGTGGCGCGTTTGAACGGGAAGGAGATACACGTATCGGATGTTTCTGCTCTGGATGATGCCTTCATTCAACTGGGATTCCCCTATGAATCGGAACGGAGCCGTAATTTCATGGCGGAACTGGTTCATAATCTTTATGGACATGTGGGAGGGCTGCGTGTGCAAGGCTCGGCTGCAGCGGAACTATGTTACGTCGCAGCCGGACGTTTTGAAGCACGCCTGGAGGCCTTTCTTGGTCCGTGGGACATAGCTGCCGGTGCACTGATTTTATTACAGGCAGGCGGCAGATTATCGACTTTTACCGGTGGAAATGACTTTTATTCAGGCCGGGAAGTTCTTGCCACAAATGGAAAAATACATGAAAAGATGCTGCAAGTTGTACAAAAATCTCTATATTTGTGCGACTGAATAAAATAACTATACTAAAAATCTAACGAATTATGATTATTGACACACTTGAAAACCTGGAACAATATGCTTCAGTAAATCCGCGCTTTGCCAAGGCTATCGAATACTTGAAGTCTACAGACCTCAATGCACAAGAACCCGGTAAAGTGGAATTGGACGGCAAGGACTTGGTTGTCAACTTCTCTATTGCCAAAGGAAAAACCAAAGAACAGGCTCAACTCGAAACTCACAAGAATTTCATTGATATACAAATACCTCTCTCCTGTACGGAGGTGATGGGCTATACTCCTGCTTGTAATTTGCCTGAAGGCGAATACAATACAGAAAAAGATATTACCAAATTTGCGATGCCTTCTGAGGCATACATCCCTGTACATCCGGGCATGTTTGCCATTTTCTTTCCGCAGGACGGGCATGCTCCCTGCATCTCCGAGGAAGAAAGCATACGGAAGGTGATTGTAAAGGTTCGCGTCTAATTCATTTTTCATGGCTCTATGGAACTGAAGCTGAGACTCGTAAAGAATGACCCTTGGTTGGATCCTTTTGAAAAGGCAATCAATGGACGGCATCAGCATGCGCTGGACAAGATGAAGGAACTGACCAACAATGGACGCAAGACACTGTCAGAATTTGCATCGGGTCATCTTTACTTTGGATTGCATCGTACGGACAAGGGCTGGGTGTTCCGTGAATGGGCACCTAACGCTACCGAGATTTACTTGGTGGGCGACTTTAATGGATGGCAAGAGAAGCCGGAATTCAGATTGAAGCGGGTGCGTAACACCGGCAATTGGGAAATCAAATTGAAACCCGATGTCTTGAAACACGGCGACTTGTATAAGTTAAAAGTTTATTGGAACGGCGGTTGTGGCGAGCGCATTCCTGCGTGGACACGTCGTGTAGTCCAGGACGAACAGACTAAGATTTTCAGTGCACAGGTTTGGGAGCCTGCAAAACCTTATAAATTCCGTAAACGGGTTTTTCGTGCCAATACTTCTCCTTTACTTATCTATGAATGCCACGTGGGTATGGCACAGGAGGAAGAGAAAGTCGGGACCTATACGGAATTCCGCGAAAAAGTATTGCCCCGTGTGATTGCCGATGGATATAATTGTATTCAGATTATGGCCATACAGGAGCATCCTTACTATGGTAGCTTTGGCTATCATGTATCGAGCTTTTTCGCTCCTTCTTCCCGTTTCGGTACTCCTGAGGAATTGAAACAGCTCATCGATGAGGCACACCAGAATGGCATTGCGGTCATTATGGATATTGTACACTCACATGCGGTCAAGAATGAAGTGGAGGGACTGGGTAATTTTGCCGGTGATCCCAACCAGTATTTCTATCCGGGTGAGCGCCATGAGCATCCGGCGTGGGATTCGTTGTGCTTTGATTATGGAAAGAATGAGGTGCTTCATTTTCTGTTGTCGAACTGTCGCTATTGGCTGGAAGAGTTCAAGTTTGACGGGTTCCGGTTTGACGGAGTCACGTCCATGCTATATTACAGTCATGGTCTGGGAGAAGCCTTCTGCAACTATGATGACTACTACAACGGACACCAGGATGATAATGCGATTTGCTACCTGACTCTTGCCAATCTGCTGATTCATGAAGTCAATTCAAAGGCGATTACGATTGCCGAAGAGGTGTCCGGTATGCCGGGATTGGCACTGCCTTTCCATGACGGAGGTTACGGCTTTGACTATCGGATGGCAATGAACATCCCTGATTATTGGATTAAGATTATCAAGGAGAAGGTGGATGAGGACTGGAAGCCGTCCAGCATGTTCTGGGAGGTGACCAACCGTCGCAAGGACGAAAAGACCATCTCTTATGCCGAAAGTCATGATCAAGCACTGGTGGGCGATAAGACGATTATATTCCGCCTTATTGATTCCGACATGTATTGGCATTTCAAGAAGGGCGATGAGAACGAACGGGTTCACCGTGGCATTGCACTCCACAAGATGATACGTTTGCTGACATCCTCCACGATCAATGGTGGATACCTGAACTTCATGGGCAATGAGTTCGGGCATCCGGAGTGGATTGACTTCCCCCGTGAAGGCAACGGATGGAGTTACAAGTATGCCCGCCGCCAGTGGGGATTGGTTGACAACAAGGACTTATGCTATCATTACTTGGGCGATTTCGACCGGGCAATGCTGGAGGTTGTGAAGTCCGTTCGGAATATCCAGAAGACGGATGTGGTGGAAATATGGCACAACGATGGAGACCAGGTGCTCGCCTATATGCGCCGTGACCATATCTTTGTGTTCAATTTCAGTCCCACACGTTCCTTTACGGACTATGGCTTCCTGGTTCCGCAGGGTGCTTATGATGTCGTGCTCAATACCGATGCTCCGGAGTTTGGAGGCAACGGATTGGCTGACGACAGCGTACGCCACCTGACCAACTTTGACCCGGTTTATGCCAAGGACAAGAAGGGATGGCTGAAGCTCTACATCCCTGCACGCTCGGCTGTAGTTCTGAAAAAGGTAAAAGATTGAAAATTGTTTATGTTGAAAGCACGACACGAAGATAGCAAGTCTCTTACACACTTCTATCCCAGTGCTCCTGCATTCGTTCACAGCTTAATGAAATCATGACAGAAAGCTCCTCGACACGATATAAGACCGCACGCAGTATCCGTATTGCATGCGGTCTTTTGTTCATTCTCTTCAGTGTATGTTACTTGTGCTTCCAAAGTCCCTTGCTTGAGATGTTGCAGAAGGTGCTCTCGGAAGGACAGACGACCTATTCGCCTCAGTGGGGCACATGGATCATCACGCTCATCCTCTGCCTGCTACAATGGGGCATCAGTGCGTGGATGCGCTTGCCGGAACGCTGGCATGCACTGACCTACATACCTTCGTTCCTGCTGCTTTCTTTCGTGACCGATGTGCATAAAGACATTTACGAAGCCGTTACATTGGGGCGGTGGATATGGCTTCTGCCCCTGAGCTTGTTGCTGTTCTGGCTTCTGTCATGGGGCGTGCGCAGGCTGGAGATGCTGTTGGGGGACTATCGGAACCAGAAGGGCTGGAGCACGCTGATGCCCAATCTCCTGACCATGTATCTGCTCTCCGTCGGATGTGTGTCATTGGGCAACACCGACGAACTGTTCCACAACGAAGCCGCTGCTGACGCTGCCTTGTTGCATGGTGACTATCGCAAAGTGACGGAGATTGGTGCCGGTTCCGGACGGACGTCACGTGAACTGACGGTCATGAGGGTATACGCCTTGAGCCGGATGGATTCGTTGCCGGACCGTCTGTTTGACTATCCGTTGCATGACGGGACACGCGGACTGCTGTTGGATGCAGGGGTGGCTACGACTTGGCTGCGCGCCGACTCGTTGTATGCCTACCTGGGTGGAACTCCCCGACAGGGAGAATCCATCACCGGCTATCTGCGTCGGCTTTGTTATACGGATACCGGGAATCATCCGGTGCTCGACTACTATCTCTGTGCACTCCTGTTGCGCAAGGAACTGGAGGTGTTTGTCAAGGAGCTGGATTACTTCTGTTACGTGGAGGAGGGACTGCCCAAGGCATACGCGGAGGCACTTTACCTTTACTACCGCCAGCGTCCGTCTCTGAAGCCGCCTTATGACTTTGCGGACCTGGAGCAGGCTTATGAGCACTACCGGAAAGTCTCTCCCGAAGACCGCAGGCATTACTGGTACTATTATGACCACACGACCATCCGTTATGAAAAATGAACAGTCTGCAAGGGCTGAAAACGTACAGGGTGTCCGATATCGGACACCTTTCTTTTTATATATACATTGAAAATCAGTGCTATGTATTTTTGGCACGCGCTTTGCCTTTCTGTAGCTGTACGAATGAAATAAATAAATTAAACTATACAACTATGGATCGAACAATACCAGAAGAAGTACAACGGAAGAAGCGTCGCCGCCGGATGATGATGTGGAGCGGGGGAGGCGTAGGGTTCTTTGCACTCGTCATTGTGGGTGCCATGGCTTTACAGCCGTCGGTGTCGCGCAGCAGCCTTTCTGTGTCGACGGCTGATGTCGGGACGCTCCAGATTTCCATCAATGCCGCAGGTACGGTAGCCCCGGCTTATGAAGAGATGGTCAATTCGCCACTGGATACCCGTATCGTGGAAGTTTACAAGAAGGCGGGAGATTCGGTGAAGGCGGGGCAGCCCCTGCTGAAGCTTGACTTGCAGACGGCAAGTACCGACTACAACAAGTTGCTCGATGAGGAACAGATGCGCCAGCATCAGATGAAGCAGCTGGAAATCAACAATGAGACCAAGCTGAAGGACCTTGCCATGCAGATACGCGTGTCGGAGATGAAGCTCAACCGCATGGCGGTGGAACTGCGCAACGAACAGTTCCTTGACAGCCTGGGTGCTGGCACCCCCGACAAGGTGCGTCAGGTGGAACTGAATTACAAGGTCAGCAAGCTGGAACACGAGCAGCTGTGTCAGCAATATGCCAATGAACAGAAGGTGATGGCTGCCGAAGAGCAGGTGAAGGCATTGGACTTGAGTATCTTCCGGAAAGGAGTGGCAGAGATGAAACGGACGCTGGAGGAAGCGCAGGTCTTTGCACCGCGCGATGGAGTCCTGACGTTTCTGAACGACCAGATTGGCGTCCGTGTGGCAAAAGGTGAACAGCTTGCCACGGTGGCGGACCTGAGCCGGTTCCAGGTGAAAGGAACCATTGCGGACTCCTACATTGACCGGGTGTCGCAAGGAGCAGAAGCCATTGTCAAGGTGGGAGATGCCTTGTGCAAGGGAGTGGTGAACCATGTGGTCCCTACGTCCGAGGACGGCACCATCGACTTCACCGTGCAACTGGAAAAGACGGACAACGGGAATCTCCGTTCCGGTCTGAAGGTCGATGTACACGTGATTTATGGCGTGAAGGACAATGTGTTGCGCATTGCCAACGATACCTATTACCTGGGAGCCGGCAAGTATGAACTGTTCGTCATGACCGATGACAACCACCTGGAAAGGCGGGAAGTGGAGTTGGGGGAGAGCAACTGGGATTTCGTGGAGGTCATTTCCGGCCTGAAGCCCGGCGACCGGGTGGTGGTAAGCGATATGAATGCTTATAAAGGAAAATCCGATTTGAAGATTAAATAAGGTGCAGTTCGTTCGCATTGAAGGCAGGGACAGACGCGCATGAACCGCCACTTAGACGGACCAAAGTATAATACTTAGCCTACCTAAGTATTATACTTAGCTCTGTATAAGCCCGGCTTGTTGCGTGTCCTTCCCTGCACTTGAGGAGGGCAAACCCTGGGGTGGACTTCGTCCCGGCAACGGACGCAGTGACCACCGACTATTCAAACAGACGCACCAAGGTGCGTCCCTGTCCATTGAACTATCTAAAAACTAGAAATCTATGATAACCGTAAGAGACTTATCGAAGGTGTACCGCACCGAAGAAATTGAAACACAGGCATTGGAAAACGTGAACTTGCATATCGATGAAGGGGAGTTTGTCAGCATCATGGGTCCCTCGGGATGTGGCAAGTCTACCTTGCTCAACCTGATTGGGCTGCTGGATGCTCCGACCACGGGCAGTATCGAGATAGACGGACGTCGCGTGGACGGCATGAAGGACAGCCACCTGGCTGAATTCCGCAACCGTACGCTGGGGTTCGTGTTCCAAAGTTTCCACCTGATTCCCTCGCTGAACGTACTCGACAATGTGGAACTTCCGCTATTCTATCGCCACGTCCCCTCGAAGGAACGACGCCGGCTGGCTGAAGAGGTACTCGCACGCGTCGGGCTGAGCCACCGCATGAAGCATCATCCGGGGCAGCTCTCCGGCGGACAGTGCCAGCGTGTCGCCATAGCCCGTGCCATCATCGGTAATCCGAAGATTATTCTTGCCGACGAGCCTACCGGTAACCTGGACTCCAACATGGGAGCCGAGGTGATGAACATCCTCCATTCACTCAATCAGGAGGACCACCGCACCATCGTCATGGTGACACACAACGAGGAACAGGCACGGCAGACGTCGCGCATCATCCGCTTCTTTGACGGACACCAAATCAATTGAGGGAGGAAGGCTTATGTGGAAAACCTATTTACGACAGATACGCTACCTGCTGAAGGAAAACAAGTTCTTCAGTCTGGTCTATATTCTCGGAACTGCCTTGAGCATCACGATGATCATGCTCATCCTGATTACCTACTACATCAACACGGCAAACATCGGCGTGGAGGACAAGCGCGACCGCATGTTCTTCTTCACCCGCGCCTATGTCGTGAAGCCCGGTACGGACGCGACGGGTGACAAGTTCTATGATGGCTTTCAGAGCAGTTCGCCGGTGGGGCACAAGTTGATTGAGAAGTACATGTATCCCCTGAAGACACCTGAAGCCAAGTCGTTGGTGGTCAACATGCAGAGTGTGGTCTACAACAAGACGAAGCAGGTTAATGAAGGGATGTCGGCAATCTCTACCGATGCCGATTTCTGGAAGATGTTCTCCATGCGTTTTCTGGCCGGAGGCCCGTTCTCCGATGTGGATGTGAAGAGCAATGCCCGCAAGGTGGTCATCGACGAGTCCACCGCCCGTGCACTCTTCGGGAAGACGGATGTGGTGAACTATCCCATCGACATCGACTGGAAGGAGTACCGCGTCTGTGGCGTGGTGGAGGATGTGCCTTCCTACCTGAGCGATGCCTATGCCCACCTCTGGTTCCCTTATACGACGGCTACCAGCCGCTTCTTCCGGGGAGGTACTAATGATTTGAAGGACATCCAGGGACCTGCCAAGATGTATCTTTTGGGCTACGAACGCAGTGACCAGGAACTGATCCGCCAGGAGATGGAGCACCAGATACAGAAGCTCAATGCGCCGGCAAAGAAGAGCCATTTCACGCTCAACCACCAGCCCGACACGGCGCTGGAATCACTCTTCCGCATGTCCAGTGACCCTTATGACAAGATTTATACCCGCATGCAGGTGGTACTGGTCGTCATCATTGTGTTGCTGATTCTCCCGGCACTGAACCTGTCGGGACTGATTGTGGCACGGATGAAGAAGCGCGGTGAGGAGATTGGCGTCCGCAAGGCTTTCGGGGCGTCCGTGTGGAACATCATGGGGCAGCTGTTCCTGGAGAACTTTGTGCAGATGCTGATTGGGGGAATCATCGGTCTGTGTCTGTCCTGCGGACTGTTCCAGCTGGTACGCAACACGTTGCTGGTATCTTATCGGACGGCAGGGAATGACCTGTCGGTCAAAGGAGTTGATGTGCTGAACTTCTTCCACATCATCAACTTCTCCACCATCTGTTATGTCATACTCATTTGCTTTTTGTTAAACCTCATTTCCACCCTGTTGCCTGCTTGGCGCTATGCCCGCATCTCCATCGTGGAAGCACTAAATAGAAGATAATCATGTTTTCGCATATCCTCAAACTCATCATTAACCAGTGGCGTGGAAACCTTTGGATTCTGGCAGAGCTGTTTATATCCTTCATCTGTATCTGGCAGGTGGGCAATGTGTTCTCGTCATTGCTCAGTCACAAGCTGAGAGACACAGGCTTTGACCTGGAACATGTCTACCGGGTCACAACTGCCATCCGTGAGAAAGACTCCCCATCGTATGACCCCGACAGTCCGTTGACGGACAACTGGAAGGAGCTGGTCGAGCGTGTCCGTCGTTGTCCCGGAGTGGAAAGCGTCGGTCTGACATCCTACACGGCTTTCCCTTATACCGGTTCGACCAACGAACGGGCTTACTTTGGCGACACGACCCGGACGACTGCCCTGCGCGGACAGCTGACTCCGGACGTGATACGGGTGTTGCACATCACGTCCCCCTCGCCGGAGGTTGACCTGGTGAAAGAGACTTCCACGGGTCAGACCTGCTTCCTGGTGTCACCGCAAGCCATGGAGCAGCTGTACGACAAGAACACGGTCCGTTGCCGCATCTATACGAAGGACGAACGGGACAAGGCGTATCCAGGCATTCTCTGCAGTTACCTGACGAATGAATACGCGGACAATAATGATAACCGTGCCCTTTGGGAAATATGGAGCGAGGGACGGATGATCGAGAAGAATGCCAACAAGGACTTGACGATGCTTATCCGGGTGCATCCTGATGCCGACCACGACTTTCGCGAGACCTTCCTTTCAACGATGCGGGCGCAGCTGACGGCGGGAAACCTTTCCATTGTCAACCTGACCAGGATGGAGGACTACCGTACCTATATCCTCAACCTGAGCAGTATCAACCTGATGTATGGTGCCGGTTATTTCCTGGCGGCGTTCTTCTTCATCTGTGCTTTCCTCGGTATCATCGGTACGTTCTGGTTCCGCACGGAATCACGTACGTCGGAAATCGGCTTGCGCATGGCGTTGGGTGCTACGCGTCGGCAGGTGCGCTGGCAGATGATTGGCGAAGGACTGATGCTGCTTGGCATCGTATGGCTCCCGGCAGTGATTGTCTCCTATGTGTTGCGTACGGCGGTCTGGGACAATGAAACGCTTTTGTCAGATACGGTGCTGTTCATCACGTTGACAGCCGTTACCACGGTGCTTCTGATGTTGCTCATCGTGGCTGGTATCTGGATTCCTGCCCGGCAAGCGTCGCGCATCAATCCGGTCGATGCCTTGCACTACGAATAGGCATGGACTCTGAGACGTTCACTTTTCATTTCTGATTTGATTATGATAAAATCGTATGCTATGAAGATTCTATTTCTTGCGGCTTTTGCTTGTCTGCCGGTGTTGGCAGCCACGGCACAGCGCCAACTGTCCCTGTCGGAAGCCATCGCCCTGGCGCGTCGGCAGAGCGTGGATGCGGCCGTGGCGCTCAATGAGCTGAAGGCGGCTTATTGGGAGTATCGGACCTACCGTGCCGACCTCCTGCCTGAAGTCAACTTTACCGCTACTTTACCTTCATTCAACAAGAGCTATAACCGCTACCAGCAGAACGACGGTTCCTATACTTTTGTCAAGAATAATAACCTGGGGATGGACGGCGAGCTCTCCATTGACCAGAACGTCTGGCTCACCGGCGGCAAGCTGTCGCTCACCACTTCGCTGTCGTACATCAAGCAGCTTAACGGCTCGAAGCAGGAACAATACATGAATGTGCCCTTGTCGCTCACGTTCACACAGCCCATCTTCGGGGTGAACAGCCTGAAGTGGCAGCGCCGCATCGCTCCGGTGCGCTATCGGGAGGCGAAGGCCGACTTCCTTTCCGCTACTGAGGAAGTGACCCGGAAGGCATTGACGTACTTCTTCGAACTTCTGCTTGCCCGGGAGCAGCTGAACATCGCCCATCAGAACCTGGAGAATTCCGAGAAACTGTACAAGATAGCCGAAGCCAAACGCAGCATCGGACAGATATCGGAGAACGACCGTCTGCAACTCCGCCTGTCGATGCTGAAGGCAAGGGCGGCACTGACGGACAGTGAGAGCGAGTTGAACGCCAAGATGTTTCAGCTCCGTGCCTTTCTGGGGCTGAGCGAGCAGGAGGAGATTGAACCTGTGCTGCCCGAGTCGGTTCCCGATGTGGAAATCCGTTATGCCGATGCCCTGGAGAAGGCTCTGCAGAACAACTCCTTTGCCCAGAACATCCACCGCCGGAAGCTGGAAGCCGACTATGCTGTGGCCGAAGCAAAAGGAAACCTGAGGAGCATTGACCTCTATGCTTCCGTCGGGCTGACGGGGCAGGATGACGGGCTGCGGCGTGTCTACCATTCGTCCGCATGGGGAAACAATCAGGTGGTCGAGGTAGGGGTGAAGATACCCATTCTTGACTGGGGCAAACGTCGGGGAAAGGTCAAGGTGGCAGAGAGCCAGCGGGAGACGGTGCGTGCACAGATACGCCAGGAGGAGATGGACTTCAACCAGGACATGTTCCTGCTCGTGGAGCATTTCAACAACCAGGCCATGCAGGTGCGTATCGCAAATGAGGCGGATTCCGTAGCCCAACAGCGTTACAATGCCAACGTACAGGCTTTCATGATTGGCCAGATCAGTACGCTCGACCTCAACGATTCGCAATCGTCAAAAGATGATGCCCGTCAGACGCGCATCTCCGAACTGTACAATTACTGGAACTACTTCTACCAGCTCCGCAGCCTGACCCTTTGGGATTATGAGCGGAATCAGGAGTTGACCGAGGACTTCGAGCAGGTGATAAAGAATTGACAGGAATCTTGCAGGCTTAAGCTGTAGTTGGCAAGCGACTTATCCCTCTCTTTTTGCCTACTGAAGCCTTGCCGGCTACAGCCCAGGCTTGCAAAGTTGAAGATTTGGCTTTATTTTTGTTAACAGGTTGCCGACCTTCTTCCCCGATACAGGGACCAGGAAGGGACGCTGACGCACAGTCCGTGCGTCTTCACACCAATTTAAGAACTAGACTATAATGATACTGATAATAGACGATGACAGCTCCATCCGCACTTCACTCAGCTTCCTGCTCAAGCGGGCAGGCTATCAGGTGACGGCTGTTCCCGGTCCGAAAGAGGCCTTGCAGGCTGTGCGCTCGGAAGCCTTTGAACTGATATTGATGGATATGAACTTCACCTTGTCCACCACCGGTGAGGAAGGGCTGGTGCTCCTGCGTCAGGTGAAAATATTCCAGCCGCATGTCCCGGTCATCCTGATGACAGCTTGGGGAAGCATCCAGCTAGCCGTCAAGGGGATGCAGGCCGGTGCCTTCGACTTTGTCACCAAGCCGTGGGACAACCGTGCCTTGCTGAAGATTGTCAAGACGGCTCTTGAGCTGAATGCACCTCCGGCAGAAATCGGGAAGGCGCGATTCGACAAAATCATCGGACGCTCGAAAGCGTTACAGGAAGTGCTCGGACTGGTGGAGCGCATTGCGCCGACGAATGCTCCGGTACTGATTATGGGAGAAAGCGGGACTGGAAAAGAGCTGATTGCTGAAGCCATCCATACGAACAGCCCGCGGAGTGCGGCACCCTTTGTCAAGGTCAATCTGGGTGGTGTGTCGCAGAGCCTGTTTGAGAGTGAAATGTTCGGACACAAGAAAGGGGCTTTCACCGATGCCTATACGGACCGTACGGGACGTTTCGAGATGGCGGACCACGGCACCATCTTTCTGGATGAAATCGGGGAACTTGACCTCGCATGTCAGGTGAAGCTGTTGCGCGTCCTCCAGGATCAGACATTCGAGGTGCTGGGAGACAGCCGTCCGCGGAAAGTGGACGTCCGCGTGGTGAGTGCTACCAATCGCAACCTGGCACAGATGGTTGCCGGACATACCTTCCGTGAAGACCTTTTCTATCGCATCAACCTCATCACCATCCACCTTCCGGCACTGCGTGAACGTCGGGAAGACATTCCTCTCCTGGTCAATCACTTCATTCTCCGTCAGGTCGAAGCAAACGGACTACAGCCGGTCGAGGTGGAAGCCGAAGCCATGGAGTTCCTGCAACGCCTTCCTTACAGCGGGAACATCCGTGAACTGAAGAATCTGGTGGAGCGCACGCTCCTGGTGTCAGGACACCGTGTGTTGCGTGCTGCCGACTTTGAGGCGAACTATCATCCGACGCAGGCTCCCGAGATTCCGGCAGTTGCCGCATCAGGGCTGACACTGGAAGAGATGGAACGGCAGACGATAGTGCAGGCCTTGCGCCAGCATGACGGCAATGTGTCGCAGGCAGCGTTGCAGCTGGGACTGAGCCGGGCGTCACTGTACCGCCGGATGGAGAAGTACGGCATTGAAGGTTAGGAGGAACAGCTATGCGTGTACGGACTTTCTTTTTGATTTTTGCCCTGCTGCTGGTGACGACGGGAGCGTTGTGGGTGATTCGTCTGTCAGGAGTCGCCTGGGTGGCAGATGCGGTCTTTGGGGGGATAAGCCTGGTAACCCTGGTCTTCCTGTGGTTGTTCTACCGCCGCATCATGAAGCCTTTCCACTCCATTGAGAATGGCATGTTACTGCTGAAGGAACAGGATTTCAGCTCAAGGTTGCGTACGGTCGGGCAATATGATGCCGATCGCATCGTCCAGGTATTCAACCGTATGATGGAACGCCTGAAGACCGAGCGTCTGCATGTGAGGGAGCAGAACCAGCTGTTCGACCTGATAGCCCATTCGTCGCCGATGGGTATCCTCATCCTGGACTTGGACCGGCGAATCTCCTCCATGAATCCTGCGGCAGAACGTTTCTTGGGCATTCCCTTTCAGTCTGCGGGCGGCAAGACACTGGACGAATGCGATTTTGACTTGAAAGATGCCTTGCTGGGACTGACGATGAACGAGGTAAGGACCGTGCGTCTGGACGATTCGAACATTTACCGGTGCAGCTGCCTGTCGTTCCTGAACAATGGTTTCCGCCATACCTTTTATCTGATAGAACTGCTGACGGAGGAGGTGAACGAAGCCGAGCGGAAGGCATACGAGAAAGTGATCCGCATGATTGCTCATGAGGTGAACAACACGGTGGCAGGGGTGACTTCCACGCTGGATACTCTGGATGCTGCCTGCGAGGGCATGCAGGACAGTGAAGAGATGCGGGAGGTGATACGTATCTGTATCGAGCGTAGCTACAACATGGCACACTTCATCACCAACTTTGCCAATGTGGTCAAGATACCCGATGCCATTCTGGTCCGTACCGATCTCAACGAAGTGGTGCGTGTGAACATGCAGTTCATGGAGAATCTTTGCAATCAGCATGCCATCACGCTGCGAACATCGCTCTCCGAGATTCCCGTATGGGTACAGATGGATGTCGTACTCTTCCAGCAAGTGCTGATAAACATCTTCAAGAATGCGGTGGAGAGCATCGGATGTGGAGGAACGATTTATATCCGTACACAAAAAACTTTGCCGTTGCTGGAAGTGACCGACAACGGCAAAGGTATCGATAAAGAAACGGCGTCGAAGCTGTTCTCACCCTTCTTCTCCACCAAACCCAACGGACAGGGCATCGGTCTGATGCTGGTGCGTGATGTCCTGCTTAAGCATCATTGCACTTTCTCCTTGCGAACGGACACAGACGGACTGACACGCTTCCGTATCCAGTTCCCCGAATGAAGTCAAGGTAGAGTGGGATTGAGGTTAGAATACATGCGGGACAAACTCGGAAAGGTTGTCAGTGATTTCGCTGGTATTCTCGCGGATACCGATTCCGGCAGGTTCGCCGCCAATAACCCATGAGCCAATGATGGGGTAGCGTCCCTGATAGGAAGTCGGGCGGATGTAGGACTGGTAGACATAGCCTTCTTCTCCGTAGTCGCCCTTCGTCTCGGCGATGCGGACCTCCTCGTTCCAGTCATGGATATCGACGATGCTTACGTTGTGACCTTCGCGGGAGTAGATAGGCTTCTTGCAGAAAATGCCGAATTGCGGACGTGAGAGGAATGCCGGAAGTACGTAAGGCGAGTTGGGAAACAGTTCATAGAGGATAGTGAGAATTGCCTTGTTTGACATGACTGCTTTCCAGATGGGCTCAATCCAACGGATGTCGGCCAGACAGCCTACTTCGCTCTCGTTTATCATCCATTCCCACGGATAGAGCTTGAAGCAGTCGGTGATGCGTTCGCCACTGGGGTCGAAGAACCGGCCTTCGTTCAGGTTCATATCGGCGATGTCCATCACCCGTGTGGAGATGCCGGCTTCCATGGCGGTGCTTGCCAGGTATTGCAGGGTCCCGGTGTCTTCACTGTTTTCCAACGAACCTACAAAGTGTACGCTGCTGTGAGGCTTGTACATATCTTTCCACGATTGGACCAGGGCTTCGTGGATGCCGTTATACTGGTCACGGTAGGAAAACAAATCCTCCTTCCATTGCCACTGAATGAGTGAGGCTTCCAGCAGGGAGGTCGGCGTGTCGGCATTGAACTCCAGGATTTTGGGCGTTCCATCCGGAGCAATCAGAAAATCAAAACGTCCGTACAGGCTGGGCTCGTCTTCATCCCAGGCATATTTGATGCGTCGGCAGACGTGTGGCGGAATCTTCAGGACCTGTTCCATCCATTGTGGACGTTCCTCGATAATATGTCGTGCAGCCTCACACATCATCTGGTAAGCCTGGCGGGTAGCCTGTTCCAGTTTCTCCACTTCGTCTGCGCGGAGGAGATAGTAGGCTTCTTCTTTCCAGTATGCTGCATGGAAATCAAATCCAAGTTGCTCAATCTTTTCTTGGTAATTGGGGCGGGGTGTTACAGATATTCTGTCCATGGTGCATCAGGTCATTTAAGCGTAAATACTACGTGAACGTCCGGTCGAGCCAAACACCGAACCTTTGGTCTTGGCTGATGGAGTACTCATCTTCACACCTGAAGGGGCATCGACGGTAGCTCCTTGTGCATTACGCCATGTTCCGCTGCCCGGATAATAATAATGAGTGGTGGAAAGTCCGTTGGCAATGGATGGCATCAGTGCCCAACGCATCAGCATGGCATTGTAAATCCATTGGTTGCCTTGTGAGTCACGGTATTCTTCTTTGTCTTTCGGATTCTCGGGGAGTTCTGTCTTCTGTGTGCATCCGGACAACGCCATCATGCACACGGCAGCAATCAGATAAGTCTTTCTGTTCATCTTATTTTTTTGTACTAAACAAATCGTGGTAAAAATACAAACAAACTTCCGATAAGCTTTTCTCCCGGAACACAAAAAAGCTAAATGATGGGGAACTTTGACTGAAGTACAGGAGTCATTGCGTTCGGATAACCAATCCATAAGTCCAGTATCTGTCCGGATGTAATGCTCATCTTTCTTATATTAAAGGAAGGAGAGGAAAGGCTTTTCCAGTCGAAAAGAATTACAGAAGTCGGTGCAACCGATGGATAGGCATTCCGCCACGTCCCTCTTCCGGAACTATGTGCCAGATGTAGGGGCCCGCAGGGGAGAACATTGCAGCAAATAAGGTCTCGAAGGGAGCAGGCAATTGAAGAGTAAGCGTTGGCTGTGCTGACAAAAAAGCAATACCTCCCAGCCATTCGGTAGATGCCATCTCTTCACGAAGCGGGAAGGAGCGTACGTATCGTCCGCCTTCCACAACCACTACTTGCAGACTTTCCGCAGTTGTGGCGTTGCGCCATAACTGATGCACTGCATATTGTCTGACGGGACCGGACATTAGCGTTGGCGTTGTTGCTGACGACGCAGCTCGGCAGGAGAGAGGCGTTGCGGTGTTTTTGTAACTGACGTAGTGTCAGGAGTCTCCGGTTGCTTCTCCTTTTTGGAGTTCAAGGTATCTGTCGTTGATTGGGCGATGGAATCGGCTTTCTCTGCTGCTTTTCGCCGCATTGCTTCCAGATGTTTCAGCTCGACGGAAGTCGGATGGATGCGTGTCAGTGATACATTGCCGAGTACCACCGGGCGCAGGGCTGACTTAACCGAGTCCGACAGATAGATAAAGCCTTGTATGCTTCTGAGCTGCAAGGTATCAGCCTTGATGTTGAGAACGAGACGTCCGTTTCTCGTAACAGTACGCATGACTGCCTGTGTGGAGTCATTGCGGTAGCTCAACGTGAGACCGGCATAGAGGTTTATGGGGAGCGAATCGGGACGTAACACATCCATTTCCCATGTGAATCGGTCAAGCTGGTGATAGGTTGTATCGGCGGTAAGATTGAATGTCAGTCTGTTGGTAAGTGCTGCCGGAGTAAGTACATACATCTTCTTTCCTTGCCACAGCGATACGGTATCACCTGAAACCGTTGTCTGCTGTTTCCGTTCCTGGTACAGGGTGGCGAGGTTCTTGTTGGCATCCTCATACCGCTTGCTGAGATTCTGGTAGATGTCATCCAACTTCTCCATGTTGCGTGTGTACCACACCATGGAACTGTCGAACTGCGCTTCAGTGATGTGATGTTTCTCAAAGACATAGTCGGTGAGTAACTCACGCTTGTAACGTTCTTCTCCATTGAACTCCGTTCCCACAGCTTGCGCCAGGTGATAATCATAGAGAATGTCTTCCATACGGTCGGGTGGAATGACATCGGAGGGCATCCGTTTCTTGCATGAAGTCAGCGTGAGGCAACCGCCTACGGCCAACCACAGAAGCAGGTCAGGCAGCTTTTTCATTCTTATCGGTTGATTGGGTTGAAGAGTGTTGGTTCAGATAGTTGCTATAGAACAGCAGCAAAGCAATGATGCCACAGCTGATGGCAGCATCTGCAAAGTTGAAGATTGGACTGAAAAAGATGAAGCGGTTGCCACCAACCAAAGGCATCCAGTCGGGCCAATAGGTATCAATGATCGGGAAATAGAACATGTCGACCACACGACCGTGGAAGAGGGATGTGTAGCCTTCTCCCCAAGGAACGAACTGCGCCAGCTGGAACGGAGTACTTTCAGAAAATATCATCCCGTAGAACACGCTGTCAATGATGTTTCCGGCTGCACCGGCAAGAATGAGTGACAGGCAGACAATGAAGCCTGTCTTCATGGTGCCTCTTTTGATCATCTTATGCAGGTAATAGATGATAGCGGCGACTGCAACGATGCGGAAAGTGGTCAGGAACAGCTTGCCGAATATTTCCATACCGAATGCCATCCCATTGTTTTCAGTGAAATAGATATAGCACCAGTCAGTGACCCGGATGCTTTCGTGGAAATACATGTTTGTCTTTACGGCAATCTTGATAAGTTGGTCGATGACCAATACCAAAAAGATGATTATCAGGGAAAGTCTGCCTTGAGTCAATAGTTTCTTCATTGGATCTGTAAGTTGTTGGGCTGAAAGTCTTAGAGCTGACGAGTCCTTTAGTTCCAAGTCTTTTGTCAAGGCTCATACTAAAATACCCGTCAGCTCACTCACTTTCAATTCCCAATTACTTTTTAGCTTGTTTGGCTTCGATACTTAATGTTGCGTGAGGAACAGCACGCAAACGTTCGGCGGGAATCAGTTTGCCGGTTTCACGGCAAATACCGTAAGTCTTGTTTTCGATGCGTACCAATGCGGCTTGCAATCCTTGGATAAACTTCAGTTCCCGTTGCGCCAGACGTGTTGTTTCTTCCTTGGACAAGGTGTTGGCACCTTCCTCTAAGATTTTGTAGGTAGGGGATGTGTCGTCCACATCGTTGCCGTCTACGTTCATCATACTTGCCCGCAACTGTTCGTAATTCTTTTGTGCGGTAGCCAGTTTTTCAAGGATAATTGCTTTAAATTCTTCCAACTCTGCATCTGAGTATCTAGTCTTCTCAGCCATAGTAGTATTTATAGTTTTAAGATTAAGATTTAGTTTTTTACAACCTTGATAAACAAGGAGAAGTCGTCGAATGAAAGTTCCGTACCGTCTTCTACCTCATCTACCAGTTCCAGTCCGGTGGCTAAAACTTGGTTACAAATATAGTCATTATATTCTATCACGGCATCATCGGTCTGTGAATTTTTGGACAGACAGATGCTTATCTTGTCCGTGATTTCGAAGCCACTGCTTTTACGGATGTTTTGAATACGGTTGACAAGTTCACGTGCTACACCTTCGCGACGCAGCTCTTCAGTCACCACCACATCCAGAGCAACGGTCAGTTTTCCGTCGTTAGCAACCAGCCATCCCGGGATATCTTCACTGAGGATTTCCACATCGGCTACTTCGACGACAGCCTCTCCCGTTGGCAGTGCCAGTGTATAGCTGCCGTTGGTTTCAAGTTCGGCAATTGCGTCCTGGGTCAATCCTGCCACAGCGGCAGCTACAGCTCCCATTTGTGCTCCGAATTTCGGACCCATTTTCTTGAAGTTGCATTTTACCTTTTTCACCAAAATGGCGCGGTCGTTCTCAACAAACTTCAATTCCTTGACATTCACTTCGCTCAAGATAAGTGATTGTACAGCTTCCAATCGTTCACGCTGTTTAGCATCCGTGACAGGAATCATGATGCACTGCAGGGGCTGACGTACCTTGATATTTACCTTGCGGCGCAGGGCAAGTACCATAGAGGTGACATCCTGTGCCATCTGCATACGCATTTCCAGTTCCTTATCCACGAAAGAAGCATCGAAGACGGGGAATTGTGCCAAGTGGACAGAAACAGCATTACCACGTCCGGTAATAGCAACCAGGTCTTTGTACAGCCGGTCGGCATAAAATGGAGCGATGGGTGCCATGAGGCGGGCTACTGTTTCCAAGCAGGTATAAAGAGTCTGGTAAGCAGACAGTTTGTCGGTTGACATCGAGCTGCCCCAGAAACGTTTACGGTTCAGACGTACATACCAGTTGGACAAATTGTCATTGACAAAGTCCTGAATCAGACGTCCCGCCTTTGTCGGTTCATAATCGGCATAACATGCATCAACATCCTGAATCAGGGAGTGGAGTACCGAGAGAATCCAACGGTCAATCTCCGGACGTTCGTTCATCGGGACTTCAGCCTCTGCATATTCGAAGCCGTCAACATTGGCATAGAGGGCAAAGAAAGAGTAGGTGTTATAGAGGGTTCCGAAGAATTTCCGGCGAACCTCATCCACTCCTTTTGCGTCAAACTTCAAGTTATCCCACGGAGAGGAGTTCGTAATCATGTACCAGCGCAACGGATCGGAGCCGTATTCTTCGATGGCACCAAACGGGTCAACGGCATTGCCTAAACGTTTGGACATCTTGTTACCGTTCTTATCCAGGACAAGTCCGTTAGAGATAACAGCCTTGTAGGCTACACTGTCGAACACCATGGTTGCGATGGCATGGAGTGTGAAGAACCATCCACGGGTCTGGTCAATGCCTTCGGCGATGAAGTCTGCCGGATAAATGAGACGGCTGTCAAGTTCCTCCTTATGTTCGAACGGATAGTGAACTTGTGCATACGGCATAGCACCAGAGTCGAACCACACGTCGATAAGGTCTGTTTCACGTTTCATCGGCAGACCGCTCTCAGATACCAGGATAATGTCATCCACATAAGGACGATGCAGGTCTATCTTGTCATAATTCTCTTTGGTGTAAACACCGGGGACGAAGCCGTTATCCTTATAGGGATTGGACTTCATAAAACCTGCTGCAACAGCTTTTTCAATTTCGTTGTACAGCTCTTCAACAGAACCGATGCAGATCTCTTCCTTATTTTCCGAACGCCAGATAGGTAACGGAGTACCCCAATAGCGCGAACGGCTCAGATTCCAGTCATTCAAGTTCTCCAACCATTTGCCGAAGCGTCCGGTTCCGGTTGACTCAGGTTTCCAGTTAATGGTCTTGTTCAGTTCTATCATGCGCTCTTTACAAGCCGTAGAACGGATGAACCAACTATCCAGCGGATAATAGAGTACCGGTTTGTCTGTACGCCAGCAATGCGGATAATTGTGTACATGCTTTTCAATCTTGAATGCTTGGTTGGCAGCCTTCATCTGCATACAGATGGAGATATCAAGTGTTTCGTCCTTGTCGGTCAGATTCGGGTCGTAGGCATTCTTCACGAAGCGGCCCTCATATTCCTTATATAAAGCTACGTTGACATACTCTTTGACAAAGTTCTCGTCCAGCTCGTCCAACAGATAGAATTTACCTTGCAAATCAACCATCGGGCGACGTTCCCCTTTCTTGTCAACCATTTGCAAGGGAGGAATACCGGCAGCCTTGGCTACCATGGCATCATCCGCACCAAAAGTAGGTGCGATGTGTACAATACCCGTACCGTCTTCAGTCGTTACATAATCACCGGGGATTACGCGGAAGGCACCTTCACCCGGATTAACCCAAGGGAAGAGCTGCTCATATTCCATGCCCACCAATTCGGGACCTTTGTACTCAGCAATCACCTTGAAGGGAATGAGTTTATCTCCTTGTTTGTATTCTTCCAAAGGAAGACCTTCCGCTTTTTTGTTGAAGTGGTTGTAGAGAAGTGCTTTGGCCAGAACGACCGTGATTTTCTCTCCGGTATATCCGTTATAGGTCTGAACAGCTACATAATCAATCTTCGGTCCAACACAAAGAGCCGTATTTGAAGGCAATGTCCACGGCGTAGTGGTCCATGCCAGGAAATAAGGAGTACCCCACTGTGTCATTTCCGGTTTGGGATTTTTTATTCTGAATTGTGCCACAACTGTCGTGTCCTTCACGTCGCGGTAGCATCCCGGTTGATTCAGTTCGTGTGAGCTCAATCCTGTTCCGGCTGCCGGAGAATACGGCTGAATGGTATAACCTTTATAAAGGAGATTCTTATTATACAACTGTTTCAGAAGCCACCAGAGCGTTTCGATGTATCTGTTGTCATACGTGATGTAGGGATTATCCAGATCCACCCAATAGCCCATTTTATGGGTCAGGTCTGTCCATTCCTTGGTGTATTTCATCACGTCCTGGCGGCATTCCTTATTGTAATCAGCTACGGAGATGGTCTTGCCGATAGCCTCTTTGGTGATTCCAAGTTTCTTTTCCACGCCAAGTTCCACAGGAAGTCCATGTGTATCCCATCCGGCTTTGCGTTTCACCAGATAGCCTTTCATGGTCTTATAACGGCAAAACGTATCTTTGATGGAGCGTGCCATCACATGGTGTATACCCGGCATACCATTGGCCGAAGGAGGACCTTCATAGAAAATGAAAGAAGGACAGCCTTCACGTTCTGTCATACTTTTGGAGAAAACATCGTTTTCATCCCATTCCTTCAATACATCTTTGTTTACTTGTGATAGGTCGAGCTGACCATGTTCAGCAAATCTCTTACCCATAGCTGTTATCTATTTTTTACAATGTCACTTTTAATAACGCGCAAAAATACAAGAAAAAAGCATAGGAGGAAATATTTATTTCGTAAAAAGGTACAAAATGCTTGCCTTTGTCAGGTCACATCCATAGATGACTTTCAAAATTTCAATCGTGTGGCTCACGGCTGAAAGATGAATTGTTCAAAAAACCGATGCAAAAGCCGAGGAACGGCGTACTCCTCCAATTCGTTTATTTTTATACGTTCAAAGCCAGCAAACGAATGAGTATCTTCCGGAAGTATCACTTCATAAAAAGTCGCGTAGATTACACGATGGGAAAGTACATGTTTTATTTCCCGCTGCAAGCAACGGAACGTCGGAGTCTCTCTCGGGACAATCCACGCCTGTAATTTGTCGGAGCCATATAATTCTTCCTCCGTCCAAGGGGTGTCACTTTCAACGAGTGGAAGCTCATACAGATTCTTCCAAATATCATCATCCGTTCGCTTATGAATAAAGGTAAACGCGCCCGCGCGAACATATATATAATTAAAGTATCGGGGAAGGACCTTAGTTCGGTGCGATTTTACGGGTAATTTGTCTACGCATCCTTCCTTCCGTGCCACACAGGATACTTCCAATGGACAAGTACTACAATCTGGCGACTGAGGCAGGCATTGCAATGCTCCAAAATCCATGATTGCCTGATTGTACAGTCCTGGATGCTGTGTATCAAGCAACTGGTTCGCCCATTTGGAAAACAGCTTTTTCCCGGTGGCCGTATCAATAGGGGTATCTATGCCCAGCCAACGTGACAGTACCCGGTAGACGTTCCCGTCAACCGCTGCATAAGGCAGCCCGTAGGCAAATGAACAGATGGCAGCTGCGGTATACTCACCAATGCCTTTCAAGGCTCGTACTTCTTCATAGGTTTTCGGAAATCCATCTTCTCGGGACGCAATCATACGAGCCGCTTCATGAAGGTTTCGGGCACGTGAATAATACCCCAGCCCTTGCCACAACCTCATGACCTCATCTTCCGGAGCTTCAGCCAGGGATTTTACCGTAGGAAAACGCTCCATGAATCTCAGAAAATAGGCATAGCCTTGAGCTACACGTGTTTGCTGGAGTATGATTTCCGAAATCCATATCTGATAAGGATCGGTCGTTTCTCGCCAAGGCAGGTCTCGTTTATGTTCGTTATACCATCGTTCTATGGTCGTTGCAAACTCATTCATTACACATTCTTATATTTTGATTTTCGGAACGCAAAAATAGATAAGAATGACATAGATGAGAAATGTTTTTTTGAAAAATAGTTCGGAATATATTTCTTAGAGAGCTAGAAAAGCTATATATTTGCAGACCAAAAAATTAAGATAAACGTGTAACAATAATTACTTATCAAGATGACTAAAGCAGATATCGTAAACGAAATTGCCAAAAAGACTGGTGTTGACAAAGCAACCGTATTGGCCACAGTAGAAGCATTCATGGAATCTGTAAAAGATTCTTTGTCTAAGGAAGAAAATGTCTATCTTCGTGGTTTCGGTAGCTTTATTGTGAAGAAAAGAGCGCAAAAGACTGCTCGTAACATCTCCAAGAACACCACGATTATTATCCCTGAACACAATATTCCGGCATTTAAGCCTGCCAAGACTTTCACCATTCAAGTGAAGAAATAAACAGATAACAATATAGTATTAACCCTTTAAATTTTTGAAGCTATGCCAAGCGGAAAGAAGAAAAAAAGACATAAAATGTCTACCCACAAGCGTAAAAAAAGACTAAGAAAGAACAGACATAAAAGTAAATAAATCTTAGTCTGTTACGACTGAAATAAAGAACAAACTTGCAAAGCTTTGTCTTTCGGGTTTGTTCTTTGTTTAACCGAGGTTTATTATAAACTTAACTGTAGATAATGACAAGCGAATTAGTAGTTGATGTACAGCCGAAAGAGATTTCTATCGCATTGCTGGAAGACAAGAACTTGGTAGAGTTTCAGCGTGAAGGACGGAATCTTTCGTTTTCGGTGGGTAACATGTACCTGGCACGAGTGAAGAAACTTATGCCTGGACTGAATGCTTGTTTCGTAGATGTTGGCTTCGAACGTGATGCCTTTTTACATTATCTCGATTTAGGACCTCAATTTCACTCTTATCAGAAGTATATCAAGCAGGTATTAAGCGACCGTAAAAAGTTGTTCCCTATTTCCCGGGCGTCAGTACTTCCGGATATTGAAAAAGATGGGAGTATCTCCAACGTGCTCCAGGTGGGGCAAGAGGTGATTGTACAAATTGTCAAAGAACCCATCTCAACCAAAGGACCCAGACTGACGTGTGAGCTGTCGTTTGCCGGGCGTTATCTTGTATTGATACCTTTTAACGACAAGGTATCTGTTTCACAAAAAATTAAATCGGGTGAGGAACGTGCTCGTTTGAAGCAGCTTTTGCAAAGCATCAAGCCCAAGAACTTTGGAGTGATTGTGCGGACAGTAGCTGAAGGTAAGCGAGTGGCCGAACTCGATGCGGAACTTAAAATCCTGCTTAAGCATTGGGAAGAAAGCATTACCCGTGTTCAAAAATCCAGTAAGTTACCGCAACTTGTCTATGAAGAAACCAGCCGTACGGTAGCATTGTTGCGTGACTTGTTCAGTCCTTCATTCACAAACATTTATGTCAATGATGAAAGTGTATTCCATGAAGTGAAGGATTATGTCTCTCTGATAGCTCCGGAGCAAGCTGACATTGTGAAGCTTTATAAAGGGCAACTTCCCATTTTTGATAATTTTGCCATCACCAAGCAAATCAAGTCATCATTTGGAAAGACTATATCTTATAAGAATGGTGCATACCTGATTATTGAACACACCGAAGCTTTACATGTGGTCGATGTGAATAGCGGTAATCGTTCTAAAGCAAATAATGGCCAGGAAGCCAATGCGTTGGATGTAAACCTGGGGGCTGCTGACGAACTTGCCCGACAATTGCGACTGCGTGATATGGGTGGTATTATTGTTGTCGACTTTATTGATATGAGTTTAGCTGAGAATCGTCAGAAACTTTATGAACGCATGTGTCATAACATGCAGAAAGATAGGGCTAAACATAATATCCTACCACTTAGTAAATTCGGATTGATGCAGATTACCCGTCAGCGGGTGCGTCCGGCAATGGATGTCAATACAGCTGAGACGTGTCCGACCTGTTTTGGTAAAGGTACCATCAAGCCTTCCATTCTGTTCACCGATACTCTGGAGAGTAAAATTGATTATTTGGTCAATAAATTGGGCATTAAGAAGTTCAAGCTTCATATTCATCCTTATGTGGCTGCTTATGTCAATCAGGGTCTTGTCTCCTTGAAACGTCAATGGCAGTTGAAGTATGGATTCGGAGTGAAGATTATTCCCAGCCAGAAGCTGGCTCTGCTTCAATACGAGTTCTACGACATGAAAGGAGAAGAAATTGATATGAAAGAAGAAGTGGAAATGAAGTAAGGCTCTTTTACGAAACGAATTGATAAAGCCAACCTTACAGCTTATGCTGTGGTTGGCTTTTTTAGCAAACATCTTTAAATGATTTCCACCCTTATTGTTGTAGAATCTGTCTTCTGAATTCAGCACATACAATAGCGGTAGCCATGGCGACATTGAGTGATTCGGAAGTTGACCGTTCCATTGGATAATTCGGGATATAGAGGCGGCGGTTAATGAGTTTTTCTACATCTGGAGATATCCCATTTCCTTCATTACCCATGACAATCAATCCATTAGAAGATAACTTCTGTGTGTAAAGATTATCACCTTTCAGGAATGTGCCATAAACGGGTGTGTGTGTATTCAGAGCCTCAATGCAGTCGGTCAATGAGGTATAATGGAGCTTTACTCGTGCCAATGCACCCATTGTGGCTTGTACTGCTTTGGGATTGTATACGTCAACGGTAGAAAGTGAGCAGTAGATGTGTTCTATGCCAAACCAATCGGCAAGGCGAATGATTGTGCCCAAGTTGCCAGGGTCCTGTATGTCATCGAGTGCCAGACATAATGATTGTTGAGGATAATGATAATCAAGAGGATCAGATGGTTGTTCGAATACGGCCAACACTTCTTGGGGCGATTTAAGCAGACTGGCTTTTGCAAGTTCGGTAGCATCTGTTTTAATGCATTCGTCAGCCTGAACAGATGGGTGTGTAGCAAACCATTCAGGGGAAGCTGCAATTAGTTTACATGTAAAGTGTCCCAATAAATCTCCAACCAACTTGGGACCTTCAGCTAAGAAGACATTACCGGCTTTGCGGTATTTCTTGAGTTCTAGCGAACGTATGTATTTTATTTTGGCTTTACTAAGCATAGGATTGAGTTTGAATGTATCAACAAAATTACGAACTAATTTTTAATTGGGTGCTTCTCCTTCATATCATTTAAGAAGAAGCGTATGCCTCTATTGAGCCAAATTCCGTAATTTTGTACCCATTATCACCTTCGGATTTTGATCATGAGCAGTAAATGGCAGCATATATGTATTCTATTTTCGATTTCGGGAGTCTTTACGGCTTGCTCTGTGTCGAAATTTATTCCCGAGGGACGTTATTTGCTTGATGACGTAAAGGTAGTATCTGACAATAAGGATGTAAAGCCATCAGACGTAAGCGGGTATATTCGCCAGAACCCTAACAGCAGGTGGTTCAGTTTAATGAAAGTGCCGCTTTACGTATATGCTTTTTCTGGAACGGACACGACTAAATGGATAAATCGGTTTATTCAGAAAATTGGGGATGAACCTGTGATTTATGATGCATATTATGCTGAACGTTCCCGAACTGATATGGAACGCGCTCTGAGAAACATGGGGTATATGCAGGCGTATGTTGAACTCAATGAAGAGATCCGGAAAAAGAAACTTAAGCTTACCTACCGGCTGCATGCAGGAGCTCCCTACCGTATAGGCTCATGGAAATATGATATTAGAGATGAAGGCGTCCGTGAAGAATTGGCGGATTATGAGTCACATCTCATGCAAGACAGCATGATGTTTAATGTCAACATCTTGGATGCGGAGCGTCAACAGATGACCAATCATTTGCAGAATAGGGGCTTTTACCGTTTCAATAAAGAGTACATTACCTGTACGGCTGATACAGTGCGAGGCACACATATCGTTGATTTGACTTATCACGTAGCTCCTTATGATGCCCGGTCCGGACGCATGCACGAACGTTTTCGAATAGGAAAGGTCAATGTATTAACAGATTACGACCTTGCTGAAGCTGCCCGTGAACGTGACTTGTCTCATTTTGATTCTCTCCACTATAAGGATCTGAATATTTATACTCGCAGGCACTCTTTCTTGCGTCCGGAAGTTCTGTCCCAAAATATTACTATTGAGCCGGGGCGATTTTACAGCGAGGCCCGTTTACAGGAGACTCAATCGATGTTAGGACGTCTGCATGCCATCAAATATTCCGACATACGTTTTGTAGAGAACCATAATGACTCTACACTGTTGGACTGTTATGTGTTGTTGTCGCGTAATAAACCCAACTCTTTTAGTGCAGAGCTGGAAGGAACGAATTCTGCCGGAGACTTGGGAGCTGCGGCTTCATTATCTTACCAGAATCGCAATCTCTTCAATGGTTCTGAGCTTTTCACGTTCAAGGTGCGTGGTGCTTATGAGGCAGTGACCGGTTTGCAAGGTTATTCTAATGGGAACTATGTAGAATATGGAGTCGAAGCCAGTATAAATTTTCCACGTTTTTTGTTTCCCTTTATTTCGCCGGATGTACGCCGACGTATACAGGCTACTTCAGAGATTGCCTTACAATACAACTCACAAGAGCGACCGGAATTTGGGCGACGGGCAGCTTCCATGACATGGGGGTATCGTTGGTCGTATAATCATAAGTGGCGGCATTCCATCGATGTTGTTGACCTTAACTATGTCTATATGCCCTGGATCTCGACGACTTTTCGGGAAGAGTATCTCGATAATATAAATAATCAGAATTCAATATTGAAATACAACTATGAGAACCTTCTGATTATGAAGATGGGCTATGGATTTACCTATCGGTCTGAGGGGGGAGAGTCCCGAGCAACATTAGGAAATGCTTATTCGGTTCGTTTCAATGTCGAATCGGCCGGTAATCTGCTTTATGGTTTTTCACATTTACTCAAAGCTCAACGTAACGACAGTCATCAATATACTGTGATGAATATTGCTTATGCCCAGTATCTGAAGACAGATGTGGACTTTACAAAAAGTTTTTTGATTGACCATCGGAACTCCATCGTTTTTCATGTTGGTCTAGGGGTTGCTTATCCATATGGTAATTCTCGAATTTTGCCTTTCGAAAAGCGTTATTTCTCAGGTGGTGCGAATAGTGTACGTGGGTGGCTGGTCAGAAGGCTGGGACCTGGAAAGTTTGCAGGTAATGATCGCAACATTGATTTTATTAATCAGTCTGGAGATATCAAGCTTGATGTGAATCTGGAATATCGCACGAAGTTATTCTGGAAACTCAACGGAGCCTTCTTCATTGATGCCGGAAATATATGGACCATTCATGATTATGAAGAACAGCCTGGAGGAGCTTTCCGCTTCAATAGCTTTTATAAAGAGATTGCTGTTGCCTATGGATTAGGGCTTCGTTTCGACTTTGACTATTTCATATTACGTTTTGATGGAGGAATGAAAGCTATCAATCCTGCCTACGAGAGTGGAAAGGACCGTTATCCGTTAATCCGCCCTGATTTCGGGCGTGATTTTGCTTTTCATTTTGCTGTAGGATATCCATTTTGAAGCAGCTTGTTTCCTGTTATGAATAAAGACCTAAACATAAGTATTAGAATATGATACATTTTGTAAGTTTGGCTAGTGGAAGTAGTGGCAATTGCTATTACTTATCAGACGGACATACGACTATACTCATTGATGCCGGTATTGGATCGCGAACTATTAAGAAACGCCTTAAAGAACTGGATCTGGACTTCCAGAATATTCAGGCTGTTCTTGTGACTCATGACCATGTAGATCATATCAAGGCCGTAGGTAGTTTGGGTGAGAAGAGCGGAATTCCGATATACTCTACACGCAAGGTACATTCAGGTATCAGCCGTAGTTATTGTATGACAGAACGTTTGAAAACCAGTGCGCATTTTATTGAAAAAGAAGAACCGTTTATGATTGGTTCTCTACGTATTACGGCTTTTGATGTACCTCATGACTCTATAGATAATGCTGGGTATTTCATTGAGACAACAGAAGGCAATTTCTGTCTGGCTACCGATGTTGGGCATTTGACCGAAAGCGTTATTGCTTATTTATGTAATGCGGATTATCTCGTTCTTGAAGCAAACTATGATGAGACAATGCTCCGTATGGGACCTTATCCGACTTATTTGAAAGAGCGAATTCTCAGTTCTACCGGACATTTGAGCAACCGTGAAGCGGCAGAATTCCTTGTAACCCATTATTCACCTCGTTGGCGTTATGTTTGGCTCTGCCATTTGAGCAAAGACAATAATCACCCGGATTTAGCCTATAAAACAGTTGAGATGCGTTTGGGGGAGTTAGGCATTCGAGTAGGAGAGGATATACAGGTTATCCCTCTCAGGCGTAGTCTTCCTACAGGTATATTTCATCTTGGAACAGCAGGTAACTCTGTATCATCTGTGGCTACTGACATGGATTTGTTCCCTGTAGAGGAAAAGAGATAGAGAAGTTGATGAACTTTATGATCCTGTATACGATATGCCAGGATTTCCAGATTCCTTAATGTTTGAATAGGCGAAACTAAAAATCGCTGTAGGACTATATACTCTATACATGGTTCCTACAGCGATTTTCATAATCTAATCAAAATTGATACTATAGACAAGGATTATTCCCACTCAATTGTGCTAGGTGGTTTTGAGGAAATGTCATAGGTGACACGGTTAACTCCTTTTACCTTATTTATAATGTCATTGGATACTTTAGCCAGGAATTCATAGGGCAGGTGAGCCCAATCTGCTGTCATAGCATCTGTACTGGTTACGGCGCGTAAGGCTACGGCGCGTTCATAAGTGCGTTCGTCGCCCATCACACCAACACTCTGCACCGGCAATAGAATTACTCCTGCTTGCCAAACTTGATCATACAGTCCCCAATCACGCAAGCCTTGGATAAAGATATCATCGGCATCTTGTAGAATACGGACTTTTTCCGGAGTGATATCTCCCAAAATGCGTACTGCCAATCCTGGCCCCGGGAACGGGTGGCGAGTTATGAGATGTTCAGGCATTCCCAACTGACGGCCCACACGACGCACTTCGTCTTTAAAGAGCAAACGCAACGGTTCACAAAGTCTGAGATTCATCTTTTCGGGAAGACCTCCGACGTTATGATGGCTTTTGATAACAGTTCCAGTGATAGAAAGCGACTCGATGCAATCCGGATAAATAGTGCCTTGAGCCAGCCATTTTACATCCTTAATCTTATGGGCTTCTTCATCAAATACATCAATGAAGCCTTTGCCAATAATTTTTCGCTTCCTTTCCGGCTCTGTGACTCCGGCCAATTCTTTGAAGAATTTATGGCTGGCATCTACACCAATGACGTTGAGTCCTAGACATTCATAATCATGCAACACATTTTGGAACTCGTTCTTACGGAGCATGCCATGGTCCACAAAAATACAAGTAAGGTTTTTCCCGATCGCTTTATTCAGTAAGACGGCAGCCACTGACGAGTCTACACCGCCACTCAATCCTAACACGACTTTGTCATCACCCAGTTGTTCTTTCAGCTGTGCTACAGTACTTTCAATAAATGAGGCAGCGCTCCAGTCTTGTTTGCTTTTGCAAATATCTACGACGAAGTTGCGCAACATCTGAGTCCCGTCTTCGGTATGGTACACTTCCGGATGGAATTGTACTCCCCACAAGAGCTCGTTTTGAGCCTGATAGGCTGCAATCGCTACTTTGTCAGTCGAGGCAATGCATTTAAAATTGTCAGGAATTGCGGTGATAGTATCTCCATGGCTCATCCATACTTGTGAATTTTCACGCACATTCTTGAAAAGAGGGTTGTCTTTTTCAAAATGTGCCAAGTGTGCACGTCCATACTCGCGAGTTCCTGCCGGCTCTACACGTCCACCGTTGGTGTAAGCCATGTATTGTGCTCCGTAACATATTCCGAGGATAGGATATTTACCACGGATTTGGGTCAGGTCAATCTTGAAAGCACTCTCATCATAGACAGAAAAAGGACTTCCTGAAAGGATGACACCGATAACCGAAGGATCATCATGGGGAAATTTGTTATACGGCAGAATCTCACAATACGTGTTCATTTCGCGCACCCGGCGTCCGATAAGCTGGGTCGTCTGAGAACCGAAATCAAGAATAATGATCTTTTCTTGCATATTGTTTTAGTCTCTGGGTTTTATGAATAGATTGCAAAAGTAACAAAAAAATTGGATAGTACAGGAATAATGACAAAGAATTGAGTTGCTTCCTTTTCCTTGTGGGTAAAATGTTGCATTTAGGAGAAGTCGGTAGAAGCTGTCTTGGTCTGATGGAAATAAAATTTAAAGGCTGATGATTGATTTGGGTTAAATCATCCTTCAACATTTAAAAAAGTTCTCTTAAAATATGAATTTAGAAAACAATTTCTTACTTTTGCAGCGCACTTCGATAAGGACGAGGTAGTGAATTAAACGAGAGTTTATTTCTAAACATTATAGAACCCTTAAAAGTTTAAACAAAATGATTAAAGTAGGTATTAATGGATTCGGACGTATCGGACGTTTCGTATTCCGCGCAGCTCAAACAAGAAACGATATTCAGATTGTAGGTATCAATGACCTCTGCCCGGTTGATTACTTGGCATATATGCTGAAATATGATACAATGCACGGTAAGTTTGATGGTACTATTGAAGCTGACGTTGAAAACAGCAAGCTGATTGTTAACGGAAAAGAAATCCGCGTAACAGCAGAAAGAAATCCGGCTGATTTGAAATGGAACGAAGTTGGTGCTGAATACGTAGTAGAATCTACTGGCTTGTTCTTGACCAAAGAGAAAGCTCAAGCTCACATCGAAGCTGGCGCAAAATATGTTGTAATGTCTGCTCCTTCGAAAGATGATACCCCGATGTTTGTTTGTGGTGTAAACGAAAAAACTTATGTAAAGGGTACTCAATTCGTTTCTAACGCTTCTTGTACAACCAACTGCTTGGCTCCGATTGCCAAGGTATTGAATGATAAATTCGGTATTGTGAATGGTTTGATGACTACTGTTCACTCTACTACTGCTACTCAGAAGACTGTTGACGGCCCGTCTTTGAAAGACTGGAGAGGTGGTCGTGCTGCTTCTGGCAATATCATCCCGTCATCAACCGGTGCTGCAAAGGCTGTAGGTAAGGTTATTCCTGAACTTAACGGTAAATTGACTGGTATCTCTATGCGCGTTCCGACTTTGGATGTTTCAGTTGTTGACTTGACTGTAAACTTGGCTAAGCCTGCATCTAAAGAGGCTATCTGCGCTGCCATGAAAGAAGCTTCTGAAGGTGAATTGAAGGGCGTTTTGGGTTACACTGAAGATGCAGTTGTTTCTTCTGACTTCTTGGGTTGCCCGTTGACTTCAATTTTCGATGCAAACGCTGGTGTTTATTTGACTGACACCTTCGTAAAAGTTGTTTCTTGGTATGACAATGAAATCGGTTACTCTAACAAGGTTCTTGATTTGATTGCTCACATGGCATCTGTAAACTGCTAATTTATTATTCGCAATTTGTTTTTAAATCAGGAGGGGTCGTGTCATAGAGTTGACATGGCCTCTCTTTTTTATATGGAGCGTATGGCAGATATTGATTTGCTAACTATAATAGGACCGACTGCTTCCGGAAAGACGGCGTTGGCTGCAGCTTTGGCATATCGGAAGGGGGCTGAAATTATCAGTGGCGATAGCCGGCAGGTGTATCGTGGAATGGATTTGGGTACTGGGAAAGATCTTGAGGACTATATTTTCGATAGCTTTCAAGTACCGTATCACCTTATTGATATAGTAGCCCCCGGATATAAATATAATGTGTTTGAATATCAGCGTGATTTTCTGTCAGTCTATGAAGGCATTCGCAATCGGGGAAAGCTGCCAATTTTATGTGGTGGTACTGGGATGTATATTGAGTCGGTTCTAAAGGGATATCGCCTTCTTCCTGTCCCAGAAAATCCGGAGCTTCGTGAGCGGTTGGCAAAATATTCTCTTACAGAACTGACAGACATTCTTTCTTCCTATAAAAAGCTCCATAATTCGACGGATGTAGATACGGTAAAGCGCGCGATTCGTGCTATTGAGATTGAAGAGTACTACAGAAATATGCCTGTTAAAGAAAGGGAATTTCCTGAACTGAAGAGTTTGATCATAGGGGTAGATATTGACCGGGAGTCACGTCGGGAGAAAATATCACGTCGTTTGCGTCAACGCTTGGAGGATGGCATGGTAGATGAGGTACGTCATTTGCTGGATCAAGGTGTTTCTCCAGAGGATCTTATGTATTATGGGTTAGAATATAAGTATCTTACCCAATATGTGATTGGAGAGTTGACCTACGAAGAGATGGTGCATGGATTAGAAATTGCAATTCATCAGTTTGCTAAGCGACAAATGACTTGGTTTAGGGGGATGGAACGTCGGGGATTTACAATCCATTGGATTAATGCGGCATTGACGATGGAAGAGAAGCTGGATAAGATAGAAGAGTTGTTACGTTAGTTGAGAATTGAAAGGTCTCCAAAATTAAATCTTTCAATCCTCAACTGATAGTTTATCCGATTTTGCTTATCTTTTTAAGCTTGTCTTCATTGATGATTTTAATTTTTCTCCCGTCTATGATAATTAATTTCTCTGTAGAGAAGTTGGATAGTGTACGGATGGCATTGGATGTAGTCATATTTGACAAGTTGGCCAGGTCTTCTCGGGAGAGGTAGATGCTCAATGTGCATCCATCTTCTTCTACACCGTAGCAGTCCTTTAGAAAGAGAAGAGACTCAGCCAGTCGTCCCCGTATGTGTTTTTGTGTCAAGTTGACGGTGCGTTCGTCTGCGATACCTAAGTCTGTAGCTAACTGATGGATAAAGAACATGGCCAGGCGGTTGTTTTCCATGACCATGTGATTGATGACATCCATCGGGATATGGCAGATGAGTGACGGCTCAAAAGCAGCAGCGGCTGTTACAAAATTTCCTCCAGAAAAGTAGGCACGATAAGCAAAGTATTCTACAGGTTTGATGACTCTGATTATTTGGCTGCGTCCACCAACACCATCTTTGTAGATTTTGACTTTGCCGTTAAGCAGACACAGCATGTGAGTAGGAGTTTCTCCTTCACAATAGATCGTCTCATTCTTTTTGTATTTTTGGATGGTGAAGTTCTGCCTCAAAGTGACGCGTTCTTCATCAGTGAGAAGCGTCCATATATCAGCAATACTTTCAATGATTTCTGCTTCTGTGATATCTTTTTTAGCCATATCTGTGTTACAAAACTATGTTATAGGGCACAAAAATAGCAAAAACTTTAGCTTCTCAATCTTTCTAAACGACAAGAAAAAGTGTTCCATTCTCTATTTATAGATAAATTAACGTAAATTCTGACTTATAGGAGTGTCACCTTCAGTCTTTTCTATATTTTTGCTACTACATGAGGCTTTTATATGCTTTAAGTGACACAAATGTCTCTTTAAATTGGTCGAAAAGTGCGACGCTTGCTACATATTTGTTGGCTCCTGTGGTTCGTAATTGTTCCGTTAAGAGGGCAAACGACCTTACAACCTCAACTGGGTGAGCCTTTGACGGGCGACTCCATCATTCATAATGTGGTGGCGTCCGCCGATTGGTATGCACGCATTGTGGGAGACTATCGGGCAGACCTCTATGTAAAAGGGCATTTCAAGGCATATCGTCGTAATATACTTTTACGGGTTGTCCCTTCCATGTTCCGGTTTGATAAGGGGGTAAAAGATTATATCATAGAATCAAAGAATGAAGTACATTATTCTGCTCCCGATATCTATGATGTTAAAGTACAGGCACTGACCGGAACATTTCGCCGTAATAATGGAGAAGTGGGTAACGCCATGAAGTATTTTAATATGAATATCTATTCCAATGATTTGTTGCCTGACAAACTGATTTCCCCTTTTACTTCAAATGGACACCGTTACTACTACTATATTCTTGATTCGATTTTTACGGAGCGCACTCCTGTGGAATATAAAGTACTCCTTGTTCCTCGTTATAAAAGCAATCAGTTGGTAAATGGCTATGTTACGGTGCGTGACCGTAGCTGGACTGTATCCGAAGGCTATATGGCTGGACAAGTCGATCAGGTCAAGTTTAAGGTTCGCGTCAAAATGGGGGCGGAAGGTAGTGAGATGTATCTTCCTCAGCGGATAGATGTCAAAATGCTTTTCAACTTTATCGGCAATAAAATAGGTGCCGACTATACGGCTTTATATACCTATAAGGACATAAAGCTTTCCGGTTCGTTACCTGAAACATTGCCTCGTAAACGTGACTACAATTTGTCAGACCTATATCGTTTGAGTGTGAATACGGATACGACTAACACGCATATTGCTAATATGGATACCTTGCGTCCGATTCCTTTGACTGGCATTGAGAAGCGTTTATATGACGTATTTGCTGAGCGCGAAGAATATCGGCGTAATACTCCTCCCGAGCCAAAGTCGAAAAGTCGGGTGTTTTGGGGGGAAGTAGGAGACATGTTGATTAGCGATTATACCTTCCGTTTCAATGATTTGACGAGTGTGAAGTTCTATCCGTTACTGAATCCTTTGCAACTTCGCTATAGCCATTCAAACGGAGTGTCTTATGTACAGCGGTTCAAATACAATCAGTATTATGCGAATGGGCGAAGCCTGTATGTGTCGCCGCGTATTGGCTACTATTTTCGGCATAAGGAATTTTATTGGCGGTGTGATGCAGACTTTACCTACTATCCGGAGAAACTGGGGCGTATAACCCTACACATGGGTAATGGAAACCGGATCTACAGCAACGAAGTAGTGGACCGGCTGGATTTACCTTCGGACAGCGTGCTGGATTTTAACAAGCTGAAACTTGATTACTTTAAGGATTTGTATGTACAGCTCAGTAATGACATTGAAATAACCAATGGGTTACTGCTAAGTGTCGGCTTGTCTTATCACCGTCGTACTTTGGTTGACAAAGTCAATTTGTACAATCCCGACTTACAACAATATTTGTCAGGTAAACTTCGTGACACGTATTCAAGTTTTGCCCCTCGTATTCGTGTGGAGTGGACTCCTGGACAGTATTACTATATGGATGGACATAGAAAGGTCAATTTATATTCTCATTACCCGACGTTTTCAGTCGATTGGGAACGAGGCATACAGGGCGTATTCGGTAGTAGTGGAAAGTATGAGCGTATAGAGTTGGATATGCAGCAGAAATTCCGTTTCGGAGGCATTCGATATCTTTCTTACCGAGTCGGATGTGGGGCATTTACGGATCAGGAAGATATGTATTTTGTAGACTTCTTTAATCTGCGTAGAAACAATCTCCCGGACGATTGGAATGATGATTTGGGGGGAACTTTTCAGCTGCTTGATTCTCGTTGGTATAACTGGTCTAATAAGTATGTACGCGGACACGTGTCCTACGAGACTCCTTTTCTCGTATTTCGTCATTTGAGGAAATATGTAAATCTTATTGAATCGGAGAGACTTTATGGTGGAGTCTTACTTATGCCACGCTTGTTGCCTTATATTGAGGTGGGTTATGGCATTGGAACCCATATTTTTGATTGTGCGGCATTCGTTAGTTTTGTCAATGGAAAATACGAATCATTCGGCTGTAAATTTGCTTTTGAATTATTTCGCTGATTGATTACTCCAGTTAGCATATGTATACTCTTATTGGGTGTTAATTTGTATATTTCTATCCAAATGGTCGTTTTTTCGAAAATAAATCCAGTCCTTTTCTTTTTTTTATATGAAAATTGTTACTTTTGAACACTCCTACATGACGGGAGAAAAATAATATTGATTTACGAAAATGAATTCGAGAACCTTAAAATATAAGCTATGAGTTATTTGAGATTTGACAAGACTCTGATGACCAATTTGGAGGAATCTTTGCCCAGAGAGATATTGCGGACCAATCGTTCGGGTGCGTATCATTGCTCGACGATTGTGGATTGTAATACGCGCAAGTATCACGGTCTGCTGGTAATACCGGTTCCTGAATTGGATGATGAAAACCATGTCCTGCTATCATCTCTTGATGAAACGGTGGTACAGCATGGTGCAGAGTTCAATCTTGGGCTTCATAAATACCAAGGAAACAATTTCAGTCCTAAAGGACATAAGTACATTCGGGAGTTTGACTGCGAAAAAGTGCCGACAACGTTTTACCGCGTTGGTGGCGTTGTGTTGAAGAAAGAGAAGGTGTTCGTTCATCATGAGAATCGCATTCTGATTCGCTATACATTGGTTGATGCCCATTCAGACACAATATTACGGCTTCGGCCATTTTTGGCTTTCCGCAGTGTACGGCAGTTTACTCACGAAAATGCACAAGCCAGTCGCGATTATCAGCAGGTAGAGAATGGCATTAAAACATGCATGTATCCGGGATATCCGGAATTACACATGCAGTTTAGCAAACCTGTGGACTATCACTTTGATCCCAACTGGTATAAGAATATAGAATATCCCAAAGAGCAGGAGAGAGGTTATGCAGCAAATGAAGACCTCTACGTTCCCGGTTATTTTGAGATGCCTATAAAGAAAGGAGAGAGCATTATATTCTCCGGTGGAATTGCTCCGGCTGATATAGCAACTCTTGGAACCGTTTTCCAAACAGAGGTAGACAAACGTATTCCGCGCGACAGTTTTCTCCATTGCTTATATAACTCTGCCCACCAGTTCCATAACCGTCAGGGTGACAAACGTTATATTTTGGCTGGATATCCCTGGTTCAAATGTCGTGCTCGCGACATGTTTGTTTCTTTGCCGGGCTTGACATTGGCAATTGAAGAAAATTCAGTGTTTGATGAAATCATGAACACGGCCCGTGAAGCTATTTACGAGTATATTGAGGATCGTCCGTCGACCTGCAAAATCAGTGAGATGGAACAGCCAGACGTGTTGTTATGGGCTATCTGGGCGTTGCAGCAATATGCTAAAATGCTTTCGCGTGAACAATGCCGGGACAAGTACGGTAAATTGATAGAAGACATTATAGAATATATCCGGAATGGCAAACATGTCAATCTGTTCCTGCATGATAACGGGCTTCTATATACGAATGGTATCGAACGACCGGTGACTTGGATGAATTCCACTGTCAACGGACGTCCTGTAATTCCACGTACGGGTTATATAGTAGAAATAAATGCTTTGTGGTATAACGCCTTAAAATTCACGGCAGACCTGGTGCGTGAAGGTGGTAATCCGACCTATGCCGATACGCTGGATGCATTGGCAGCTACGGCTGGAAACTCGTTTGTTGAAGTGTTCCTGAATGAACACGGGTATTTGTTTGACTATGTTGACGGGACGATGATGGACTGGAGTGTACGCCCGAACATGATTTTCCCGGTAGCCTTCGATTACTCTCCTTTGTCACTTCCACAGAAAAAAGGAATTTTGGATATTGTCACTCGCGAATTGCTTACTCCTAAAGGACTACGTTCTCTGAGTCCTAAGAGTGGAGGTTATAATCCTAACTATGTGGGACCACAGACACAACGTGATTATGCTTACCATCAAGGTACAGCTTGGCCCTGGTTGGAAGGTTTCTATCTGGAAGCTTACATGAAGATACATAAGATGAGCGCCATCTCCTTTATAGAACGACAGCTCATAGCCTATGAGGATGAGATGAACCTTCATTGTATTGGTACAATACCCGAATTATTTGACGGGAATCCTCCTTTTAAAGGTCGAGGCGCTGTGTCTTTTGCCATGAATGTGGCTGAACTGTTGCGTATCCTCAAGCTGTTGACTAAATATAACCAAATGTATAACGAATCATTAAAGGAGGAATAGAACTATGAAAGTATTAATGTTTGGTTGGGAATTTCCTCCTCACATCCTTGGAGGACTGGGTACAGCAAGTTATGGTCTGACAAAGGGACTGGCCCAACAATCTGACATGGAAATCACCTTCTGCATCCCTAAACCGTGGGGTGATGAAGATCAAAGCTTTTTACGTATCATAGGTATGAACAGTGTCCCTATTGTATGGCGTGATGTACAATGGGACTATGTAAAAGGCCGTGTAGGTTCCTATATGGATCCGCAGTTGTATTATGATTTGCGAGACCATATTTATGCCGACTTCAATTATATGAACACCAACGATTTGGGTTGTTTGGAGTTCTCCGGACGCTACCCGGATAATTTGCACGAGGAGATTAATAACTATTCCATCGTGGCAGGTGTTGTGGCACGTCAACAGCAGTTTGATATCATTCACTCGCACGATTGGCTGACTTATCCGGCAGGTATTCATGCCAAGCAGGTATCGGGGAAGCCTCTTGTTATCCATGTACATGCGACTGATTTCGACCGAAGCCGTGGTAATGTGAATCCGACTGTATATGCCATTGAGAAGAATGGTATGGATCATGCAGACCACATTATGTGTGTGAGCGAACTGACGCGACAGACTGTTATCAATAAATACTTCCAGGATCCGCGTAAAGTATCTACCGTACATAATGCAGTTTCTCCTTTGTCGGATGAAATCCAGGCCATTGTTCCGCAGAAGTTCCCACATGAGAAGCTGGTGACTTTCCTGGGCCGTATCACGATGCAGAAGGGACCGGAATATTTTGTGGAGGCAGCGAACATGGTTCTTCAGCGTACACATAATATTCGTTTTGTTATGGCGGGTAGCGGAGACATGATGAATGCCATGATACAGCTGGTAGCTGAACGTGGCATTGCGGATCGTTTCCACTTCCCGGGCTTCCAGAAGGGGAAACAGGTTTATGAATGTCTGAAGGCAAGCGATGTGTATATAATGCCTTCCGTATCGGAGCCATTTGGTATCTCACCGTTGGAAGCCATGCAATGTGGTGTGCCCTCAATCATCTCCAAGCAGTCGGGTTGTGCTGAGATTCTTGATAAGTGTATAAAAGTGGACTATTGGGATATTCATGCCATGGCAGATGCCATTTATTCACTTTGTACCAACCAGTCACTCTATGAATATCTTAAGGACGAAGGGAAGAAAGAAGTCGATGCCATTACTTGGGAGAAAGTGGGAGTGAAGATTCGTGGAATCTACGAACAAGTGATAAGAAATAGCTGACAACACATATCAAAAACACACGAAGATTATGAAAACAATTTGCCTTTATTTCGAAATACATCAGATTATCCATTTAAAACGGTACCGTTTTTTTAATATTGGTACCGACCATTATTACTACGATGATTATGAAAATGAACGTTCCATTACAGAAGTAGCTGAACGTTCTTACATCCCGGCCTTGAAGACGCTCATTGAGATGGCGCGTGAGCACGGCGACTATTTCAAAGTTGCAATTTCAATTTCCGGTGTAGCTTTGGAACAATTGGAAATTCATGCGCCCATGGTCATCGAACTTTTGCACCAGCTCAACGGGACCGGATGCTGTGAGTTCCTGGCGGAGCCTTATTCGCATGGTTTGTCTTCACTGGCTAATGAAGAGTGTTTCCGGGCTGATTTGGAACGTATGCGCAAGAAAGTGCGTCAGCTTTTCGGACAGACGCCTAAAGTATGCCGCAATTCCAGCTTGATTTATTCGGATGAGATTGGTGCTATTGTTGCCGATATGGGATTCAAGGGCATGTTGACAGAAGGAGCTCGTCATATTTTGGGTTGGAAGAGTCCTCACTATCTCTACCACTGTAATATGAATCCGAATCTGAAACTTCTGTTGCGTGATTATAAGCTTTCAGATGATATCAGCCTGCGTTTCTCTAATTCCGAGTGGAATGAGTATCCGTTGTTTGCAGATACTTATATGAACTGGATTGAAGCACTGCCCGAAGAAGAACAAGTCATCAATATCTTTATGGAACTGTGCGCTTTGGGCATCTACCAGCCGTTGTCATCAAATATACTTGATTTTATCAAGGCGCTTCCGGCAGTGGCTAAAGAGCGGGGCATTACCTTCTCGACACCGACAGAACTTTGCACCAAGTTGCACTCTGTAGCTCCTCTTGATGTCGCTTATCCGATGTCTTGGGTGGATGAAGAGCGTGATATCAGTTGCTGGCTGGGTAATGTCATGCAACGTGAAGCTTTCAACAAATTGTACAGTGTAGCAGAACGGGTACATTTGTGCGATGACCGTCGCATTAAGCAGGACTGGGATTATCTGCAAGCAAGTAACAACTTCCGCTTTATGACAACCAAGCATACGGGCTTGACGATGAACCGTGGTATTTATGATTCTCCCTATGATGCATTTACTAACTACATGAATATTCTGGGTGACTTTATCCGTCGCGTCAATGCTCTCTATCCGGCAGATATGGATAACGAGGAACTCAATGCTCTGTTGACAACCATCCGTAACCAAGATGAAGAAATCTCAGCATTGAAGAAGGAGGTAGAGAATTTGCAGATGAAGCTGCCTAAGGCTGAACAGCCGGTCCCGTCAACTGAAGAGACGGCTGAAAAACCGGCAGCTAAAAAGCCGCGCAAAGCTTCCACTCGGAAGACTACTACGAAAAAGGACTAGATAGAGGTTAGCCGTCTTTTCTGATGACAACCTGTAAGGACAGATACTTAACTATGAACTTCGGGGGCGGGCCATGGTGTCCGCCTCTGTTATTTATACGTTGTCCCTCATGAAGTCGGCCCCAATCTTTTATTCTTCTTTCAAAAAGTTCTACTTTTGTAACATCAATTCATCAAAATACAAATCATTATGACAAAGAAAATCCTTTTGTTAGGCTCTGGAGAGCTGGGTAAAGAGTTTGTGATTGCAGCTCAACGGCTCGGCCAGTACGTCATTGCCTGTGATTCCTATGCCGGTGCACCCGCCATGCAAGTGGCCGATGAGTGTGAAGTCTTTGATATGCTCGATGGTGACAGCCTCATGGAAGTAGTCAACAGACATAAACCGGATATCATTGTTCCTGAAATTGAAGCGATACGTACAGAACGTCTTTATGATTGTGAAAAGGAAGGCATACAGGTGGTTCCCAGTGCCCGCGCTGTCAACTTTACCATGAACCGTAAGGCAATCCGTGACCTTGCAGCTCAGGAATTAGGACTACGTACTGCCCGTTATTTTTACGCGAAGAGTCTCGAAGAATTGCGTGAGGCTGCCGCCAAGATCGGATTCCCGTGTGTTGTAAAACCATTGATGTCTTCATCTGGTAAAGGACAATCCATAGTGAAGAGTGCGGATGAACTAGAACATGCATGGGAATATGGTTGTAATGGAAGCCGTGGTGACATCAAGGAGCTTATTATTGAAGAATTTATCCGTTTTGATAGCGAAATCACTTTGCTTACTGTGACCCAACGCGAGGGACGTACGCTTTTCTGTGCCCCCATTGGACACGTCCAGAAGGGAGGGGACTATCGGGAGAGTTTTCAACCGGCACCCATCTCATCTGAGCATCTGAAAGAAGCTGAAGAGATGGCTGATAAAGTGACCCGTGCCTTAGGAGGCGCCGGTTTGTGGGGCGTGGAATTTTTCCTGAGTCATGACAAGGGCGTCTATTTCTCTGAATTATCGCCGCGACCACACGACACAGGAATGGTTACGCTCGCCGGTACACAAAATCTGAATGAATTTGAATTGCATTGTCGTGCCGTACTGGGATTGCCTATTCCGGCGATAACTCAAGAACGTATGGGAGCAAGTGCTGTTATCCTGTCGCCGATAGCTTCAAAAGAGAAACCGCGTTATGAAGGAGAGGCTGATGCTCTGTCAGAACCCTGTACGGACTTACGTATCTTCGGTAAGCCGTACACCAAGCTTAATCGCCGTATGGGAGTGGCACTTTGTTATGCTCCCCTTGGAAGCAATCTGACTGATTTGCGGGAGAAATGTAAGGCGACAGCCGCAAAGGTGAAAGTATTCTGATAAATTATACGGCTTATCAGGCAGCATCTGCATGACAGACGTATGAATTTTGAAACTGTACGAGTGACATAAGTAAGATATATGGATACTTGTGTCACTCGTTTTGCTGAAGACGTAGTGGGCGTCGATTTCAAGCGAAAAACAAGATATTGGCAGAAAGCTTGGATTGGGCTGATTCTGCTTGACAGGGTTATCCGAATAGTCTATTTCTGCTAGCAGGTAATAGGAAAACTCCGGACAAAGTGCAAATAAAGTATTAATTTATATTAGTTATTGCCTTCTTTTTGGATGTATTATTTCAGAAAACTTAATAATTTATAGCCATAAAAAGTCGAAATCGTAGGGACGAATTTGATGATTCCCCGGCACGGAATTAAAAAATGCGACGACGAATGGATGAGTTTTTGCCTGTATAATGCCAAAAATGATATCAGGAAGAGGCAAAAAAGGGAGAGCGAAGATGGCCTGGGTGGGTTTTCTCTTCTGGAAGCTGCGTGGACTATGAATCCTGAAAACTGATAAAATGATATCCTCAAGCGGACAGGTGTGTCGCCAATGTACCTCTGTCAACTCAAAGCTGACTACAGGAGCTGGAAAGGGAAATTATAACTTTCAATATGTAGATAGGCACTCAAGTAAAGAGCCCTGCTTTACTCACCAATTCGTTCCTAGGCACGTGGACGGAATGTTAGTAACATCCCATTTGACATTTTGCTATTTCTTCATCAGGTACAGGAATATATCTTGAGTTCTTTATCCTCCGTTTCATTTCTTGTCATGTTATTGTAAAACATGGATACTCGGGTTCATGAGAGAAATAGGGAGGGGAAGAAGAGAAAACACGATACAAGTGTCGAATCGTGGAGGGAAATCCTTTTATATGTTAAAAGCGAAAGAAAAACTAGCTTTAATACGTGGAAAAACTTAGGATATATTAATAGATAAAAGTCACTAAAATAATAAGGTATATAGCAAAGTGTTAGTTGAATATACTTTATTCATGTCCTAAAGGTAAGTATATATAGCAAGTGGAAAAATGAAAGTTAAGGGCATATACTTCATGTTTATTTTTTCTAAAAATGGTTTGCTTAAGGTAGCTTTATGGGAGAAATTTTTTCTATCTTTGAACTCGATAACGAAAAATTGATTCATTAATAATAAAAGATTGCTTATGTCACAACTAGTAGGACATATTTCGCAAGTTATCGGTCCGGTAGTCGATGTCCTTTTTGAAGGAAAAGATGTGGATGCCGAATTGCGTCTCCCACGCATCCATGATGCTTTGGAGATTAAGCGTCCCGATGGTCGTATCTTGGTGGTTGAAGTACAACAACACATCGGAGAAGACACGGTGCGTACTGTCGCAATGGACCGTACCGACGGCTTGCGAAGAGGTATGGAGGTTGTCCCCACAGGACAGCCTATTACAATGCCGGTGGGTGAGCAGGTGAAAGGACGTATGATGAACGTCACCGGTGACCCTATCGACGGTATGAAAGAGCTGGATCGTCATGGTGCTTATCCTATTCACCGCGAGCCTCCTAAGTTTGAAGAGCTGTCAACGAGCCGTGAAGTGCTCTACACAGGTATCAAAGTCATCGACCTTCTTGAACCTTATGCAAAAGGTGGTAAGATTGGTCTGTTCGGAGGTGCCGGCGTGGGTAAGACGGTACTTATTATGGAGCTCATCAACAACATTGCCAAAGGACATAACGGTTTCTCAGTGTTTGCCGGTGTCGGTGAACGTACCCGTGAAGGTAACGACTTGTTGCGGGAAATGATTGAGTCAGGCGTTATCCGCTATGGTAAGGAGTTCGAAGAAGGAATGGAACGTGGCGAGTGGGATCTTTCGAAGGTAGATTATTCGGAGGTGAACAAGTCACAGGCAACATTGGTGTATGGCCAGATGAATGAGCCCCCCGGTGCACGTTCCTCTGTGGCTCTGTCCGGACTGACCATTGCTGAATCTTTCCGTGATCAAGGTGGAAAGGATGGCAAGTCCAGTGATATCCTCCTCTTTATTGATAATATCTTCCGTTTTACTCAGGCCGGTTCTGAGGTGTCGGCTTTGTTGGGTCGTATGCCTTCTGCCGTGGGTTATCAACCGACTTTGGCTACAGAAATGGGACAGATGCAGGAGCGTATCACTTCTACAAAGAATGGTTCTATCACATCTGTGCAGGCTGTGTACGTGCCTGCCGACGACTTGACAGACCCTGCTCCGGCCACAACATTTACCCACTTGGATGCAACCACTGTGTTAAGCCGTAAGATTACAGAATTGGGAATTTATCCGGCTGTAGATCCGTTGGAATCAACTTCCCGTATTCTTGACCCGCTTGTAGTCGGAAATGAGCATTACGAAACTGCACAACGTGTAAAGCAAATTTTGCAGCGTAACAAGGAACTTCAGGATATCATCTCTATTTTGGGTATGGATGAATTGTCTGAAGAAGACCGCATCACGGTTAACCGCGCTCGTCGTGTACAACGTTTCCTGTCGCAACCGTTTACTGTGGCTGAGAAATTTACGGGCGTTCCAGGTGTAATGGTGCCTATTGCCGATACAATCAAGGGATTCAAGATGATTCTTGATGGTGAAGTTGACCACTTGCCTGAACAGGCATTCTTGAATGTCGGTACAATTGAGGATGCTATTGAGAAAGGAAACCGTCTGTTGGCTGCTGCCAAGCAAAGTAATGACTGATTATGGAAACGAAAAACTTGCATTTAGTGATTGTTTCGCCTGAAAAGACATTGTTCAAAGGTGAAGTTACTGATGTGACATTGCCGGGATCACAAGGAATATTTATGGTATTGCCCAAGCATGCTCCTCTGATTTCGTCGCTTGAGAAAGGTACGCTCACTTATACTACAGCGGAAGGCGAACAGTCACTGGAAATTACAGGAGGTTTCGTGGAAGTAAGGAAAAATGAGGTGTCAGTTTGTGTAGAACAATAATCGGCGAGTGCTATGTTGTCAAAAGTAAAAAGAATATTTATCATTTCTTTGACTTTGCTGATGCTGGCATTCGGATGGGGTGGAGCCATGATATTCCATCATTTCTTTGAGGAATCCTATTCGCCCTATTATCCGCTGATTCCCTTGTTCTTTTATGTGTTCGGACTTATTTTTATCTATTTGTTCGAATATATGCACAAGCACATGCCTGACAAATCTTTGATGGTATATGTCATTAATAAGGGAGCCAAACTACTTATTGGACTGGTGTTCATGGTGCTTTATGGAATGTTTATTGGCATTCACACGAAAGCTTACTTATGGACATTCCTTATCTATTATGTCATATATCTGATATTTGAAAGTTGTTTTTTCCTCCGTTTTGAGATGGAAATGAAAAAAGTGAATAAGAAACAATGAAACTATTACGCCATTTTGGACTATTTCTGTTAGCCTGTCTCTTGGGTATCATGCCATTGCATGCAGCAGGAGAGGAGGTAGCCGGAGAAAAAAGTACGGTAGACGTACAGGAAATCGTCTTTGGTCACATTCGTGATGCCTATGAGTGGCATTTGTTTACTTTGGGCGAAAAGCATGTGTCCATTCCACTTCCTGTGATTGTCTACAGTCAGACCACAGGATGGCATGCCTTTTCATCTTCAAGGTTAGGACACGGGGCTGAATATGAAGGTTTCCATATAGCTTCTGAAGGTAGCTACGCCGGTAAGGTAGTTGAAACTACTCCCGACGGACAGGAAGTCCGTCCATTGGATATATCAATTACCAAGACTGCTTTGTCTTTGATGATTAACAGCTTGTTGCTGGTTCTTATCATGGTCGGCGTTGCGCGTTGGTACAAGAACCGCAAACCCAGTTCCGAAGCCCCCAAAGGTTTCGTAGGCTTCATGGAAATGTTTGTGATGATGATTCATGACGATGTGATTGTGAGTTGTGTAGGAAAGGATTACAAGCGTTTTGCTCCTTATCTGCTCACAGCCTTCTTCTTTATCTTCATCAACAACCTTATGGGACTGGTGCCGATTTTTCCGGGCGGCGGCAATGTAACAGGCAATATTGCCATTACCTTGTTCCTGGCCTTGATGACCTTCCTGGCTGTAAATATCTTCGGAACAAAGGAATATTGGAAAGAGATATTCTGGCCTGATGTTCCCACGTGGCTGAAAGTGCCTGTTCCCTTCATGCCTGTTATCGAGTTGTTCGGTGTCTTTACAAAACCTTTTGCATTGACAGTCCGTCTGTTTGCTAACATCATGGCCGGTCATGCCATCATCCTGTCATTGGTGTCCATCATCTTTATCACTGCATCTTTGGGTGCCGTGTTAAGTACTTCGATGACCATTCTATCTGTGCTGTTCTCCATCTTTATGTCTTGCCTGGAGATATTGGTTGCCTTCATTCAAGCTTATGTCTTTACGATGTTGTCAGCCGTATTTATCGGTCTTTCAAGAGTACGTCATGAAGAACATGCCTGATTAAATCATTTAAAGCATTAGAGAAATAAAACTTAGTAATAAACTTAAAAACTGAAAATTATGTTGTCTTTAATTATGTTGCAAGCTGCAGCTGCAGGTCTTTCACAATTGGGTGCCGCAATCGGCGCAGGTTTAGCTGCTATTGGTGCTGGTATTGGTATTGGTAAAATCGGTGGTTCTGCCATGGAAGCCATCGGTCGCCAACCGGAAGCAGCCGGCGACATCCGTATGAATATGATTATTATTGGTGCCTTGATTGAAGGTGTAGCATTGTTTGCCGTTATCATCTGTCTGTTGGCTCTCTACGCATAACTCTAAACGAGGCTTAGTTTATGGAACTACTTACACCGGATTTCGGTACGTTCTTTTGGATGCTGGTGTCCTTCATCATCGTCTTTGTCATATTGGCTAAATTCGGCTTTCCCGCATTGGTCAATATGGTAAATGAGCGTAAGCAATACATTGACGATTCGTTGAAGTCGGCACGTGAAGCCAATGAGAAACTATCGCATATCAAAGAAGAAAGTGAATCCATTTTGGTTGAAGCCCGCAAAGAGCAAGCACGTATCCTGAAGGAAGCCATGGACACTCGTACGCAAATCGTCAACGAAGCGCGTGACAAGGCCAAGGCTGAAGGAGGGCGTTTGTTGGAAGAAGCGCGTAAACAAATCCAGAAAGAAAAAGATGATGCCATCCGCGATATCCGTAAACAGGTGGCAGAGTTGTCGGTAGAAGTTGCTCAAAAGGTTCTTCGTAAACAACTCTCGAGCGAGGTGGAACAAAATGGAATGATCGAACGCATGCTCGATGAAGTTTCCGATTCTAAAAAGTAATGAGCCATGAACATAGGAGTAATCTCAAACCGCTATGCAAAAGCACTGTATCAGTATGCCGCTGAAGGTCAATGTGAGAAACAAGTCTATCGTGAAATGATGACTTTGGCTGACAGCTATCTGCAAGTACCCGCTTTGCGTAAGGCGCTGGATAATCCTTTGCTTTCGGTGGCTGAAAAGACTGATTTGCTTTGCAATGCCTGTGGAGGCAAAGTCAGTCCGCAGACCAAGCGTTTTTTCATGTTGGTCCTTACAGAGCACCGTGAGAAGTTCATGCAGTTCATGGCTGTTGCTTACATAGACCTTTATCGCAAGAAACACAACATCCTTATCGGACGGTTGATTACGGCGATACCGGTCAGCAAAGAAATCGAAGACCGCATGAGAGCTATGATTGTAAAAGGTACTCAAGCAACTGTCGAATTTGAGACACAGGTGGAGCCTTCCATCGAAGGTGGATTCATCCTTGATGTAGACTTCAACAGACTGGATGCCAGTGTGGCTACACAGTTCAAACGTGTTCATCGGCAGTTTATGGAGAAGAATAGAAGAATTGTATAATTAAACAAGTAAACATGTCTGAAAATATAAAACCCAGCGAAGTCTCCAGTGTCTTGCTTGAGCAGTTGAAAGGCATTGATACCAGCCTTCGGTTTGAGGAGGTGGGTACGGTGCTTCAGGTAAGCGATGGCGTAGTCCGTATCTATGGACTTCGTAACGCCGAGGCTGAAGAACTACTTGAGTTTGAAAATGGAGTAAAAGCCATCGTGATGAACTTGGAGGAGGACAATGTGGGCGCCGTGTTGCTCGGACCGACTGATAAGATTAAGGAAGGTATGGTTGTGAAGCGTACCGGACGTATTTCTTCCATTCTGGTGAGCGAGAACATGTTGGGCCGCGTTGTGAATCCTTTGGGTGAACCCCTTGATGGCGAGGGTGAGATTGGTGGCGAGATGATTGAGATGCCACTTGAGCGTAAATCGCCTGGTGTCATTTTCCGTCAGCCTGTAACTGAACCCTTGCAGACTGGCTTGAAAGCAGTAGACTCCATGATTCCTATTGGTCGTGGGCAGCGTGAGCTGATCATCGGCGACCGCCAGACGGGAAAAACATCTATTGCAATTGACACGATCATCAACCAACGTGCCAACTATGAAGCCGGGAAACCTGTTTATTGCATCTATGTGGCAGTAGGTCAAAAAGGCTCCACCGTGGCCAATATTGTAAACGTTTTGCGCGAAAAAGGCGCCATGCCTTATACAGTGGTGGTTTCGGCTACAGCTGCTGACCCTGCTGCATTGCAGTATTTTGCACCCTTTGCCGGTGCCGCCATCGGTGAATATTTCCGTGATACAGGCCGACACGCATTGGTTGTCTACGATGACTTGTCCAAACAAGCGGTTGCCTATCGTGAAGTTTCATTGATTCTGCGTCGTCCCTCCGGACGTGAAGCTTATCCGGGAGATATCTTCTACCTGCACTCCCGTCTGTTGGAGCGTGCTGCGAAAGTAATCCAACAGCAGGAAGTGGCAGAACAGATGAACGACCTTCCGGCAAGTTTGAAGGGACGTGTCAAGGGAGGCGGTTCACTAACCGCATTGCCTATTATCGAAACACAGGCAGGAGACGTCTCGGCATATATCCCGACTAACGTCATCTCTATTACCGATGGTCAGATATTCTTGGAGACTGACTTGTTCAACCAAGGTTTCCGTCCTGCGATCAATGCCGGTATATCTGTATCTCGTGTGGGTGGTAGTGCTCAGATCAAAGCAATGAAGAAAGTAGCCGGAACCTTGAAAATAGACCAGGCTCAGTATCGTGAATTGGAAGCATTCTCCAAATTCAGTAGTGATGTCGATCCGGTAACAGCAATGGCACTCGATCGTGGACGTAAGAATAATCAATTGCTTATTCAGCCTCAGTATTCACCGATGCCAGTGTCTGAACAGATTGCCATCCTTTACTGCGGAACGAAGGGGCTGATGAAGGATATTGAGGTGAGTCAGGTTCATGAATTCCAGGATGCCTTTCTGGAGAATTTGCGGGCAGCCCACCAGAAAGATGTGCTGGATGTGCTTGCAACAGGTGTAATAAATGATGATGTAACTAAGATTATCACAGACGTTGCAGCAGCCATTTGTCTGAAATTAAAACGATAAGTTATGGCTTCATTGAAAGAGATAAAAGGAAGAATAGGATCAGTGCAGAGTACGTTGAAGATAACATCTGCAATGAAGCTTGTCGCGTCGACCAAACTGCGACGGGCACAGACTGCTATTGAGAATATGCTTCCTTACGACCGACAGCTGAGCACCATCCTGCATAACTTCCTGGCAAGTGGCGTGACGGTGGAATCTCCTTTCACCGAAGAACGTCCTGTCGAACGTGTGGCAGTGGTGGTGGTAGCGTCGAATTCCAGTCTCTGTGGCGGCTTTAACAGCAATATTATCCGCAAAGCTGACAGTGTGCTGGCTGATTACGTGCATAAGCTGGGGAAAGACCGGCTGCTGGTATTTCCTGTCGGACGTAAGGTTGCTCAGGCACTGGGTAAACGTTTTGATTTGAGCGAAGATTTCAAGATGATTGGTGATAAGCCGGCTTATAAACAAGCCTCGGAGTTGGCCGAACACCTGATGAATCTTTTTCTTCAAAAAGAAATAGACAGGGTTGAGCTTATCTATACGCATTATAAATCAACTTCTACACAAATCGTGACCCATGAAACGTTTCTTCCATTAGCTCTCAATTCCGGTAGTGAAGGGGAGGAGAGTGCTTCGGCTCAAGATTATATTGTTGAGCCTTCTCCGGAAGAACTGGTTGCACGATTGCTGCCTAAGACTTTGAGAATGAAGATTTATACAATCTTGTTGGATTCAAATGCTTCAGAGCATGCAGCGCGTACAGTGGCAATGCAACAGGCTACCGATAATGCAAACGAGTTGTTACAAGAGCTTAATCTGATGTATAATAAGGGACGTCAGCAAGCTATTACCAGCGAATTGCTTGACATTATTGGTGGTTCAATGAACTAAGGTATAAAAGCAGGAATATCGAATTGAAGGTGATTTCATGGTTGAAATCAGGCTGCAATTCATATTCCTGCTTTTATTGTGTATCTCTTTTTCCGTCAAAAGATGTGTTAGAGTAGGGGGACAAGGTTCTAGACTTTAAAATCCTGAAACATACGGGTGCTCAAATACTTCTCTGCACGATCGGGAAATACGACAACGATATTGCCGCGGTCAATCCTCTCAGCAGTACGCATGGCAGCCAGCATGGCTGCGCCACTACTCATTCCTGCAAATATTCCTTCACTGATAATAATGCGGCGTGCTGTGGCTATCGCTTCTTCACTTTCAATCATTTCCTGAATATCAATCTTTGAAGGGTCATAAATGGCAGGAACAATTGCTTCTTCCATGTTCTTCAGCCCTTGGATATAGTGTCCCTTTACCGGATGGGCGCACACAGTCTGAATATCTGGTTTCATCATTTTCAGGAAGCGGGAGAGTCCCATGATGGTACCTGAAGTTCCCAATGCGCATACCAGATAATCGATTTGTCCGTTCATCTGTTGCCAGATCTCTAAGGCAGTGCTTTCATAATGCGCCTGATAGTTGCATGCATTGGAGAATTGGTCAGGCATAAAATATTTATCCGGTTGTTCCTGTACCAATCGTCGTGCCATGCGGATGGCTCCATCGGTGCCTTCTTCAGCCGGTGTAAGGCGGACTGTGGCACCATAAGCACGAATAATCTGTCTCCGTTCGACAGAAACTGCACTACTCATGACTATTTCTACGGGATATCCTTTTATGACACCTATGATAGCCAAGCCGATACCGGTGTTGCCCGAAGTCGGTTCAATAATTGTTTTCCCTGGAGTGAGCAGTCCATTGCGCTCTGCATCTTCAATCATTTTCAGAGCAATCCGGTCCTTGATACTCCCTGTAGGATTAAATCCTTCCAACTTAGCAAATATCGAGACATTTGGATTGGGTGAAAGCCTATTGATGCGTACCATCGGAGTTTGTCCGATAGTTTCCAGAATGTTGTTGTAATACATCTCGTTAGTTCGTTGTAAAATTTGTATTTAGCATACATTTATAGTCTCATAAATGCATGAGTCTTTTTCTCTCTTTTGAATGTTTACAGTCAATTGTCCACCACGATAGTTCCCAATTGCTTTCCCGTTTCTTTAGATACATAATGGTAACGGAAGGAAACATTGTGCTCTACAAAATAGCGCATATCAGGAGTATTGGCTATTTGTTCCGCCATTCGGCGACAACCTTCCGGACTATCATCCACACCACTTCTCAACACACTGTCAGGGGCCCCGTGTAAAGAATAGTAATAGTGGATTGCATTTTCATGTACCCAATAGGCTACACTGTCCAACTGCGTATATGCATCAATGGTTTTGGGACAGCCTCGGTTGACCTCATCTACAGAACGTGCGCAACGCTCTTGCGGGCTTTCCTTGCATGCTGCAAACATAAATGTCAGGCAGCCTAGCATGAAGAATGGTAATATTTTCATAATTATTTTCTATGATATGTATAAGGAATGGCTAAGATACAGTGTTTTTTGATATGTACATCCACAAAAATGAGTAATTTTGCAACTGTAAAATCATTTGGTTGCAATGACTGATGCAGGATTATTTCCTTTGTCTTGAGGTCATCTGCTTTATTTTTGTTTACACTATGGTATTTGATAAGGAAGCACGCATAGAACGTGCAAAAAGCTTATTTCTGTCAGGATTCAATTGTTCGCAATCGGTAGTTGGTGCATTTGCAGATATCTATGGTTTTACCCAGGAACAAGCCATGCGTATGTCTGCCTCCTTTGGTGGAGGAATAGGGCGTATGCGACTGACGTGTGGAGCAGCATGTGGAATGTTTATGCTTGCCGGACTGGAGACTGGAGCTACGGACCCTCATGACCGGGAAGGTAAAGGAGCAAACTATGCCTTGGTCCAACAATTGGCTGCGGAGTTTAAGTCACGCACCGGTTCCATCTGCTGTGCTGAGATGCTTCGCTTGCGTAAGGATACTCCTATCGTATCAACTCCAGAAGAACGCACTCCGGAATATTATGCCAAGCGTCCTTGTGTGCGGATGGTAGAATTGGCAGCTCGTTTATGGGCAGAATGTTACGAAAACATGAAAAAACAGGATAGATAATAGGGTATAGGTTGTTTTTGTTATTCTAATATTAGGTTATTAGTATTGAAATATCTAATTTTGAGGCGATTTTAGAGAAAAGGCAATTAATGAGAAGCCTAAGGAGCTTCTTTATGTATAACTAAAAGGTATAATTATGTTGAAAGAAAAAGCTGGAAACGTGGCTGGTATCATTTGGAATGCCCTTAATGGGACAGAAGGTCTTACACAAAAGCAAATCAAGAAAGCTGCAACTTCAAAATTGTTGGATAAAGATTTTTTTCTTGGCTTAGGCTGGTTACTAAGAGAGGATAAAGTGGTAGTGACAGAGAAAGACGGAGAACTCTTTGTTCAACTGACTGATAACGATTGATTCTGTAGAGCTTATTCTCTGCATGGTTATTAAAAGGAGTGTGCATGTGCACTTCCTTTCGAACTTTCTATCCAGATGTTTTAAACGGGAAGGAGACGACAGCTTTCTTCCCGTTTGATGTATCAGGATGTTTCATAATAGGATAGAAGCAATAAAAAAGGAGCTATCTACCATGATAACTCCTCAAATTCCTTTTGTCGGGGTAGCGGGATTCGAACCCACGACCCCCTGCTCCCAAAGAACAGTCTATTACTTAGCGTATCTTATTGTTAATAAATAAATTATATTCTATTGTAATCTTGTTTAGGATAAGCATTTGAACATTTTTTTCTATTTGTATGCTTTCCCTATCCTGTCACCGGATACCCAGCCATCGCCGAACTGGCAGTTCTTGATGTCTACAATATAGACTCCTTTTATCTCCAGTCCTTTACCTTGTGCTTCTTCCAGGTATGTACGTGCATAAGCATCAAAGTTTGCTCCAGAATAAGCGTCTACGGCAAGGATGAGAAAGTTCGCGTCGGTCAGTTCGCCTTTGTAGATTCCTATATCGGCATCCACAAGACTCTGAACGTATCTGTCGGCTTTATCCTTCTGTTCCTGGGACGGCTTGTTTCCTCCGCAGCCAAACAATGATATTGTCAGTATAGTCAGCAGTATTTTCTTCATGGATTTAGATAGTTAGTTTGTTCTTTAATTCGTTATATAAATCGGGATTTCTCATGTCTTCCCAATAATACTTCTTATATCGGCTCCTGCTAAATCCTTCCTTACTCTCATAGACAAGAATACATTCTTTACCACACAAAACAATCACCGAAGATAGCAGTAACTTGGCATAAGAGAATGCCTGAAGAAAGGCTGATTCTATCTCATGGTTGTTCTTCATGTGGTATTTTGCTTCAATCAACACCTTTGCTTTTTCTTCTTCTGGCTTGTTGTCATAATGAAGTGCATAATCCGGGAATATACGATGCCCTCTCCATGCATGGATTGGCAACTGACGAATGTAGTCTTTATGCTCATACCACCCCATTTCATTCAACAATGGCTCCAGTAATTTTTTCTCTACATCCTTTTCCTCCTTAATGACTATTCCTTCCAGCAGTGTAGGTGCGTATATTTGTGGAAGTACGGATGTGTCAAATCCTTTTTCTTCTATCATCCTCATGAGTTCTGCATAATCCTTTCCCGTAACCGGCCATCCATTGACTCCTTGAAAATTCTTTCTGACAAGTGGATGATTTGAGAAATATGTGTCAGTTTTCAGCTCCTTTAAAGAAATGTTAGGTATAACTATCTTATCTCCAATGTATGTATTACTATAATAATGAAAGAACGGGTCTATGACCCCGTCAGTTTGTGCTATCCACAAACAGGTAATGGCACTTACAGGAGAAGTTTCATAATGAATAAGAATGTCTCCCCTCTTAGTGTCCATGTTTGATTGCCAGAAGCCAGTAGTCCAATGAGTACCATATCCTTCAATCAATCCACCAATGAACCATGCAGCCGACGGTTGGGGCATTTTGCTTTTTTCTTCTATGCCAATAACATTAGGAGCATAATCATACATGAAAGCACTAAGCTCATCAGGAGACAATTCGTTCTCCCTCCTGAATCTGTAGAACACCTTACACAACTCCCAGTAATACATACACCTGGCTTTATAATTAGACTTCTTTGGTATTGGAGGAAGTTCTATTTCAAAGTAGTCTGCAAGCCTTGTAAGCTGATAGAACTCATCTACATAGATATAAGGGAAGAAATATTCCCCAAACAAATAATTCAACTCCATTGACAGGAATGGTATATACTCTAGCATCCGGTCAAAGTCACCAATCTTTAGGACTTGTTCTGATTCTATTGTCAGGCCCGTGGATATAATTTCCTCATACAGCTTTCCGGCATCATCCAGAGATTTTAATTCTGTACCTTCATATTCTGATACTTTGTAACACCAGAAACCTTCCAGTATCCCACAAATCATTTCAGAATTGAATCCGTCTTTGATTTTAGGATTGTACTTCTCGAACAGGCGTTCTTCCTCAATCCACTCTTTTCTGTCTGAAAATGCAGATATGGCAGACTTCCCGTCTGGAGAGTTCTTGTATAAGTTCCAAAGGTATTGATTGAATCTCATGGCTAATACTTTACTGTTCTTGGCTTCTTTTGGAGTACATAATACAAGGCCCTTATCTTATCCATTTCTAATGTAAAGTTAGAGTATTCCGGGGATGGATTCAGTGAGTGAAAGGTTATTGTTCCTTTCTCTAAATCCTGGGCAACAATCTGTTTAATAAGTACAGATGAATCAAAAACCACCACCCAATAAGGATGATCATTGAATCTCAGCCCATCTTTCCAATGCATGCGGTCAAGTTCACGAACAAGAACTCTATCTCCTTCCTCAAAACTATTCCTTGCTCCATCATCCATACTTTCACCTTTAACTTCAAAAGCAAAATACTTTCCGTGGACGATTTTATCTGTCTCAAACGATTCCTCCTCCCATACCTCTTTTTCTGCTTCCAAGGTATCACATTCATTGGCAAATCTTCCGTATGCAGCAAAAGGAACTAACTTAACAACCATCCGGTATCTATCCCCTAGATTGTAGAATTTTACATTATTGTGATTCTCGGTAAAAAACTCACCATCATCATCTCTAATGGGGACTTGTTGCAATGATTCCTCAATTGGAGAACCAGAGCCTGTTAAAACCCACACTTTATTATAAATAGGAAAAGCATTCACAATTTTATTTGCTATCGATTCTGATATTTTCTTTGTTTTACCAGACTGCAAATCGTAAATCTGTGTAGGGGTTACTCCTATTGCTTTAGCGAAAGTACCAGCTTTGAGCTTTTCTCTTTCCAAAATAAAGTTTATGACTTTAGGTGAATCCATAACTATATAAATATATCGTTTTTTACTATACTATTTTTCTATATACGCAGCTATATGGGTTAATAAATGTTTAAATATAGTATTTTACTATACATTAAATTTGATAGTATAGTCATTTACTATATATTTGCATCAGAAACGTAACACTGATACGTAACACTGATACGAAACAAAGATAGTAAATTCATTTATAAAACACACGATTATGAAAAGAAATGTACTGCACGAGATTATGACCCTTGCCTGGCAACTGGTTAAACGAAACGGATTCTCTATGAGTGAAGCCTTGAAATGTGCTTGGGCTAACATAAAGCTGAAAGCTGCCATGAAACAGAAAATTGTAAAGTTCTACTTCAAGAAGGTGGACGGAAGCATCCGTGAAGCCTACGGTACACTGAAAGAAAGCCTTATACCTGCCACTAACGGCGACAACCGCAAAAAGAACGACACAGTTCAAGTGTACTTCGATACAGAACGCCAAGAATATAGATGTTTCAAGAAAGCCAACCTTTTAAATATCGCCTGACTATGACACGCCAAGAAATTGAACAAGAACTCGACCGCCTCTATAAAGAGCTGGATTTCGCCCACCACGCTGACGAATCGACCGTGTGCCGGGTGTGCAGCGTAGATACCCAGCTAGAGGCCCTGCAAAGCATCACCGAAGAAATTGACTTCTATGAAGCCGCACTCGAAGAGTTCAACAAGCCCGACGACGACGGCATGGATTACATCGGCCTGCAACTCTCGCAAGGCATGGCCGTGACACACTGGTGAACCACATACAGCCCTTCACGTTGCGATACGTGGCAGAATCCGTAGAAGGTATCGGGGGCACAATGATATAAACGGGCTTTCGTTCGTGCGCATAATGGCAAGCTCACAAGAGCACATAGCAGACAGCGAAGTTAATCGGCTACAGGCAGTAACCACCGACACATCACAATTGGTAAACGAAAAGCCCCGTCCGTAAGCATGGCTTTTAATACCTTCTTCGGTGAAGGTGCGACATATATCCTCCCCTCCCGTAAGATTCGGGATAATAATAGGTTGAAGCCGTTGAGGGGAACCAATTCAAATCATATACACGTATGAAAACAACACTTATCCTCTTCGTCGTGGCCGGGCTGCTGTGTGCGCTCTGCATGATACTAGCCAGCTTCGTTTGGCAGATAACAAGCTTTATCGCATTTGTTATCGTGAGCTGCATATACTGCTACAAGACAGACAAGTACGTTAATTCTAAAAACAAAGATATATGAAGAAAAATGAAGAACTACAAGCCATGAACCACGACGAACTGGTGGCGCTGGCACAGCAATTACAGGCAGAAGCAGAATCCAACAAGAAGGATTCGGACACATGGTATAACAACTTCATTAAAGAATCCTCCAAGCGAAAGGCCCTGAAGGATGCTTTACAAGCATTGATAAACATATCGGAGTAAAACTTTGTTTAGTCTGTTTTGCATTATTAGGTAGAAAGGTTGTTTTTCAACCATGAGCCGCCCGGTCTGCGACAGATAGGCCGGCTTTTCTTATCTAAGGGCGTTACGGTCGCGGCAAACCACTATTTGCCATAAGTTAGTTAAGAATCACAGCTGCCGGGGTTCGATTCCCCGAACGCCCACGAATCAAACCAATAACATTATGATAAAAGAAATCACTGTAGACGAACACTATCAGACAGTACGACTGTTTGACGCAATGAAAAAGGGCGACATCTACAAAGTGCCCTATGAGAAATCACGACACAACGGTATCCGCATGGAAGCGACACGACGCAACCGGGATGCACGGCTCTCCGGCATCCTGAAAAGCAGGATGGATGTAAAGTTCCGGGTGTCGGCCAAGGAATATCCGGGCTGGACATCCATTATTTGCATTAAATAAAGGAGTCAAAGTATGGTCAACGAAGAAGTTTTGAAAATAGTCTTGAACGACAAGACGTTCGGACGCGACACCGCCGCCGACATCGTGGGCGGTCTGTCCCGGTTGAGGGATTTGGTCGGCAAAGGGCTTATCCGGGCCGAAAAACCTACCAACAAGCAGAACGGAAAATGGTTTTGCAACGCGTATGATGTGATTAAACACGCTCAGTTGAAATATTAACTAACTAAAATATGAAGTATTATGAGTTTGATTAAGAAATCCAATGAATTGGTAATCCCTTCCACCGTAAAGATGATGATTTACGGTCAGGCAGGTATGGGTAAGACAACAGTAGCATTGAGTGCACCGAAACCGTTGTTACTTGACTTTGATAACGGTGTGAAGCGTGTCAACATGGCCCACCTCGACGGTGTAGACATCGTACAGGTTGGTTCATGGCAGGATGTACAACAAGTATTGCAAGAGAACCTCTCCGGTTATCAGACTATCGTAGTTGACACCATCGGAAAGATGATGGACTTTATCATTTCGTATAAGTGTGATACACGACAGCCACAGATTAAGGATTGGGGCGGAATCAACGCCGAGTTTGCATGGATGACACGAACCCTTTCTTCCTTAAATAAGAATGTGGTATTCGTCGCTCATCGTGATACGAGAAAAGAAGGTGATGATACAGTGTTCATTCCTGCTTTGCGTGAAAAATCTTATAACTCAATCGTAACAGAGTTGGACTTGTTGGGCTACTTAGAAATGCGTAACGAAAACGGCGTACAACGACGCACTATCACTTTCGACCCGACTTCGAGAAACGACGGGAAGAACACCTGCAACCTGCCGGGCATCATGTTTGTCCCAAATATCCTCGACAAGAATGGCAACCCTACTGCCAAGAACGACTTCATCACTACACAAGTAATTTCTCCCTATTTGGGCATGTTGCAGGTAAAGAAAGAAGAAGCTGCCAAATATGATAAAGTGATAGCTGAAATCAAAGAGAACATCGAATTGATTACTGACGCACGGTCAGCCAACGACTTTGCTTTACGCATTAACGAGTTCGAGCACATAGGCAGCTCGCTAGCCAAAGCTAGAGATTTGTTCGGCAAGAAGGTGAAAGAGTTAGGACTTGTGTATGACAAAGAATCCAAGACCTATGCAGACCACGCAGCTTAAATTCAAGTTCTATGCAACGCTTCTCGATGCCTTCACCGGGTATCTGAGAAGCGATGCTGTTTGGGAAAGGTATTGGGGATTCAGTGAGAATCCCCCACATACCCCCGAAGAGTTCAGGCAGAAGCAGTTTCAAAGTCTGATTGACACGATTAACCGCGTTCCCTTCGACAGTGAAGCAGCCGACAAAGGTACGGCCTTCAACGAAGTTATAGACTGCATGATTGAGAACCGTAAATCGGAAAAAGTACAAGTGGAAAGAGTTTTCAAGGTTGAGCGTATTGGAGCTTGTGATGAAGTAGGGAAACCTCTATTCTATGAACAATACGAAACAAATGAGGTAATTGCTCTGAAAGCTATCTATAACAACCGCCAGTTTGATTTTCCCATCTCCATTTGCCGTGAGTTTGCCAACTATTACAAAGGGGCCTTGACCCAGCAACTGGTTGAAGCCGTTCTGCCTACTTGTTTCGGAAATGTCCTTTTGTATGGCTATATAGATGAACTGATGCCCATGTCCGTCCATGACATCAAGACCACTGGCAACTATTATGTAGGTAAGTTCAAAGACCACTGGCAGCATTTGGTTTACCCCTATTGCCTGATGAAGAACGGTAGTGACGTAAGATTGTTCGAGTACAACGTGACGGACTTCCGGCAGACCTATACCGAAAGCTACACCTTCGTTCCCGAACGTGACATTCCTATCCTTACGGCGCATTGCGAGGACTTCATACGGTTCTTGCAGGACAACCGAGATTTGATAACGGACAAAAAAATTTTTGCAGAAGATGAGTAACCAGATTACCGGACGGCTTGCCGCAATCGGCCAGACCGTCCAGATTCCAAGCAAGACAGGCGGCAACCCGTTTCTGAAACGTGAGTTTTTGCTTGACGCGACAACTCACGACCCTTATACGGGTGAACGAAGCCAGTACGAGAACATTGTCCCATTGGAAGTTTCAGGTGGGAAGTGCGCTGAACTTGATAAATTCCAAGTAGGCGATGTAATCACAGTATCATTTGCCCTGCAAGGCAGAGAGTGGACGAATCAGGACGGGCAGGTCAAACGTATGGTGTCTATCCGATGCTATAAACTGGAAGACCGTCAGCCAATGCACCAGCCAGCATCCGTGCCAGCACAGCAACCGGCACCGACACAAACGCCAACCATGGCACAGGCGTTTCCACCTGATGTAGATGCGAATGGAAATCCCAAAGATGACTTACCGTTCTAGCCTATGAGCATATTCAATCTGAAGAATGAATACGATATACCCAAGTTCAAGGCTTATGTAAACAAGCTATTTCAGGAGCGTGCGGTTGTGGAAGTGAGAAAGAAGCTGCCTAACCGCACGCTTGCCCAGAACAGCTACTTACATCTTCTTTTAGGGTATTTCGGCAGTGAATACGGTTGCAGCCTTGACGAAGCAAAGATAGACTTCTACAAAAGGACTTGCAACCGTGATTTGTTTGAACGGAAGATGGTCAACAAAAAAGGCAAGGAAGTAACCTACCTGCGCAGCTCTGCCGAGCTGACCACCGCCGAGATGACCCTCAGCATCGACCGTTTCCGCAACTGGTCGTCCAGCGTGGCGGGCATCTACCTCCCTGCGGCAAACGAACAGCAGATGCTTATCTACGCACAACAGGAAATCGAACGTAACAAGGAATTCATATGACACGACAAGAAAAAATTCAAACGCTTAAACTTCAGATAGAAGAGAAGCAGGAAGAGCTGGATACTCTGAAAGCTCAATTAGGTTTTGAAATAGTAATTAATTTCAACGAGACGCACGGCCTGAATTCCGGCCAGCACTTCATGTATGGGAACAAGGAATGTGTTGGAGTTGAGAGCGACGGTTATGTGTTGAAGACTCACGCCATCACCAAGAGTGGAGACGTGGCCAAGATAGCCACTATCATTTATGATGAGAATAACATTAAACCTTTGTAGACTATGGAACAACATCTAGCACAAGACATCAATGAGAAAGACCGCTGGCAATTCCTCTGCGACAATGCCGACGCGGTGGAGAAAATCGGATACACCCACCGCTTCACGCCCGAAGAACTGGCGCAGAAAAAAGAATCACTGGCCGAAGTGTCGATACAGATTAACGACATCGAGACGGAGAAAAAAGAAGTGATGGACGACTTCAAGGAACGGCTCAAACCACTCAATGAAGAAAAGGCCGAACTGCTTGACCACATCAAGCGCGGCTCGGAGTTCCGCGCTGACGAAGAGTGTGCCAAGATACTCTATCACGACGAACGCATGGCCGGATTCTACAACCGGCTGGGCGAACTGGTCTACAGCCGCCCCATCATGCCGCAGGAAATGCAAAAAACTATCTTTAATATTAACCGCAAAACAGGAACAGAATCATGAGTGAAAACAAACTGAAACGTAGTAGTGCCGAAGGATTACAGTGGCGCACCTATTGAAATCATCCTCCGTGAAGGCAAGGCGGCAGAACAACTCCCCAACCGCGAACCCATTAACGTGGAAATCAACGGGACGATAGACACCCCGCTCCGATGGCTGGAGAAGAAAGTGGAACTCATCGACCAGAAGAAAGCCTACATCTCCGTCAGCCGCGACGACATGAGCATCGCACTCGTGGATAAAGAAAATGACTACTATTCCAACAACATTGCCGGAGGGCTGGAGGCGTCCAAGGAAATGAAGGCATTCGGAATCAACGCCGACAAGCGTTGGGAACCCATCAAACTAAGCCAGTTCTTCAAGATGCACCGCGCCTTCTTCAAGGACAAGACCGAGAATATGACGCTTGTCTCCACCTTGAAGAACTTCAAGGCCAAGGTAGCGCAGGACATTGAACGCAGCAAGGAAGAGAACGGAAGCAAGACGGACAACTATTCTCAAGTGGTTGATTCCAATCTGCCCAAGTCGTTCAAACTGAATATCCCTCTTTTCAAAGGTTTTACCTGTGAAGAAATTGAAGTTGAGATTTACGCAGATGTGGATGGCCGCGACGTTACTCTCTCCCTCGTTTCAGCCGGGGCCAACGAAGCCATCGAGGAATACAAGAACAAAGTGATTGACGAGAAGATCGAAGCAATTAAAAGTATTGCCCCAGACATTGTAATCATCGAAGTGTAATTGACAGCCCGGAAAGACGGGCATCTGGTATTGTGGCGGAATTGGTTAGACGCACGACGAGTACTGGAGCTTTACCCAGCCGGAAGGGTTACTCAAAGCAGAAAGCTCATGCAGGTTCGAATCCTGCCGATACCACCACATAACAAGAGGATGCTTAATGATAAAAACATCCTCTTATTTACTAATAGTTACTTTTCATATTTCTATGACATCAACAACTTCATAATTTCCATTTAACCCATGATTTGTCATATAAGTTCTGATTTCAGTTCTATATGCTACTTCAAAACTATACTGTGATAAATTGGCACTTATCGCCTTTGTAAAGGAATACTCATTACCATGATGAGTGAAAATAATACGATAATTCTTCATATAAATATGATTTTAGAGTGAATACAAATATTACACCCGCAAATATATAAAATAATGCCATACTACATAAAACGAAAACCAAAGAAGAAAGAAAAGCCTTTGCCGCTATTCGACAAGGCAGGTATCAAAGTAAAGAAGAAGCCGGATTTAGTGGCCAGACTAGATAAAGTTTTCAGCCGCTATATCCGGCTTCGCGACGCAATGCCGAACGGGTATTTCCGCTGCATCTCATGCGGTCAGATAAAGCCATACGAGCAGGCGGATTGCGGTCATTACCACTCACGCCGCCACATGGCAACCCGCTTTGACGAAGACAACGCCCATGCCGAATGTAGAGCTTGTAACAGATTCAAGGCTGACCACATGATAGGCTACCGTGAAAATCTGATAGAAAAAATCGGCCAGCAACGCTTCGACAAACTGGCATGGAAAGCCGGACAGACAAAGAAATGGACAGACTTTGAATTAATCGAACTCACGAAGTACTACAAGGCTTTGGGAGACAAACTAAGTAAGGAGAAAGGATTATGAAAAATATAACTATTGATGCAAGCTATGTAAACGTGCAAGACAACCACACATCGTTTGAATACAGCATAAATGGATATTTCTCTGTTGAAATGAATGTGCACGAATCCGATTTAAACGCATTGATGGAAAAAATGGATGAGGATGAGATGATTTATTTCTTGGAAGCTAAAGGATATAAAATAGAAAAAGAATGACCTACCAACTACGCGATTATCAACAGAAGGCCAGTGACGCGGCTGTCAGTTTCTTTGCTAACAGGGCCAAGAAGAACAATGCCATCATGGTGCTGCCCACCGGAGCCGGAAAGAGTCTAGTAATAGCCGACATCGCCAGCCGCCTCGAAGGGCATACGCTGGTATTTCAGCCAAGCAAGGAGATACTGGAACAGAACTATCTGAAGCTCTGTTCGTATGGTATTCTGGACTGTTCCATATATTCTGCATCATTCGGGCGGAAAGAGATTTCAAGAATAACATTCGCTACCATCGGTAGCGTAGTCAACCATCCCGAACTTTTCCAGCATTTTCAGAATATCATCATCGACGAGTGCCATCTGGTCAACCCGAAAGACGGAATGTACAAGAGATTTCTTTCGATGCTGAAATGTAAAGTCCTTGGATTGACGGCCACACCTTACCGGCTTTCATCAAGCAGGGATTTCGGCAGCATGTTGAAGTTCATCACACGCACACGCCCATGTGTGTTCTCTGAGGTGATTTATCAGGTTCAAATCTCTACTCTATTGGATATGGGTTATCTGTCAAAGCTGAATTATTATGAGATGAACCCTTTAGGATGGAACGAACTTAACCTGAAGGTGAACACGACCGGAGCCGACTACACGGACAAGTCTGTCGTAAAGGAGTATGAACGTATCGACTTCTACGGGTTTCTGGTCAGCATTGTGCAAAGGCTTATGAATCCGAAAAGCGGGGTAAAGAGAAAAGGTATATTGGTATTCACAAGGTTTCTGAAAGAAGCTGAACGCCTTACCTGGTCCATTCCCGGAACGGCTATCGTTTCGGGTGAGACGCCGAAGAAAGAGCGTGAGCGTATTCTTGAGGCGTTCAAGGGCGGAGAAATTCCGGTGGTGGCCAATGTCGGCGTACTTACAACTGGATTTGATTACCCAGAACTGGATACGATTGTCATGGCACGTCCTACCATGTCACTGGCCTTATGGTACCAGATAGTTGGCCGCGCCATATGTCCGCATCCGAGCAAGGAGGCTGGGTGGATCGTAGACCTTTGTGGAAACAAAAAGCGATTTGGCGAAGTCAAGGATTTACGCTTGGTAGATGGTGGTAACGGCAAGTGGGCCGTGTATTCTAACAACAGGCAGTTGACTAACGTAAGATTCTAAGATTATGGAAGGATATATAAAACTAAGCCGCAAGTTCTTCTCGAATGATATGTGGAATGAGGCCCGGACTTTTAGCAGTTGCGAAGCGTGGCTTGACCTGATTCAGTCAGCACGATTTGAGGCAACGCCCCGTATGGAGAGTATCGGAGGTCGAGAAGTCTCTTATACAAGAGGACAATATCCTGCATCCATAAGATTTTTATCAAAGCGTTGGCACTGGACTGAAAGACGGGTACGGACTTTTCTTGCCTTTCTGAAGAGAGAGAACATGATAACACTCTCTCAGGATCAGGGAATGAACATTATAACCCTTGTAAAATACAATGACTACAACGGAAATCCTACTGACACAGCAAGTGACACAAGCAACGACACAATGAGTGACACAAATATCATTCAGGAAATCAATGATTTACGTTCGCAAGTGACACAGCTAATGACACAAGTATCGACACAGCGAGTGACACAGACCCCAAAGGAGGCCGAAAAGCGACACACGGGTGACACAAAGCAAATAAAGGAGAAGAATATTATTAAAGAAACTACTACTAACGTAGTAGCAAAGAAAGACGCGGCTAAAGCCGCTACTCTCTCACGAAAAGAATCCTTCTACCAGTTATTGGTTCCTTATGTCGGCCGGTATCCGAAGGAAATGATTCGTGCTTTCTTCGATTACTGGAGCGAGCTTAACAAGTCCGAAACCAGGATGCGCTATGAACTGGAAAAGACCTGGGAGCTTCCAAGACGGCTGGCGACCTGGGCCAGTCGTGAGAAAGTGCCTTCAAAAACAGACGTGGGCATAGTTCTGAAGGATAATTCACCGGAAAAATACAAGAAAGGCTGGTAAACATGGAACAGATAAATTTTCAACAGACAATCGAACGGCTCAAAGATACGGGCTTCTCCCCTATTCCTAACGTCGTACAGGTAACCGTTCCGGATGCCAAAAGAGTTCTCTGGGCCGGTATCAGGTACTTCACTGGAGAAAATGCCAGATGGCTTCCTGAGTACGAAGAAGTGGCAGGCTGGCTGGCCGGCAATGAAGGTCGCGGACTTCTGTGTTTCGGCAACTGCGGACGCGGAAAGACCCTTATCTGCGGAAAGATTCTTCCTTTGGTTCTTAACCATTACTGCCGCAAGGTGGTAAGCTGTTACGATGCACAGCAGATGAACGCTGATTTGGACGCCGTGAAGCAAAAACACATCATCTACGTTGACGATATAGGGACAGAGAATCTTAGCGTCAAATACGGCGAAAAAAGGCTTGCATTCGCTGAGCTGGCAGACGAAGCCGAGAAGAAAGGAAAGCTTCTCATCCTGACTACCAACCTCACGATAGACGAGCTGAGAGAGAAATATGGGGAAAGAACCATTGACCGACTGAGGGCGATAACGAAAACCGTCCTCTTCAGCGGTGAAAGTCTGAGAAAATGATATGAAAATCACAATCAACTGGGTAACTCGTGACTGGAACCTGATCAGGAGGTTACGTGAGAAATACCGTCTCCCACAGTACATGAACGTGAACGGACTCACAGAGGCAGAGGTTGACGAAGAGACATTAAGCAATCTCCGCAAGGGTGAGCCAAAGTATTTAATCATCAGAAAAGTAGAGAAATGACAAGACAAGAATCAGAAAGAAAGCTCAATGAGCTGAGAAAGAAGTATATCACCTTGATTTCATCCATGAACTTTGCCAAAGCACAGAAAATCAAGAACAAGATTGACTCCCTTGAAAGAGAGCTGGAACCGCATTCTTTGGGAGAACTTCTTCAGGACTATACCCCAGAGTTCAAGGTAGAAATGCTTCGCAAGATGCACAAGTTATTCATTTATTCAGACTTACTTGAGGGTGCGGCACTGGAGTTCCAGTCTGAACTTGAATCAAACGGAATAGATGCTCAGGTAGTTTTTCAGGTAAAGCGCGTACTGAAAGAACTGAGAAGCATAGTACGAATACCCGATGAAGAGAAAAACGCTTCATTGTCTGACAACTTTGCCGGGATGTGTGATGAAGCCGGACTTGTAGTGAGTAACATAATCAACAAATATCTTGCAAAATGATAACGGAAAATGGCCCTATGCTTCCACGTAAAGTGGATTTGGAGAAGAACCCTTCTGGAACCGAACTGAAAATCGCCCAGCATCGGGAGCTGGAGAAACATGGAAAGTATGTAGCTATCCCAGGCGACAAGACACGGACGCGAATTTTCGTCCGCAACGGTGAGGATGCGGAGAAGAAGATAGCCGATTACCTGGAGAGAATCAACAACCGACCTCAAAAATGGAACTGATATGATAAAGTTACTCTATATAGACCTTTTCTGCGGTGCCGGGGGAACCAGTACCGGAGTAGAAAACGCACGCTACGCAGACGAACAATGCGCGAAAGTTGTCGCTTGTGTGAACCACGACGCAAACGCTATCGCCAGTCATGCAGCCAATCACCCGGATGCGCTGCACTTCACGGAGGACATCAGAACATTGGAACTGTCCCCCTTGGTGGCCCATGTGGAACGAATGAAGAAGATTTATCCGGATGCATTGGTCGTGCTGTGGGCATCGCTGGAATGCACCAATTTTTCCAAGGCTAAAGGTGGGCAGCCACGGGACGCCGACAGCAGGACGCTGGCTGAGCATCTTTTCCGATATATCGAGGCTATTGATCCAGACTACATACAGATAGAGAACGTTGAGGAGTTCATGTCATGGGGCGATATGGATGAAAATGGGAAACCTATCAGCAAGGATAAGGGGAGATGCTATGAGAAATGGAAACGTAATGTGAAGCGATATGGTTATGACTTCGATTGGCGTATTCTGAACGCTGCTGATTATGGTGCCTATACTACTCGTAAGCGGTTCTTCGGTATCTTCGCCAAACGTGGCCTGCCTATCGTATTCCCAGAACCGACACACTGCAAGGATGGGAAAAACGATATGTTCGGTCGGCTGGAGAAGTGGAAGCCTGTCAAGGATGTGCTGGACTTCTCCGATGAGGGAGAAAGTATCTTCTGCCGGAAGAAGCCGCTGGCCGAGAAAACTCTTGAACGCATCTATGCCGGACTGATTAAGTTCGTGGCCGGAGGTAAGGAGGCTTTCTTAGTGAAGTACAACTCCATGAGCCGGACGGGGAAATACCAGGCACCCAGCGTTGACGAGCCATGCCCGGTTGTTGCAACACAAGGACGGCTTGCATTGGCCAAGGTAAACTTTCTTTCCAAGCAATTCAGCGGACAGCCGGATAGCAAGAACATATCTGTGGAAGGACCTGCCGGAACTATCACCTGCAAAGATCACCACGCTTTCGTGTCTGCATACTACGGAAACGGTCACAACCATTCGGTCGAGCTTCCAGCCCCGACAGTTACGACTAAAGACAGGTTGGCATTGGTAAATTCTGTTTTCATAGATAACCAGTACGGTACCGGAAAACCGACATCCATTGAGCAACCGGTTGGTACAGTAACCACGGTTCCTAAGTTCAATATGGTAAGCTGCAAACCGTGGATAATGAACACAGCTTTCTCAAATGTAGGAAGCAGTATAGAACAGCCGTCACAAACAATCACGGCCAACCGCAAATGGCACTACCTTATGAATCCGCAGTTTGCCAGCGCCGGAGGTTCTGTAAACAACCCATGTTTCACATTGATAGCACGGATGGATAAAATGCCGCCTTATCTTGTAGAAGTTGAAGGAGGTATCGGTATACAGGTCACACCCGTGGACAGTCCGATGACGATTAAGATTAAGGAGTTTATGGCTTTGTATGGTATCATCGACATCAAGATGCGTATGCTACGGATAGCAGAACTCAAGAAAATAATGGGATTTCCTGAAGACTATGTACTGATTGGGCCACAGTCAGACCAGAAGAAGTTTATCGGTAACGCCGTGGAGGTGAACATGGCCCGCGTGCTTTGTGAGGCCATCTGTAAGGAGATAATCAGAAAACGAAAGGTTGCGTGATATGGGAAAGCTGAAAGTTTATTATGGATGGGCTAGAATTGGAAATGTTCGAAAGAAGCGTGCTTTGTCTGTCATGTTTGAAAACGAAATGCTTGGATGCAGGAGTGAGCGTGGACAAAGGTGCCTGAGAACAATTCAAGACACTGTATTTGAGCGGTACCAGACCGATGAAGAAGAAAAGGAAGGTAAACAGCAAAACCGGATATTTACTGAGTACAGCCTGTTTCTCGACGAGAAACCTATCAATGGCAGCCTTGAAAGATGCTTGCTGATTAACAGAGAAGCTGACAAGAACAATGTTTCTAAGGACATGAGTGAAAGAATCTCAGAGGCGCTTAGAAATGCTTTCCTTTTTTCAAATCCTGAGTATAAAGAACCTTACTCACAACTTGAATTGAAATTTGAATGATATGGGAAAGCAGGAAAGTATGGATGACTGGTCCCAGATGGCTAAGGATTATGCCAAAGCAGAAAAGGAACTGAAAATCGAGAATTGGGTGCAAATCAGCATCTGCTACGGTCACGGCCATCAATCTGTCACCCTATACACCTACGACCTTCCTCGTGAAGTGTACGAAAGAAGGATGTGGGTAATCAGATGGAGGATGGCGAAATTACAGTGCCAATACCCCAAACAGATTGTATCTACAAGCCTGTACTTCTACGACAAGCGTTCAGGAGAGTCGCTTGAAGTGAGTTCTTGCCTGTCTAAGCTGATTTCGGCCAAAGCCCAGATAACAAAAGCAGAACGCAGGATAAATGAATACATAGAACACAACCGTCAGAACAATCTGTTCTTTGACGAGAATACGGACGAGGAGCTGGTTAAGTTCCGGGAGAAACTGGAGCGAAAGAAACTCGAATGTGCTGAGTGTGAGAAACGGTTAGAATTATTAGTTGAAAGAAGGAGAAATAATCAATGAAAACGAAATTGTATTACCTGTTCCTGGCAGTCATGTGGTGGCTGCTGGGATAAGGTGAGTATAAAAAAGAGGACTGCGAATTGCAGTCCTCTATAATAATCAGTAATATTGCATTTTGATAACGCTTTTCTTTGATAGAATCATATAACCATGCAGAAAAAATATTAATGCATATTGCTAAGATTAAATTAAAGAATATAAATGAAATCATTTTGATTCATATTTTAAGGTTATGCGGCAATATTACCTAACATCTGACAGGACTCGAACCTGAATATTAAAACCTTGCCGTTTTCAGTCACAGATGCTGGCGCAAATATAAATAGTATTATTATAAAAAGCAAAAGTATGAAAGCAATATCCATCAAACAGCCGTGGGCAAGCCTAATCGCCCACGGTATCAAAGACATTGAAAACCGGACTTGGAAGTGTCCTCAGAAGTACATCGGCCAAAGGGTGCTTATTCATGCAAGCAAAGGTAAAGGAGATGGTTGGGTATTAAATAAAGAGCAAGGGTTAAAACTACAAATGCACCCCTCCAATCTTAAAAGTACATTCTATGATGATTTACCTTTTGGTGCCATCATCGGCAGCGTGGTAATAGCCGACTGCGTACAAAACCATCCTTCAGTATGGGCTGAGAAATGTTATTGGAACTGGGTACTGAAGGATGCAGTACTGTTTAATAAGCCGATTATGAATGTGAAAGGGAAACTTAGTTTTTGGGAGTGTAAATATTAGAATATTAATTTTTTAATTATATTTGAAGGATTAATTATTTTATATCCCAATTATGGAATGGATTGAAATGTTAAAATGTTTTCTCTCAGCAAATAAGATTTTTATGGAATTTTTTTCTAGCTTTTTTGTTGGTATCGCAAGTATCATAGTAGGAGTAGCTGGTATTATATTTTCTAAAAACCAACTAAAAATTAGTAAACAACAATTAAAAATACAAGAACAAGAAGTACAACCAGTTCTTAGGGTTACTTTTTCTTTAAAGAAAGATGAAGACAGTGAAAAGTATACAGACGAATATATCAAAATATTTAATGAAGGAAAGCACGCTCAATTTACCGATTTCCAAATAGATACATATTACAAAATTATTTATTCATCAACAAGTAAAAACATATTTAATAAAGAATATTATACAAAAGTCAACGGTTTCTATTTTGCTCAGCATATAACTCAAAATTTAACAGGTGAATTACTACGAGGTGGCGTGAATAATAATAACGCAGAATATGCAAGATTCTATTCTGAAGCTTTACGTTACTCCCAAAATGGCGAGTTTTATTTTACAGATAGATATTCATTAATAAAAATCACGTATAAAGACAATAATAATAATACTCATATTGTTTATTTTCAAGACAGATTTCCAATAACAGAAGAAGAATATAATGAGCTTATTAATAAGCCAACAATATTCGATTTTCCAGTCGATTTTAAAAAGATTAATCTTCATGAGATTATCCAACGAATAAAAACCGCGAAATAATATATAAAACCATGCCCAATAATCCACTGACAGCCCTTGTCAGTGCTTTGTGAATGAAGGTGTGTCAAAAAGCGCACCTTCTTTTTTTATGCACAAAGCCCCGACTTTCACAAGCCGAGGCTTTGCTATTACCTAA
>ENA-OPTB01000054-OPTB01000054.1-human-gut-metagenome-genome-assembly--contig:-NODE-54-length-105798-cov-11.889903_pt1 | contig 105798 bp, 94 predicted proteins | sample MGYA00241810_ERZ501911 | MGnify/ENA primary metagenome ERZ501911 (study PRJEB25962, sample SAMEA2042304) | human gut metagenome | biome: human gut; feature: human-associated habitat; material: faeces... | reverse complement strand
TTACTTGTCTTTCTTACGCAGCCTGTAGATAAACTGCCGGTCTCTTGATGTCACTAATCCTCTTTTTCGGATCATAATCCACACCTTTAGTCAGCATCGTCCCATAAAAAATCAGCTTTCTTTGTTGTGTGATGATCCATACAATATTTTTCTATGACAATTCTTGAATATTCATCCATCTTTTTTTCTCCATTTTCTGATTGAATTGTATCTACATGCTTGATTGTTGTGCTGACTTATATCAAATAATAATTTTACTTTCTGAATTAAATTTTCGGATTTTTCCTTATTCTGACTTCATAAGGTTTCAGGTCACTTATACCATCACCAAGCACCTCATTTCAATTCCAAAACTTTTCTTCCCAACAATCTAGTGCTGAAATTATCTTTTCTTCCAAAGTATATTTTTTTCTTATATCTAACTTTCGTTCATAACATTCTCCTGCTTCAATCTTACAGTGTATCTCAACACAATCCTCATAAATTTTAATACAAACTATGTCTAGTTCTTCATGGTAATTAATATTCCCAAACAACAAGCACTCCTCTTCATCCTTTTTACCTACAGAAAATTGCATTTCTTTAGTACTTTGTATCTCATAAACATTAAATTGCATTTGGTTATATACTCTATCGTTCTTAATTAGATACTTTAAGTTCTCCATTTCTCGAATCTTTTGAAAATCAAGTGAATCAATAATTTCTTTATTAATCATTTCTACATATCTTTTTATTGTATCAAACTTAATATCATCATCTACACTTTTGTATTCATTTATCGCATCGAGTATTTCATATACTGCAACATATTTATTCAACTCTCTTTCATCGTTGTCCAATTTCAGATCATACTTCTTCCATTTTTGAATAATTCTATAAATTTCATTTCGAATATTCTTATCACTTCCAATTGACCATATACTTACTTCTTCCAAATAGCAAACCCCTTGGTTAGTAGAATAAATTGGTAATTTTTCCTTTTTTCCAGTACCACTCATTTGAGGTAAAAATGGAACATCCTTAATATTAATTAAAGAAATAACCTGTTTTATTGTCATCTGTAATATCTCCTTTTTTCTAGGCATATAAAAATGTGATTCTGAAGTCCTAAAGCACTTATGGATTACATTCTTAAATATTTGCTAACTGTTGCTTGAGATATATTAAACATATCCGCAATCTTTTGCTGTTTAAATCCTTGTCTTCTTAACTCTTTAATTTGTGCAATTAATGCCTCTTTCCCTAAATTTGTTGCAAATTGACTAGTAGTTTGTACAAAATCATTTGTATGTTTTGTAAGTGTTGTAGTATATTGAACACCATCTCTATTTCCAATTACGCTTGTAATTCCCATTTTTAATCAAAATTTATTATAAGGTCTCAGGTCACTTATTGTTGACATTTTAATTGAATTCCTTTATGCAGTTGCTCTTCTAATCTACATAAAGTCTGAGGTCACTTATACATTTTCACAAAATACAGTTCAAGATAACATACGGATTATTTTCATTTGATATTTCTCTAATTTTTTCTTTTCTTCCCATATATAAGAAATTCATAATATCATTAAATTCCGTTGTTTCCAAATCATCTCCTATTAATATTCCTCTTGATTTATAATAGGGCAATGCACTTTCAAAATCTGTATATAGTCTCCCTCTACTGTTAACTATGTCTTCAACTTTTAAAATCTTCATTTTACACAGTATATACATATTAGCAGGTGAGCTATTTCGAATAAATTCAGCAACCTCTATACCTTCTTTTTCAGCTATCTCATTAATTGCTTTTTCCTTCACTGTTCCCATCTTGATTAATATGTTCTTCTCTCGTTCAATCCATTCCTTTGCCTCATCGACACTTAAAGCTTTCATAGTTGCCAAAACCAGCTTATCTATGGTAAACGCACAATAGCACGTACCTAGACAAACAAAAGATCATTTTTTCATGACCTCTTGTTTGTCTTTTTGATCTCTTTTGGTAACTTTTCTGACCACGGAAGTAAGTCATCTAAAAATGAACGATCGGTATCTTCCATATGTTTTGGAATCTCTGTCAGCAAATGTTCAAAATATTCATATGGTTTCAGATCATTTGCTTTGGCTGTTTCTGCAATACTGTAGATGATCGCTGAATTCTCAGCTCCACGGATCGTATCGATCAATTGCCAGTTCTTTCTCCCGATACAGAATCCACGGATCGAACGTTCACTTGCATTGTTATCCATCGGCACTTCCCCATTTTCTAGAAATACCCGCAGATACTTTTCCTGATTTAACAGATATGTCACTGCTCTGGCAAGTTTTCCCTGTGTCCCGACCGGAACCTGATGCTGTTTTGCGTATGCAAACAAAGCATCTACCAGTGGCTTGATCACCAGCTGACGCTGCTTTAATCTTTCTTCGGTTTTCAGATGCTTAAGCTTCCCTTCTTCCCGATAGATCGCTTGGATCTGTTTCATTACCAGATATCCCCACGACTTGGATCTGACAGCTTGGGGGATGATCTTTAATGCCTCGTCAAAATATCTTCTGGCGTGCACCCAGCATCCTGCGATCGTTACATGTTCCAGTGTCTTTTCAGCACTATGATATACCTGATATCCGTCTGTTACACAGATCCCTTCATAATCTTTCAGAAATCTTACAGGATGTGATGCATTTCTTGTCTTCTGATATTCGTAAAGTACGATATGATGTGTGCTGCTGATCCCTCCAGAACGATATACCCATATATAGCTCTTACTTCCGGCTGGTCGTCCGTCCTTGTTCACTTCCACTGGCGTTTCATCCGCACCTATCACATCGAAATCATAGATCTTCCGATGCAGATGATCATAAAATACAGAAAGATATTCTTCACTTAACCGTATCATCCAGTTTGCCATGTTAGCACGGCTGATCGCCAGTCCATAACGTTCGAATTCTTTTTCCAGTCGATACAATGGAACGGCATTGACATATTTTCCGTTCATGACCGCTGCTCCAAGAGATGGTGACACAAGACTTCCATGCAGCAACGCCTTTGGATGCGGTGCTCTTACCATATGTTCATCTTTTTTATCTGCATAGACTCCGATATGATGTTCCTCGATCTCAACTTTTGCCGGAACAAAACAATACTGTCTGGATATCATATCCGGCAGCTGTTTCCATCCGTTTTCTCCAAACTCATCTTCAAGTTCCTGTTCGCTCAGATAATGATCGATCCGTCTTACCGGCAGTCCTGAAAGATCCTGGTCCTTTTTTCCCTGTTTCCTTCTGGATCCTTTTTTTAGTTCCAGTTCCTCTGGTTCTTCCATATCAGGATCACTGACGGCTTCGGCTTCATTAAAAAATACGATCTTTCCATCGATCTCCATAAAGCTGATCTGTGTCGTATCCTCCATACGTTCGGTGGATCTTCCAAAACGATGATGTTTTGCCAGCACCACCTGTTCCATAAGAAGCTGCATCTTCTGGTTCAGTGCATGGGTTTCCTTTGTCAGTTCTTCCATCTGATCCTGTAATCCGAGAAACAGTTCGATCAGGAGTGCCTTATCCATCTTATTCAGTTGATCTTCTGTATATTTAAATGCCATTCAGAGTTCTCCTTTTCTTACTCTGATTATAGCAGATACAGATGTTTTTTGCGAATCCTTAAGTTCCCTTCATTCGTCATTCTGACGGTGGATAACTCTATGAAAAAGTCAGAAACTACTGGCTTTTTCATACGGCTGTCCACAATATTGAAACAGATCTGATATTTTTTGACCAGAAAAATGCAGTATATCAGATCTTTGTGGATGATCTTTCTGTATAGATCTTTTTCTTTGCGTTTTATCCATAAAAACTTTTTGAAAGATCAGCAGATTGCACAAGAACTATAGTTCTGTCGGTGGATGTTTCATTTCTGTGATCGGACGTTTTGCGATCACTTCAAAGCCCTGCATCAGTCGCTCATACTCTTCCTGTGAGATTTCAACAGCTTCATCTGCGGACCGTGGCCAGTTAAACGCACCGATATTAAGTCTCTTGTACATTAAAAGAAATCCATCACCTTCCCAGAGCAGTGCCTTGATCCGGTCACTCCGTCTTCCACAGAAAAGAAACAGTGTATTCCGGTCAAATGGATCCAGATCGAACTGGAAACGGATGATCGCTGCCAGTCCGTCAATCCCACGTCTTAGATCTGTGTAACCTGTGGCAATATAGATCTTTTTAAATCCATGAGCATCATTTAACATTTGTAACTGCTCCTATCAGCGACTGGATCTGTTCTGCAGATATAGAACAAAAAATATCAATTGACAGATTGTCAGCAGTATGGATCCGTGCCACAGGCAGGTTTTTTGACTCCTGTTTTTCAGATTTTTCTGATTCAGACATAACAGGAAGTTTCACAAAAGTAGTTTCAGAACTCTGAGTTGTTTCAATATAAGCTTCACGGACACGGCGGAGTCTGTAATAGTAGTTAGCCTTTGTGATTCCATTTTGGCTGCACCATGTTTCAACCTTCATGCCTGCCGGACGTGATTTGCATTCATGGATCTGTCTGGCCCATTGCTGAAGTCGGACTTGTGAAGCAACTAAACTTGGTTGAGTTTTTATGTGATCATCTCCTATCCAAGTACAAAAAGTTAAGTACTTAACTTTTTTGACTTTTTATATTTTGTATAGGATAATGATAGCAGAGTAATTTTAATAAAAAAAGGTACGTGCTATTGCGCGTTTACTATCTATGACCGAAATATTATCTGGATATTTTATATACAAAAAACTTAACACCTTATAACGTATTATAGGTGGCAACATTGAAAAGGAATATAACACGTCATTTCTTGATCCAAATTTGTATTTTTCAAAATAGTTTATTAGAAGATATGATAGCATATCAAATAAACCATCTACCACTTTATCAAAGTCCTCTAAATCAAACCCTCCTAAATATTGTGTATGTGTCGACTGATTTCCTTTACCACGAATAGTTTCTATAGCTGCTTCAACAAATTCATGATTAGGCAAATTTTTTATTCTATTTCGAATATTCTTCGCTCCTAAAGTTACTTTTTTGTTTGGATCAATGTCTAATATTTTTCGAATAACAACCTCTGCATATTTTCTAACAAAACTTACTCTTCCACTAACAGATATATCTTTATAAAATGTATCTCCTATTAAATCTGCAACTAAGCTTTATTTTTCCAATAAAACCCCATTGTGCAACCTTAGCAATAACAATTACATGAATCATATAAACTGAAAAAACTCTTTTAGCCAGAAACATAATGTACTGTCATAAGTACCGTTATTATATATGCTATTGCAATTGTGCATAAAATTTTTTTCTAGAGAAATCTTCATTTTCTTGAACAATATACCACCCAGCATAATAAAAATATATCCATCCATTTAAAATAAAATTATTTCCACCAAATTCAATCCCAAAATTCGAAATTCCACCTAAAAAAATCATCCATACAGTAGCAACAATAAAAAAACTTTTCTTTGTGCATCTGTCATTGCATCTAACATTATTGATAAGAATGGTGTACTAATAAGCATTCCTAACAATGCATACATAAATCATAAATGATAAGATATATTATTTGAAACAAATTTTTTCAAAAATCCAATGATTAATATTTTCATATCATTATGCAAATTCTGCTCACTACTAAGCTCCCACACATATAATATAATATAATGCTATAAAATAACCATGGGATTACAATTTGAAATATTTTATTTTTGTAAAATTTAATAATGCCTTTTTTATCCTTAAACGACTTGCAAAGATTAAATCTTCCACTAATCATAAAAAATAAAGGATTACATAAATAAATAATTGGTAATATCACCGCACTAAGTTTTTCATGATTTTGCAATTACAAAAACGCATAATAATATTCTCAATATATCATATGATATATCTCTCTGTTTAGACACATTCTCCTGCATTTATTTTCCTCTCTCTTGCCTTTTTATTACGCTACTTCTTTTATTCTTTCCATAATACATCAAATCTTTTTAATTGCTTTTCTTTTTTATAATCCTCTATATATTTTAATATATGTATATTCCGGCTTGTATCCCAATTCTTCTTCTTCTTCTGCATTAGATATATCCATGACAAAACTATCAAATGTTGCTTTATCTGGAACTTCAATAATTTTTGACATAAATCTTTTACATATAGTATATCTTCAAATGCATCCGGATTTCCCCACATTTCTATATCTTTTCTATTTTCTACTTGATTAATCATATATCTATATGCAACCAATTTCTTTTTGCACTCTACATAATAATAAGTATCTGGATGATATAAATAAACATTTGGCAATCTAAATACAAAATTTTTAATTCCATATTCTTGTTTATAATACTCCATAGTATCTACTATCATACATTTTGTAATAGCATAAAATGCATGATCTCCTGTATATTTTAATTTTCTCGGTAATTGAGGCGAAAATATCTCTCCTTTTCCCCAATATCCTGCCATTTCCGCCCATGTTTGAGTATATAAAACTCTATCTACTCCGACCTTTCTAGCATATTCAAGAATTCTCAAAGATCCTTTAATGTTCGTTTCTACATATATAAATGAATCATATTTTTTTAAATATGCTGGTAAAATTCCAGTTAAATTAACTACTGCATATACATCTGTGGTCGGAAATTTTTTAAAATCATCCTCATTGCAAATATCAACTTGTATATATTCGATACCATTATTCTGAAAAAAATCTGTATTTTTTCTTCCAACTGCAATAATTTCATACTAATCTTCTATTCTAGTTTTACAATAATCAACAAAGTATGCTCCTATATTTCCGGTTTATAAATATTACTTCCTACAAATTTTTAATTCATAAGAAATAATACATATTTAGTATACACTCTATTATTCTACGGCGTCAAATGATATCGAACATTTATTCTTATTTTGTTTATAATCTTTTTTCCGAAATAGCTTCTTACAAATAATCAAGCAACTTGCTGCTATAATCATTAATACTATACTATAAATCATTCCCGATCCTTGCATAATCAATACTGGTGAAAGTGAAACCAACACCATATCCATAAATGAAAGGAAAATCCATGCAAATCCAAAGTCTTCCAATACTCCTGACTTAAATTCCGGATCTGTAATTCTCAATAGGATTACTCCTGTTGCCATTACTCCCGTAGATAATCCTAAGATATAAATTCCTCTTTCAAACCAATAATTCCTAAAAAATCTTGGAGATATAACCCAGAACCATGTAAACACAAATAAAAATCCTACTGCAGCCATTACAACAATTGGTACTAAATATTTCAATACAATACTAATATTAATTGATGCCACACCAAATGCCACCAAATAATCTGTTGCACTACTTCCAATATGAGTAATGATCTTTTTATCAACATATCCGTCCAATTTTAATAATTTCAAAATCCCTTGGAGTACAACACTACAGATTAATGCAATCCCGTAAACAGGAAATGATACAGACGGAATCAGTATTTTCAATTCATTATTAATCAAATATGCTGCCCCAACAGCAACCATCAATAAAGTAAGATGCCATGTTAACGTATCAATTGACATTGCGTTTACTGTATTTTTTCCAAATTCAGTCTGATCTTCTTCCTTAACTAATCCTGTCAGCATTTCCTCTGGTAATTCATTTACATCCTTTATGATCGCTGTTTTCCCTTTTCTTGCTCCAATATTGATGACTGCTACACCACCAAAAATTCCACCAAGTAATCCGATCGTTGCAAATGTTTGCCCGATACTTGTCGCATCAGACCACCCATTCTCTGCCAATACACTTCCGATTGCAGCAGCTGTCCCATGTCCACCTACAAAACCTGCCGGTAACATCAATCCAAATGCTTTATTGATTCCTGTAAAAAAGATTGGCAATACCGCTACACCTATCAGAATAAAAATTGCAAACTGTAAAATTTCAGCAGACGCATTTACCAGAAAACTGTCTCCTACAGATTCAAACATTGATTTAAATGTAACCTTTGTTTTACTTCCAATAAACATTGAGCCAAATACAAATGCAATCAATATTCCTGCATATTCTGATATCTCACTACTAAAAGGAATTACATTCAAAAACTGTTTTCCTAATAACAAACCTAAAAATCCTGCAACCAGTGCTGACGGTATGTATAATTTCTGTATAATTTTTATTTTTGTACGAATGATTTTTGCAATCAGCATTAATGCTGACATAATGCATATATCATAAATAATATTAACTGCATGAATTTCCATCATCCACTCCCTTCATTTAATGACAAGTATTTCCATACTCAACATCTATATCTGTTGCTGTAATATACTCTTCATATTTTCTTGCAATAATCATATTATGTTTAAAATGACAATCTTCAATTTCTTTGTTCATAAAACATTTCATATGATTCTCTACGTAATCATATCCTGCCATACATGAAAATTCACATCCGGCAGAAAATCTTGGATTGCACTCCACAAAATGATATGTACCATTTTTATCTAGAATGTATTCAAAATTTACATCTCCTAAGACATTTAACTTATCTGCTAATATTTTTGAATTTTCTTCCAGTTCTTCATCTTTGTATACATGAACTGTTGTTGAACATCCGTGAGGTGTTGAAATTAATTCTCTTCTTGTCATAGCTACTACTTTATGTGGATCATCCTGTCGTACAATTTCTACCATAACCAATGGACCTTCAATAAATGGTTCTACGATATAAACTTCTTTATCTGCAGTAAGAACAAATTCGTCCCATTCCTCTTTGTTATAAATGTATCTTAACCCTTGACTGCTTCTTCCATTATATGGCTTGCAAACAACTGGAAAGTCCCATTCTAATTCTTTAATGTCTCTAAGCATCTCTGTTGGAATAGATTGCGTACCTGGACACTCTTTTTCTATAAAATCTGCTAAAATCTTCTTATTTCGAATGATATCCAGTGCTTCTTTCGGTGAAATACATAACGTAATATCTCGTTCTTCAAACCATTCTCTATTTACATTCAGCAGATCAATTTCATAATCAATCATTGGTAATACATAATCAATTTCTTCTTTTTCACAGATTTCATGAATTGTAGTTAAATAATTTTCCTGATCTGCTACTGGTGGTACTTTGTAAAATACATCTACTTCGCATGATTCCACGATCCATTCTTTTGGATAAATGTTACAACCTACAATTTTAAATCCCATCCTTCGTAAACTCTTGATTGTTATATCTGTTGCTACAGAACCTGTTGACGTAATCAATGCTGTTTTCATATCAATTTTCTCCTCTTATTTATTTTTCTGTTATCTGTATCTTTATTTTCTACATCCAATAATAATATCACAAATTCTATCAACATCTTCCAATGCTAAATCTGCATATAATGGCAAAGTCAGTACTCTTTTACTAATATGTAAAGCAACTGGTGTCTCATTTGGATCATACTTTCCATGAAAACAATCAAACGTATTCGTCAATGGATAAAAATATTTTCTTGCTCCTATTCCATGTTCCGCTAATGCATCAAACACTTCATTTCTTGTAGCTCCAAAAGTCTTTTCATTGAATACCACTGGAAAATACGCATAATTAGGTTTCACATCCTTCTGTACAGGATTTAACTGAATTCCTTCAATACCTTTTAGATGCTCTATATATCTCTTTACAACATTTTCCCTTTTCTTAATCTCTGCATCTACATGTCTTAAATTACAGATTCCCATTGCAGCACAAAATTCATTCATTTTTGCATTTGCACCAATTCCATCAACTTTTTCCGGTCCTCGGATTCCAAAATTCTTTAATCGATATAAATCCAGTCCAAATTCCTTATCTCTAAAGCAAGCTGCTCCACCTTCAATAGAATTATATACTTTTGTTGCATGAAAGCTAAAGCAAGATACATCTCCAAAAGATGCTATTCCCTTTCCTTTATACTGTACTCCAAAAGTATGTGCCGCATCATATAATACCTTTAATCCATATTTATGTGCTATTCTTTCTATCTCTTCCACATTACATACATTTCCATAAACATGTACTGGAACAATTGCACTTGTTTTATCTGTAATTAAGCTTTCAATCTTAGAAACATCAATCGTAAAATCATCCCCATTAATATCACAAAATACAGGTTCTAATCCATTGCGCACGATCGCATGCGTTGTTGATGCAAACGTAAATGGTGTAGTGATAACTTCGCTTCCTCTTGGTAAATTCATCGCCTGTAAAGACAATTCAATTGCCATATGTCCATTTGTAAAAAGATCTATTTCATTTACCTTTAAATATTCTTTTAACTCTTCTTGTAATTTCTGATGTTTTACACCCATATTGGTCAGCCAATGTGTATCCCAGATATCTTTAATTTCATCAATGTATTCATCTAATTCTGGCATAGATGACTTTGTAACTAAAATCTTATTCAAAGTTTTCTCCTTTCTTTGCCTCCTGATTTTTCTAACAACTTATACCTTTAACTTCTTACATCTTTACTATGTACGATTTTTTATCGTTTCTTTAAAATATAAAAACGCTGGATTTCTAAAAATAATAGATTCTAATAAATAAATTAAGCCACCTGTTACTATCTGAAGAATCATAATATAAATATCACTTATTTTTAAAAATGATATAGGATAAACAATTACTGCCATTCCCATCGCCATTGCAAACGACGGCAATAAATCTTTCAATTGCTCAAAATATCCATACTTAAGTAATTCCAAATTAGGTGAAGTATTGATAAATGTTGCAATAATGTCTGTTACAATCAAACTAGCCGCCATTGCCAATGGACTAATCCTCATTGAAATTAACAATGCTATCAATCCAATCCCCTTTTTCATAATTTCAAGTTTTAAAAACAAATCACTTCGTCCCATAGCATTAACCGCCTGTAAGTTTGCAGTATGAATTGGCCATAATCCATATGTAAAACAAAATATTCTTAAATATGGAACACAATTTAACCATTTATCTGTTAATATAACTCTTACCATCGGTTCTGCTATTACCCCCAGTCCGATCATTAATGGCCACATAACATACGAACTTACTTGTATAACTCTTCTAGTCATTTGTTTTACTTTTTCTCTATCGTTTTGGTATTGCGACATAGCTGGAAATAAAACACTCCCTATTGCTGTATTAACATTACTCACTATTAAATTTGGATATTTATCGCCCTGATTATAATAAGCCAAATCTGAACTAGTATATAATTTTCCTATAATCATAGTTCTTAATTGTCGATATCCTGTATCTAGCAAACCTGATACTAACAATTTCCAACCATAAGAAATTAACTTCTTTGCCCTTTTCCATGAGCATATTAATTTTGGTCTCCATCGAACAGTAATCCAAAGCACAATTGTGTCAATACAAGTATTTGTTAAATACTGTGCTATTAATGCCCACACTCCTGCACCATGATATGCTAAAATAATACCTACAACTCCTGAAATCATAGTTCCAAATAAGGTAGACCAAAAAAATCTTTTAAACAACATATTTCTTGATACATATGCCTGCTGTACCGAATTAATTGATGCAATTGGTATCCTAATTGCAAGTACCCTTAATCCCGGTTGTAACACTGGCATATGGTAAAATTCTGCAACTAATGGTGCTATTAAAAACAAAACAAGATACAAAACAATTCCAATAATAATATTAATATAAAAAACAGATGAAAAATCTATATCGTCTGCATCCATTTTTTGAATTAGTGCATTTCCCAATCCATTATTTACGAACACATCTGCTATTGTTATAAATACCATCACTAAAGCAACAGCACCATAATCTTCTGGTAATAATAATCGTGCAAGGACAATTGAGACTATTAAACTAATAGATTGAGCCACAATTCTTTCACTAAATCTCCAAAAGAAGCCAAAAATTACCTTCTTTTTCATTCCCTCACCTTGCATTATTTTTCCTCCAACAATTTAATCTGTCCATTTGTTTTTAGTTGATCTAACGTATGTTTCCATATTTCACATACTTTTTGTGCACTAATTTCTTCATACATTTTTAATTTTGGATCAAAATAATATTTGGAAAATTGTTCAAAACTTTCTCCTTGTATATTTTCTGTATAATCAATTTTAACATTATTTCTTTTACAACTCTGAGCAATATTTCCTTTTTTATTGATATAAATCTTTTTTTTGAAAAATGTCAGTAAAGCCCAATTCCCCAATCCATTAGAATAAATATTATCAATAATTGCAATATCTATCCCATGTATTCTTCTTGCATATTCTTCATATGTAACGAAATCTTCCCAAAATTCTACCTTATTTTTTCCAAAAATATTCAATGCTTCTTCTTTTATTTTTTCTGCATTCTCTGCGTCTCCATATGCCAATGGTAATACTACTGTTATATTTTCCTTTTTATATTTCTTTAAATATTCAAATATTTCAAAATGCCGGTCAGCTTTTGCACTATTATGTCCTACTAATACCCTAACACTAGTATTTTCTTTAATTTTCTCATTGGCTATCTTTTCTAACTTAGGATATCTCATAATGTCATATCCATATCCTAAAATACATGTTGGAATGTCATTTCCAAATACATTCTCTACATTTACTCTATCAACATCATCGGCAATCCCTATCGCTTTAAATTTATGTACTTTATTTACATACATTTTATTTAATATTCTCTTTATATTAGCAACAAAAATATTATCATTTTTAATATCCAAAGGTCTGATATCATGTCCCCATGTACGCCAAATAATTTTTTTTGCTATTTTATTGGGTATCCTTATAACTTGTCTTTTTTTTAAAGATAATGGATGTAAAAAAATAAAACTTGCTTTTTCTCCATATCTATTTAACATATTTTTTTCTTCAACTAGACAAACATTTTTATATTCTTTTAAATTTTCATATACTCTTTTAAATGGTGTTATAAAATAATGTTCTTCTTTATTAAAATATATTTTTTCTTTATTTATCATTTCTACTAAATTTTTATAAAACTTAAGATCATCCATCCAAAGAATATGTAAATATTTAATTTTTTTCATTTCCATATATCATGATATGTTTAAAAAACATTTCTCCTTTCTATGTTTCACTCATTAATTTTATACATAGGCTATTTTTATAATACTCTAAAAAACTATCCTTTTCATTAAATAAAATACAATAAAATGGTAAAGTTCTATATGATGAGAATTGGCAATCGATTAAATTTGCAATTGCTATCATTAATAATATTAATAATATATATTTATTTTCATATTTGATTGAAAGCCATGTCAATATTGCCCACATTAATATTATTCCTATTCCTATTATGATTCCACTCTGAATAAACGTCACTATATAACCATTATCTACAGTATTATCAGCTAATTTTCCCGCATATGTACCTGCATTTTTCCCATGCCCTAAAATTCCAATACCATAATAAAATAATGCATCATGTGCTAATGAAATTCTATGATTAAAAATTGCATCTAATAATTGCATTATCCCACTGTTTTTACTATAAAATGCTGCAAGTAAAAAACTAATAATTGTACACATTGGAAATATAAATACCCATAAATATCGATAGATACTTGACCTTTTATTAAAAATATATACTGTTTTTATATTTTTCATTATGACATACATAAAGCATGTCAATACTAATAATAATAACGGAGTCCTTGCATTACATTTCTCATATACATATAATCCTACAATCAATATCAAAAAAATTTCATAGTATTTTATCTTATCTTTTTTCTGAACAATATACATAAAAAACAAATACAGTACCGTTAATGGTACCTGATTAGCATTAAAAAAGCCCATTGATACTCTTTGATATTCACCTGACCAAAAACTTACTTCTAATTGTCTTGTGACAATAGTATTTTCTATTATTCCTAATAAACTTGATAAATATACAAAACAATATGTAAACAATGTAGCTTTTATTGTAATTTTGAATATTTTCTCCAACGACTTATTCTTTGATGCAATCACAATAAGTAACATAAACACTAAAGATATCCCATTCTGCTTTATAATAATACTCAATATTAAAAATATTGCAAAACAAAAACTATAAATCAACTTATATATATCAATCTTTTTATTTAAGAAAATGATTCCTAGCATACCTAACGTAACTAATATTCTCATCAGAAATAATATTTTCCCAATTCCATTTATGTTACAATAATTAGATTCCGACAATATCACATCTGCCAAATAAACACCGTACATTATGTAAAATAATGAACTTTCAAAGCTATATAATATTTGCATTTACCTTCTCTCCTCTATTTTACATGTTGTTTTCAAAATTTTTTCTAATTGTGCACAAGAATTATTCCAATTTAATTTTTCTACTGTTTTGATAGCATTCTCAATAATATTATTTCTCAAATCCTTATTGTTCAAAATTATATCAATATTCTCTCTCATTTGCTTCAAATTTCCTGGCTCTGAGATCATCATATTTTCTTCATTTTTACCAATATCTAGCACAAAACCTGTATTAGTTCCCACAACTATACATCCACATGCCATTGCCTCTAATGGTGTTAATCCCCATCCTTCTTCTAAACTTGGAAAAAGAAATATATCCGCATCTGAATACAAATCTACTAGCTTTTGTTTCGTTGGATTTTGATAATATTCTACATAATTTGGAAGATTAGAATTGTCACACATTCCAAACATACACAATTTACATTTGTTATACTTTGCACTTACTTCTTCAAATACCTCCAAACCATATTTAATACCTTTTTTTGGTAATTTATGGTTTAACATTAGAAACTTAATTTCCTCTGTTTTTTTTTCTCTTTTCATCTTATTTTGGTAAATATTTGTATCTAAACCGTTAAAAACAACTGGAAAAGGTCCTATATCTAGTTCTTCTTTTAATTTATTGTTAATCCATGATGAAATAACTATTTTGTTTAATGGTAATTTATACGTTTCTTTAACATATTGCTCATTATCCCAGACTTCAAAATCTTGAATAAAATAAAACTTTTTTCCTTTATCTTTATTAAGTTTATTCACTCTATATGCAGATGGCCATGATGTAGCAATTACTGCATCAGCTTCTTTCATAAAAAAATTATTAATGCTTAACACATATTTATCATATTCTTTTTTATTCTTTTTTAATGTAATAATGGATTTCACAGTACAATATACACAATGCATTAAATTCTTAACCCTCGATTTATATCGATGCATATTTCTTCCTATAATTTCTTTATAAATCGTTACTGTATGTCCTTCTTTTCTTAATAGTGATGCATATTTATATACAACATCAATTCCTCCAGAATTCCCCATTGCTGGTAGAACGAAATTAATCTGCATAATTTCTTTCTCCTTTTATCTGATAAGCTTTTATCCAACCCTTAATAATTGCTAATAGTTTATCTTTTTTATTATCTTCATATAATAAAACCACAAACATTAGTCCAAAATTTCTAAAATTTCCCCTTAAAAAATGTAACCATAAATGATGTTTTAATGGATAATAGACATTATTTTGAGCGATATAAAATTTTCTGAATGCTGAATGCCCATTAACTATTACTTTCCAGAAAAGAAATCTTCTTTTTTCACTTGCCCCTATCTCATGTAACAACTGAACATCTCGAACCTGTATAACACCATATTTATTTTTTCTCATTCTATAACAATACTCAAAATCAACCGAATCAATAAACATTCTTTCATCATATCCACCAATTTGTTTCCATGCTTTTAAATTCGAAAAAGCGCCTGATGTTATACATGTATTTACATGTTGGATTTTCTTTACTGGATTATGACCTATAATTCCAACATTTCTATCCTTTATAACTGGTGCAACAATTCCCAATCTTTTTTTTATCATCAAGTATTTGCTCATCTCTTTCACAAAATCTTCATGACATACAGAATCTTGATCTAAACTCAACATCCATTGATATTCTTTATTATAACCCCATTTCATTAATACATTTAATGCCACCGCTATACCTTTATTTGTTCGTCCTTCTATCAAAAAAACATTATTATATTCTTCTATTAATTTCTTTATTTGTTTTATATTTTTTGATCCATTATCAAAAAGAACTACTTCTTTAAGCTGTGGTGAGATTGCATCTATATTCTGTTTTAATCTTATGATTTCTGGATTAAAAGTTACAATTCCAGCATATATTTTACTTGTCAGCATCTTTTTACTTCACCCAAACTTCTGTTTTTCTTGCTAAACCTCTTCCATCTCTAATACCCTTCATTGCTGCTCTTAGTACTTCCATTTTTTTATCTGCTCTTAAAATACTTGGCAATACAAAACAAATAATAAATCCCCCAAAATTATGGCAGTGATAATTTTCTTCATATCCAACAATTCCATAATTTTTATACTTTTTATTTAAATACAGTACATTACGACATGTATAATATACTCTTAAAGGATATACTTTTTTCTTATAAGAAAGCTTTCCGATATTTTCTTTATGCAACATTTTGCTTAACTTAATAAACATCTTAGCAGTCCATGTATTCTTTGGCTCAATGTCTCCAAACTCATGATTTAGTATTAAATAATTTAATCGTAAAATTTTATATCCATATAATCGTACTTTCTTACAATATTCATTATCAACTAAATCAATAAATAGTTTACTGTCAAAGCCTTTTACATCTCTCCATATTTTAACATTTGTACAACTTGCAGATGTAATACACATGTCTATTTCAGAAATTCCTTCTGTTTCCTCTAATTCCAGATATTTTCTTCTACGATCTTGTATCTGAGGACAAATAATCGCTACATTATCTTCTTCAATATACTTGCTGTATTCTTTGACCAAATTTTCAGGGCATACAGAATCCTGATCTAATGTAATAACCCATTTATAATTTTCTTTTTCTGCACAAACCATAATTTGATTCAGTGCTCTGGCAATTCCCATATTCTTAGAATTTACAACTAGCTTAACACAATTTTCATCATAGCTTTTTATGATTTTAATAATCTTGTCGCTCTCTCTTGATCCGTTTTCTATAATAATTAATTTATCTACTTGACTTAAAATGCTATCTATATTTTCTTTAAATCTTTTTATATCTGGATTGTATGATACAATTCCCGCTGCAAATGCTTTGTTCTTATTACACATGAGAATATTCTCCTTATCAACTTCTTTCGAACATCTTTTTAACAATATTTTCTAATCTCTCATTAAATTTTTCATTATTATTCTCTAATTCAGTAGTCATGCTTTTTGCAATCTTATCATATCTTAAAATTGCCTTTTCCAAATTTTTAATATTCTTTATAACAATAATATTTCCATATCTTTCTTTCACCGCTGTAGAAAATTCTACCTGATGATTATTGACATGTTCATTATATTTTTTCTGTCGTGGCACAACAATCGGAATTTTTCCTATCTGCAGTGGCATAATAAAACTAGAAGGTCCTCCATGTGTAATCACAATATCTGCCTTTTCTACATTTTCTAACATTTGATCATACGGAAGCAATTCTGACCATGTGCAGTATTTTGGTTCATAAGTGCAGTAGCCAGTCTGCATAATAACTTCATCTTTGATGATTCCATTTTCCTTTAATCTGTCAATTTCTTCGATTAGACGGTTAAATTGTTGTTCGTGTGTTCCTACTGTTACAAATATCAAAAGAATACCTCCTAGAATATACTTCCTAAATTAATTGCTTTTGGATAAACTTTTTTCATCTCATCCCACTGTACAATAAATTCATCAACAATTGGATAAACCAGTTTACCTGTTAATGTTGGTTTGTCAATTCGATCAAACACTTCAATATAAATCAATTTCTTTCCCATTAATTTTGCAATATAGAAAAATGGCACTGCAACTGCTGCCCCTGATGATATCACAAGATCTGGTTTTTCTTTTCTCAAAACTCTTAGTGCTACAAACGTATTTTTTATTAAATTTTTAATATTCCTGTTTGTCGGAAAATAACATGGATATACTTTTTCCCCTTTTAACATACTCTTCGCATCTTCTTTATCGAATGTAACCCAGAATCGTTTTTTATTTTCCCAGAAAGGCTTTAACATATATAAATGTGTTAAATGTCCTCCACTAGACCCAACTAAACATACCTTCATATTTCTACCTCGTTTACTATCTTGCTCCATCACTATGCAACACAACTTGAACTGTCTTCAAAATAATCTCAATATCTCTCTTCAAAGACCAGTTCTTAATATATTCTACATCCATAGAAACAATTTCTTCAAAGTCCGTAATATCACTACGTCCACTTACCTGCCATACTCCAGTTAATCCAGGAGTCATACTTAATCGACGTTTGTGATATCCTTCATACTGCTCAAATTCATCCACCGTTGGCGGTCTTGTCCCAACAAGGCTCATATCACCTTTTAATACATTCCAAAACTGCGGCAATTCATCCAAGCTTGTCTTACGAATAAACTTCCCTATCTTTGTAATTCTTGGATCATCTGTCATCTTAAACATCAGACCATCCATCTCATTTTGTTCCATCAGCTCTTTTTTTCGTTCCTCTGCATCTGCATACATAGACCGAAATTTATAAATTTTAAAAATACGTCCATTTCGCCCAACTCTCTTCTGTGAAAAAAATAGTGGTCCCGGCGATTCTAATTTAATCATTGGTCCCAGAACAATCGTTACAACTGCTGTAATCAGTAATCCAACAATTCCTCCTAGAATATCCATCAAACGTTTCAGTACAATCATATGTAATGGAATCTCTCTTTGTGCAAATGTGATTGTTGGATACTTACCGATTCGATTAAGATACTTGCTTCCACTTTCTACATCTAATTCGTATAAATTGATATTTAAATCAACTGTAATTCCCATCTCCTCAAATCGTTGCACTAATTTTTGAATCTGTTCATCTGGCTCTTCTGGAATCAGAATAAACACTTCGTCTACTACTTCTCTGATTGCATATTGAAGCATTGTATTCCTGTTTGCAACAATTGGAATATCCATAACTTGCTGTCCTGTCAAATCTTTGTCTGTAATGATAATCCCTGTCACCCATAGATTCCATGTCTTTTCCTTAATGATACTTCTTACCACTTCATCCATTCGATCTGACGTTGTTACAATCAACATCTTTCTTGTGATTGAATTATATGGTCGATACTTTAAAATATACCACCGATAAATCATATGTGATATCTGCATCCACCAAAAACTAAATATCATCGTTGTAAGATAAATAAATCTCGAATAATCTCTTGCATCATCAATCAAATATGCAACCGTCGCCATCAATGCAGCTGTGATCAAGTTTGTTTTGAAATTTGCCCAAAATTCTTTCCAAAATTTCCTTTTAAAAAAATTCTGATTTGGATCAATTACCAAATACACGATCGTTAATACAAAAATAGCAACTAACCAACGATAAATCACTCGATTATCCTGCGCCCATACCCCATAGATATCCGAATAAAACCTAATATGTGACATTAAAAAATATCCAATTGTGATTCCAAACACATCACCTATATATATGATCAGATTTTGTATCTGTGAACGTTTTACTCCCATACTCTTTGTTCCTTTGTTTTATTAATCCTAATTTCTTTTTGCTTTCTTTGTTAAATCTACAAGATAGAGCACAAAAAATACTCCTGCTACAACTACAAATCCACCAACTGCACCTACAGCTAAAAATTTCTTTGTGCTAACTGTCTGTTCTGCCTTTATCTTAGATGGCTGGTCTGCGATTACAAGTTTATTTCTTCCCAAATCTTTCTGTACTACTTTCTGAAATACTGGTAAAACTTCTTTTGAAATCTTCTTCACATCATCTTTATCATCTGATTTTACCTTAATCTCAAGCAATCTTGTTCCATCCACAACTTCTGCTGAAATTGCGTCATTCACATCATCTTTCTCAATTTTCGTTTTCTTGGCAATCTCATTCACAATCAAATCAGTTTTAATTAATTTCTGATAATCATACGCCAGATCTCCAGCATTGTCCCTGATCAACACCTTATCAGATGTCTTAGGCACAGTAACATATACCTGCATCTTAGAGCTATACTCTGTCACACTCTTCACCTTCGCATACCCAAATCCAGCTCCAGCGAATACTACCATTCCTATCAAAATAAACACCCACTTTGACAGAATATATTTACACATATCCAATAAATCTACCTCGATCAAATCGACTCTTTCCTTCTGGCTCATAACCCTTCTCTCCTTTTGATTCTTTTTCTCTGTATTTTCTGCCTGTCTCCTTGGCATATATGCTTTATTTTAACATATATATAACATAATTACTACATTTCTGTAACTTTTCTTTTCATCTTACTTTCTTCTCTGGTATTTTTTTGCTGTCTTCACGATCTGAAAGACTCTTTCTGTGTCCATTTTGCTTTCGCAGAGCATTCTGATTCGTTCTCCTAGCCATGTGACTAATTTATCTCTTCTTGATATTGTGATAAATGGTGATCGTTGTAATAATTCATTAAATTCTTCCTCAAGTCCTGTCAGCTTTTGGAATTCATATCGCTCTATATTCTGGATCAAAGCAATCTGTTCTTCATGATATTTGCAGAATGGTTTTGATTCGTTGAGTGGCAATGTTTTGATCTTGTTTTCGCTGATTCCTGCAAATGCTGATGTTCCTGAGTCAAAGATTGGTGCTGCTTTTTCTATTTGCAATGTATTTACATTACGGATCATCCCAAAGTTATTATAATGCCTGTCTCTGTTACAGATGATAAGATCCAGAATCAACATATCGTCCAGACTTTCTGTTATATCAACTCCCATCTCCTGACAGCATTCCTTGTAATGTTGATAGTATGAATGGTGATTGATCTTCTTTTTTATCTTCATAAACATATTTGCAGTAATCAATTCTGTATCAGGTGTTATAAAGTTATCACAAGCAGAAAATGCATGATCTTCTTGATAACCACATTGATACTTTACGTAATTCTTAATATCTAATCTATCACATATCATATTCGCCAAGACTTCATTTAATGGTTCTTGCTGTGACTCTCCACTTCCTGATTTCAATAGCACTCTTTTTTGATTCTGAATCACCCATTTTTTTCTAAGCCATCCGTCAGATGTATTATCTGGTGACATAAAATCACCGCTAAATTGTCCTCCAAACAAAGCACTTCCTACATCTTCTGAAAATGGATTTTCAAAAAAATTGATATCTTTCCATTGTATCTTTGAGTGATCTGGCCGGATCCAGTATTGATCGCTTAATGATAATCCATAGCTTTTCTCCAGAAGTTCTTTTGATGAATCAATTCCCATATTCTCAAGTGCTTCTTTGATTCCTGTGCGGCTTGCCGGTATAGATCGTCCATGCCACCAATGATTTAAAATCTTGACATCAATTCCTGTTTTGGTTCGTGTTCCAATTGGAAGATACTCTTCATTCCATGTATCTGTTATACGCAAGATCGTCCCCATCTGTGTTTCAAAATCGATCACGGGGTTATTCTTATTCATCAATGTGTAAATCATGGGCACACCTTCTTTCTATAACTATGGACACAGTTTTTCTTTTATTATACCACAAATCATAACACTCAAAAAGAGACAACACATATCTTCATCTGCTGCCTCTTTTCTTATGGTTTCTATTCTTACCAGAACTTTGTATTCGTTGTAATATAATCCACTTTCTGTGCAATATAATCTGCGACTCTTTCTGTATCGTCCACAGTCCAAAGTCCTACATTCACTCCACCATCTTTGAATGCCTTGATGTCTGAGAGTGAAATCTTATCACAATTTGCATCCAATTCAATCTTACGTTTCTTGTAATAATTGATCATTCCCTGATCTGGATTATTTGTTACATGCTGTAATTTTACATTTGTGGATGTTGTTGCGTTATCGTCTAAGACTTTTCTCATCTGTACCATTGTTTCAAAGTCATAGGCAATAAACATGTATTCTTTATTCCCCATGATCTGATTTGTTAATGCATACAAATCTTCCATGTTGTTCTTTGTCACTGCCTGCATTCGAGAGTCATTAGTTGTTTTATTTCCGTATTCTACGAATTCCATCTTGATCTCGATAACTGGTACCATATTGTACTTCTTGCATGTTGTTAAATAATCTTCTAAAGTTGCAACGGTTGTTGCTGATTTTACATTCTTATATTTTGAAATGTTATTTCCAGATTTGATCGTCAGTTTCTGGATCTCTGATAATGTCATATCTTCTGGTTTCTTATCAACTCCGCATAATCTCTTGAATGTCAGGTCATGCTGCAGAATGAATTTCTTGTCTTTTGTCATTCGGACATCTGTTTCTGCTCCCCAGAATCCTGCTCCACCTGCTAATTCATAGGCTTTGATCGTATTCTCTGGTGCTTCGGCACTTAATCCGCGGTGCGCGATAAACTTGGCACTGTTTTTTGTGATCGGTGCTACAACAGTTACTTTGTAACTGTTTTTCTTCTTTGATCCATCGGCTGCTGTTGCTGTAATCGTTGCTGTTCCGACTTTCTTTCCTGTTACAACTCCACTTGTGCTGACTGTTGCCACGCTTGTGCTAGAAGATTTGTATGTTACCTTTTTATTTGCTGCGTAAGTTGGTGTTACGATCGCTAGATTGCTGACCTTTTTCCCTTTCTGTACGGCTACGCTTGCTTTTGCAAATGTGATCGCTGTCACTTTCTGTTTCTTTACTGTGACTTTACATGTTACTTTCTTTGATTTTTGTGATTTCACGTAACATGTGATCGTTGCTTTTCCTGCTTTGACAGGTGTGACAACTCCTTTTGCACTGACTTTGGCAATCTTCTTATTACTTGTTTTCCATCCAAGCTTCGCTTTGGATGCTTTTGCTGGTGTGATCTTCACTGCAAATCTCTGTGCATTTCCAACATACATTGTCTTTCTATATGCTGACCATTTGATCTTTGATACTTTCGTTGCTGCGGATACTGGAATCAAGCTTGTCATAAGAAATACACCTAAGATAGTGATCACTGTGAATCTCTTTAATCCTTCCTGTATCATTTTTTTTACGTTTTTCATAGTTCCTCCCACTCATTTAACATTTTTGTAACATTTGTCTAAGGACCATTTTATCATGTTTTTTGTATTTTTACCAGTATCTCTTCTTATTTTAACATTGATTTAACAGCTTTTTTCTGTACTTTTCAAAGTACAATCCATATATTCCCAGTCCGATCCATGCCACCAGACTGATCCATGCCCCTATTTTTAATCCTGGTGTTTCATAATCTAATTTGACACTTTGTGTTCCTTTTTTCATTATGATCCCCATAAACATCCCGTTTGCCTTATAAATCTTTGTGCGATTTCCATTGACTGTTGCTTTCCATCCTTTGGAGTATGGAATCGTTACACACAGAATCTGGTCTTTTTTCGCATGATAGACTCCTCTGAAATGATTTCCTTCGTATTGGATCTGTTTCATTGAGTTCTCCTTGCGTTCCTTTAATCTGGCAAGAACATCTTTTTTAGGAACTGTGATCAAACTGATATCATCAAATTCATATTCACCTGGAGACAAGAAATTTAATCTTACTTTTTCTTTTGCCTTGCTTGTCTGATGATTGATCTTTACAATGTAATCTTTTCTTCCAAAATAGTATGGATTGAAGGTGCTTTGAATATGAATTTTCTGTTGTACATCGTTTTGTGTCACAAGGATTCCTTTTGTTCCCTTTCTTCCAGTCAATATGAATTTGTCGTCTCCATTTTTCTTCCCATGGTAAACGAGATTTTTAAAATAGAGATAAGTTTCCTTGTCTTTCTCTACTGGCACCGTAATATCCGCATATTTCTTCCCTTTTGGAGATGAGATCCTTGTCTCTGGCAATGAGATCGTCTGTATATCAGGACCGTTTCTTTGTTCGTTGTGTTGAATCTCTTTGTCTGCCGGATGCTGATTCAATATGATCTGTGCAAGCATTGCCTGTTCCTTGCCGATTCCATTTAACTGCTCGTATTGCTGCTCTGTCATATAAGAATCATATGCATATGCAAATGGCAGTGCATATTTGTTCTTATATAATGTAATATTTCCTTTTTTTCTTAGTTTCTCAACTCCATATGGTACATCCCCCATGGAACTTACGTCTTTTGCAACCTGACTGTTATGTGCTACTGTTATGTATTTTACGCCAGCTAATGACAGGAGTCCAAGTCTTTGATCGACTCCTTTATATTTATCTGCATACTGCATTCCCAACGTATCATATCCTTTGATCGTATCTGTCACACATTTTGCTGTGATACTGTAATATCCGCTGATCGTATTCAAATGGTTGATCAGTCCATAATTTTTATATCGATATCCCTCTGCATGTACTCGATAAACAGATGGATCATTTACCTTACTCAGCATACGGATATTATCTTCCTTCAATGTTCGATATGCTTGTCCCTGATCCATAAATTCCTGTGTATAAGCATATCCTTTTGGATCGAATCTGTAATATCCATGCACTCCCACTGATATCAGGAGCAAGATTGCCATGCTCACTCGCACAATCCTCTTCTGTGTATCATAGCCAAGTCTTTGAAAGATCAACAATAGAATATAAAATACTGCAATTAATCCACAGGCTGCCATGATCCCTTTATTCTTCAGGATTTCTTCTCCTGATGCATTTACGATGATACAAAATACAGTATATATAATGATTCCTGCTCCGATCCCGATCTGCTGTCGTTTTGACATCACAAACAGACGTGGATACATTTCTGCTGTCAACAATGCCACAATAAAGCTCAGTGCAAATGCCCACCGGTTGTTTGCATAGGAAAACCCATTAAATGCATATCCAAAGATTGGGAGAATCAAAGCAATGATACTTGCTATAAATGCCGCTCTGTATTTTTTATGTTTCATTCGCTGTGAAAACAATGTAAATAATACAACGATCCCAACGATCGGCAGATATCCTGCGTTCGTATTGCTGCCCATATTTCCGTATCCAATAAAGTTTTCAATAAACAGCAGATAATATTTCCCTGGGTATACGATCAATGATTTCCAGTCAACTCCATTGCCGTAACGGCCATTTCCTAGGAATCCTATGACGGATGGCAGTAAGATCACTGCTGCCATTGCAATTCCAAGTGTATAATACATTCCAAACTTCAAGATTGTCAGGCAAAAGTTTTTCATCTTGTTTTCTTCGGTGTATTTATAAAAACGGATCCACGCATAGATTACCGCAAATATCGTCAGCATATATAAAAAATAATAATTGCTCATTGCTGATACGCAGACTGCGAAAATAAATACATACGGTCTTTCTCTCTGATAGATCTTCTCAATCCCAAGACATAACAGCGGAAAATAGATCATCGGATTGATGAAGAATGGATGGCGCAGTCCTAGTCGAAAGCAAAATCCGCTGAATACATAGACCAGTGCCCCGATCACTGTTCCATAACTTCGTTTTTTCATTTTTCTTGCATACATGATAAACGTGATCCCTGCCAGATACATTCGTAACAAGATCATGAAATCATACATAGTTTCTGTATTCTTTGGCGAAACAAATCCGTAGAGGAGGTTTAACGGATCACCGATCGCATAGTAATTCAATGTTGAAAGGATATCTGCACCATACCCAAGACTCATATCCCACATCACAAGTTTTGGGTGTCCCGCCAGAAGATTACGGAAAAATTCTCTTAGTGCTTCCCCATAATATGCTAATGCTGAAAAATGCTGACTTAATCCGTCTTCTACTCCTGCTCCCCATACAAAGCTTTTTCCCTCGGTAAAAAATGGCAGAAATGCCACGATACACATCAGTAAAAACATCAGTGTATAGACTCCATAGCAATACTTTCTTTGTTCTTTTATCATTATACTTTTCCTTTACCCTTTACCCTTTTTTGTTCATTATCACGCTTAGTATACCACATTTTGGATTGAAAATTCCTGAAAAATGTCTTAAGATATTGGATGTATGTACATTTTAGAATATTTTATATCTATCGGAGGTAATATGATATGTTAAATTTGATAAAGAAATTATATAATGATTCGCGAATTCGTTATTTGTTTTTTGGTGGATTGACAACCCTCGTTAATCTTGGAATGTTTGCTTTATTAAAAGGACCATGTGGAATTGATTATAAGATCAGCAACTTTTTCTCTGTTGCGATCGCGATCTGTTTTGCATTTGTTGTAAATAAGCTATATGTATTTCAGTCTAAATCTGAATCCTTCACAGATATAATTCATGAATTCATCAAGTTTGTTCTCGGTCGTCTTGTAACCATGGCTGTCGAAGTGGGCGGAGTTCCTTTCTGTGTTGAGATCCTTCATCAGCCACAGATGATCGCCAAGTTAGAAACACAAGTTATTGTTACGATCGTCAATTATTTTATCAGTAAATTTCTTGTTTTTAAATCTCAAAAATAATGATTCCCTGTATCACATAAAATCCCTGAGATCAGATATTCATCTCATCCGATCTCAGGGATTTGTATTATTATTCTTTGGATTTGATTACTTCTGAGATAATGTATCTCGGACGCATCTTCACTTCATCATAAATCTTCGCAATATAATATCCGATCACACCTAAGCTGAACATCAAAATGCTTCCAACCAACAGTAACAACAAGATCACTGTTGTAAATCCTGCAACTGCATGTCCAGAAAAATACATATAAAGCGATTGTATTCCAAGTAGTACTGCAAATACGAAGAATACAACGCCAAAAAATGTGACGATCTGCATTGGTGCGGCGCTAAATGATGTGATATTATTCACTGCATATCGTACTAATGATTTGAATGACCATTTGGATTCTCCTGCTTCTCGTTCCTGCACATCAAATTCTACGTATGTTGTCTTGAATCCTACCCAGGATGACAATGCACGGAAAAATACATTTCGTTCTGGAAGTTTCAGAAATTCTTCTGCTGCTTGTCGATCCATCAACTTGAAATCAGATGCTCTGGACATATCGATTCCTGTCGCATCACTGATAATACTGTAAAATGTTTTTGCAAACATCTTGTGAATGAAACTTTCTCTTCCTCTGGATGCTTTTACTCCCTCGATCACCTGATATCCGTCTTCCCATAAACGATACATCTTTATAAGTGTTTCTGGCGGATGCTGAAGATCACAGTCCATTACTGCAATACAGTCTCCTTCTGCCTGTGTGATCCCTGCAAAAACGGCTCCTTCTTTTCCAAAATTTCTGGAAAAGCAGACTCCTTTGATATGTGCTCTTTCTTCCTTGAGTTCTAAGATCTTCTCCCATGTATGATCTTTAGATCCGTCATTTACGAATACTAATTCATATGGGATCTGTTCTTTCTCAAGCAGGTCTCCTACCACCTGTGCTGTTTTCTTGATCATCTGTTCTTCGTTATAAGCTGGAAGAACAACCGATAACATCTTATCCATTGTAAATATCTCTCCTTATATTTTATTCTACCGTGATCTTTGCACTGACGTTCTTCTCAATCGACATATTCTTGATCTTTGTCAGCTGAACCTGTACCGTATGCGTTCCGGGTTCGTACAGCTGCATGTCAATCTTTGGATTTAAATCCTTCACTACAACTTTATCTACTACAGAGCGCAATCCGCTGATCTTCACCTTTAACTCTGAGTCATCAAATTTGACATCATAATTCTTCGTATTATTGATCAATGCGATCTGTTCTGTCGGAATCGTCAATGTACGTTTCGTCTTCTTCTCGATATTTGCACGGATCACGATATTCTTGATCTTATCTACAGATTTTACAAATGTAATACCATCTGGCAGTTTAATATCGGACGCTTTGATCGTTTTTTCAATACTCTTTGTACTATCACTGATATCTAAATTCGCCAGTTTGATACTGCTGATCTTCTCCAGATCATCTTCAGCTCCAGTAATTTCTATATGTTTTGGTTCATAATCAATGCTTCCAAGTACATATCCCTTGCCCGGCGTTCCTTTTGTTTCCACTGTAAATGGTATTGTCTTCGTTCTTGATAATCCAATCTTTACTTTAATCTTGGTCGTATCAAGTTTGATGCGGTCCTGACTTACTTCATCTCCGTCTTCATCATAACACTTGACATTCTGAGCCATTGTCACATCTTTCTTCAATCCGGATACATCTACTTTCGCTACGATCTGTTTGATCCTGCTTACCACACTCTTTGGCCCAGATACAGAGATCAGATTCGGCGTTGCTGTCTGCGTGCTTACCGTATATCCACTCGCTGGTGTTCCTTTCACCACAACATTGACTGGTATCTGGTCACTCTTCACATCTTCCAATACGACTTTGACTGTTGCACCACCTGTATCAATATCTAACTGACTCTTGTATCGTAAAGCCTCAACTTCGATCTGGATTGCATGAACATCTGACATAGAAGATACATCTGCCGTTGCACGGAAATCTGACTTTGTCAAACGATCTACAACATCTTTCTTTCCCTTCACAGTAAAGCTTACGGTATCTCCAGATTCAATCTTATAAGTCTGATTAAGATCGTCTAAAACCTGTTCATTCAGCATATCAACCGGTACATCGCTGAAAGTCTTCTTGATGACCGGGTTATCGGTGTTGATAACAAACATCCAAAGTAGAAAGGCAAAAACAACAGAAATTATTTTTAAAAGCAGATCACTTTCCATTCTTTTTTTCATTTCGATTCCGCCCCTTCCATAGTTTGAATTTCTTATTCTGTCCTTTTTCTTCTCTCAGGACAGCCAGTTCATCTCTCAATCTCTGTGGATCCAGATGTCTGATGATCTTTCCATCCCTTGCGATAGAAATATCACCAGTTTCTTCGGATACGATCACAGTGATACTGTCTGAAACTTCACTGATCCCTACTGCTGCTCTGTGTCTGGTACCCATTTCCTTTCCAATCTCTACACTATCGCTTAATGGAAGATAGCAGGTTGCTGACACGATCCTGTTGTTGTGAATGATCACCGCGCCATCATGGAGTGGTGTATTGTGTTCAAAGATATTGATCAGAAGCTGGCTGCTGACCTTCGCATCAATTGGAATTCCTGTACGCTCATACTCTCCAAGTGCTACTTCTCTTTGCAGTACGATCAGTGCTCCTGTCTTTACCTTTCCCATCTCAATCGCTGCTCTTGATATCTCTTGCAGAGTTCTTGCTGTATATTCCAGTTCTTCCTGACGGCTATCTGTAGAGAAAATATCAGTCACCCAGTTCTTTCTTCCAAGCTGTTCCAATGCGCTTCGGAGTTCTGGCTGGAAGACGATCAAAATCGCTGTGATTCCCACACTCATTGTATTGGAAAGAATCCATGAAACTGTATGTAATTGCAGTAAATATGCCGCAAATGCAATACAAAGCAAGATAATGATCCCTTTTAATAATACCCAGGCTCTTGTTGTTTTGATCCATTTGACGATCAGATAGATCATAACACTGACGATCAGAATATCTACAATGTCATTCAGACCGATCTTCGGAATCGATGTCCAATATATATATTTTTCAAGTCCATCAAAAAATTTACTCAAATTTCCTCTCCCTTTTCTTTGTCCTGTTCTTTATGTTCTTGTTTATGTTCTTTTCTTTTTAAACTAAATCTATGTGATGGTACCGTGATCTGTGTAACATTAAATTCTTCTTCTTCCACAGTCACTTTCGGTATCGCTCTTACATAATAATAATATTCTTCATCTTCAAATTCAAATGTTTCTTCTCTGGTATAGTCGATCACATTGTATAAAAACTGTATGATCAGGGCAATCGCAATGCTTCCTATGATCGTTCCGATCTGTGATGTGATATTGATCTCATTGTTAACCAGATATCCTCCTATGAACATGCAGATCAGATATACAACTCCTCCTGCAAGGATTGAAATATTCCATCCATGCGCTGCTCCCCGCTTGCGAATTGCTGTTACGAGTGCTGTCACCAGACAGAATACCACAAAATACAAAAGCAGATCCTTATTATCGATCGCTCTTGCCGCGATCAGACTGTAGACCTTCCCATGTGCTGATCCTGATGCCAGCTGGTTCATTGTCTGCTGAAGGATATTGGACAGATAATAGATCACTGTTCCCATTAAGATCGCTGGAAGTCCTGCAATTCCACAAAACATCCCAACAAAGATCGGTAAACATGCAGGCAGTTGAAAATAAAAGAAGATTGGCACCATCATCAGATAAATCCTTGTCTCTGGAAAAACTCTCTGATATACAAGAAAATATAATACAACTACCAGTGCAAAAAATAATGTCACTTCTAACGATACATGAAGTAACTCTAAGAATATAACGACATAAAAGATCAGCGATAATGCTGATATTGGAATAAAAACACTGATCACTCCCATCATAAAGATAAAAAATGGCTGTGAAAAGGTCTCTGTATATCCAAACAATTTCCCTAATACATAAAATAAAACAGTTCCTCCAAGGAATCTCATCCCTGATTGAATATATCTTCCTCTCGCCGTGAGGAATTTCAAAAATCGTTCTCTATATATCAATAATTTTTCCATCTTCGTCTTCCTCCTCGACTATCGTTGGACTAATGTCTTCATTCTCTTTTTCTTTATATAATGTTTCTAGTTCTTCTAAATGCTTGTCATAGATCAGTACCCTTGCCCTTACCTCATCATACTGCCTGGATGCTCGCATCTTCGTAAAATGCAGGTAGACAAAAAATACCGCAACATAAATTCCTATGATCACAGCCGCAGATACTATAACTTTACCTTCTCTCAGCTTCATGATCACAATATCTAACTGCATGATACACAACAATCCTGTCATGATCAGAAATGAGATCAACAAGGCAATGCTTGTCTTGATCTTCTCCGATCTGACATAATCTTTCTTGGTATATTTGTAAATACGGAAATCACCTTTTCCATAATTCTTCTCATACTTGGCCATCTCAGCCATAATCTTTACTTTCTCTTCTGAAATCATATGCTTTCACCTGCTTTTTCAGTCTTATTTTCATTATAGCATGGAATATAGCAAAAAAAAAGGAGGTATGAAAACTCATACCTCCTAAATCAATTCTTCTTATCCGAAGTATCTCTTTAATAATCCTTCAAATGCTTTACCATGACGTGCTTCGTCTCTTGCCATCTCATGAACTGTATCATGGATTGCATCTAAGTTTGCTGCTTTCGCACGTTTTGCAAGGTCAAATTTACCTTCTGTTGCTCCATGTTCTGCATCTACACGCATCTCTAAGTTCTTCTTTGTGCTGTCTGTTACAACTTCACCTAATAACTCAGCAAATTTTGCTGCATGTTCTGCTTCTTCGTATGCTGCTTTCTCCCAGTATAATCCGATCTCTGGATATCCTTCTCTGTGAGCTACTCTTGCCATTGCAAGGTACATTCCTACTTCAGAACATTCTCCTTCGAAGTTTGCTCTTAGATCAGCTAAGATATCTTCGCTGACACCTTTGGCAACACCTACTACGTGTTCTGCTGCCCATTCTTTTTCTCCTTCTACCTGCTCTTTGAATTTATCTGCTGGTACTCCACACTGTGGACATTTCTCTGGTGGCTGTTCTCCTTCGTGTACATATCCGCATACTGTACAAATCCATTTCTTCATAATTCTTGTTCTCCTTTATACTTTATATGATCATTTATGTTGCTTTGCCTTTCGGCTTAGTATCTTTTGTTTAAAACAGTAATGATTACTATTTTTAACTTGTCTTTATATTACCATCACATTTTACTTTTGTCAATGATTTTTTAAACAATTTTTGCAGATTCCTTTAAAATAAACAATATTCTGTGTAATCTTTCCAGGAAAGTTCTCACTTGCGATCTCATTTAACTTCTCATCGATCGGTGCCATCTCCAGATCGATGACTGCTCCACATTCCTGACACACAAAATGATAGTGTGGATCGGTACATGCATCGTAATGGTCTGCTCCTCCTTCGTAAGATAGCTTTAGTATTTCCCCTCGCTCACTTAATAATGCAAGATTTCGATAGACTGTTCCAAGACTGATCTTAGGAAACTCTTCTTTGATGTTCATATATACCATATCGGCAGTTGGATGGTCTTTGCGAGTCATTAAAAACTTTATGATGGCATCTCTTTGCTTGCTTTTTTTCGTTGCTGGCTGCATAACCTCTTCCTTTCCTCTTTAATTCAAATAATAACTGTTACTGTTTTTAGTATATATATTTTTATACATTATGTCAACCATTTCGAAGAAAATTGTATAAATTTATATACACAAAGCAGACAGGTATTTGATTTCCTGTCTGCTTTGTGCATTTTTAAAACTTAGGGAGTATAACCAAAGTGTCAGTTTTAGCTCTGGAATACTTTATGTGGATTCAAGATATTCTTTGGATCAAATGCTTTCTTAATTCCACTCATTAACTCAATTGTTTCTAGATCAAGAGATTCTCTCAAATATGGCTTCTTCGCAAATCCGATTCCATGTTCTCCGGATACTTTTCCACCTAACTGTGCAGCTTTCTCGTAGATCTTCTCCATTGCTTCTGCCATTCGTTTTTCAAATTCTTCCTGACTTAAGTCATCTTTTAAGATATAAGAATGAAGGTTTCCATCTCCAGCATGTCCGAAACTCTTGATACGTATATCTACTTCATTATGTAAGTTATGAAGGTATTCTACCATTTCATTGACTTTATTTCTTGGTACGACCATGTCTACTTCATCCATATCAGTTGTAGATCCTTTGATTGCTTCAAGGAAGGCTCCTCTGGCTTTCCAGATAGATTCTTCTCTTTCTTCTGTATCTGAGATCAGTACGTCAAGTGCTCCTGCCTCTAAACAAAGTTTTGCAACTTTATCATAATCTGCTTCAATCTCTTCTGTTGAATTGCCGTCAAATTTGAGCAGAAGGTACGCATCGGATTGGGAATCTGGGAATTTTTTACCTAGGTACTCTTCTGCATCAATGATGACCTCCCTCTGCATAAACTCAATGGCAGTTGGGATTGCTTTGGACTTGATAATGAGAGGTACTGTGTCAATTGCTTCTTTTAAGGTTTTAAATGGTATCAGTAAACTAATTGCCTTTTTAGGCAGAGGGAGTAATTTTAATGTGGCTTTTGTGATAAAGCCTAAGGTTCCTTCGGAACCGATCATCAGGTCTTTTAAGGAATATCCGGAACTGTTTTTTACAACCTTTCCTCCAAATTCCACGATCTTTCCATTTGGAAGGACAACTTCAAGACCTCTGACATAATCTCTGGTCACGCCATATTTTACAGCACGCATACCACCGGCATTTGTACTGATATTTCCACCGATCGTTGCGGATTTCTCTCCTGGATCTGGTGGGTAGAAGAAATCATGATCTTCCACGTAGGCAGCAAGTTCCATTAATAAAACTCCTGGTTCTACGGTGATCGTTAAGTTTTCTTCATCAAGTTCTAATATATGATTCATGAGGCTTGAATCGATCATGATCCCGTGTTCGATCGCTACGGAAGATCCTACCAGACCGGTTCCAGCTCCTCTTGGTGTGACCGGAATATTATTTTCATATGCATATTTCATGATCTCAGAGATTTCTTCTGCAGAAGTCGCTTTTACTACAACATCTGGGTAGCTTTGTGCTCCTCCTAATTCATCATGACTGTATTCTTCGTTGATATTTTCTGCATATAAAATTCTTTCATCGTCTTTTATGATATTTTTGATAACTTCTAAATCAGCTTGATCAAATTTCTTATAACTCATATCTCTTACGCCCCTTTCGCAGCTTTAATCTTCTCGATCAGTTTTGGTACGATATCGTAGACATCTCCTACCAGACAATAATGTGCTGTCTTAAAGATCGGTGCTTTTTCATCGGAATTAATGGATACGATGCAGTCAGAGTGATCCATTCCAGCTACAAACTGAATGGCTCCTGATACACCACAGGTAATGATCAGTTTCGGGCGTACGGTTCTTCCACTTAATCCTACCTGACATTTTGCTTCTACCCATCCTGCTTCTGCAAGTGGTCTTGTACAGGCTACCTGTCCGTCTAACAGTTCTGCTAATTCTCTGATCATTGTAAGGTCTTCTTCTTTCTTGATTCCTCGTCCTGCAACGACTAAAACATCGGCAGATTCGATAAACTTCTCTGGCTCTTTCTTTACAATATCTAATACATCCACATGTGCTTTGATCTTTTCCTTATCGATCGCACATGAAATGATCTCTCCATGTGTTTCTTCTGTTCTTTCTGGTGCATTCATGACTTTGTATCTTACCGTTGCCATCTGTGGACGGTTATTTGGTGTTAAGATATGTGCCATGATGTTTCCACCAAATGCTGGTCTGATCTGAGAAAGGTCTGTGTTCTCATCCATCTCAAGAATCGTACAGTCTGCTGTTAATCCTGTCTTCATTCTTGCAGCTACCCTTGGTGCCAACTGTCTTCCGACTGTTGTTGCTCCTGTTAGAATCGCACATGGCTGATGTTTCTTGATGAAATCTTCAAATACAGATGTATAAGATTCTATTTTGAATCTTGCTAACTCTGGGAAGTCGTAAACAAATACTTTATCAACTCCGTAGTGTAATAATTCTTCTGCCTTATCTGAAATGTTATTTCCCATAAATAAAGCATAGACTGGATGATTGATCTTACTTGCCAGCTCTCGTGCTTTTCCGATCAATTCGTATGTTACTGGATGAATTTCTCCATCAACATGATCGACATAAACAGCGATTCCGTTCCACTGACTCTTATCAATTTCTTCTTTTTTCTCATCTTCTACATATTCTACTGCTCCAGCTGGTCCTTTCTTCACACATAATTTGCACATCTTACATGCGGCATTGATAGAAAGTTTTCCGTCTTTTTCTTCCATCGCACCGAATGGACAAATATCAACCAGAACCTGTGGATCTTCTACTTTTTCCTGATGTATTACTAATTTTGGCATTCTCATTTCCCCCTTTTAGATAAATTTCATATCTGTGATCATATGGAATAATTTGTCTGCGACTTCACTTCCGTCTCCGTCCCATACTTCATGATGGTCATTCGCTGTTGGAGGGAAAATTCGTTTTACCTGTGTTGGTGAACCATTTAATCCATAATGTGTTTCGTCTTTGTCTTCCATATCATCTAAGGAATATACTTCAATTTCACGGTCTGCGGTATCCATCTTCTTTACATAGGATGGAAGTCTTGGCTGGAAAATGTCTTTATCTACGGATAACAAACATGGATACTGAACTTTAGCAATCTCCAGTTCTTCCGGCAGATCCATCTCGATCGTGATCGCATCGGATTCTACTTTAGATATCTTCTTTACATTTGATACGCTTGGGATATTTAACCATTCAGATACTTCGGAACCAACCTGTGCTGTGTCACCATCAGTTGTCTGTTTCCCACATAGGATCAGGTCAAAATCTCCCATCTTCTTGATTCCCTGTGCGATCGTATAACTTGTTGCCAGTACATCGGCTCCACCAAATCTTCGGTCTGATAATAATGCTCCACGGTCAACTCCCATGGCAAATGCTTCTCTGATCACTGTCATTGCCTGTGGTGGTCCCATACTGATGACACTGATCGTTCCACCTACTTCTTCTCTGATCTTAAGCGCTGTCTCTAACGCATACAGATCATATGGATTCATCTTTGAATCGGCTCCGTTTCTTAACAGCACACCGGTTACTGGATCAACTTCCACTTTATTAGATGCCGGTACCTGTTTGATACATACTAAAATGTCCATTGCTATTCCTCCTCATTCCTAAGACTTTCTATCCTTTATCTTAAGCTCTTCCGCTCTGAATTGGTACTACCAATTTTGTTTGAAAAAAATTTGGATGTTTTCCGCATCCATTGTTTTTATCTGTTTTTGTCTTATTGGTACTACCAATTTATGTTTTTATTATATATACATTGTCTACTTTTGTAAAGTACTATTTGACATTTTTCTTTTTTTTGTTAATCTTGCATAAAAAAGAAGAGCCAAAATGGCTCTTTCCTTAAAGTTCTTTGTGAATAATGTTATCAATCATCTCGAAATGTTTCATCAATGCTTTCTGTCCATTGACCACATCTCTCTTTAATAAACATTCGACAATCTGCTTATGTGCTTCCTGTAACATTCCTTTTCGCTTCTCAGTTCTTAAGATTTCTCGACGCATTTCAAAAATGAAGATATCCATCACTTCAGATAATGCATCTAAGATATTCACGATCAGAACATTGCCTGATGCTTTCGCGATCGCATAATGGATCTTCTTATCGTACATTGTCTTCTCATCGTTATCTGTACTCTGATCTAATGCATTCACATATTCTTGTAATTCTATGATGTCTTTTGTCTCTGCATTCTTCACTGCAAGTGCATATGCCTGCATCTCCAGTCCGATACGGATCTGGTTGATCTGATCATAATCAAGCTTATCAAGCATAAACATCATAGAAAGGGCATCTACCATATATCCCTTAAAATTTCCTGATATATAATTTCCTGCTCCTTGTCTACTTGAGACCACTCCCATGACAGTTAAGATCTTCAACGCTTCACGAACGGAATTCCTGCTGACTCCAATCTTCTCTGAGATCTCTCTCTCTGGTGGAAGTCCTTGTCCAAGAACAAGTTCCTGATTCATGATCTGCTCTTTGATACTATCTATGACAATCTCATAGGCTTTCTTTGTTTTTTCCATATTAACATTCCATTCTGTCTATTACTTTTTTTCTTAATCACATAATAGGTAACATTATACCAGATTCACTTTTTTTTGAAAACCCCTTGCAATATCCTTTGAATAGTTGTAGTATGTAAGAAAGTTAGATGTGGTTTTTAATACTATGTATTGAATTTTATAACACTAGAATGATTGGAGGTTTTACCATGAAACATAAATTAAAAGATCCAGGAAGTGCAATTACCCATTTGATCGGAATGATCCTGGCCGCGATCGTTTCCATTCCATTGATCATCAAGAGCTTTTTAAGCGGTGATTATGTACGCATTATCTCTTTGATCATATTTACTATAAGTATGATTGGTCTTTATGGTGCAAGTACTGCTTATCACTCTTTTAATATTTCACCAACGATCAATAAGAAGTTAAAGAAACTTGACCATGCAATGATCTTTGTTCTGATCGCTGGTTCTTACACACCGATCTGTACGATCGTTCTTGGCAGCACGCTTGGATATGGACTTTTATCCGTAATCTGGATCATAGCGATCCTTGGTATCGTATTTAAGATGTTCTGGGTAACTTGTCCGAAGTGGGTATCTTCTGTCATGTATATCGCAATGGGATGGCTTTGTATCGTTGCGATCGCACCGATCATCCATAGTTTATCCAAGACATCTTTTGGATGGCTGCTTGCTGGCGGTATCATTTATACAGTTGGTGGTGTGATCTATGCACTAAAGATTCCTTGGTTCGAAAATCACTGGAAGAATTTTGGTCTACATGAGATCTTTCATCTGTTTGTTATGGGTGGAAGTTTATGCCATATGATCTTAATGTTCCAGATTTAATTTTTGCTCCTGTTGGTAGTTTTCTATTAACAGGAGTTTTTCCTTTCTGGTAAGACGTTTGATCTTTGCTTCTTTACTCATTGCTTCCTGCTTTGTATCAAATTCTTCAAGATACACAAGTTCTACTGGTCCTCGTCCTCTTGTATATTTTGCACCTTTTCCTTCATTATGCATCTTCAGGCGATGTTTGATATCGTTAGTCCATCCTGTGTATAAACTGTTATCACTGCATTTTAATATGTACGTTACATTCTTCATCTGTCTTATCCTCTGTCTATCTGTATATTGATCCAGCCCTGATCTTCATTTTCTTTGAAGAAAGGCTGTCAGATGTTCTCTGACCGCCTTTCCTCTACATCAACCAGATATGTTATGGCTGTTATTTTCTCACTTTATTTTATTCCAGATATTTTAAAGGGTCTACACTTTTTTTATCTTTTTCCATCTGAAAATAGAGATTCGTTCCTTCTAATGTGTAATAACTTGTCGGCTCTGCGACTTTTGCAATAACTTCTCCTGCATTGACCATTGTTCCTTCTTTTACTCTGATATCTTTAAGCTGTCCGTATAATACGGTATATTCATTTCCAAGATCCATCAATACCGTTTGTCCATATTCTGCTGATTTTTTAATTTCTCTTACCTTTGCCTTACGTACTGCCTTCACTTCGTCTCCTTCTTTTGCTTCGATCAGGATTCCTTTGTTGATACGGTACTGGTCAAGAGATTCAAAATAGATGGTTGAATTTACACTGTATGGAAGAATGATATTGCCTTTGATCGGCCATGTCAGTTTGGATGTACCATTATACGTAACACTTTCACTCATGGTACGTTTCATTTGTGCCGTTGTCTCTGTTTCTTTCTTGTCTTGCGTTGTTGTTTTTGTTTTTTCCTGTGTTGCGCTGTTATTAGCTCCAATCGATTCTTCTTCCAGGCTGACTTCCTGTTTTGCCTGATCTCTCCTCTGGCGGAATGTAGCACTGTAGTACGCCATGATTCCAAGAAAGAATACGAATCCTATGATCATTGCCCCATAGTATTTGCGCAGCGGAAATGGGTTTTGTTTGTTATTTTTTCTCATTTTCATCACCTCAAACATAGTTTTGCCCATTTCCATCTGTTTATTCATATAGTTTTTGAATCATTGTTTTTGGATAGTAATATTTTAATATTTTTTGATAGGTTTTTCCTTGCTTTGCCATCTGATCTGCACCATACTGGCTTAGTCCTAATCCATTTCCCTTTCCGAGACAGATGATCCTTAAATTTCCTTTATATTGTTCAAAATAAAAATTATTGGATGCCAGTTGCAGCCATCTTGCAAAATCTTCTCCAGAAATGATATATGATACGGCCTTGATCTGTTTGACATATCCATTCTTTGTTACCGTTAAAATTCTCAGATTTTTTTGTAATTGTTGTATGGTGATTTTCTTTTTCATGTGTTCTTCTAGTATAATCTGCATCCTTTGATATGAAATTGTCTTCATTGACATATAATCTTTGGATTCGATATCACTTAAACTTTCTTTCTGTCTTAGATAAGGAATCTTTTTCCCGAACCATTCACTTGCATCTAATGTCATCCCCACACTCACTGCATGAAAATATGGTTCGATCAATGCTCCTTTGTATGTGATCACCTTTCCGATCGTTTCTTTGACTGCTTTTTTTCGTTTCTGATCCATGATCTCATAGGCACGATCACCCAGTTTACTTTTATATTGTTCGTCTTTGTACACCTGATATGGTATGCTTTCCATCTTTATCTTCTTTGATCTGCCCATTTTCCGGATCAGATCTGTCCTTAAGATCACAGCCTGACATTTGATCGTTTCTTCTTCTTGATCCATGGAAATCTGTCCTGGGAGGATTTTTAAAAGGTAACTTTCCAAATCAATATCTTGGTCCTTGTCTTGTATTTTATATCCACTGTCATAGTTTTCAAACGAAATATTTTTCTTGTTTTCTTTATTGATATATATCGTAATAATATATGGAATCGTTGTTAACAAAAAAAATAAAAATAATATATATGTCATTTTGTACCTCATTCCAATCCTCCTTTTGTCCGTCTTACTATTTTATGTTACAATAGAAAAAAATATGAAAGGACTCTTATATTTTATGAAAAGATATGATTTTACAATTACATCTGACCGTGGACTTCACGCACAGCCTGTAGCTGCTCTTGCAAGTATCGCATGTAAAAGTGCTTCTTGTGTTACACTCGAATATGATGGAGGAGAAATCGATGTATCCAATGCGATCCGTCTAATGTCTGCTTGTATCTCCTACAATGATAAAGTAAGTCTGATCGTTTCTGGATCTGACGAGGATGAAACAATGGAGAAATTAAAGGAAATCGTCACTTCACAACTTTTATAAGAATACTGTTCGTTTTTATCAGATTATGTTATACTGAAGTTGTTATAGGGCAGCTTATCCTGACCCTTCTATTTTTATGTTGAAAAGGAGTATTCAATGGATATAAATCATCTTACCTTGCTCACAGATCTTTATGAATTAACCATGATGCAAGGATATTTTAAAACAGGGAATGATGAAACTGTAGTTTTTGATGTTTTTTACCGTGATAATCCTTCTGGAAGTGGCTATGCGATCACTTGCGGACTCGATCAGGTCATTGATTATATCAAAAACTTATCTTTTTCATATGATGATATTGATTATCTTCGTAATCAAGGGATTTTTGATGAAGATTTTCTGGAATATCTTGCTGGATATCATTTTACAGGAGATATTTATGCGATCGCGGAAGGAACTGTTGTATTCCCAAGAGAACCGCTTCTGAAAGTTAAAGCACCTATCATGGAGGCACAGCTTGTAGAAACTGCGCTCCTTAATATCATCAATCATCAAAGTCTGATCGCTACGAAGGCTTCTCGTGTAGTTTATGCTGCTGGTGGAAGTGGTGTTATGGAATTCGGACTTCGACGTGCTCAGGGACCTGACGCTGGTACTTATGGTGCCCGTGCTGCCGTGATCGGTGGTTGTGATGGTACTTCGAATGTACTTGCTGGTAAATGTTTTGATATTCCGATCCTTGGAACTCATGCACACAGCTGGATCATGAGTTTTGATGACGAATATCATGCTTTCCGTGCTTATGCAGATCTTTATCCAGATTCCTGCACTTTACTTGTTGACACTTATGACACTCTTCGTTCTGGTGTTCCAAATGCGATCCGTGTATTTGAAGAATTAAGAGCAGAAGGTCATATGCCAAAGCACTATGGAATCCGTTTAGACAGTGGGGATCTTGCTTATCTTACAAAGAAAGCCCGTATCATGCTTGATGAAGCAGGTTTTCCTGATGCAGTGATCGCTGCTTCTGGAGACCTTGATGAGAATCTGATCACAAGCTTAAAATCTCAGGGTGCACCGATCACTTCATGGGGTGTTGGTACAAAACTGATCACTTCTGCAGATTGTCCTGCATTTGGAGGTGTCTATAAACTTGCTGCCTCTAAACCAAAAGGTGCTGATGAATTTACTGCTAAGATCAAGATTTCTGAGAATCCTGCAAAGATCACAAATCCTGGAAATAAAACGATTTATCGTATCTACGGAAAGGAAGATGGAAAGATCCGTGGTGATCTGATCTGTCTTGTCGGGGAACATTATGATGAATCTGACGATCTGACGATCTTTGATCCTCAGGCTACTTGGAAGAAGTCTACACTTGCTGGTGGTACTTATACAATGCGTGAACTTTTAGTTCCAATCTTTATCAAAGGTCAATGTGTTTACAAGAGTCCTTCTGTTATGGACATCCGTTCCTATTGTAAGGATGAATTGAACACGTTATGGGATGAGAGCAGACGTCTTGTGAATCCACAGGAAGTCTATGTCGATCTTTCCATGCCTCTTTACAAATTAAAGAATGAATTGCTTGATGCAAATCACAAAAAATAAAATCATTTATAGAAGGGAGAACGATCATGATTCGTTTTTTTGCAGATATTATTTATCTGTTTTTTTTCCTGACATTAACCGCACCGCTTTATCCATTGTTTGATCATTGGAACAAAACTGGAAAAGCTCATAAACGTTCATCCATAGCACAACGCATGATCTTACGATCTTTTAAGATCTGTCTTGCTATGGCTGGTACAAAATTAATTGTTGATGGTCAGGAAAACATACCAGAAGATGGTGCTGTTTTATATGTTGGAAATCATAGCAGTTATTATGATATTTTATGCAGCTACGTTGCTACTGAACGTGGAATGGGATTTTTTGCCAAGAAAGAAATGGAAAAGATTCCTTGTCTATCCCACTGGATGCGTTTTATCAACTGCCTGTTTTTAGATCGTAAGAATATCAAAGCTGGACTTGCTACCATGAATGAAGGTACAAAACTTTTGAAAGATGGTTTTTCCATTGCAATCTTCCCAGAAGGTACCAGAAGTCAGGATGAAGATCCTCATGAGTTCAAAGAAGGAAGTTTACGTCCTGCTCTGAAAGCTGGTGTTCCTGTAATTCCGATGGCAATTTCAGGTACTGCTGATATCTTAGAGAATAACAGACGTTTTCAGGTAAAACCAACGACTGTTCATATTACTTTTGGACAGCCAATCTATCCTGATCAGCTTGAAAGAGCTGAGAAAAAGCATCTCGGTGCTACAATTCGTGAAGAAATTATCGAAATGCGAAAAAAACATAAGACAAGTTAAGAAAAAAATGCTATAATAGTTAAGATATTCAAATGTATATATTAGGAGGAGAAGATAATATGAGTGTATGGACAGTTATCCTTATTATTGCGGTAATTGCTGCGATCATTCTTGGTGTTCTGTATTTTGTTGGTAGAAAGATGCAGGCAAAACAGGAAGATCAGCGTGCGCAGTTAGATCAGATGGCACAGACAGTGAATATGCTTGTCATAGATAAGAAGCGAATGAAGATCATGGAAGCTGGATTTCCTAAGATGGTAACTGATAACATTCCGAAACGTGCTAAGATGTCTAAGGTACCAGTTGTTAAAGCAAAGATTGGACCAAAGATCACTCCATTATTGTGTGATGAGGCAATCTTCGATGACGTTCCTGTAAAGGCTGAGATCAAAGCTGTTGTCAGTGGTATTTATATCACATCCATCAAGAATCTTCGTAATGTTGCACCACCTGAACCTGAAAAACGTGGTCTGCGTGCAAAACTTACTAAGAAGAGTGCTGAATTTATGCGTAAGAATTAATTTCTTATTATTGTATAAGGAATCTAAAATGCAAAATACCGGAAACTTATCATGTGAAAGTTTCCGGTATTTTTTGTTGTAAAATATTCTTTTATTTTCTTTCCTGAATCTTAACGATGACATATCCTTTTTCCGTTGAAATATAGCCGATCTTGAGATACTGACCGTCTTTCTTGATATATCCACCCTGTGTCGATGGTCTGTGGTAACCAAACTTCTTAATAAATTTATCACCATAGGAAAAATGAACACCCTTGATATCAAAGCTTTCTTCTTCCATATCTTCCTGATCTTCTCCACCACTGGATGCTGGTACAAAATTCTCTACATATCCTTCAACACTCTTGTAATTTCCTTGCTTATATGCTTGGATCACCTGCACATATCCAAAACAGAATCTAAGTGCTGCGATCGCACAGATTACAAGACACACTGCAGCTAACAACTTAAAAAATGGTTTCCGTGAACATAAGAGCAGTAATACTCCTATAATTCCTAAAATAGCAAATGGAATGACCCATCTTGCTTGTATCGTAAAATTGCTGGCTTCATATAATAGTTTCATATATTCAAGCCTCCCTTCCATACTCTTTCCACTCCATGTGAAAGTATTACTTAATTCAGATTTGTTATCGTTGCATCGCAATATTCTAAGACTTTCGAAAATTCCATATCTCCACCAAATAAGTCTAAGGCACTTCCGATCGTCACATCAATCTTATCATTTCCATAGTTTTTCAGCAATTCCAGATCGTCAAAATTCTTAACTCCACCTGCATATGTGACTTTATTGCCATTATATCGAGCTAATAATTGCACGAGTTCCTGATCGATCCCCTGTGCTTTTCCTTCTACATCAACTCCATGAATCAGATATTCATCACACCATGATTCCAGTTTGTGCAGAAGTTCTATGGTTAATTCTTCTTCCGTAAACTTCTGCCAGCGGTCTGTTGTGATATAGTATTTGTCATCTCTCTTTCGACAACTAAGGTCAAGTACCAGATGTTCTCTTCCTACCTGTTCTTTTAGAGCATCCAGTCTGTCATAATGAACCTTTCCACCTGCAAATACAAAAGATGTTACGATCACATGTGATGCGCCAGACTCAATGAATTCTTTGGCATTCTCATCTGTGATCCCTCCACCGATCTGAAGACCCCCTTCAAATGCTTTCAACGCCTTTAATGCCTGTACCTTATCTTCTTCGTAGTACTTCGAATCTCTGGCATTCAGCATGATGATATGTCCACCATTCAAATGATTCTCTTTATATAATTTTCCATAAAATGTACCATCTTTTTCGGATACAAAATTTTCTGTTGCAAAATCTCCCTGATCAAGAAGACTTCCTCCTACAATCTGTTTGATCTTGCCATTGTGAATGTCAATGCATGGTCTAAATCTCATCTTTTCTTATCATCTCCTGTTTATTCCGTCATCTCTAATAAGTCAAATGCTTCTCCACTTGGATCTGCTTTAAATACCATTCTCTCACCTGTTGTTGGATGTTCAAATGCGATTCGTGCTGCAAATAGACCGATCTCTTTGTATTTCTTCTTTGTCTTTTGATAGATCGGATTATACTTTGTATCTCCCCAGATTCCAAATCCTCTGCTTGATGTCTGAACACGGATCTGATGGTGACGGCCTGTCTCTAAATGGATCAGACAATACGTGTATTTCATCTTGGAATCTTCCATCATATCAATAACTTCATAGTCAAGGATCGCTTCTTTGGCTCCTGGCGTTCCTTCTTTGACAATTTTGGATACATTATTCTTCGGATCTTTTAATAAATAATCCCTGAATGTCCCTTCGTCGTCAGGCAGCCATCCGGTCAATACTGCCTGATAGTCTTTCTCAAAAGTATGATCTTTGATCTGTTCTGTCAGAGATGCAGCTGCCTTCTTGGTTCTTGCAAATACCATTACCCCGCCAACTGGACGGTCTAAGCGGTGAACTAAATAAAGCTGTGGCTCCCCATCTGTATTTTCCTCAAAAAACAGTTGATTTTTAAGCTGATGCAAAAGATCCATGTCGCCCGTCTTGTCACTGGAAACGGGGATTCCTTTTGGCTTCTCACAGACAACGATCTGGTCATCTTTATATATGATATTTATCTTTTTATTCTTTCTCATAAAAATCTCCTACATCTTGAAACGATATCCAACACCCCATATTGTCTCGATATATTGAGGTTTTGCTGTGTTAACTTCGATCTTCTCCCTGATCTTCTTGATATGAACCGTAACGGTTGCGATATCTCCTAAAGATTCCATATCCCAGATCTTATTAAATAATTCTTCCTTGGTAAAGACTCTGTTTGGATGTCCTGCAAGGAATGTTAAAAGATCAAATTCTTTCGTTGTAAAGACTTTTTCCTCTCCATTTAAGTATACACGTCTTGCAGTCTTATCAATCTTCAATCCACGGATCTCAATGATATCATTGACTTCCATCTGATTATTTACAAGACGCTGATAACGATTCAGATGTGCCTTCACTCTTGCTACAAGTTCACTTGGACTAAATGGCTTTGTGATATAATCATCTGCACCGAGTCCTAACCCTCGAATCTTATCGATATCTTCTTTTCTTGCAGATACCATAAGGATCGGAATTTCTTTTGCTTCTCGAATCTGCTTACAGATCTCAAATCCATCAACTCCAGGTAACATGATATCTAAAATGATCATATCAAAATCATTTTTTAGAGCCTTCTCAAGTCCCTGTTGTCCATCTGTTTCGATTTCTACTTCAAAAGAACTTAATTCCAGATAATCTTTCTCTAATTCTGCAATTGAAAGTTCGTCTTCTACGATTAATACTTTGCTCATGTTATTTCTCCTTTGACTGATCGATTACTTTATTTAGTGTAAAGAATATTGTCGTTCCAGCACGCAGCTTACTCTCTGCCCAGATCTCACCGCCATGTTCTTCGATGATCTTCTTACAAATAGATAATCCAAGACCACTTCCACCTGCTGAATTTCTCGACATATCTGCACGATAGGTTCTTCTAAAAATATGTGGAAGATCTTCTTTGGAAATTCCGATTCCATTGTCCTTGATCGCTACCTGTACCTTTCGGTCATATTCTGTTAACGTAATTCCTACTTTTCCTTTTGCTTTGTTATTGTATTTGCATGCATTATTGATAATATTGTTTATCACTCTCTTAAGCTGTTCCGGATCTGCTGTTACCATGACATTGGCTGCACAGTAATTGCGATAAGAGAACATCATGCCTCTTTGCTCAAGGTCTGCTCCGATCTCATCGACACAGTCTTTAAAATACGAATTGATGTTGATCTTCTCAAAATTATACGGAATGATATTCGAATCAATCTTAGAGTATAATGATAATTCATTGATCAATACATTCATATCATTTGCCTTGTTATAGACCGTCTTAATGTAACGATCCATCTTCTCAGGTGTATCGGCTACACCATCCATGATCCCTTCTACATATCCTTTGATCGCTGTGATCGGCGTCTTCAGGTCATGGGAAATGTTACTGATCAAATCTCTGTTTTGCTTCTCATAAACAATTCTTGCATCGATCGAGTCTTTCAATTCTGCCCTCATCTCATTAAATGCATTGCACAATTCCCTGATCTCTTCTCCACCACTGTTGATCACTACATCGTTGTCAAGATTCCCTTCCTTGATACGTTCTGCACCTGCTTTTAATTCACGGATCGGGCCGACGAATTCACGATACATAAACCATGATAAAAAGGTACTTGTTAAGATCAGTACCCCTATCACAGCGCAGGATACCTGAATAATAATATTGCGATAATGTGGAAGTACTGTTCCAAGATCTGTCATGATAAAAACAGATCCTTGTCCGCCATCATTGTATTTAAAGTCCTGCTGTTTTACAAGATAGTTTCCTGGTCTGCTGACAAAAAAGCCACGGTCTGCATCACTGTCTTTATTCCCATAGGATGGAAGTTTATGAATTAATTTATCAGATACTTTTTTCTTCCCTATATATTGGATCTGACCATTTTTACGGACGATCAGATAGGAATCCTTCGCTTTTAAACGTTCATTGAGATCATTTAAATACTGTTCATTGTCAAAGATTTGTGGATCTTTCTTTACGTGATCTTCTAATTCAAAGAAAATTTCCTGTGTCTCGGTATTCATCGTCTTTAATGGATTCACAAATCGTTCAAAGGACCCTGCTGAGAGGTCTGCCTTGTTGATTCTTGAATACCCTATACTCAAACCAGCGATCGATACTATCATCACAAAGATTGGTAGCACGATCGCTGGTAAATAGATCAACCGAACTTTATTTACTGCTTTCATCCCATTAACTCTCCTTTGGTATTAATATCTATTATTATACCATAGTCATACGAAGAAACCAGAATTTGATCGATTATTTTATTTAATTTTTAGAAACGATAAAATCAAGAAGTGCATCTGCAACTTCTTCTTTTGTCATCTTTGGAAGCTGCTTTTCTTCATCCTTTGTGATCAGTGTGATCACGTTTGTATCTGTGTTGAATCCAGCTCCCTGTTCCTTTAAGTTATTGGCTGCGATCATGTCGATCTTTTTCTTCTCTAGTTTAGCTCTGGAGTTTTCTAACATGTTCTGTGTTTCCATGGAAAAACCACATAAGAACTGACCTTCTTTTTTATTCTCTCCAAGTGTCTTTAAAATATCTTTTGTCCTTACCAGTTCAATCGCCATATCTCCGTCTTTTTTCTTGACTTTCTGATCGCTGACATTCGCTGGTGTATAATCTGCAACAGCTGCAGATTTGATGATGATATCTTGTTCATCACTTCTGCTTATCACTGCATCGTACATATCCTGTGCACTCACGATCGGAACAACATCTACAAACATCGGGGGGTCGATCGCTGTCTTTCCTGTGACTAACGTAACATCTGCTCCACGAAGCATCGCCATCTTAGCGATCGCATATCCCATCTTCCCTGAGGAATGATTGGAAATATAACGTACTGGATCGATTGCTTCGATCGTTGGCCCTGCTGTCACAAGGACTTTCTTGCCTTTTAAGTCTTTTTCTTTGGCGATCACTCTCTCAAGATGTGCAACCAGCACTTCTTCTGAAGGCATCTTTCCTGCACCACTTGTTCCACATGCCAGATGTCCATTCGCAGGCTCTACGATCTCATATCCAAATCTTCTTAGTTTATCAAGATTATCCTGCAAGATTGGATTATTATACATCTTTGTATTCATCGCTGGTGAAATGATCACTGGTTTGTTACATGCCATTACGGTTGTTGATAACATATCATCTGCGATTCCATTTGCGATCTTACCAATGATATTCGCTGAAGCTGGTGCGATCAGCATCGCATCTGCTTTGTCTGTCAGTGATACATGTGCTACATGAAACTGAAAATTACGGTCAAATGTTTCTACAAGACATTTTGTATTGGTCAAACTTTCAAATGCGATTGGGTTGATGAAATTTGTTGCATTCTTCGTCATGACTACGTGAACTTCGCATCCACGTTTCACTAACATACTCGCTACATTTGCCATCTTATAAGCTGCAATACTTCCTGTCACACCCAATACTATCGTTTTTCCTTTTAACATGATCTTTCTCCTACATATCTTCTAAACGTCCATGTCTTTCATAGTTTGTGCAACGGGAAATCTGATTCTCATCATCTACAAATACAACTTTTGGTTCAAATGTTTTTGCTTCTTCTGGTGTCATATCTGCATATGCGATAATGATGATCTTATCTCCTGTTGCCACGCAACGTGCTGCAGGTCCGTTTAAGCAGATCATCCCACTTCCTGGCTCTCCTGGAATTGTATATGTCTCGAAACGGCTTCCGTTGTTCACATCTACGATATGTACGTGTTCATATTCTAAGATTCCTGCTGCTTCTAATAATACAGGATCGACTGTGATACTTCCTACATAATCTAATTCTGCCTGTTTTACTGTTGCTCTATGAATTTTTCCTTTTAACATGCTGATGTTCATTTTTCTTTCTCCTTAAGTCTATTCGTTAATCAGTGTATTGTCAATGAGTCTTGTCTTTCCAATGTAAACTGCCATAGCTAACATACATGTTCCTTCCAGTTTCTCAACTGGTGCCATAGATAAAGCATCAACTGCTTCTACATAATCAATCTTGGCAAGTGGTTCTGTCTCAATGTTTTTCTTCATTGCTTCTACGACTTTGTTTGCATCTTTTTCTGTCTTGGCAAGTTCTTTTCCTAATGCTACCGTCTTAGAAAGGATCAGTGCTGCTTTTCTTTCTTCAGAAGAAAGATATGTATTTCTTGAACTCTTTGCAAGTCCGTCTTCTTCACGAACGATCGGACATCCAACGATCTCGATATCCATATTTAAGTCACGTACCATACGTTTGATCACTGCTAACTGCTGTCCGTCTTTCTGTCCAAAATATGCGTGGTCTGGTGTTACGATATTAAATAATTTATTTACGACCGTACATACACCTCTGAAATGAATTGGACGAGTTTTTCCACAAAGTCCTTCTGTAAGTCCTGTCATGTCCACAAAAGAACAGAAATCTTTTTCATACATTTCTTCTGCTTCTGGATGGAAGATCAGGTCTACTCCTGCACTTTCACATAATGCTGCATCATGGTCTAAATCTCTTGGATATGTTGCAAGGTCCTCTGTTGGTCCAAACTGCATTGGATTTACGAAAATACTTACAACGACTTTATCGTTACCTTTTCTTGCTGCATCCATCAGACTTTTGTGTCCTTCATGAAGATATCCCATCGTTGGCACGAAACCTACGCTTAGTCCTTGTTTCTTCCACTCTTTTACCTGTTCTCTGACTTCTTTGACTGTTCCTACGATTTTCATTACTAAAACTCCTTCTTCCCATTATACGTGGGAATCTATTTATATAAATTATGTCCTTTTTATTGTCTATTTTTGATCTTAATATAATTTTTCAATGACATCATCACTGATCGCATATGTATTTTCTGGTCCAGGGAAAGTTCCTTCTTTGACTGCATTGATATAATCTTTGACTGCTCCCTGCATCACTTCTCCAACTTGTGCAAACTGTTTTACAAATTTTGGTACGAAGTTTCCATACATTGCTAACATGTCCTGATAAACTAATACCTGTCCATCACATTCAGCACTTGCTCCGATTCCGATCGTTGGAATATGTACTTTCTTTGTGATGATCGCTGCTAATTTCTCAGGAATTCCTTCTAAAACGAGCATAAATGCTCCCGCTTTCTCAACTGCCTGTGCTGCTTCGATCAGTTCTTTTGCTGCCTCCTCGCTTTTTCCCTGCACTCTGAATCCACCAAACATATTAGATGACTGTGGTGTCAGTCCAATGTGGGCACATACTGGAATCTGTGCATTCACGATTGCTTCGATCTGTGGACATACATTTTTTCCACCTTCTAATTTTACTGCTGTACAACCTGTTTCTTTCATGATTCGTCCAGCATTTGCTACCGCATCATATACAGATGTGTGATAAGATAAAAATGGCATATCGACAACGATCATAGCGTTTTTTGCCCCTCTTACAACGGCTGCTCCATGATGGATCATATCATCAACAGTTACAGGAATCGTTGAATCGTATCCAAGCATAACCATTCCAAGAGAATCTCCAACCAACATCGTGTCAATTCCAGCTTCGTCAAATAATTTTGCAGTGGAATAATCATATGCTGTCAGCATTGTGATCTTTTCTCCATTATCCTTCATCTTCTGTACTGTGCTTACTGTTGTTTTCATTTTTCTTCCTCCAATACATGTTTCATGTCTGCATAAGAAATATCAGGATGTCGCATCTGCGCAAGTTTTATGATCTCTTTTGTCAGGGCACTATAAGTTTCCTTTGTCTCCTGATCCAAGGCATTCAGATGTTTCTGCACTGTTTTGATATCATGGCGTTCCACTGGGCCTGTCAGTGCATCACATGTTCCAACATCAAATATATTGTTCATGTTCGTAACTGTCAGCGGTTTCAATGCTTTCAGTGCTGCATCTTCATCAAATCCACACTCCATAAGCAGTCTTTTGGCCTGATTGATCAGTCCGACCGCAAGATTCGATGCAAACACAGCTGCTGCATGATATTTTGGTTTATCTTCGCTTTTTAATCTCACGATGTGATTTGGACACGCAGATAACAGATCCATGATCTCTTCTATGTGTTCTTCATTTCCTTCCACACTGAATAGAGCCTGTGATAAATCTTCGTATGCAGTTTTTTTACTTTTAAATGGAAACATTGGATGAATAGAGTAACCGTACGCTCCGGTTTCTTCAATTCCAGAAAGAACAGCTGATCCTAATGATCCGCTGCAATGACAAATAAACTTTCCTTGTATCGGATAAGTTTTGACTAGTTCCCAGACTGCGGCTATTGCATCGTCTGGTACTGTTAAAAATAGAACATCACTCTTTGTTAATATTTTATCAATTGAGGTTGTAAATATCTTCTGAGTCTGTTTTTCCGTTCCACTTACCTTTGCTTGTGTACGGGTGTAACACCCTGTGACGGGTATATTGTTGTGTACAAAGTAATCATAAAGAGAGCAGCCTACTTTCCCCGCTCCGATAAATCCTACTTTCATACATGTATCACCTGCTTTCCTGCGGGTGATGTTCTATGTTATGCTGATTTGCCGGTATGATTTCTTTCGAGAATACCATCCAGATGTTAACTATAACACCCGTACCATTAAATATCAAGTATAAAATTCTGAATTTCCCTATCAAACATTATTGTTTTTTTCTAATATTTTTATATAATAATACAAGAGAAAATTATTAAATAATATAATATATCTGGGAGGAATAAAAATGAAGTCAGGTAAAATCATCCGAATTGAAAATGATTTGATTATTATTAGAATAATATCTGATAATTCTATTATTGAGATACATCGATCAAATTTTACTTTTGTCCCTAATGTAGGAGATTCTATTGAAATCTTTAAAAATGATGATGAAACAATCGTAACTAAAATGGATCAAGAATCTGAAACATCCAATATGAATGAACATGATGATGGAATTAATATTGATTCTAATGGAAATATGTATACAGATGAGCCAGAATTTAACGGTAAAAAAGTGGTCAATAAATTCATGTATTGTATTCTCGCAATATTCTTTGGCGGTTTGGGTCTGCATAAATTTTATTGTAGAAAAAAAGAAATTGGTTTATTATATCTTGCACTTTTTTGGACAGGTATCCCTTGGGCTATTTCTATTATAGATTTTATTATTGCTTTAACTAAAAAAGCTGACTCTAACGGAAACATTTTAATATAATTCTAAAAAAACAGAGAGCATATCTTTTTTTCATACTCTCTGTTTTCTGCTACTTTACCTCTATTGACGATAATCTACAATCGTTCCATCTGCTGCATTAAAACATGCATAATAATTTTTATCAATATCTAACCCGTCACTTGTAGGACTAACTTCATAATATTGTGTTACGACTCCTTTTTTATACTTTAAACCATAAGCATCCGCAAGGCCAAATTCTTTGGCACTTGACTTCCATATTATTTTTCCTTTGGCATCAATTTTATATACATCATCATTAAAATATCCTGATAAATATAAATTATCTTTTGAATCAAATGCAATATTATGTCCAGCAGCTATTGGAATTTTAAACTGTTTTAATTTCTTTCCGTTGGATAACCGATAAATTTTTAGATTCTTGCCATCAAATAAATAAACTTTATTTTTTCTCTTTTTATAAGTCGCTAAATATACTTGATATTCCTCTTTTGCCTTCGCCTTATGTGACCAAATCTTTTTATTTTTTTTATTGTAACCACTTATAACAAGATGGCTGGCTCTGTCTTTTCCTATTTTGTAATGCTTCTTTACCTTTACAGCTTTTTGTGAAGCATAAATTCCTTTCTCCTGAGCTTTTGCCGTAAAACAGAAGCCGGCACTTAACATTGTAATCAGTAAAATATATTTCATTTTTTTCATAAGTTATCATTCCTCCTCGTATGTTATGATTTATAAATTTGTAATGCTTCTTCCAAGCTATCAAATGTTTGTACTACCTTATCGATTCTATAATTAGGATGCGCCTTAAACCAACCATCTTCCTGATCATAATATGTTTTATAATACTTGTTATCTCTGCAAAGTACTGTTTTTTTATTTCCACCTGCTGTTGTTATAACTGCAATATAATAGAAATATCTATGTTGAAATTCTTTCCTTTCCTGTCGTACTTTTCTTTCCTCCATTTTTCTTTTATATTCTTCCCTGGAGTAATATGATATACGGGAAATTGCATCGCATATCAAGGAAACTTCTTTATCACTTAGAAGATTTTCTGAAAAATAGTAATCCCTGTATCCTGGACTTGCCATATCCACTAAATAACCCATGTTAGGTAATTTCGACTTATCCATAGATAATTTCACACCATGCAAACCATATAAACAGATATTATACATTTTATTAATAAAATCTATAGATCTTAAATATGGAATTTTTTCATATAAATACTCACTTAAATAATTGCAATGATTTAAATTTTGATATAGAGGATTCTGTGTTTCATATACTTGTCTTCCTATGTACTGCGTCCATTTTTCCCCTACCGGACTACCTGCAAATGTTCCCATTCTTGCTTTTGCTTCAATTACCTGAATTCCAAAATTTCCAACCACAACAATATCTGCTTCATTAAAATCTCCATCTTTTTTGGGAATCATCACACTGTTAAAAATTCTACCATTCATTTTGTGTTTTTTTAAATTTTCTTCTGCACACATTGTAGCAATATATTCACCATAGATTCCCACATTTCTTGTTACTTCTGATGGTCGTATTCCAGTATTTCTATACCAACTGCTTTTTTTATATGATATTGCATAATAAAAATAATGTGGATCAAAGAAAAATAATAACAAAACTGCACATTTTAACGATAAAGTACATAGCCATACGCAAAATATAAATATTCCCCAAAATAACCACTGTGTTTCCTTACTCCATTGATCCGTCCTCGCTTTATGATCAACTCTCCAATATTTAGATCGAAATGACAACTTGACCAACGCCGTATAATCTAAAACTTCAAATTTTTGTGTGTTCATAAACATCTTCTCTTTCACTACTGTAATTTATTATACTTCAATATTTTATTTACTTTCTTTTTCCCTAATTTTGAAGAAATATATTTCCCATTATATACGTACCCTCTGCGATAATTTTTCCCAAACACATTCACCAGTGTTGATTCTTTTTTTATTTTCTTTCCTTTATATTTGTATGTCACAAATGTCATAGATGATGGATTTGCACTCATTAATACAACTTTATGCTTTTGGGCTGAATAATAAAGGCGTGGTCTTAATGAGTCCATTTGAAGCAATTCTTGACTTTTCAATTTTTTCATTTTGTTTTTCTGTGTCTTATATGTGTAAATATAAGACTTTCCATTTAATCCTACTACAAGTAATTCTGGGATCTTATCACCATTAATATCAACAATTTTATAATTTCCTTCCCATGCTCCATACTCACCGTATTCCGTATCATAAGCTGCTTTTTTCTTTTTTATAAACTTTGTATAACATACTTTTGCTTCTGAACTCTTTTTATTTGCCGCTTGAACATGTACTGGAAATATTAATGCCATACATAATGTAATTCCTAATATCTGTAATATTTTTTTCTTCATAAGTCATCTTCTCCTAACTATCATTATCATACTGCAATCATCAACCGTTGCTTTACTAACTACATTCTCAAAACTTTGTTTTAACTGTTTCTCTACAATTTTAATTTCCGATTTCATTGACATCTTCATAATCTTTTTCACCACATCAGCAAATTTATCATCTTTCTTGTTATACAAACTGCTTTCTGTTCCATCTGACATCAACACAAATCCTTTTATTTCTTCAACACCTCCTTTAATCAATCGTGTTTCCCTCACTACATCCATTGACGTCGTAAATACTGTTGTATTAATAAATTCCCCATTCATCGGATGTGTAGCAATTTTTAACTCATCTTGTTTCAGGTATCCAATGATGCCGTCCCCAATATGTGCCATAATAAATTTATTATCTTTAATTGCAACAAATAATAATGTTGATGCAAGATCTATCATGTCGCATTCTTGTTGTTTTGCAGTTTGCTCAAGTCGCTTTTCTATCACTTCTATCATTTGTTGCTTAACAGTCATGCCATCCTCATTGTTAAAATAATCATCAAACTTTTGTACCATTTCTTCACAAATACATCTAGTGACAGTTTCAGCTCCAAAATGAGATAATTTTGCTGATCCTGCTCCATCTGCTAATGCTATTGTCTGAACATCATTTTCAAATAGTGCATACGTTTTGTCCTGACATGGCATATTGACTTTTTCATGACTGCGTCCTTTGACAGCACACTGTATTATATTCCACATTTATCTACCTCCGGACAGTAAATTATATCATCTTATAATTCTGCCCATCCTTTGATTCCTTCAACATCAAGTTTGATACTTTCACCTGGCATAGACTGGGAAGTTTTTGATACACTTTTACTAAGCCATGCAAAAAACTCCTGAAATTTCATTCCTTGTAATTTTAGAGCTTTACGACCTGGTGAAAATTTATCCAACACTGACATATCACTTTCATTTCCTATTCCAATTGGAAAGACTGTCAATTTTCTTTCATCGACCATTTTCCTTGTTCTGTTAATTGCTCTATTTAACTGTTCTGGATTTCCATTCGGTACTCCATCTGTCATCAAAACAAGCCATGGCTGATAATAATCTACACCTTTATCTTTATATTCTTGTTTTCTTTTTTTTAATAGATCAAGAGCAAGTGTTACTCCTTCTCCCATCGCTGTATCTCCAGTTGGTCGTAATTGCGGAATTTTTTCCTGTCTATCAAGGTTTGCGAAATCCATCACACAAGTTGCCTTACTGTCAAATGTAACAATACAAATTTCAGCTGAATAAACAGCCACTTCATCTTCCCGAATTGCTTCATAAAATTTTTCCACGCCTTTTTGCAATTCATCCACTCGTCTAATTCCACCTGTTGCAACATTCCATGTACGTCCATCTTGATATATTGTTTCTCCTGTCGTCTCACACGCTCCTTCTACTGCTGCCATTGATCCACTAGTATCCAAGCATAAACAAATTGGAACTCTCGGAGTTGGATTGTTGACTAAGTCTTCTAATCTGATTAAATAATTATCTTTCATCTTGTATTCCTCCTCTAAGATAATATTGATTCTAAGTATTCATACATCTCTATGTATTTATCTTTACATGTTTCAAATCGTTTTTGTTCTATAAACTTAAGACATGGCTGTAAATAATTCTGCCACATATATTGACAATGTTCCTCATATCGATCAGATGCTTTTAATTTACTAACCATTAATGGGGCAGTATTATAATACTTGGTTATCAATTCTACACCTCCTGATTGTTTCCTAAGCCACTCGTCCCTATATTCTCGTAAAATATTAAGTTCTATGCAATCATCTGATTTTCCAAAATACTCACATAATACAGTAGAAATAAAACAAAATGTTCCGTTATTTCTATTATCCCGATTATTATAATTATTTTTTTTGTTTTCCCTGCATGATGGACATCGTTTTGGTAAATCAAATCCTTTTCTCTTATAAAAATCATATTCATTATTCGTTATTTCAATCAATTTACCACAATCTATACAATATCTTTTTACTTTTACCTGATTTCCATAATTATAACATTCTGGGCAGAATTCATATGGTTTTACATTCTTAATATATTTCTGATAATTTGTATATATTATTTTCTTGCCACATTTCTTACATCTGTAAATTTCTTCTTTATTTAAACACTCTCTACAAATTCCATCTACACATACATCTTCTGGTTTTTCCTGTCCACATAATCGACATCGAACATACTCAATTTTAGAACTTCTTTTATGCCTTGTTGGAAACAGCTCCTCAGACATCGGATCTTGTTGTCTTAATATTCCATCATCGAGTAACCTTAAATAATTTCTAAAACAAGAAAGCCATTCATCTACTTCAAATCTATCATTTTCTTTAGAATTTTCTCCGTCTTGTCGAAATGTATTATAAAATTTTTTCTTCAGATCATATATTAAATGACTCCAAATATACCGCCATGGTCCATCTGGCGTTTTTTTGTTAGAGTTCTCTCCAAATGGATAAGAAAAATCCATATTCTTAATATTATCCCCCGGATATCCGCCTCCCTGCTGTGAATATGGTGGTTTACCTGGCAACATGATCATAAAAAGTAATGTAGCTACCGCAAAGTTTTCATTCCCTTTTGTTCGTAAAAATTTGCTAAAATTATTTCCTTGAATTTCTGGTGCCGTATAATTCGTCATACCAACTGGACATGGAAAATCTTCTATTTGATAACTATCAGTATCTACAAAATAAACTTCTTTTTGAGATACTACCAAAATATTTGCTGGATTTATATCTCCCATAATAATATTTCTATCATGAAGATATTTGATCTTTTCCAAAATTGTAATACACAATTCTACAGTATCTCTTTTCTTCCAATTTGGAAAATTCGATAAAAACAATTGTTTTATAAAAATACTTTTCTGAAGTTCTTTTCCTTTTGCTTTTGGCATTAAATATCCTATAAACTCTTTATTGACATTATATAATTCTGAAACAGGATAACAGATACCTTCACACTGTATTTTCTTACTCAGCATCAATTTGATTTTTGCATATTTTCTTTTTGTATTATTCTTTCTTTTATAGATTTTTGCAACATAAGGAGTATTCGTTGTATAAATTTTTCCTTCTCCTCCTTCTGCTACTTTAGAACCTAATTTTACCATTCCATTAGATGCATACACCATTTCTCCTTCATCAGGAATATGACTTACTGGTAATTCTGAATCAACTATATCAGTTACTTTATTACACACTCTAAACATCTGTTTTTCTAAAACTATTTTATTTTCTGTATCTCTTGTATCATCTTGTCTACTATTTTTTTGTTTTATTGAACTAGAATTCCAAGCATAATCACTCAAATAACCATATCTATCAATTCTTTTTGCACGAACCTGTTTTGCTTTCACAGATCGATTATTGTTCAATGCCAAAATATCTTTTGCTAAATTATTATCTTGTGTGATCAGCAACAATCTATTTGTCATTCTAAATTTTGTAAAGACTACCTGAAAGACATTATCTGCAAAATTGTCACTTTTTTCTCCCCTGATCTCAACATATCCTGCTGTGAGCAATTGCTGTAAAACCTTTAAACTATTTTTAGCTTTATTTGCCAAATTGATATTTTCTATATTTCTTTCATGTTTCTGCAATTCTTCTATCGTCCTTAAAGGAATAATAATTTTATTCTGATATCTATGAAGAAATGGTATGATATCCATCCAGAATTTATCTATTGCAGGCTCTAATATACTACAAGTATCCAAAAAAATTTTATAGTTTTTTGCATAATTTTCTAATACATTCCTGGCATATTCATCTTTCTTATGCTTACTGTCACCTTCCATATGCTTTCCTCCTAACTTATAACTCCCCAACCTTTTAATTCATCATCTTTGTTTTGTTCTTGTATATTCTCACTATTTATATATATTTTTTCTATAGATTCTTTGTCTTGAAAATCTTCCTCTTGCCACTTTCTAAATCCTTTGCCATTTTCATATTTTAATACTAAAATATGAAATCCTCCCATCTCATCGTTATTTAACGCTTCTATCTGTTTTGCTAATTTTCTATCGCAAGTGATCAATGCTAATCTGTTCACACATTTAAACTTTGCAAATACTGAAACAAATGTACTGATCACATTAGAATCACTCTTTTCCCCTCGAATCTCCACCAGATCCTGCATTTGCATATCCATTAAAATCTTCATAGCTCTTTGTGCCATTGTAATTTCTTCTCTATTCGTACTGATCATCTGATTCTGTATTGCTTCTACTGATCTTAAAGGAATAATAATTTTATTTCCATTATTCTTTAACAATCCTGACAATGGTTGTATTGCTTCTGAAAAACCATTTTCATACAAAGCTGTCTGATCCAAAAATACTCGATAATTTTCTGCAATATTATTAAAATCTGTTTGATCAATGATTCCTGTGTCATCTACTCCAAATCTTAAAATCTTTGATTCATCTGGAAAACATAGAAACCATTTTTTCAAAAGCGATCCATTCTCTATCGTCTCAAATATATTTCCATGATTTTCATCTTCGTTAGAACATAATATAGTAGAAAGTATCGGTAATAATTCTGGTTTATCCTTCAAACAATTATCAATTACAGCACATATTGCAATATATTGAATCGAACTCATCTTATTCTTCTGAGTCTCCAAATTATTAATCGTTTGTCTTGTTAATCCAATTAAATCGCCAAATTCCTGCACTCCAAATCCAAGAACTTGTCTTATCTGTTTCAGCGAAACTTGCATCGTCTCTACCATCCTCTGTCTTAATTGATAATAAAAGTCAATCAATCTCAACACCACCTTTCTTATGTATTTAAAATATCACTTTATTTTACTGATGTCAATATATTTTACATTTTACAACTTTTATTTTATAATTATGTAAATTTTTTTTACATTTTAATTTTATTTATACTTGAATACGGCACTGATTACAATTTAAGATTTTTCAAACATCTCGATAAATCGGTGCTGTAAAAACTCTTTCATCTTCTGTTAAGGAATAAAAGATTATCAACCAATACCGTATAACATACACACTCTGTAGTGGTTGGAATAGCCTTCAGTTTTATGTGGCAGGAATAAGATAAGAACAAATATTTATAAGAAAACCAGTGGCAACAATCAGCAGATTTTAAGTGCGTTTTTTACAAATTCGCAGCGCCCTGTGGTTGATTGTCTGAACGTAGCTGCGGGCATTTTGGCTCGCAGCCAGTGAGTTATCAAAGGAACAGGCGCGAATCAGCGATTTGTAAAAAACGCTCTTAAAATCTGCGTGTTGCCACTGGTTTTCTTATAAATATTTGTTCTTATCTTATTTCTGACACATATACGAATGCCTACCGTCCAAATCAGAATTTATGACAGCAACATCCTATCATTTGCAAATTCTCCACCGCTTGCTTCTTCGAATTTCTGCAGTAGATCTGCTACTTTAAGTTTCTTCTTTTCTTCTCCTTTCACATCATAAATGATCTTTCCATCACTCATCATGATCAGGCGGTTTCCGATATTGATCGCATCTTTCATATTATGCGTTACCATCATTGTTGTAAGATTATCTCTGGCTACGATCTTCTCTGTGATGTCTAGTACTTTCTTCGCAGTTTTTGGATCAAGGGCTGCTGTGTGTTCGTCTAATAATAGCAGGCTTGGTTTCTTCAGTGTTGCCATAAGCAGTGTCAATGCCTGTCTCTGACCTCCGGATAATAGTCCTACTTTGGATGTCATTCGATCTTCTAGTCCTAAGTCGAGCATTTGTAATTTTTCTTTAAACATTTCTTTTTCTTTTTTTGTGATTCCCCAGCTCAGGCCTCTTTTCTTTCCTCTACGGTTTGCCATTGCCATGTTTTCTTCAATCTGCATACCTGCTGCCGTTCCCATCATTGGGTCCTGGAATACTCTTCCTAACATGTAGGCACGTTTGTATTCTGGAAGATCTGAGATATCCTTGCCATCTAGAATGATCGTTCCTTGATCGATCGGATAGACTCCTGCTACCATGTTGAGAGTTGTAGATTTTCCGGCCCCATTTCCTCCGATGATCGTTACGAAGTCCCCAGGATCTAAGTGAAGATTGACTCCATTTAATGCTTTTTTCTCATTGATCGTTCCTTTATTAAATGTTTTATGTACATTTTTAATTTCTAACATAACTTTGCCCCTCTTTCTATGCTGGTGTCCTGCGGTGTGAATATTTTGATTTGAGAGCAGGAATACCGAGTGCTAATGCTACGATGATCGCTGTGAATAATTTCATATCATCGGTACTTAATCCGAAATGTAAAACAAGTGAGATGATCATACGATATACCATTGCTCCTCCGATCAGTGATGCAAGGATATAAGCAAAGTTAAAACGTTTTCCAAAGATAACTTCTCCGATTACAATGGATGCAAGACCAATTACAATAGATCCTGTTCCCATTTTGATATCTCCGTATCCTTGGTTCTGGGCTACTAAAGCTCCAGATACTGAGATCAGTCCATTAGAAATCACCAATCCTAACACTTTGGATGTATCTGTATTTCCCCCTAAAGCACGTACCATAAATTCATTGTTTCCTGTTGCCCTAAGTGCACATCCGATCTCTGTTCCAAAAAACCAGTACAGAGCTGCGATCACAATGATTCCAATAATGACTCCAACTACCAATGTTGCCAGTGTCTGATCTACTCCTAACAGATCCATTACCTTTGTAAATGCAGTGTCTTCTCCAAGTAATGAAACATTTGGCCCTCCCATAACTCTGATATTAACGGACCATAATGCGATCATTGTTAAAATACCTGCTAAGATCGCAGGGATCATAAGTTTCGTGTGCAGCCAACCTGTAACAAGTCCTGCTAACATTCCTCCTACAAGTGCAAATAATAATGTTACAAATGGATTGACTCCCCTTGTAATAAGGATTGCACTGATACATCCACCGAGTGCAAATGTTCCATCGCAGGATAAGTCTGCGATATCTAAGATCCTAAATGTAATATAAACTCCCAGTGCCATGATTCCCCATAATGTTCCTTGGGCTAATGCACTATAAAGATTTGTAATTAATGCCATTTTCTACCTCTTTTCTAAATGCACAGAAGTGCCTCCCGCAAATCGGAAGACACTTCCTGATCTTCTTGTAATCTTATATGCAAGAAAATCTTATTTATTATTCTTTATCTGTCTTTTTCTGTGTTGTTACCATCTTAGCTTCTTTTTTTAACTTCTCTGGAATCTTAATTCCTAATGTCTTTACTGTGTCTTTATTGATGATCAGATCCGCATTTTCCTGATATTCAATTGGCATATCTTTTGGTTCAGCTTTTCCTTCTAAGATCTTTACTGCCTGCTTTGCTGTCTGCTGTCCTAACTTGTAGTAGTTAACTCCGTATGTTGCAAGTCCTCCACCTGTACACATTCCTTCTTCAGCTACGATAAATGGAATCTTAGCTTCATTTGCTACCATGGATACTGTATTGATTCCTGCTGCGATCATGTTGTCTGTTGGTGAATAGATTGCATCAACTTTACCTTTTAAGGATTCTACAACCTGACGGATCTCACTGGATTCTGATACCGTTGCATCGACTGTTGTTAATCCTAATTTCTTTGCTTCTTTCTTCGCAAGTCCTACCTGGAATTTGGAGTTTGCTTCTGCAGAACAATATAACATTGCAACTTTCTTTGCATTTGGAATTAATTCTTTTAATAGATTCATCTGTTTTGCTACTGGTGTTAAATCTGATGTTCCAGATACGTTTGTTCCTGGTTTTTTATTTGATTTCACCAGTTTGGCATCGGCTGGATCTGTAACAGCTGTTACTAAAATCGGAATATCTTTTGATTCATTGGCCATTGCCTGTGCTGCTGGTGTTGCGATCGCTAATACAAGATCGCACTTATCTGTGACAAATTGTTTGGCAATTGTCTGACAATTTGACTGTTCATTCTGTGCGTTCTTATATTCAATCTTGATCTTGTCTCCGTCTTTATATCCAGCTTTCTCAAGACCATCTTTAAACCCTTTGTAAGATGCATCTAAAGCATCATGTTCTACTAACTGAACAACTCCGATCTTCTTCTGGTCTGAACTGTCTTTCTTGCTTGAGCAACCAACCATTGTGGATAATGCTAATGCAGCAACTAATCCTGTTGCCATGACTTTCTTTAATCTCATATTTTTCTCCTCCTTAATATCGTTCCCGATTGCATTCCTTGGCTTTAAACTTCTGAACTTTAAAGCTTCAATGCTTTTATGTACTAAATTGTAACACTATGATTTTGTGTCGTCAAGCTAATTTTATTGCTTTATATGGTACATCATATTCCATACAATCTAATATCAATTATTTTATACGCATATTTCTTTATTTCTATGCAAAAAAGGATGAAAGATTTCCCAAATTCTTTCATCCTTTTTCTTCTATCAATTTCTTCTATTGCTGTGCTTCTTCGGCTGCTTTCTTCGCATTCTCTTCTGCAACTGTACGATATTTTATTGTCAGTGTTCTGATCAGTTCTTTTAACTCATCTGTTAACTGCTCTTCTTTCACTCTCCACTCCCAGTTACCACCTACCGTAGATGGTGTGTTGATCCTTGCTTCATTTCCTAATCCAAGATAATCCTGAAGTGGAATGATCACCATATCGCTTCGACTCTCTAATGCAAGAGAAATCAAGTCTAAATGTACTGTTCCTGTTCTCTCGATCGTACTGTATTTTAAATAATGCTCTAAGAATTTCTTATCATCTTCTGATAATGTTTCGTACCATCCAACAACCGTATCATTGTCATGTGTTCCTGTGTATACAACACTATTTTCTTTGTATTTATGTGGAAGATAGATGCTGTCATCATATGCTCCAAATGCAAATTCCAGAACATTCATTCCTGGGAATCCTGTATCATCTAGAAGTTTATGCACGCTGTCTGTTAAGAATCCTAAGTTCTCTGCGATAACTTTCTTCTCACCAAGTTCTTTCTTCATTGCTTCAAAGAAATCCATTCCTGGACCTTTGACCCATTCTCCATTAACAGCTGTCTCGTCTTCTGCTGGAATCTCAAAGTATTCATCGAATCCTCTGAAATGGTCTAATCTTAAAATATCATATAACATAAAATTATGACGTAAACGTTTCATCCACCATTCGTAATCTGTTTTCTTATGATATTCCCAGTCATATACAGGATTGGACCATACCTGTCCATCTTCTGCAAATGCATCTGGAGGACATCCACCTACAACCGTTGCCTTTCCTTCTTCATCGACTTTAAATAATTCTTTGTGGTATGTAAATGCTGTTCCATCTAAGGCTACATAAAATGGAAGATCTCCTACGATCTGAATTCCTTTGTCATTCGCATATTTCTTCAGCGCAAGCCACTGTTTATGGAAATAATACTGGCAGAAGCAGAAATAACTTTCTGGGAATTTACTTTTCTTCTCACTCATATATTCTGCATATTCCCCGATCCAGTATTCATTGTCTTTGATAAATTTCTTATAATCTTCATCTGGATGAAATCTGAAATAAGCTTTTCTTAAAAGCTTTCTGTGATCTTCTCTGATTTTCTCATAGTCAACTTTGCCCTTGTTTTCTTCCTTAATTGATTCGAGCTCTTTTTTCTTAAGAAGTCCTTCTTCCAGTAACTGTTCTAAGTCGATATAATATGCACTTCCTGCAAAACTTGAAAACGAAAGATAAGGAGAATTTCCCGCACCGATCGTTCCTAATGGAAGGATCTGCCAGTACTTCTGGCCTGCTTCTTCTAAAAAATCTACAAATTTGTATGCTTCCTTTGAAAAGCATCCAATTCCGTAATCTGATGGTAAACTAAAAATTGGCAATAATATTCCGCTTGTTTTCATTGAATGAATTCTCCTAAAATCTCCTAAAATTTTCTCACAACTCAATATAGTATATCATAAAACATACTTCTTGAACAGAAGTGCTCTTGTACTTAATTTAATTCTATCATTTATTTCTGGCTTTCTTCTGCAACAGCTTTGGCTACTGCTTTGCAGACTCTTTCATCAAATGCACCTGGAATGATATACTCTTCATTTAACTCATCATCACTGATGATACTTGCGATCGCTCTTGCTGCTGCCATCTTCATCTCTTCTGTGATCTGTCCAGCTCTTGCATCCAGAGCTCCTCTGAAGATTCCTGGGAATACTAATACGTTATTGATCTGATTAGGGAAATCGGATCTTCCTGTTGCGATAACTCTTGCTCCACCTTTCTTCGCTTCATCTGGCATGATCTCTGGTGTTGGATTTGCCATGGCAAAAATGATCGCATCGTCTGCCATAGTAGATACCATTTCGGCTGTCACGATATTTGGTGCAGAAACTCCGATAAATACGTCTTTATCTTTGATGATCTCTGTTAATGTTCCAGTCTGTTTCTCTTTGTTTGTGATCTCTGCCATATCTTTCTGTGCTGGATTCATCCAGTCTTCTCCTGGACATAATGCACCTTTCTGGTCAACTAAGACAACATTTCCTGCGCCAAACTGTAATAATAGTTTACAGATAGAGATTCCAGCAGATCCTGCTCCATTGATCACAATGTTTGCATCTTCCATTTTCTTTCCGACAAATTTTAAGGCATTTAATAATCCTGCTGCTACAACGATGGCTGTTCCATGCTGATCATCATGGAATACTGGAATATCTAATTCTTCTTTTAAACGTTTTTCAATCTCAAAACATCTTGGTGCGGAAATATCTTCTAAATTGATACCACCGAAACATGGTGCGATATTCTTGACTGTTTTGATGATCTCTTCTGTATCTTTTGTATCAAGACAGATTGGGAATGCATCGATATCTGCAAATTCTTTAAATAAAAGGGCTTTTCCTTCCATAACAGGCATTGCTGCTTCTGGTCCGATATCTCCAAGTCCTAATACAGCTGTTCCGTCAGATACGACAGCTACTAAATTACCTTTTGCTGTATAACGATATACTTCTTCTTTATTATCACGGATCTTACGACAAGGTTCTGCGACTCCTGGTGTATAAGCTGTACTTAAGTCATCTCTTGTCTTTACTGTTACTTTAGAACGTACTGCGATCTTACCTTTGTTTTGTTCGTGCATTTCTAATGCCAGTTTGTTGTAATCCATTTTTTGTATCTCCTTTATGATTCTTCAGATTTTGCTTCTTTAAACAGTATACCTTATCAAACAAAGCGAGTCTAGTCCGAAGAGACAATCACAAAAAAGGAGCAGAACTTTTACTCTGCTCCTTCACAGCTTAAAATTGACAAATTGTTTCCTTTATCTGTTTAGCGGTCAATCCAAATTCCTCTTGTAAAAATTCTGCTGTTCCTACTTGTCCAAATTTTTCTTTGACACCAATTCTTTTTACTGGCACAGAAATTCCATTTTCTGCAATCACTTCTGAAACCGCACTTCCAAGTCCGCCATAAATTGAATGATTTTCAATGGTTACAATTTTGCTTTTCCCTTTTGCTTCCTTGATCAATAATTTTTCATCCAAAGGCTTAATTGTGAACATATCTATAACTTCTACAGAATATCCTTCTTTTTCTAATTCTTCAGCACAATCCAATGCCTCAGAAACTAGTTGCCCAGCTGCAATAATTAATATATCTTTTCCTTCTTTTAAAATATTTCCCTGTCCAATTTTAAAAGAGGAACCTTTTTTATATACATTTCGTACAGCCTTTCGATTACTCCTTACATAATGGATTCCTTCCATTTTCAAAAACTCTTTGATGATCCATTCCATTTGTACATCATCTGCTGGATCGCAGATAACTGCTCCTGGGATTTCTCTTATCAATGCTACATCTTCCCACGCTGTATGAGTTCCACCATTGGATGCCACACTAAATCCTGGATCTGAGCCATAAACATTGATTGTATTTCCTGCATATGCACCGGATAAAAATAACTGATCAAATACTCTTCTTGTCGCAAATGGTGCAAATGTATGCGTAAATGGTTTAAACCCTGTCAAAGATAATCCAGCTGCAACTCCCATCATATTAGCTTCTGCAATTCCACACTGAATAAAACGCTCTGGATTTGTCTTTTTAATTTTGGTAAATCCACTTGCTCCACCCAAATCAGCTTCAAGAGCTGTTATTTTGTCATCATCCTTCATAAGTTCCTGCAATGTCTCAACAACGCAATCTCTTAATTCTCTTCCTGCTTCCTGTCTGTTTTCTGCTAATTGAAACATTTTACCTGGCACCTCCCTTAATGAACTCATCTAACTCTTTGATTGCATCCTTAGTAGCTTTTTTAATCGTATCATTATTAAATTTTACGGAGTGATTTGCATCCAACTGTTCAAAATATGGGACTCCAGCTCCTTTTATGGAATCAAGAATAATACATACTGCCTGGTCTTTTACATTTTTGGCCCGGTTGATTGCTTCATCAATTGCTTCCTCGTCGTTTCCTTTTACAGTCTGTGTATAAAACCCAAATGCCTTCATTTTATTTTCGATACTAAATGGATTCATTACTTCTTTTGTTGTACCATCTAACTGTTTTTTGTTATCATCAATAATCACAACACAATGATTTAATTTATAATGCGCAATATATTGAAATGCTTCCCAGCATTGACCTTCATTTAATTCTCCATCTCCAACGATCAGGTATACATACTGATCTGTTTTATTCATTTTAAATCCCGTTGCAATTCCTGCCGCTGCAGATGTTCCTTGACCAAGTGATCCAGTTGTCATATCTACTCCTGGTGTTTTCAATCGATCTGGATGCGATGGAAGTTTAGTTCCACCATCATTTAATGTAAATAGCCATTCTCTGTCAAAAAATCCTTTTTCTGCAAGTACACTATACCACGCTGGGCCTGAATGTCCTTTGGATAATACAACCATATCTCTTTCTTCCCAATCAGGATTCTTTGCATCGTATCGAAGCTGCTTTCCATAAAGTACACTCATCAACTCTACAATTGATAAAGAACCGCCCATGTGTCCGTAACCACGTTTTTCCAACATTTCCAAAACGTCTTTACGAATCTTAGCTGATAAAAGCTTCAACTCCTCTAATTTATCCTTTTCCATATTCATAAATCCCTTTTATTTTTCAAACTCTGTTCTTAATTTGTTTTCTAACTCTGTTTTGTCCATAATATTATCTAAAATAACTACTCTTGGTAATTGTTTTACAAAATTTTCTAAGTCTTTTCCTACAACAAATAAATCTGCTGCTCCTTCTGCTGCATCTGATAATGAAGAATGTGTTACACTTACTCCTGATACTCCAATCTTTTGCAGAGTTTTTTCAACGTTCATACGAACTAACATACTTGATCCGAGTCCTGAACCACAACAACACATAATTGATTTAATCATAATAAATACCTCCTAAAATCTAATTCTTATTTTTAAGCTTCTTTTTTCTTTGGCATAATAACGTTATAAATAATTGGCAGAAGGAATAATACTACACATACCGCAAATAATCCTCCACCTTTTACAAACTGAGCAATATTTCCTAAAATAATTCCTGTAATAGAAAAATCTGCATCTGAAAATGTACAGTTTGCAAAGTTCAAAGATCCCATAACTGGCATACAAATTGCTGGCAGAAATGTAATTAGTAATCCATGCAGAAATGATCCTACTAGACATCCCTTTAATCCACCTTCTGCATTTGCAAAAACTCCTGCTGTTGCTCCACAGAAGAAATGAGGAATAACTCCTGGTAAAATAAGCGCTACTGGAATTAATGCCTTATTGATTCCTCCAAGAACAAATAATCCTACAATACCTCCTAAGAATGATACAAGAAATCCCATTAATACTGCATTTGGTGCATATGGGAATACTACCGGGCAGTCAATTGCAGGTTTAGCATTTGGAACGATCTTCTCAGCAATACCACGGAATGCTGGAACGATCTCACCGATGATCAAACGCACCCCACTTAAGATGATATATACACCACCTGCAAAACTTAATCCTTTTGTAATAGCCCATACAATCCAATGTGTTTGTGTTTCACCTTTAAAGAAAGCAGAAATTGTTGGGTCACTCATTCCATCTCTCACAACAACTGCTACAAATGTTACAACAACAAAGAAGATTGTCATTGTTAAACCAATTGCTACTGTTGTATCACGTAAGAAAGAAATTCTTTGTGGGAAATTCACATCTTCTGTAGATTTACTCTTATCTTTAAATAGCTTTCCGATCTGTGCTGAAAACCAATAACCAAATCCACCAAAATGTCCAAATCCAAGTTCATCTGTTCCCGTAATTTTTTCCATAGTAGGCTGACAAAGTGCTGGTGAAATTACCATGATCAGTCCAAGGATCAGTCCACCTGAAATCCATAACATTGGACCTGTTAGATTTCCAACATTTAAAATAATTGCTAACATTGCTGACATATATAATGTGTGATGTCCTGTTAAGAAAATGTAATGTAATCTTGAAAATCTTGCTAATACGATATTAGCGATCATTCCAATACACATAATATAAGCTGTATCACTTGCAAAATCAGCTAATCCCAACGATACGATTGCCTCATTATTTGGCACAACTCCCTGCATATTAAAAGCATAATTAAAAATCACACCAAAATCATTTAAAGACCCTGTCTGCAAAAAACTTGAACCTGCTGTCAGTACCAAGAATCCAACAATTGTTTTTACTGTTCCTTTTACAACATCTTCTACTGGTTTTTTCTGCAAAATCAAACCAAATAATGAAATCAGACCTACCAAAATCGCAGGTGTTGATAATATATTAATAATAAAACTCATCTTTTATCCTCCTTGTGTATCTCCATATAATTTCTACACTGCCCCAACAAACAAGTCATAAATTTCTTTTTCATTTGAAGCATCTAAAACTCTTTGCGTACTTTCTTTGCTTTCAAATAATTCTGACATCGCCTGTAGTACTTCCATATGCGATTCCGCATCTGTTGCAGCTAACGTAACAAGAATTCTTACATCGTATCCGTCTTCTTTAAATTTTACTGGTTCTTTTAATAGTGTAATGGCAATCTGACGTTTGATAACTCCTTGTTCTGTACTCCCATGAATCAATGCCACATTTTCACACAGCACATAATATGGTCCAAGTTTTTCTGTATTTTTTATGATCTCATCACTATATCTTGCTTCACAATATCCACCATCTACTAATGGTTGAACTGCTGTATAAATTGCTTCTTTCCAGTCTTTTACTCCTGCAAGAATTTTTATATTCTCCAATTTCAATATGTCATATATCTGCTTCATTTTTCCTCCTGTAAAAGTTCATACAATACATTTTTAACATCCAAAATTTCTTTCTGTCCCCATAATTTTTCTTCATTTTTTTGTTCTGAAAAAATTGTCATTATATCATTCAATAAACGAATGTGCGATTTTTGATCCTGAGCTGATAACATTAAAATAATTTTTGCAAATCGCTGCTTACCATCTAATGTTATAAATTCCACAGGCTTTTTAAAAATAGTCATTGATAAGCCCATGCTTTGTGCTCCATCTTCAATTTCTGAATGTGCAAGAAATACCTGTTTTGTAATAAACATATAGGGACCATATTGGTCTGTTTTATAAATAATGCTGTCTATATAAGACTGTCTGATCAATTTATTTTCTAATAATACCTCTCCAGAAACTTTTATCGCATCCTGCCATTTAAACTTATCTTTTATAATGCGAATATATGGATCCTCCAATATTTCATACAATCCCTTTTGAGGTTTTTTCTTATGTTCCACATATTGTTTCAGAGAATTTTTTGAAAATAGCTCAATCAATTCTTCTTTAAATTTTTGTAAATTATCATTTGTCATATATTTTGATGCAATTTCTGTAATGTTCGAAATACTGACATTATTTTCATGCTTATACTTCATACATCTTTGCAAAACTTTCATTCGATCATTATCTGTAAGAATCGGATGTACTAAAATCAGATCTTTTTCATTTTCAATTACGACTGTCGAAATCACTACATTATAATCATGTGCTCTCTCATATTCTCTTAATGAACACACGTCAACTACATCTGCATCTGGGACAAGTGTCTGAATCTCACCCCATATCATATTTGCAGTACTGACTCCATTGGGACATACGATCAAAATTCTTAATCTGTTTTCTTTTTCCTGTCCTGCACTGATAAATGCGCCAAAATGTAATGTTATATACGCAATTTCACCTTCCGGAATCGGAAATCCAATTTCTTTTTCCAAATATTTACAGGTTCTTGCTGTGAGTTCAAAGAGATCTCCATACTCATTTTTTATATTATCTAACATAGGATTCGCAAGCTGTACTCCATATCGATATCGATACATTGATGTCTTTAAATAAGCTGCCAGTGCCTCTGTTAACTCTCTCTCCTTTGAGAATCCAACTCCTGCAATTCGTGAAAAAGCTTTTACAAGTATCCTGGAAAGCCATTGTGATTCTTGCCCAGATTCTTCTTCCATAAAATCTACCGGTATACTCTGCATTCTTGATCCCAGTAAATGTAATGTCAGATATAATTGTTCACTTTCTTTTAAATCTGAAAATCTTCTAGATACCATTTCATACTCTTTCGTATCCATAATCTCCATTTTTTCTTTTTTCGAAAATTCAACAACATCTGTACGATTATCAATGGTTGAAAAGAACACTGCAATAGTGTATAACGTTCCTTGTACATATTGAACATCCAACGCGTTTTCAATATCTTTTAATCTGTCCAAAAATTCTTGTACTTTTTCTGGAGCGTCTAACGGAAGAATTCCTTTCTTATAAAAATCTGCAATTGAACTAAAATAAGAAAAATAAATACTTCTTTTTCGTACAAGATCACCCTTAATGTGATACCCTTTTCCATTTTCGTAAATCAGCTGCAGCTGATATTCAGAAATGATTCTTCCTGCCTCTTTCACATCGCTTATCGTTGTATTTCTACTCACCTGACAAAAATCCATAAAATCATCAAGAAACAAATTTCTATTTCTTTGCAAAATAGAACATATAATGATCTTTACTCGTTCTGTTGGTGTAAACACATAAGCAAGTTCAGATGGTATCATCTTTAATCCTGCACGAATCATTGCTTTTTGTTCATCGTCAATTCGTATTCCCTTTTTTCGCTCAACGACTAATTCTGACAGATGTTGTGCCTCCATCCATTCATTGATCTTGCGTATATCATAATAAACACTACGCTTAGAAATATTCATTTCTTCTGCAAGTTGTGTGATCGATGTATAGCCATCTTGATATAATAAATATTTCAACATCTCATGACATCTTACATCTAAGTTATATACGATTGACATGTTCTTACCTCCTTTTGCTTTCCATATATTTATCATACCGAATCAACTCTTAAAATAAAAGTCCAAGAAATGTACAAAGAAAAAGCACAAATCTGCAGAATGTACACAGTGCAAAATTTGTACAAAACTACTCATGTTTGTGCATTTATCGTTTAGATGGATCCTGTACTTTTATTATTTTTATGCTTAAACATAAAAAAAGAAGAATGCATAACATTCTTCTTAATAAAAGAGCGGGTGATGGGAATCGAACCCACGTGATCAGCTTGGAAGGCTGGAGTTCTACCATTGAACTACACCCGCATATCTTGTTCGCTGTGTTGTGTTTTCCTCAGCGACAAGTAATACTATACCACCACTTTTTATAAATTGCAAGTGTTTTTTTGAATTTTTTTCATTTTTTTTGAATATCTTATGATAAAGGGGTTTTGGGGTATATTTTATGATGAATAAGATCTGGTGTTTTATGATCCTTGCAGGACTCATTGTCAGCAGTTTTAATGGAAAGATCACAACACTTTCTGATACCATTCTTTCTTCTTCCAAAGAGGCTGTGGAACTCTGTATTCTAATGTTTGGAATTGTTGGGTTATGGTCTGGACTCATGAACATTGCTCTGTCTCTTGGAATTACTACACAACTTCAAAAGCTGTTAACCCCTTTTCTGACTTTTTTATTTCCAAATCTGAAGAATCAAAAAGCGAAAGAATATATCAGTACAAATATTGTCGCAAATATATTAGGTCTTGGTTGGGCTGCAACTCCTTCCGGATTAAAAGCTATGGAAGAATTACAAAAAGATAACCCTGACAAAAACACCGCAACAAATGAAATGTGTTCGTTCCTAATTCTTAATATATCATCTCTGCAATTGATTCCGATCAATATCATTGCCTACCGAAGCCAATACGGCTCTGTCAATCCATCTAAGATCTTAATTCCAGGACTTATCGCTACTTTAGGTTCCACGATCGTTGCTGTTATCTATATCAAATGGAAGGACCGAAAACGATGATCACATTTCTTGCAAATCTTGTCATTCCTTTATTCATATTTACACTTGTTTTATATGGAACCCTAAAGCGTAAGGATATCTATACCCCTTTTCTTGAAGGTGTCATGGATGGATTTAAAATTGTTCTTGAGATTGCCCCAACTCTGATCGCTTTGTTTTTTGCGATTCAGATCTTTCGTTCTTCTGGAGCCTTGGATCTGATCGTTCGTTTTCTGACTCCTATGGGAAAACTATTAAAGATTCCTAAAGAAGTTTTACCCGTGATCTTTGCAAAACTTTTTTCTTCTTCCGCTGCAACTGGATTCCTGCTTGATATTTATAAAACTTCCGGGCCGGATTCTTTGGCTGGGTTTATGTCTTCTGTGATCCTTAGTTCAACAGAAACTTGTTTTTACACATTATCCGTGTATTATTCTGTGGTTGGAATAGAAAAGATTCGATATACATTGACTGGGGCATTGCTTGCCGTTTTTGTTGGTACTTTTATTTCTGTATTCATCTCTTATTTTTAACTTTTCCCGATATATTTATGATATAATTTTGACATAAATAAATTTAGATTGCATTATAAAAATCAGCATATACAAAAAACGAGTGTTATCAGCATCTACTACTGATAGCACTCATCTTTTTTATTCCATATCTTTTCGTTTCTCTAATTCTCTCAAACTGACAACCAGATCATAAACTTCCGGCCGTCGTTCTTTCAAATGTTCATCCAAACGATGTCTTCGCTCTTTAAATCTCTGTGCAAGTTCTGGATGTTCTTTCATAATACGTTCATGAATTTCCCTTCGATGTTCCTCAAAACGTGCCGCCAGAGTTCTTTCATCTTTTCCAGAAATATTTACGATTTCTTTTAGATGTTCTTCCAGATGTTCTAACCATTCATCTTCGTCAAAAGCTTCCATATGTGACCAGCTTCCATGTAACAGCTTTTCTACATCTCCATTTTGCTTTAACTGCTTAATCTGATTTGTAATCTGCCTCTCAATCTGATCTTCCGTGTCAGAACCAAATGCCCAGACAAATTCCTGCATACGGTTATCTACACGCTTTCTTGATGCACTGCGTTCTTCATTATCAACTCCGCCTTCTAATGGATACGGACGTTTGATCCCCATATCTTTCAACGCAATATAAATCGTCCTTCTGACACATCCTTCTTCGATCAGATATCCGATTCCAAGCTTTCTCATCTGCTCATTTAAATCTGCGATATGCTCTGTGATATAAAATCTTATTCCTTGCTCTTTCAATGACTTATAAAGAATCTCAATGCGGTCTGCTGCCGTGATATCCATACTTCCAATTCCGCTGGCATCAAGGATCACTGCTTTGATATTTCCTCTGCGTTCAAGTTCCTGCTCAATATCCTGCTGCAACACTCCTGCATTGGCAAAAAACAAATTGCTGCTGAAACGATAGATCAACACACCTTCAATCTCGTGAATCTGACGACTCTCAGCTAAATCACGAAAATGCTTATGTCCTGGCTGAATTCCCAGAAAACAACTTGCTGGTTTTGATGATCGTATCACCATTTCTGCAAAAGATAAGATAATTCCGATCAATACACCATTGATCGTTCCAAGTAACAATACCCCAATAAATGCACCCCAGAAAATAAAACATTCTGTGCGGCTGACTTTCCACAGTTTTACCGCCAGTTCAAATTCTGTCGCTCCCAGAAGTGCGGAAATTACGATCGCCGTCAATACCGGAACTGGCAGATATCCAATAAATCCTGTTCCAAATAACAGTAGTAGGATCATAGATAATCCTGCAACAATACTCATTAACTGTGTTTTTCCCTGATATTGTTCTCCCATCGCCGTTCTTGAAACAGATCCGTTGATCGGACAGCATCCAGTCAATGCTGCCACAAGATTTCCAACTGCAAATGCTAGTAATTCTTGATTATCATTGATACGATATCCATTTTTCTGTGCAAAATTATTCTCTGCAAGAAGTGTTTCCGCCATAATAACGACCGCTACCGACAAACTGATCGTCACCACTTCATCCATTGGAATTAACATAAGATTTGGAAAACTCCATTTTGGAAGTCCTGGTGCTACGGCATCTAATGTCTTAATTCCCCATTCTTTCATTGGCAGAACCTGCGTCAAAACAGCCCCTGCTGCCATCATCACAACTGCCATTGGGAATTTCGGCATGATCTTTTTCGCTGCCAACAAGATGACTAATGATAGGATTCCTAAGATCAATGATGGAAGATTGATCTGTTCTGCTGTTTTTTCTATATGCTCTAACAGTTCTAATAATTCTCCAGTTCCTGCTGTTCCTCCCATTAATTTCGGCACTTGCATCAAAATAATCGTCGAACAGATTCCTGTAATAAATCCACCCATAACTGGTGCTGAAATATAATTTACAAGTTTTCCTGCATGCATCAGATAAAATGCGAGCAGCCACAATGCCACAAAAAATGTGATCACTGGCACAACTGCAAGTGCTTCTTTAGAACCACTTTGTATATTCATCCCTAGAAGTGCTGATCCAACCAACGCTGCTGGTGCCGCATCCACTCCAAAGATGAACTGCGGAGATGTAGAAAATAATGCAAACAAAATGATTGGAAATACAGACCCATATAGCCCATAAACCGCAGGTAATCCGGCAATCTGGGAATATCCCATAGAAATTGGAATCGATACTGCCATGATGATGATTCCTGTGATCACATCATGCAACAGATTTTCTCTTTTATAATCTTTTATTGTATGTCCTAATATCATAATTCTGTATGAAACACTCCCAACAAACTATTCTCTGATTTCCATCCAAGATATCTCAATGTTTCTTCCAATCCAGACATCACTTCTAACATATCTCCTACATTTGCACTTGCACCCATATGCCCGATTCGAATGACTTTTCCTGCCAATTCTCCGAAAGAACCTGCCAGCATGATTCCATGTTTTTCTCTCATTCTTTCCAGAATATCATCCGCTGTCATTCCTTCTGGTACATCAAATACTGTAACCGTATCTGAAAATCCACTTTCCAAATGTAATTTTAGACCAAATGCTTCAATGGCTTTTCTTGTCGCATTGGCGATTCTGGCGTGACGTTTGATCAGATCTTTATCCGCTGCAATATTATCCATCGCTGCTTTCAATCCATAGATATCACTGATCGGCATTGTATATGGGAACCATAAATTTTTATAGTAATCTTTGAAAATCGTCAGATTACAATAAAATGATGCGATTGGTGTTTTTCGATTTTCCATAGCTTTTTTAGCTTCATCACTGATCGTTACGAAAGTAAGTCCTGGAGGCGCTGAAACTGCTTTTTGAGATCCTCCACATAAGATATCGATCTGTGCTTTATCAACATTGACTTCATTTCCAAACATTCCTGAAACAGAATCTGTAACTGTCATGATTCCATAGGATTTCAATAATGGACAGATTTTATGAATGTCATTTAACATTCCACTTGGAGTATCACAATGAACAACTGTTGCATATTTAAAATCGTGATCTTCCTTCAGATATGCATCTAATTCATCAACATCAAATGCATTTTTATAATCTTTTGTATACATAACAGGAATTCCACCATACATAGATACAAAATCTGCAAATCCTGCTCCATAAATTCCATTATCAAGAATTAAAACTCTATCTCCCGGCTCTGTCATAGATGCACATGCTGCCTCTAAACCAAGGATTCCTTCTCCGCTTAGGATCAGTGTTTCATTCTTCGTATGAAGCAACTCACTGATCAGCTCACAGGTTTCCTTATATTCATCATAGAATTGCGGATCCAAATCTGCATTCGTTGTAGAGAGGCTTCTCGCAAGTCTTACATTTTCTGGCACCTGAACAGGTCCTGGTGTCATAATCTTGTATTTACTCATATTCGTCACTCACTTTCTTTTTTATTTTTATAATCTAATATACCGGGATCACTGCATAGAAAATGCTTTGGCAATCCCGGTATCATTATATCATTTTATTATGCGAACTGTGTAATTCCAATTTTCTTAACTGCAATCTCAATTGGTTCGATCACGATCAGTACAACAACTGCTGCTACAGCAATCTGTACGACATTTCCTGGAACAGAACTGATTGGTGCAATAAAGTTTCCATAAAGAATGATCTCTGCAATATAATATCCAACGATCTTAATTACAAATGCTGCAAAGATTGCTGCAACTTTCCATCCATACTGGTCATGCTTCTCTGTCATAGCTCCAACAACATATCCCATGATTCCTACGATAATAAATGTAAATGGTGCCCACGCTGTCCATCCTGACAACAGATCAAATAATCCCATTCCAACTCCACCAGCGATAGCTCCTGTTTTCTTACCGAATAAAATTGCCATAATAAATAGAGGAACATTTCCTAAATGAATCAGACCTCCATTAGCTGCGATCGGTAATCTTACGTTAACAAACGCTGTAAACACATAAGTTAATGCAACTGCCATTGCTGTTATTGCAATAAACTGTACTTTATTTTCTTTCATTTTATTTTCCTCACTTCCTGATTTCTTGTATGATATATAGTTTTTAAGTACGCTGCGTTCCTTTATTGTGTTATAATTTATCGTGTTATTGGTATTTTTAAAATAGCCAGTTTTTTTATTTTTAATGGTGCCAGTTTATGATTTTCTTTTACTTTTTACTTAAGATCTGTCTCAATTTCTTTTCCTTATCCTGATCCAATACTCTCTTCGGAATAATAATCGCTTGTACAGAGCTCATGTAAATATAAAAAGCTTTCTCTGTTTCGCAAACATCTTCTACCTTTTTATAATCTACTTTCACTTCCTGACCTTTTGTTATCTCTATGATCTGATCTTCTGTAAAATTTAATGTTGTTTCTTCTGCAAATGGTAGTCCTTCTTTTTCTTTCATTTTTAGAATTGTCTTACGAATCCCTCTTTTCATAATCTTTTTAGCTAGTAATATCTCCACCACAGAAAAAATGAATAATACAATTGCTTCACCAATAATTAACATTACTTCTGCTCTTGCTAGTATGAAAATGATCATAACTAGAATACTGATCATTGGACCGATTAATCTTAAAAAAAACAGGTTTCTTTTTCCTATTTCTGAATGAATTAACTGATGAAATTCGTTGAATTCTATGTAGTCTTCATCTGTTAATTTGTAATTTAACTGCAGCATATTCCTTCCCCTCCTTGGTTTGTATAAATATCTTTATGATACGATATCATTTTAGGAAAATAAAGAATTTTTGCTTTATTTTTTTAGATAACACACATACTTTGATTCATTAAGTTATGCATACTTGAAATATTTATAAATATATGTTATATTATCTTCAAAAAAATGAGATAATGTCCAAGTGACACAGAAAAAAGATCCAGAAAAGCGCATTATCTGGATCTTTTTTCTTATAATTTTATTCAAAACATTTTAAAACACTATGATTCTTACCACTTCCATAAAAATTCAAACTCATATTTTCCAATTCTCTGCTCTGGAGCATGGAATCCGTCTCCGTAAATAATTGTCTTTCTTTGATATGACTCAAGTTTTCCTTTCTTGTCTGTAATTTTTCTTAACTGACTTTGAGCATTATTATTTCTCCATTTTTTATTTTCACTGCTCAAACCTTTCACTGAATCACAAACTTTAATCTTCTGAATCTGATAAGAGATTTTTCAGTCATTGATTATCTAAAAATATAAACAAATACCGTAAAATATACATACTATGAGTTTTGATTTATTGGATTTAATACCTGTAAACTTTAGGTATCTGAGAAAAACGAAATAAAAGAATAAAAGATCCAGAACCATTGAAATTTTGCCGTCGTTTTGAACGGTTCGCAGCAAATTTGGTGCATTGTTTGAACTCGCGTAGCGAGTGAGTTATGCAAGGAAAATTTGCGTATAAGCGACCGTTCAAAACGGCGAGCAAAATTTCTGGTCTGGATCTTTTATTCTTTTATTTCGTTTTTCTCAGATACACAAAGACTACAGCTATCAAACCAACAAATAAATTTTACATATGTTCACGAAAGTAATCATGAAAATACTGCATAACCTTCACCAACAGATCCTGTTCCTGCTCATTAAGCGTATCAAGCAATCCCTGGATCATACGTTTATGAAATTCTCTGTGATGACTGTATGCTTTCCTCCCCTTCTCAGAAAGAGATATATAAACAACTCTGCGATCTTTCTCTCCGCGTTTGCGATTTACATATCCTTTCTTCAAGAGGTTATTGATAGCGGTTGTAAGTGTACCAACCGTAATGTTTAAATCTCCTGCAATCGTTGACATATTCTTCGGTTTCTTGATCCCGATCGCATCAATAATATGCAGATCTTTGTTCGAAATATCCTTAAACTCATCTGTGATCACGGCTTTCTCTTCTTCATATGAAATTCCGTGGAATAAGTCTACCACCATATTATTTAAACGATCTTTATCCAATCAATTTACCTCCTAAACAACGATTTAAGAGTATTATACCTTTAATTATTGGAATTTTCCACTTCTAAATTGTGTGCTTCTCCAATAACTTTTGCTAAAGCTTCTTTTGCCTGTGTAGGAAGTGCATTGTATCCACCATCTTCTACGTCTTTTTCGAAGACGAAGTTTAGTCTGTCTGTCATTCTTGCTTTTAAGGTTTCCACATAGTTCATATCGTTGAAATCTGAAACATATCCTTCCATCTCAAGCACTTCGATATCTGTAAATGGTCCCCACTGTTTGAATTCTCCAGTTCCTTCTACAACCTGCTCGATTGCGGAAATTGTTGTTGCAGGTTTGATATCTTTACCCATGAAGTCTCCTGTATTAATGATATAGCAGTCTACATTTCTTTCTTTTACAAGTTTTCTAAACTTCTTGTAGTCATTTACAAGAGGGTATGTTCTAAATGGATTTGCATATGGTTCCACAACCAGACGGTTTGGATCTACTCCAGGTGCCAGACGTTCCGCACTGCTTCGTTTTGTTGCAAGTGTTGCTCCCATAACAGATGCTAAAGAAGCTCCTTTGATCTTAACAATTGGTGGGATTGTTGGGTCTTTCATGATCCAGAAAATTGCATTTACTGGGTCATTGATCTTATCTACACGGTTTGGTGACCATAATTTGGACTTGATCGCACGACCATTTCCGTTACGGATATCTTCTGTGACAAGAACGACTTTTCCTTCGCTATCTCTTGTTGCAGAGCAATTCTGTGCTGTTAATAAGTATTTATTATCTGGGCATCCTGTTGGATAGTCCGCTGTTTTATCAAAATATGTTGGTTCCATTGCAATAGATGCACCTGTTTCTGTATTGATGATAAATGCATCATCATGCAGAACCTGAATCTCTTCGTATTTATTATTATGTGTTGCATGTGTTAATGTGGATTTTCCTGATCCTGATAATCCGAAGAAAGATGCTACGAATTTCTCTCCATTATCTAATCTGAATTCTTTCTGTCCACCATGGCAGGAAGCATATCCGTTACGATTTGCAATCGCCCATGCAATTGTTAATGTACCTTTCTTATGTTCCCCAAAGTATTTCATGCCAAGAAGTGCAGCACAGTTTGTGTCTGTATTAAAATATGTTAATCCTAATGGATGTTCTTCATGTGTCCACTGTGGATCTGAGAAAATATAGATATCTGTCTCATCTGCAACTGGCTGTGAATTCTTATACATTTCATTGTATTCAGGATTCATATACTGGAAATTTAACATCCAGGAATATAAAATATTTTCTTCACCTTCTGGAATTAAAAGATGTGCTTTTACCATAAATTCAGGATCTAAACCGATATATACCTGTGCATGGTACATTGTTGTCCATCTTGTATCATAGATCGCATCCATTAATTTTAAATCCAGATCATTTATATCGACACCAGGTTCACTGGAAATTCTTCTTGCGGCTGCACAGCGTCCAGTCACTGATCCATCATTAAATAATAGAACTTTGGACCCCTCATCTAAACCAATCGCTTCTGGTTTATATACTGGCATATCTGTAACGATCGTTCCAGGCGAATTCTTTGCTAATTCATAAGCCTGCTTTAAATCTTTTACTTCTACAACGTTATTTCCATAGAATGCTGCTTCAATAATGGATCTTGTTTTTGAAAATCCAGGCTTTCCTTTTCCGATTTCTTCATGTGTGTAATAAGCTTTTGTTGACATAAGTTACTCCTCCATTCATAGGTTGCTTTCGATGCGTCTTCTCAAAATGTCAAAACTACATGGGCCTGCATCTAAAATCTCTGTGTGGTACGCTTTTAAGCTGTATTTATTCCCTGCCATTTTCTTATAATCAGTCAAAAGCTCATGAAACTCCTGATAACCGATATAATAAGATAAATAATTTGCAGGATTCTCGATAATCATCTGAAATAATTCATCTGCCTGAGAATCATCCATTCCAAATGATCTTAAATACGCCCTGACATCTTTCTTCTTCCATCCTTCATAATGAACTCCAAGATCAACTCTTGAACAAAGTGCCAGATTGTACTCGTACATCTCCATATTCATCTGTTGATAAATATCGCCATATCCTTCAGCATCCATCATACTGTAACTAAAAACTTCTACATACGTTGCATATCCTTCTGAATATCCCGGATAATCAAGCAGATAGCGCACTGGATCATCGTCCCTTGCCGCATAATATACATTCTGGTATAAATGTCCTGGGTATCCTTCATGTGCCAAAGTTGGATATAACTCTGCAGTCTGTGCCTTATTAATGTAAATTACATTCTCCTTGTAAGAATCAATCTCTGGTACCATATAGAACGCAGGACTGGTATATTCTTCCATGGTTTTGTGCACATATTTTATTTTACAGCTAACTTTTGGTGCCTTTGGATAATATTTTACCATCTTTTGCCTTAGTTTGTTAAGTATATTTTGTGGATTTTGCACAATTTTTATATTTTTTTTATGATTTCTATATTCATTTATGATATTTGGATACTTTTTTTGCAATTTTATAAGTTTTCGAAGGCATTTTTCAATGGATCGATCACTGATTTCGATCATTTCTTCTATCGTTTTATCTGATCCTGTTTTCTGTGCAACCAATACTTTATAATATTCTTTTCCATTTTTATAATAATACAGACCATTTTCATTTTTCCCATTTCCATTTAATGCCTGCAAATGGGAATATAATTTTTCATAAGCAGACAGCACCTTTGTACCGATCAATTTCTTATTTTCTCTGCAGTATTTCTTTTTCTGAGCTGCATTAATTCCTTTAATATCTGCAATTCTTAAATTAAATGTTGCAACCAACATATTGTTTTCTTTTTGCTTTATGACATTCTGAATCTGCTGCAATACTTCTTTTAAAGACTGATCAGATAGGAATAAATTTCTCTTTACCTGTTCCTTGCTGTATTCGATCAGTGAATCAAAATATCCATCCAGTCCCTTCAATAATTGAAAATAGCTTTTGATATCTTTCTCATTTTTCAGACGATATTCACTTAATGTCAGAAGAATCTGTGCCTGCTGCCCAGATGTTTTCCCAAGGATTCTTTCATAATACGGATACATCGAAAGATTTTTCTGTCTTCTTAAATAATCCATCAAAACCATATATGTATTTTGCTGTTTTTTCGTCAATTCCTTTTGTTTAAATTTTTTTAACTTCTCAATTTCTTTTGAAATTTTAATTTTTTCATTCAAGATACTTCCCTGATTCATGGATGGATAAAGATTTTTCGGTTGTTCTAATCTATATTTTTCTGGATTTTCTAAAAAGAAATGCATCGTGATCTCATTTGTTGATATATTTTCTTTAAAAAACGCATCCGTATACTGATCAAATACTTTTTTTGTTGTATTCTTTTTTTGATCTTTCCATTCTTGGATCAGACTATATCCTCCTAGAAATATCAGACAAATTCCAATCATGATCAACTTTATTCTGATCTTTTTCAATCTCCCTGTAAATTCCATTTCTACCTCCAAATAAACACTTGTTAATATCTTATTTTTTAAAGAAAAAAAATAGACTATCCGCACAAGATGTACTATAATTATAAGGATAGAAACAGAAAATCGGAGGATCATTATGAGTAAGAAACCATATTATATTACGACTGCAATTACTTATACTTCCGGAAAACCTCATATTGGTAACACATATGAGATCATCCTGGCAGACAGTATTGCTCGATATAAAAGAATGGAAGGCTATGACGTATTTTTCCAGACAGGAACTGACGAACATGGCCAGAAAGTAGAATTAAAAGCAGAAGAAAAAGGGGTAACACCAAAAGAATTCGTTGATGATGTTGCCGGAGAAATCAAGAGAATCTGGGATCTTATGAACACTTCTTATGACCGTTTTATCAGAACAACTGATGAAGATCACGAGAAACAGGTTCAGAAGATTTTTAAGAAATTATATGAACAGGGAGATATCTACAAAGGTGAATACGAAGGTTTATACTGTACACCTTGTGAATCTTTCTTCACAGAGAGCCAGTTAGTAGATGGTAAATGTCCTGACTGCGGACGTCCAGTACAACCTGCAAAAGAAGAAGCTTATTTCTTAAAATTAAGCAAATATGCAGACCGTCTGATCGAACACATCAATACACATCCTGAATTTATTCAGCCAGAATCCCGTAAGAATGAGATGATGAACAACTTCCTTCTTCCTGGACTTCAGGATCTGTGTGTTTCAAGAACATCATTTTCATGGGGAATCCCAGTTGACTTTGATGAAGGACACATCGTTTATGTATGGTTAGATGCATTGACAAACTATATCACAGGTATCGGTTATGACTGTGATGGAAACAGTTCAGACAAATTTAACAAGTTCTGGCCTGCAGATCTTCACCTGATCGGTAAAGATATCATCCGTTTTCATACAATTTACTGGCCAATCATCCTGATGGCACTAGATCTTCCACTTCCTAAACAGGTATTTGGACATCCTTGGCTGCTTCAGGGCGATGGTAAGATGAGTAAATCCAAAGGTAACGTTTTATACGCAGATGATCTGGTTGACTTCTTCGGAGTTGACGCAGTGCGTTATTTCGTTCTTCATGAAATGCCTTTCGAACGTGATGGTGTGATCTCATGGGAATTGATGATCGAGCGTATGAACTCTGACCTTGCAAATATTCTTGGTAACCTTGTAAACCGTACGATTTCTATGTCCAACAAATATTTTGGAGGAATCGTAGAAGACAAGGGTGTTGTAGGAGATTATGATGATGATCTGAAAGCCGTTGTGACAGGTACAAGAGATAAAGTTGCTGAGAAGATGGCTGACCTTCGTGTTGCAGATTCAATGACTGAGATCTTTAACTTATTCCGTCGCTGCAACCGTTATATTGATGAGACTATGCCTTGGGTATTAGCAAAAGACGAAGCTTCAAAAGACCGTCTGGCTACTGTTTTATACAACCTTGTTGAAGGAATCACAATTGGTGCATCTTTATTATCACCATATATGCCTGAGACATCTGAGAAGATCTTTGCTCAGTTAAATACATCTATGGTTGAATTTGATAACCTTACAACATTCGGAAACTACAAGAGTGGTACAAAAGTAACTGAAAAACCTCAGATCTTATTTGCAAGATTAGATGAGAAAGAAGTTATGGAAAAAGCCAAAGTCTTAATGGAGAAACAGGCTGCTTCTGTCAAAGCTGCAAACGCTGCTGTAGAAGAAGATACTGTCATCGACATTGAACCAAAAGATGAGATCACTTTTGATGATTTCACTAAGATGCAGTTCCAAGTTGGTGAGATCATTGCCTGTGAAGAAGTGAAGAAATCCAAGAAACTTCTTTGCTCTCAGGTTAAGATTGGAAGCCAGGTAAAACAGATTGTTTCTGGTATCAAAGCTTATTATAAACCAGAAGATATGGTCGGTAAGAAAGTTATGGTACTTGTGAACTTAAAACCAGCCAAATTAGCAGGAGTTCTCTCTGAAGGAATGTTACTTTGTGCTGAAAATGATAAGGGTGAATTAGCTCTTGTAACACCAGATAAAGATATGCCAGCAGGTGCTGAAATCTGTTAATTATACTTATTTATTCTCTAGTTTATAAGTAAACAAATAAATTGACAACCAGATTTTGGTATGCTATGGTTTAAGATATAAAATGATTGTAAGACATTAAGGAGGTTTACACATGAAAAGTACAGGCATTGTAAGAAGGCTTGACGAACTTGGAAGAATTACTTTACCGATCGAATTACGTCGTAACTTTGATGTGAACGAACGCGATCCTCTTGAAATATTTGTAGATGACGATAAGATTATTTTAAAGAAATATAATCCTGCAGATATTTTTACTGGAGAAGATATGGATGATCTGATTGACTACAAAGGAAAGAAAGTCTCAAGAAAATCTATCATTGAATTAGCTAAACTTGCTGGATTCGAAATTACTGAAGCGTAATTTTTTGGATCATTTCAATAAAGACAAACAAAAGGTATGGGGGAGTATCCCAAAGTTTGTGTAAACCTTCAAACTGATGTAAGATAATATTACTCAGTTTGGAGGTTTTTTTATGGGAAGAAGAAAAGGAGACACACCACAAAAAGCAGCATTAAGACAATTAATGCAAGGATATTTAAAGGACAATGATATCAGTGTAAAAAATGGAACAGATGTTAATGCAATCATGCGTGATATGATGTCAGTGATCCTTGAAGGTGCTCTGGATGAAGAACTTAATGAGGAACTAGGCTATTCCAGATATGATTATCGTAATAAAGATACCAATAACAGTCGCAATGGTCATTCTGGGAAAACCATGCATACCAGTTATGGGGATATGGAAATCGCTGTTCCTCGTGATCGTAATGGCGAATATGAACCCAGATTAATCAAAAAATATCAGAATACTGTTACCCAGGACATGGAGGAAAAGATTCTCTCCATGTATGCAAAAGGCATGACGACCGGAGATATTGAATCTCACATGAAAGAACTCTACGACATTGATATATCAGACAGTACGATCAGCAGAATTACAGATAAGATCCTTCCGATCGTAAAAGAATGGCAGGAAAGACCTTTGGAAGAAGTCTATGCAGTTGTTTATATGGATGCAATCCACTATCATGTGCGAAGTGAAGGCCGAATTGTAAAACGTGCTGTTTATATCGCTCTTGGGGTCAACATGGATGGTAAAAAAGAAGTCCTTGGAATGTATGTGGGTGATAATGAAAGTGCTAAATTTTGGCTTTCTATCATCAATGGGCTGAAAAATCGTGGCGTTGAAGATATTCTGATCACATGTGTGGATGGACTGACAGGATTTCCACAGGCAATCGAAGCTGTATTTCCACAGACAGAGATACAACAGTGCATCATTCATCAGATACGAAATACCACAAGATATGTATCTTATAAAGACAATCGAAAAGTAATGGCTGACCTAAAGGCAGTCTATGCTGCACCAACGGAAGAGATCGCTTTAGAAAATCTTGAAGATTTCGGAGAAAAGTGGAACTCAAAATATCCAAAAATCTATAAATCATGGAGCGAACGCTGGGCAACACTGGCTACTTATTTTAAATATCCAGAACAGGTTAGAAAACTTATTTATACAACAAATGCCATCGAAGGATTCAATCGTCAGTTGCGAAAAGTGACAAAAAGCAAAACTGTATTTCCAACTGATGACAGCTTATTAAAAATGCTTTATTTGGCAACGATGGACATCACAAAAAAATGGACTGGTCGCAGAAGAGACTGGAGCCAGATCCGTGCACAATTAGATATATTTTTTGAAGAACGATTAGAAAAATATATGTATTAAAAATCTGTGTTTTTAGACAGGTTTATTTGACATGCCTAAAATCTTTTGTATAATGCAGATAAGGGCTATGAGTCAAAATTTGACTCATAACCCTCATAACTATTGATTAATCTTATATCAGTTTTTTGTGTTTACACAAAACTTGAAACAGTCTCAGGTATGGGAATTGATATTATTTTCCCATACCTTTTTTGTTGATATATTTTTATTCCTCTTCCAACAACTGCTGATAAATCTCTCTCTTACCAACACCTCGATCTTTGGCTACCAGTTTCATCGCTTCTTTCTTTGAATATCCCTGATCCATATAACGGTTCATATGCTCTGACAATGGAATCTTTAGAAATTCTTCCTGACTCTCTTCTTTTAATTCTTGAAATGATTTTCCTTCTATGATCATTACACATTCGCCTTTTGGCGGATTTTCTCTATGATAGGCAAGGATTTCCCCAAGCGTTGATTTTAAAACGCTCTCATGCTTCTTTGTGAGTTCTCTGCATAATGTCATGGATCTGTCTCCGAGCACTTCATATAGTTCTTCCAAAGTCCTTACTAAACGATGTGGTGCTTCATAAATGATAATAGATCTTGTCTCATTTTCCAGAGAATCAAGAATCTGTTTTCTTTCTTTTTTATCTGATGGAAGAAATGCTTCAAAACAAAATCTTCTTGTTGGCTGCCCAGAGATGATCAGTGCATTGATCAACGCACATGCTCCAGGTAATGCAGTAACTGTGATTCCTGCTTCATGGCACTGTCTTACCAATTCTTCTCCTGGATCTGAAATTCCCGGTGTCCCAGCATCTGTAATGAGTGCGATATCTTTTCCTTCCTGCAACTGCTTTACAAGAACTTTTGCTTTCTCCACACGATTATACTCATGATAGCTTGTCATCTTTGTCTTAATTTCAAAATGATTTAATAATTTGATACTGTGCCTTGTGTCTTCCGCTGCGATCAAATCAACTTCTTTTAATGTGTTTATCACACGAAAAGTAATGTCTTCCAGATTACCAATCGGTGTCGCACACAAATATAATGTTCCACTCATGCTTATTCCTCCGGATTCATTCCATAAATCTTATAAATTTCTTCTGTGTATTTTCCTTCTTTTTGATAAACGATCAATGGAGGCTCAACTGTCATTCTTGACTTTCCGCCTTTTACTGCTTCTAATAAAAATATATTCGGTTCTTTATCAATGTATGGATGCACAAAACGGATTCTTTTTGGCTCTAATCCATCCTTAGACAACTGGCATAAAATCTCTGACAATCTGAATGTTCTGTGTACCAGAAACAGCTTTCCTTTATTCTTTAAAAGCTTTTTAGCTGCTGCCGTGATATCCGCAAATGTACAAAGTATCTCATGTCTTGCGATTGCTTTCGTCTCCGACGGATTCTTAAGTCCATGCTGTCCGATCATATATGGTGGATTTGATGTGATCGTGTCAAAACTATCATGCGAAAAAATCGCAGAAGCCTCTTTGATATCACCCTCTACGATCTCTATCTTATCTTCTAAATGATTTAATTTGACACTTCTTGCCGCCATCTCCGCCATCTCTGGCTGTATTTCAAGCCCTGTAAGATGAACAGCCTTCGTCTTTGCCTCCATCAAAATTGGGAGGATTCCAGTCCCCGTACCGAGGTCTAGAACTCTCCCACCATTCTTAACTTGTGCAAAATCTGATAAAAGAACCGCATCCATTCCAAAACAAAATCCCTGTTCTTTCTGGATGATCTGATAACCATTGATCCCAAGATCATCAATTCTTTCTCTTTCCATGTCCTTTATTACATCCTTGATTCTTATTATTGCATCCTTTGCTGCACCCCTGACATCCTTGTGGCTTTTTCTTTCTCATCAGAAGATCATCAATCTTATATTCCTGGATTTCTTTATCTCCATTCTCATCTTCCACGATCAGTTTTACCTTCTGTCGAAGTACATCTACTCTCTGAACTTCTCCAACTACACCATCTTTTGTCTTTAATTTCTCACCAACATTTGGAAGCTTACTGTTTAAATACTCATATGTTTCCTGTTCATTCTTAAGACAGCACATCAATCTTCCGCAGACTCCTGAAATCTTTGTCGGATTCAGTGACAGATTCTGCTCTTTGGCCATCTTGATAGAAACAGGTGCAAACTCAGATAAAAATGTATTACAGCATAATTTTCTTCCACAGATTCCCATACCACCAAGCATCTTGGCTTCATCTCTGACGCCGATCTGTCGTAATTCAATTCTTGTCCTGAACACTGCTGCCAGATCCTTTACAAGTTCACGAAAATCAACTCGTCCATCTGCCGTAAAGTAAAATAATACTTTATTATTATCAAATGTATATTCTGTTGATACAAGCTTCATATCAAGCTCATGCTCCTTGATCTTATCAAGGCAGATCTTATATGCTTCTTTTTCTTTCTCTCTATTCTTCGCTGCCCTTTCTTCATCTTCTTTGGTTGCGATTCTTAAAACAGGTTTTAATTCATCTCCGATGCATTTTTCCTTTACCTGTCTTCTCTCAGAAACGACTGATCCAAATTCAATTCCTCTGGTAGTTTCCACGATCACGTGGTCTCCTGACTTTACCTGAAATTCCTTTGGATTAAAGAAATATATCTTTCCTGCAGTACGAAATCGCACTCCAATTACTTCTACCATACTTTACCATTCTCCTTTATCGTCACAAGCAGCATTTCAATTGCCACTTCAAAATTAACATTCGCGATCAGTCGCCTTCTAGCCTTTTCTACTTCATCAAGAATATGACTGATTCCCTCAAATGAAATATAAATCTCCTGATCTTTTAGCTGACGGTATTTATCTTTAAATACAAGTTGATTTAAAGATCCTGTTGTCTTAAGAATCAGCATATCTCGATACCATACCATAATGATATCAAGGAAATCATAAATCTCATTCTTATATTTTGTCAGACTCTTCGCATACGATACAACTTCATAAATCTCCATACTCTTCATATGAGTGATCACGTTCATTGTATCATTCAGCATATCTTTAAATTCTTCTGTATCCAGTACATGCAATGCACGTCCAATATTCCCAAGTGAAAATGCTGCTGCAAATGCGATATCTGCATGACTTGCCCCTGTATTGGCTTTTAGATAATCTTCAATTTCGCTTTCTCTGACACTTCCTAATGTCATGGACACACATCTTGAGAGGATCGTATCTAACAATCTATCCTTATTGTTTGTTAATAGAAGGATCACTGCATATGCAGGTGGTTCTTCTAATGTCTTTAATAAGGCATTCTGCGCTCCTGCATTCATTCTATCCGCATCATCAATGATATAAATCTTATAATCTCCGCTATACGGTTTAATATCGATCGTCTCATTGATCCCTTTTCGAATATCATCAACTCTGATTTCATACTTTTCATGAGTAATATAAATGACATCTGGATGATTTAATGAATCCACCTGCTTACATGCTGCACATTCTCCACATCCATCTTTGTGTTCGCACAGAAGTGCCTTCGCAACCGCCTTTGCGATCATCATCTTTCCGCTTCCATCTTCGCCACTTAATAAATAGGCATGGGAAACTTTTCCCGTCTTGATTGCTTCTTCAAAATGAGAAATTATTTTTTTATGTCCTATAATTGCATCAAAACTCTTCATACTACATCACCCTTTACCATGAAATTTTTTGTTGACCTGTGAAACAATCTTCTGATGAATCTCTTCGATCGTCAGACTTCCGTCAACAGTATAGATTCTATCTGGATGCAGGCTCGCAAGTTGTCTGTATCCTTCAACAACCTTCTTATGAAAATCAATTGTCTCGCTTTCCATTCGGTCCAGCTCTGCCTGTTTTTTCTTTCTTGAAATACCAGCTTCTGCATCCAGATCGATCATAATCGTCAGATCTGGCATCGTATCTCCGATTGCAAATTGATTTACTTTGTAAACAAGATCAATTCCCATTCCTCTGGCAATTCCCTGATAGACTGCAGAAGATTCCACAAATCGATCACAGATTACGATCTTTCCACCTTCTAATGCCGGACGAATGACTTCTTCGATCAATTGAGCTCTGGCAGCTGCGTAAAGCAGTAATTCCGTCATATGTCCCATCTCAGTAAATTCTTTGTTAAGGATCACATTTCTTACAGCCTCACTGATCGGTGTTCCGCCAGGTTCTCTACATACTATTATATCATAACCTTTGTCAGATAAGTAGTCTCTTAGTAATTCTATTTGTGTTGTTTTTCCAGCTCCATCTGGTCCTTCAACGGTCAAAAATAATCCCATATTTATATCCTCTCATCTATTTATTATATATATTTTATGATCATCCAGTCCTATCACTTTCATATTATATTGCTCATACTGTCTGATCTTATCAATCACATACTTATCGATCACTTCTCCAGGCACAACAAGTGGAATTCCTGGTGGATACAAAAAAATAAATTCCGCTGCAATCTCATCTTTTGCATCATTATAATCAATCTGTATTCGATCTTTTGTTGCAGCTTCTTCTGGTTTTAACATCTTTTTATTTTGATGAAAATCATTTTCCAAAAATAAATACTCTGTATTCTTTTTTGTGATCTCACTGTCGATCTCTTTTAATGCCTGATACAATCTATCGTACCCTTTTTGTGTATCGCACACACTTGTCATTGCAATCACATAATAAAGTTCTGACATTTCCATCTCTAAATGATAGTTGTCTCTTAAAATCTCAAATAGTTCTTCTCCAGATATTGTCGTGTCTTTTACCGAAAACACAAGTTTTCCAATGTCATCCGTTGGTACCAGTTTGATATATTTTAATTCTTCTAGTTTTTCACGTAGTATCCACAATTTCTCGTAGTATTGTTGAAAATATCCACGATTTTCATTACATATGTGGATACATTGTTCAATTGATGCTATCAACACATAGGATGGGCTGCTGCTCTGAAATATTGACAATTTCTTTTGCATCATTTCTCTTGTGACACAATCTGTGCACAAATGAAGTAATCCCGTTTGCGTAAATGCGGGCAATGTCTTGTGCAGACTTTGTATCACAATGTCTGCTCCGCTATTTGCTGCACTCTCTGGAAATGCCTCATGATAAATAAAATGAGCCCCATGAGCTTCATCTACGATCAATGGTATATTATTTCGATGCAGAACATCTGATATTCCTTCGATATCTGATACTCTTCCTTCATATGTTGGTGAAACAAGGACCATTGCCTTAATTGAGGTTTCTTTTGTTATGATATTTTCTATCTGTTCCTTCGTAATGCCTTTACAGATTCCATATTCATCAATCTCTGGATAAATATAGATTGGATCAAGTCCCAACAATTCTATCGCGTGATAGACTGACTTATGACAGTTTCTCGCAACCAGTATCTTATCTCCAATATTACACAATGCAGCTATTGCAGCTAAATTCCCCGCAGTGCTGCTGTTTACCAGTAGATAACTCTCTTTTGTTCCATAAATCTGTTTTAAATCATCCATCAATTCTCGAATCATTTCTTCTGGATGGTGAAGATCATCAAATCCTGTAATCTCTGTAATATCAATTTTGGAAATCGCATCTAATAATGGATCGATCTTTAAATTTCTTTTATGTCCTGGCATGTGAAAAGGATAATCTTCTTTGTATTGTAGTTGTTTCAACTTATTATAAATTGATGTCATTTTTTATCCCTTTGTAAACATATTTTTTCATTTTTATTATATCATACTTAATTCCTATTGAATAGGAATTAAAAAAAAGAGTCAACTTTCGGTTTTTTCATTCTTTCTGAAAGTTAACTCTTTGAATTTCTTTATAAAATAAAAAAGATGCCCAGAGCCGGAATCGAACCAGCGACACGAGGATTTTCAGTCCTCTGCTCTACCGACTGAGCTATCTGGGCAGTTAAATTGTTGTCTCATTTCTGCGACTTCTATACTTTATCATATTCCTCGACTCTTGGCAAGCTTTTTTTTCAAAAAATTTTATTTATCAGCCAGATTCCTGTTTTTGTCTTAAAAATCTTGCCTTTTACGGACTCAATTGTCTCTCTAGAACTTTGTTCTTCTGCAAGATTTACTAAAAAATCTGCTTCTACAAGAATCTGATAATCAATACCGTCAATCTGATCATATGTATGGTGATGTCCGATCAAATAGCAGACTCTGTCTGTTTTTGCTTTGTCATATTGTAAGTCTTCCAGCATCTGCTGTGCAACTGCCGGTCCTTCAACCTCTTGGTATTTTCCTGCACTACTGTTGTATTTTTCTTCGCTTATTTTGATACCGATATCATGTGTTAATGCAGCCACTTCCAGGATGTCTAAAATTTCCTTATCTAATCCTTCCTGTTCTCCGATCAGCTTTGCATACGCGTGTACTTTCAAGAAATGCTGGATTCTCTTTGGCTGACCTTGATAGTAATCGATCATTGCTGTTGTCACTTTATTTATATCCATCTGTTAACTCTCCTTTAGTATTTTTTGAAAAAGCTGAATAATCTTTTCTTATTTAAGATCTTAATTGCTTTGTCTGCATCTTCTTCTCTTAATCCACCTGTACAAAAATCTGTCTTGACCAGATGTTTGTCAAATCCGTGTCTATGCCATTCATATGCACCATCATCTAATATGACAAAACCTTCAATCTTCTCTTCACACTTATCCAGCCAATCTTTGATCTCATCTTCTCTTCTTCCACTGCTTAGGTATTCTGTCTTATCTATGATCTTTAGGTCGTATTTCGCTAAGATGTCAACTAGAATCTGACACCAGTCCTGCACAGCATCACTGTGTTCTGCCCATCCGTATCTCCAGGATGATGATAATACGATCTTTGCTCCTGTTGCATCTACGATTGTTTTTAAATTCTTAATGTTATCCTCATCTACAGAAATCAGCTGATCATCTTCGCATTTCTCGAATAATTGCTGTGAATTCAATACTCCGTCTACGTCTAAAAAAATAACTTTCATGCCTTTGTTCCTCCTTTACCTTCACGGTAGTCAGACATGGTCTTTGATGAGTATTATACTCTCTTTTTTTTTAAACGTAAATGTATTTTAAGGTTTTTAATACCTTGTACATAAAATCCTTTTTTTTGTAAATACTATACTGGAATTCTTTACATTTCACATCAAGGAGGTTTGATTTTATTATGGGAAATAAATGTTTGGATTGTACAGCTTTAACGCTTACGATCATTGGTGCTATAAATTGGGGATTGATCGGATTCTTCCGATTTGATCTTGTTGCATTTTTGTTTGGAGATATGAGCTGGCTGTCACGAGTTGTGTATGCACTTGTTGGATTATGTGGATTGTATATGCTGGCATTTTACCGGCATTGTGGACGTGATATATAAAAGTTTCTTCTTATTAATTATACACGGAAAGAAAGGCCAGGCTATGGTGTACGCCATAATCTGACCTTTTATAAATGGTGAATATACATTAAGTATAGAAACAAGCTATTTTAAAAATAGATATTTATTTACTGTGCATCCTTGATCTTCTTGATCTCTTCAATCATAACAGGAAGCACTTTCATAACGTCTCCAACGATTCCTACATTGGCTACGTCAAAGATTGGTGCGTCTTCATCTTTGTTGATTGCTACAATGTATCCAGAATTCATGATTCCTGATACGTGCTGTGTAGCTCCAGAGATTCCGCATGCAATATATAATTTTGGTGCAACGATCTTTCCAGACTGTCCAACCTGATGAATCTTTGATACCCATCCGTCTTCAATGGCTGGTCTTGTTGCTCCTACAACTCCTCCTAAGAGTTTTGCAAGATCGTCAACTAATGCGAAGTTTTCTTTGCTTCCCATTCCACGTCCGCCAGATACGATAACTTCTGCTTCTTCCAGGTTGATCGTTTCTGCGATTTCTTTTACACTTTCTGTGATCTTTGCTTTGATCACATCATCAGCTACTTTTACTTCTTTGGCTACAACTTCACCCTCAGTTGGGTCTTCCACTTTCTGGAATGCTCCGGAACGTAATGTTGCTATCTGTGGTGTTGTCTTGATCTTTACATCTTCCAATACAGTTCCACCATAAAGTGGGCATGTATAGATAACTTCTCCATCTTCTGCTTTGATATCTAATACATCGGATGCACATCCTGTGTTACATTTTGCTGCAACAACTGGTGCGATATCTTTTCCATCCTGTGTTCCACCTACAAATACAGCTTCTGGATTTTCTTCTTTTACTAATTCTACTAAAACCTGAGCATATGCATCGAGATTAAACTCTTTGTAATCTTCGCTGTCGACACAGATGACCTGATCGGCTCCGGCCTTTGCTACTTCTTTTGCTGCATCTGCTACTCCACCTCCAATAACAACTGCCGTAACTTTATCGGCAAGTTTCTTGGCTGGAGATAACATTTCCAATCCAACTTTGACTGGATTTCCTTCTGCAGTTTCTACATATACCATGATATTCTTACATTCTGCCATGTCCTTTGTTCTCCCTTCCTAGAATACTTTGGCATCTGCCATCATAGCGACTGCTTTTATTGCTGAATCTTCTGGTGTTTCTTCCTGAATCTTGATTCCGGCTTCTTTCTTCGCTGGTTCATATAATTTAACGATCTGAACCTTTGCATTAGATTCTCCGACTTTTTCTTTTTCAAGATCAGCAAGATCAGCTTCTTTAATATCGCCGATTGGTTTCTTTCTTGCTGCCATTTTATTCTTGATCGTTGGGTAACGTGGGTCATATTCTGGTTTTGTGACTGTTACAACACATGGTGCAGAAGCTTCTACTGTACGGTATCCTTCTTCTGTTTCCTGTTTTGCTGTCACTTTATCGCCATCTAAAGCGATTTCTGTAATATTTGTGATCACACTTGTTCCAAGTTCTTCAGCTAACATTAAGCCACCCTGTCCAAGTGCGGCATCTGTTGCTTCTTTTCCACAGAATACAAGATCAAATTTCTGACCATTGTCCGCTTCTAATTTTGCGATCACATTTTTTAGGATATTTGCGATTCCTGTTGTGTCAGATCCTTTGAATGCATCATCACTTACTAAAAATGCATGATCTGCACCAACTGCAAGACAGTTTTTCAGAGAGTTCTTTGCACTATCTTCTCCGACACATACAACTGTTACTTCTCCTTCAGAGGATTCTTTTAATCGTGCTGCCATTTCGAGAGCATAGGTGTCAAATGCATTTACAACAGGTGTTACGTTTGCTAAATCCGGTGTTCCTTCTGCATTTAAATGGATTTCTACAGAATCATCCGGAACCTGTTTGATACATACTAAAATGTTCATAGTCTTACTCCTTCTTATGTTCTATCTTCCGATTGTGTTATTTGCTACAACGATTCTCTGAATTTCGTTACTTCCTTCGAAAATCTGGAAGATCTTAGCATCTCTTAATAATTTCTCAACTGGATATTCTCTGCTGTATCCATATCCACCGAACATCTGGATTGCTTCAGAAGCTACTTCCATTGCAATATCAGATGCATAGCATTTTGCGATCGCTGCTTCTTTGGAATGTGGTAATCCCATATCCATCTTTGTTAAAGCATGTGCAACCATCTGACGAGCTGTTTCTGTTTTGATTTCCATATCAGCTACTTTAAACTGCATTGCCTGATTTTTGATGACTGGTTTACCAAACTGAACTCTTTCTTTGGCATATGCAATACCTTCATTGATACCACGCTGTGCGATACCTGTTGCAACACATCCCATCCAAGCTCTTGCCTGGTCTAATGTCTTCATTGCGATTGAGAATCCTCTTCCTTCTTCTCCAACTAAGTTTGCAGCTGGAATACGACAGTCTTCTAATACAACATCACATGTGTTTGATGTACGGATACCCATTTTATTTTCTTCATTACCTGTGCTTAATCCTGGTGTTCCAGCATCAACTAAGAACATAGAGATTCCTTTAACACCTTTTGTTTTATCTGTCATAGCTGTGATACAGTAGAAAGAAGCGATTCCTCCATTTGTAATGAAGCATTTTCTTCCATTTAATACCCACTCATCTCCGTCTTTGACAGCTGTTGTTGTTCCTGCACTGGCATCAGATCCTGCTCCTGGTTCTGTTAAACAGAAAGCTCCAAATCCACCATCAATGATCTTCTGGCATACATGTTTTTTCTGTTCTTCATTTCCTGCGATCAGTACTGGTTTTGTTCCTAATCCACTGGCAGAAATTGTTGTTGCAAATCCTGCATCTGCGATAGCCATTTCTTCGATCAGTGCCGCAACGTCTACTCTTGATAATCCTGGTCCACCGTATTCTTCTGGTACTTCTAATGAATGTAACTGCATTTCAATGGCTTTGTCATAAATTTCTTTTGGCCATTCTCCACTGACGTCGTATGCTTTACACTGTTCTTTTACTTCGTTTTCACAGAACTCGTGTACATCCTGTAATAAGTCTTTTGCTTCCTCTGAAATTAAATATGCCATCTTGATATCCTCCTAAAATAACCTTAAAAAAGCTTTGTATATGTTTTATGTTACTTGTTTATGTTTGATTAATCGTTTCCTATTAAAATTATAATTTGTAGCAGATCTTACCTGGATTTAAGATCATATTTGGATCAAAGACTTCTTTGACACCTTCCATGATCCTCATCTGAACTGGTCCGAGAGACTCTGCTAGGTAGTCCATCTTTCCATGTCCGATTCCATGTTCTCCAGAAATCATTCCACCGAATTCTGTTGCTTTTGCATATACTTTATCCATAAAGACTGCAACCTGTTTCTTAAACTCTCCTTCTTCCATGTCATTACTGCATGTATAGATATGTAAGTTACCGTCTCCAGCATGTCCAAAGCTCTTAACTCTGAAATCAGCTTCTGCTTCTAATGATTTTGTATATGTCAGGAATTCTGCAATCTTATTTGTTGGAACTACAACATCACATTCATCTAACAGTACAGTATCTGCTTCAATTGCCTCAAGTAATGCTCCGCGGACAGCCCATGCATCTTTCTTTAAGGCTGGTGTATCAGCAACTAATACATCAATTGCTCCTGCTTCTAATACTACTTCAGATGCCTGTTCAATGATATCTTCCAGTTGTTCTTCAGAATTTCCATCAAATGTTGCTAATAAATATGCTCCAATCTCTGTTCCTTCTAATTCTTTTGGATATACCTGTTTTCCTAAGAACTTCTCGGTATCCATAACAACTTCTTTTTCCATAAATTCCAGAGCCTGTGGTGCCAGATGATGCATAAAGAACTGTGGTACTGTTGCAATACAATCCTCTAAGTTTTCATAAGGAATGATCAGACTGATCACTGATTTTGGTGCTGGAATTACTTTTAATGTAAGTTCTGTGATAATACCCAAAGTACCTTCAGAACCGATCATTAAGTTTAATAAGCTGTATCCTGAACTTGTCTTTGATACAGTAGCTCCAAGTTTTACAATCTCACCTGTTGGTAATACAACTGTCATGGCACGTACATAATCTCTTGTACATCCGTACTTAACAGCTCTCATACCACCAGCGTTTGTTGCTACGTTTCCACCGACTGTTGCGAATTTCTCACCTGGATCTGGTGGATATAATAATCCTTGTTTTTCTGCATCCTGTGCAAGATCATTTAAAAGGACTCCTGATTGAATCTTCACTACAAAGTTTTCTTTGTCATATCCAAGGATCTTGTTCATCTTTGTAAGAGAAATCATAACACCGCCACCGATACTTACGGCTCCTCCTACTAATCCTGTTCTTGCACCACTTGGTGTTACAGGAACCTTGTTTTCATTACAAAGTTTAACGACAGCTGCAACTTCTTCTGTTGATGTTGCTTCTACTAAAACTTCTGGTCTAGCTTTTCCGTAGATTGCCATCTCATCATGGGTAAAATCCTCATTGATTTCATCACCCACTAAGACACGTTTTGGAGCGATCTCTTTGAATTTCTCGATCATCTCTGGTGTCACTTTGTTATACTGATACTCACTCATTTATCTTCCTCCTTAAAAGTTTATAGCTTTTTAATATCTTTTATCTTTATCATTTTCAGATCAATTTGACTCCAAAGTAGCAAACTAATCCATAGATGATAACGAATAATACGAAATATTTGATAACCTTTGTTAAGATTTCACTTTCTTTTCCTACCGTTGCTGTTGCCGCTGTCGCTACTGCGATACTCTGTGGAGAAATAATCTTTCCTGCGGTACTACCAACTGTATTTGCAGCTACCAGCCAGATCTGGTTGATATTTAATTCTGCTCCTGTACTTGCCTGTAACTTGGAGAATAGTACGCTGCTTGATGTAGAACTTCCTGTTACGAATGTTCCGATAGATCCGATCAGTGGTGCAACTAATGGATAAAAGCTTCCTGTTACACGTACGATAAAATCTGCGATAGACTGTGTCATTCCGCTGTATCCCATGATCTTAGCTGTCGCAAGCACTGCCATGATCGTAATGATCGTCTTAAACATCTGAATCACTGTCTTGCCTAAAACAACAAAGATCTCACCAACTGGACATCCCTGAATCAGTCCTCCAATAAATGCTGCGATCAAGATCAGCACTCCTGGTGTTGATACCCATGTAAATGTATATGGGCTTGCTCCCTCTCCACTATAAATTGGTACATTTGATTTGATCGCTGATAATGGATCATGAATCGCTGGTACTAATGTTGAAGTCAGAAGTAAGAACAATAATACAAGAATGAATGGGCTCCATGCAACAAATGCATCTTTTACTGTCATCGTAGTATCATCATTATCTTCGATTTCTACATCAAATTTACTTGCCTTACCTTTCAGCATTACTTTTGCAAGGATGATCGTTACTGCCATACTGCATACAGATCCGATAACTGCTGGAAGTTCAGCTCCTACAAATTTCGCTGTCAGATATTGTGGTACTAAGAATGAAAGACCTGACATCAATGTAATAAATAAAATTTCTTTATAATCACCGATTCCTTTAGCTCCTTCATGTTTTCCTGTGATGAAAACAACAAGGAAAGGAACGAGAATTACCATGATCGCAAGTTGTAATACAACATAAGATGCTGTCATATGTGGACTAAATCCTGTTACATTTGCTGCCGTAACCGTTGGAATTCCGATGGATCCAAATGCTACTGGTGTCGTATTGGCTACCAGGCAAACAGTTGCTGCAAAAATTGGTTCAAATCCTAATCCGCAAAGGATTCCTGCTGGAATCGCTACAGCTGTTCCGAATCCTGCCATACCTTCCATAAATCCTCCAAATCCCCATGCGATGATCAGCACAAGAACTCGTTTATCTCTTGATACAGAAGTAAGCATTTTTTTAATAAGTTCCATGTTTTTCGTATGTACGACCAAGTTGTAAGTAAACACTGCTGCCACGATAACCAGACAGATTGGCCAGATTGCCATTGCAAATCCTTCTAACCCTCCTGTGAGGACATCAATAATTTTTTGCTTCCATAAAAAAAGTGCTTCAATGACTGTAATGATCAAAGCGATCGGACAGGCTACATGTCCTGCCATCTTTAATCCGCTTAATGCAATGATCAGCCAGATGATAGGAAGCATCGCTAATAAAAAGTGAATGAACATCTTAAGTTCTCTCCTTTCTTTTCAAATATGAGCGGGTTCCGATATCCTATTTTTCAGCGTATACGCGACATAGTAAGATTGGTCCTACCAGTTACTGTACTTATATGGTAGGGCCAATTTGACAAAAAGTCAAGGGATTTTTTTTGCAAAACGATTTATTCTTTTTCTATTTTCTTTTCTTTTTTGTAGAAATTGCACAAAAAAAGCAGCATTTTTACAAACATACTATTTTCAATCCAACCATTTTAAGCCATTTGTATAAATACTGTTTTTTATTTATTTGTTAATTTTTCATCAATTTCCACAAATTTCGTATTTCGAACTATTTTACGGAGTCTTTTTCTTTCGTTATACTATTTTGATATTGCTTCCATATGATCGTGGACAATATCACTGCAATATAGTCTGTCAATGCCTGCCCATATATGACTCCGTCAACCGCATTTAAAAGATACAATAACGGGATCAGCAAAACTTCATTGGCTAGTCCCATTTGTAAAAATGTAATAAACATATTTGCTTTGAATACAATTCCGATTGCTGCAACTGGTGCATTCCTATAGACTACGAGAGTCTAGTTTAATACGATGGTTGATACACTCATCAATATAGAAAAAATTGAAGATTAATTTTACTGTTTAATCTTACAAAACTGAAGAAAATATGTGTTATATTATCTATATACTTTATAAAACGCAAAAGAAATTATCACGAGGTGAATAAATAATCATGAAAGCTTACGAACGTTTACTAAATTACGTCAAAATTTTAACTCCAAGCAATGAAAACAGCCAAACTGTCCCTTCTTCTGATTGTCAGTTTAATCTTGCCAGGATCTTGGAAAAAGAAATGAATAAACTTGGTCTTACCGATGTCTATCTTGATGATAAATGCTATCTGTATGGTAAGCTACCTGCCACAAAGGGCTATGAAAACTGTCCTGCGATCGGATTTATTGCTCATATGGATACTGTTTCTGATTTCTGTGATCACCCGATCCACCCGATGCTTACGAAGAATTATAATGGAGAAGCTCTTCCTCTTGGAGATAGTGGTCTGGTTCTTGATCCGAAAGTTTTCCCTCATCTTTCTTCTCTCAAGGGTCGTACTTTGATCACATCGGATGGTACAACGATCCTTGGTGCAGATGATAAGGCTGGGATTGCTGAGATTCTTACGATGGTAGAACGTCTGGTCAGTAAACAGATTCCTCATGGTCCGATCAGCATTGCATTTACTCCAGATGAAGAAATTGGAAGTGGTGCTGAGTATTTTGATATCAAGCGGTTTGATGCTGATTTTGCTTATACTTTGGATGGCGATACCGAGGGTGAGATCCAGTTTGAAAATTTTAATGCCTGTAAAGTTGAGTTTGAAATCACTGGTTTTAATGTACATCCTGGTTCTTCGAAGGATACGATGATCAATGCCTCACTTGTAGCTATGGAGATCAACTCTTGTCTACCTTCTATGGAGACTCCTAGAAACACGGAAGATTATGAGGGATTCTATCATTTGATCGATATGAATGGTGATGTGAGTCATGCAACATTACATTACATTGTGAGAGATCATGATCGGGGGTTGTTTGAGGCGAAGAAACAGACATTACGTTTGATCGCGAAAAATATGAACGAAAAATGGGGTAATGGTTGCGTTACTTTAACCATTACGGATCAGTATCAAAATATGGCCGAGATTATTAAGGATTGTCCTCATTTGATCAAAAATGCAAAGAAGGCTTGTGAAAATGCTGGTGTGGCTCCATTGGTTCTGCCGATTCGCGGAGGTACAGATGGATGTCAGTTAAGTTTTCGAGGACTTCCTTGTCCGAATCTTGGAACTGGTGGACATGCTTATCATGGACCTTATGAACATATTAGCGTTGAAGGAATGGATATGTGTGTTGATATTGTTGTGGAATTGATTAAATTGTATACTGAAGGTTATTGATGTATAAATAGAGAAAGAACAATGTATTAGGGTCAGAAAAACGAATTTCATTGACGGCTTGACCCTAATACATTGTTCTTTCTCTATTTATACACTCAAATCTTTCAGTATACACTACTTACAGATAAGATACTTCATTCTTCACTTTTCACTTCTTTACGAAACTCTTCCTGCATCCATATGATACACTTCGTCTGCAATTCCCATCGTGGATTCTCTATGAGATACTAGTACCACGGTTCTTCCTTGACTTTCTTCCTTTAACGATTTTAGAATAATTCCTTCATTTAATGAATCCAAGTTACTTGTTGGTTCGTCTAGTAATAACATCGGGCTGTCGTGTAAGAAGGCTCTGGCGATTCCGATTCTTTGTTTTTCTCCACCAGACAGGGTGTCTCCGAGTTCTCCGACTTCGGTGTCGTAGCCATTTGGCAGGGACATGATCATGTCATGGATAGAGGCTTTTTGAGCGGCTTTTATGATTTCTTCTCTTGCTGCACCTGGTTTTCCGATCGCTATGTTGTTGGCGATGGAGTCGTGGAAGAGTTCGGTTTCCTGAGTTACGTAGGATTGTGTGTTTCTTAGTGTCTTAGTTGGGATTTCTTTCACGTTTTCTTCTGAAATCTTTATGTTTCCTTTGTTTACATCCCAGAAGCGCATCAGAAGTTTCAACAGTGTGGACTTTCCGCAGCCGCTTTTTCCACAGATTCCGATGACTTTTCCTTGTTTCATATTGATGTTGCAGTCTTTTAGGATGACTTCTTCATCATAGGCAAAGGTTACATCTTCTACGGATGCACCTTCAAAACTTATATCAGCTTCTCCTTCTGATTCTTCTACCATTGGTTCTTCTTCGAGTAAGGATAACACTCTTTCTCCACTTGCTAATGTCTGGTTTAAATTGTTTGACAGGCTTGACAATGCAGTTACTGGACCAAAAGAACCCATCATAGCGATCGTTGCAAGCAGCATAGCATCAAATGTAACATTTCCTGCCTGATATAAATGATACATTAAAAAGAACATTCCAAACGAACAACAAAGGATCACAAGGTCTGTGACAGCTCTTTGCATCGCTTCCATGCGATTCAGGTCTTTTTGCATTTTTCCTAATTCAATGGATTTTTCACTTATTTGTGCTTTTCTCTTTTTACCTTGTCCATACTGAATCGTTTCGTCTATTCCACGGAGAGATTCTAAGACAAAACTGTTCAGTTTTCCGAATCCGCTTCGGAATTCCATTCCTTTTTGTCCGCCTTTTTTTCCATTTCTTAATGGGATCACGCAGCCTACCAGAAGATAAGAACAGACTGCAAAGATTCCTGCATAGACATGAAATCTTCCGATAAATACGACCATGATCAATGAAGTTAAAATTGCGATCATGATTGGAGAGATCGTGTGTGCATAGAATACTTCTAATAATTCAATATCGGTTGTGATGATTGAAATCAGATTCCCCTTTTCCCTGCCGTCTAATTTAGCTGGGCAAAGCTTCCGAAGTACCGCAAATACCTGATGTCTGATGATCGCTAACAGTTTAAATGCAATAAAATGGTTACAATACTGTTCTGCATAATGGAGGATTCCACGCATCACTGCAAGAACCACCAAAATAATCAGATATTTCGTCACACGCTGCCCTTTCATAGCAAGAAGTACACCATATCCGGCTGTGATCGTCAGGAAAATGGCACACAGATACCCTAAGGTTCCAAGAAGCACTGCCGCTGTCATAATGTGTGCCAGTGGTTTTACAAGACCGATCATTTTCCCCATAATCTTTATGGAACTTCTTCTTTGTTTTGTTGTATTTTCCATCTTACACCACCTTCTTCTTTAAAGACTCATTCCATGACATATTTGCAGCATAAGATTCCAGTTCCTTCTGCTTATCAAATAAATGTTGGTATGCACCTTTTTTACGCATTAAATGTTCGTGTGTTCCCTCTTCTGCAACAATTCCGTCTTTCATCATATAAATGCAGTCAGAATCTACAACATTGGATAATCTGTGGGAAATAAACAAGATCATCTTTGTCTTTGATAATTCCCGAATGACATTCATGATCATTTCTTCACTTTCCATATCAATATTGGATGTCGCTTCGTCAAATATGTAGATCGGTGTATCAAACAGCAGCGCTCTTGCAAGTGCCAGACGCTGTCTTTGTCCACCAGAGAAGTTTCCCCCTTTCTCTAACAGAACGGTTTGAAGTCCATCCTGTTCTTTTAAGAATGCAAGAAGATTCACTTTCTCAAGTACATATTCTAACTCTTCTCTTGTGGCATCTGGTTTTGCCATACGGAGATTTTCTTCGACTGTTCCTGCAAATAAATAACTATTATGTGTGATCTTTGTCATATGTGCCATCAATTCTTCTTCCCGAATCTGTGAGATATCCACACCACCAACCTTGACACTTCCAGAATATCCACGATTTCTCGCTGTTAAAATGCCAGCCAGTGTACTCTTTCCACAGCCAGATTCACCAACAAAAGAAATAAAGCTGTTTGCAGGGAAGTTCATTGTGATTCCTTTTAAGATTTCACGATCTTTTTCATAAGCAAAATGAACATCATCAAGTGAAATCTCTAACTCTCCCTGTGGAAACTTGGATTCTCCGCTCTCTCCTTCTTCCAGATCAAGCAGTCCAAAAATCTTATCACTCGCTGCCATTCCATTCATCGCAATGTGGAAAAATGATCCTAACAATCTTAACGGAATAAAAAATTCTGAAGCCAACAATAAAATGATCAATGCTCCGCCAATCGTGATATTTCCAGCAATATACTGATGAATCGCTGTGATCATTCCGACAGCAGCGCCACCGTAGGCTATGATGTCCATGACACTGGTTGAATTTAACTGCATTGTCAAAACTTTCATCGTGATCTTACGAAAATTCTGCGCTTCCTCATCCATCTCGACCGCTTTCATTTCATCCGCCTGATAGATCTTTAATGTTGTCATTCCCTGAAGATTCTCAAGAAAACTGTCTCCTAGTGTTGTGTATAGTCCCCAGTATTTATTCAATAATTTCTTTGCGAGTTTCTGCACCGCAACGATTGAAATCGGAATCAATGGAACGCAGATCAGCAGTACCGCACTTGCCTTTAAACTGATAAAGGATAAAATGATAAATAATGTTACTGGTGCTAAGATGCTGTAAAACAACTGCGGAAGATATTTCCCAAAATAAATTTCAAGCTGCTCCACACCTTCGGTACTCATCTGTACGACTTCTGATGTTGAAACATGTTCCCGATAAGAAGCCCCTAAACATAACAATTTCTCATAGATCTTTTCTCGTAAAATTCTTTTCACATCAACACTTGCTGCAAATGACGCCCTTGTTGCCATCTGATCACATAAAAAACGGATCGCTACTGCAACCACCAAAACCATAAATGTTGTAAGGATCACCTGATCACTCATCTGGTGCATCAAAATACAGTCCACCATTCTTCCAATGGAAAAGATCGCTGCGATCTGCCCTAATAATGCGATCCACTGCCACAGGACCATCTGTACAATATATTTTTTTGTATGGGAAAGTAATTTTACCAATCTTGTTTTAATCATTATTTATATTTAGTAGAGGACTGTATTATAAGTTGTAAAGTATTGATAAATA
>ENA-OPTB01000030-OPTB01000030.1-human-gut-metagenome-genome-assembly--contig:-NODE-30-length-130870-cov-29.667041_pt1 | contig 130870 bp, 107 predicted proteins | sample MGYA00241810_ERZ501911 | MGnify/ENA primary metagenome ERZ501911 (study PRJEB25962, sample SAMEA2042304) | human gut metagenome | biome: human gut; feature: human-associated habitat; material... | reverse complement strand
CCAAGAGCATCAAAAATGCGAAGGTAGCCCTTATCTTTTATTTCATTAATTTAGTTCTTCAATTCTTCTCCCGCAAAGTCTTTCTTGACTATTTGGGAGCGGAAGTACTGGGACTGAATACTACGGCGCAAAACCTAATCGGTTTTCTGAATCTGGCGGAGTTGGGAATTGGCGGTGCTATTGCCTTTACACTCTACAAACCTATTTATGAAAAGAATACGCAAGTTATAAATGAGATTGTTTCCCTACAAGGATGGCTTTATCGGCGGGTGGCGTATGTGGTTATTGCAGGTGCTTGTGTCCTGATGTGTTTCTTTCCCTTGATTTTTGAAAAAGCAGAAGTACCTTTATGGTACACTTACGGTTCGTTTATTGTTTTATTAGTCAGTGCGCTGCTTGGCTATTTTGTCAATTACCGTCAGATAGTGCTGACGGCCGATCAGAAAGAATATAAGATAACGCTGAATGTACAAGGTTTCAAAGTCATAAAAGTGCTCTTGCAGATAGCTGCTATCTATTACTTGAGTAATGGTTATGTCTATTGGATGATTTTGGAATTGTTAATGGCAGTAACTACGGCTGTAGCATTAGATAAATTGTTGAAGCGGGAATACCCATGGCTGAAGACAATAATAATGCAGGGGGGAACATTGAGGCAGAAATATCCGGAGATCATTTCTAAGACCAAACAGGTTTTCTTTCATCAGATTGCTGCTTTTGTTCTTTTTCAAACCAGTCCGCTGATAATATATACTTATGCTTCTCTGACATTGGTCGCTGTTTATGGTAACTATATGCTTATTATTACGGGAGTAACTTTGCTCATGGATGCACTTTTAAGGAGTATAAACGCAGGGGTGGGTAGCTTGGTGGCCGAAGGAGACAAAGAACGAATTAAAAAAGTCTTTTGGGAGCTGACATCGCTCAGATTGTGGCTGGCCTCTGTTGTCTGTTTTGGCATTTATAAATTGGGACATTCTTTTATAATTCTTTGGGTAGGTAATGACTTTTTATTGGAACAGTCGGCTTTTATTGTCTTGATAGCGATAACCTTTATCGGCTTGTCTCGGACGAATGATACCTTTTTGGCAGCTTATGGACTGTTTCAGGATGTTTGGGCACCGGTGACGGAAGCTGTTCTGAATTTGGGACTTTCCATTCTTTTGGGGTATTATTATGGGTTGACGGGCATTTTGTCCGGTGTTCTTATCAGTCTGCTGGTTATTGTTTGTATTTGGAAACCGCTTTTTCTGTACAAATGCGGATTTAAGGAAAATATAGGTGAGTATGTTATTCGGCTTTTTAAGTATTTAGCTTTAATAGCAGTTTCGTGCATCTCTATTTCATGGTTGGGTGATTGCTTATTTTCAAACTCTTTTCATTCATATGGTCAGTGGTGCTTATATGCTTTTAAACTTCTTGTGTTGTACACCCTATTCAGTTTGGCTCTTTTCCTTTGTTTGGACAAGGCCTCCCGTTCTTATGTGATAAGGTTCAAACTGTTATTAACAAAAAAGTGAGATGAATATATCTGTTATTATTCCGGTTTACAACGTTGAGAAATATGTGGAACGTTGTATTCTTTCTATCATGAGTCAGACCTATACAGAGAGTGTGGAATGTATTGTTGTCAATGATTGTACGCCTGATAACAGTATGAAGATTGTGGAGAAAATGGTATCCGATTATAAAGGGCAAATACAATTTAAGCTGCTTTATCATGAACATAATCGGGGAGTGGCTGCTGTTCGCAATACCGGGCTCGATGCAGCTTCCGGCGACTATATCATTCAGATTGACAGTGATGACTATTGCGAGCCGGATATGCTGGAGAAGATGTATGCGAAGGCTGTTGAAGAAGATGCGGACATTGTGGTGGCGGATTATTGGAGATCTGGGGCGGATAGGGAATTGTATTGTACGAATATTGTATCTGCTACAAAAATCAGTAGAATAAAAGATTTTTTACAGAATAAGCGCCAAGGCTATTTATGGTGCCAATTAATAAGACGTTTATTATTAGTGGACCACCACATCAAATTGGATGAAGGCATTGATTTTGCAGAGGATTTTAATTTAAGTTGTAAAATGTATTGCTATGCAGAAAATGTTGCCTATATTCCAAAGGCTTTTGTTCATTATGTACAATATAACATGTCCTCGTATGTTAAATCCATGGGGCGTAAATCTTTGGAGAATATAATTCAAGGCGAAAAAGCAATCATGAATTTTTTTGAGGAAAAAGGAATGCATAAGGAAGTTTATGAAGATTTGTTGATGTGGAGGATTTCGCATTTTGTAATTCTACTTTTTAGAAGTGAAGGAAAATTACAGAGAAAAATCATTTCACTTTATTCGGATATACCTCCTTTTATTAAGCTTAAATATCTAACAGTTAGCAGAAAGAGTAGCTTCTATTGGCTGGTAGCACATTTCTTTGCATCACTAAGAATTCTTTTTATTTATAATCTTATGAGAGCATTTTGGAAGACACTGAAAAAAAAGCAAGCTCAACAAATTTCATTTTTTTCAGAATAATTTGTATGAATCATTGGAATCATCATGAATATACGATTGACTTTTGATGCTTATGAAAATATTGGTGGATTTAACAGGTTGCACAAAGGGATATAGTTATTGGACATATGCGTTTCGTGTATTGTCAGCCTGGAGAGATTGTAAATCTTTAGATGCTGATATAATATTGCTGATTAGAGAAGAAATGGAACCATCGGTTAAGGCCGAATATGCCGAATTCGAATATATTCTTTTACAACGATACTCCTGTTGTAATAAGTTACAGACAATGTTTAGGTTGAAACCGGTTTTAAATAGTTTGATGTGGAGAAGAACTGTAAATCGGTCAGGATGTGACATTGTGTTTTCTCCGGGAACAAATATGTTGCTTTTTCTGAGAGTAAAAATTTGCAGGGTACAAGTAATTCACGATCTTCAACCATTAAAGGTATGGAAAGGGAAAAAGAAACTATTTTTTCGTTTACTTACCCCGTTTATCCTAAAACATTCGGATAGGATAATTGCCATATCCGATTTTGTAAAGCAAGACATCTTGAAAACATATCCTTTTGTTTCTGCAGATAAAATTGCAGTGATACATAACGGCGTGGTATTACCTTCATCAGGTCTTAGTCGCTCCTTACAATCGGACTCTAAATATTTATTGTATATCAGCACCTTGCACGAATATAAAAATGTAGGAACCTTGGTTAAAGCCTTTATAGAACTGAAGGATACAATCTCTCATAAACTGGTGGTGGTAGGAAAGAGTACGGATTATTGGGAAAAGGAAATACTTCCTATAATTGTAGAATCCGGTATACAGGACAGGATTGTGCATCTGTCTCATTATGTGTCCGATGAAGAAATAGCCCGTTTGTATCGGTCTGCTGATGTGTTCATATCCCCTTCTCTTTACGAGGGATTTGGTTATACTCCGGTAGAAGCAGCCATGTGCGGTACTCCTGTCATTTGTACAAGGGAAACGGCATTGCCCGAAGTTACTATGGGCTTGGTGAATTATTATGAGCCGGCTTTAGATCACATTGCATTGAAGAATAAAATAATGGAAGTGTTGAAGAATTATCCGACAAAGGAACAGCTAAAAGTTATTTCAGACACATTCAAGGCGCAATATGACAATGCGATGCAAGCGAGGAAGATTTATGATTGTGTTGCAGAGTGTACAGGCGGGAGAAATTTGCTTTCTCACAAAAAAAAACTACCTTTGTCAACACCATTTTGATAAGGAGAAAGGTATATGAATAACAGGAAATTTCCCATCGGGGTACAGAACTTTGAAAAGATTCGGAAAGGAGATTTTTTATATGTCGATAAAACCGAATTGATATATCAGTTGGTCGATAGTGGGAGTTATTACTTTCTGAGTCGTCCGCGTCGTTTTGGTAAGAGTTTGCTTATTTCTACGCTCGAAGCCTATTTTCAAGGTAAACGGGAACTTTTTGTAGGACTGGCACTGGAAAGGCTGGAGCAAGATTGGGTGGAGCGTCCTGTATTCCATCTGGATTTGAATATCGGGAAATATGATGCGCCGGACAGCTTGGACAAAATACTGAACGAGGCCGTTTCGAGATGGGAACTTATATACGGCACAGGAGTAGGTGAAGTGACTCTTGCTCTGCGTTTTGCCGGCATCCTGAGGCGCGCCTATGAGCAGACGGGCGAACGCGTAGCTATCCTTATCGACGAATATGATAAGCCTCTGCTGCAAGCTATTGGCAACTATGAGTTGCAAAATGCCTATCGCAGTACTTTGAAACCGTTCTATGGTGTATTGAAGACTATGGACGGCTGCATCAAGTTTGCTTTGCTTACAGGGGTTACTAAGTTTGGCAAAGTCAGTGTATTCAGCGATTTGAACAACCTGAACGACATCAGTATGGATAGGCGTTTTCTTAATTTGTGCGGAATAACGGAGAAAGAGATACACGATAATTTTGAAGAAGATCTGCAGGCATTAGCCGGTATGCAAGGTATGACGTATGAGGAAACATGTAATGAGTTGAGAACCTGCTATGACGGTTATCATTTCACCTACAACTGTGAAGGTCTTTACAATCCTTTCAGCCTGCTCAATACGTTCGAGAAGAAAGAGTTCGGCAACTATTGGTTCGAAACCGGTACGCCTACTTATCTTGTGGAGTTGCTTAAACGCAATCATTACAACTTAGAACGGATGACACAGGTGGAGACAGATTCCGATGTGTTGAACAGTATTTATGGTGACGAAGATCCCATACCGGTCATCTTCCAAAGCGGATACCTTACTATAAAAAGCTATGACAAAGAGTTTGGACTCTATCGATTGGGCTTTCCTAATCGTGAAGTAGAGGAAGGTTTTGCTAAGTTTCTGATTCCATTCTATACCCGCTTTTCTAAAATTGAAGCTCCGTTTGAGATACAGAAGTTTGTTCAAGAAATACGTAGGGGACAGCCTGAAGCTTTCCTTAAAAGACTTCAAGGTTTCTTTGCTGACACTCCTTATGAACTGGTGAGCGATTTGGAGTTGCATTATCAGAATGTATTGTTCATTATCTTTAAGTTGGTAGGCTTCTATACTCAAGCTGAATATCATACGTCGGAGGGACGTATTGATCTTGTGGTAAAAGCTCCGGACTATGTTTATGTTATGGAGTTCAAACTTCAGGGTACTGCGGAGGAGGCAATGGAGCAGATAGAGAAGAAACATTATGCCCGTCCTTTTGAAACAGACTCGCGGAAACTGTTCAAGATAGGAATTAATTTCAGCAATAAGACGCGAAATATAGAGAAATGGATTATTGAATAGAAAAAATGAAAGTTTGTAGCTGTTGGGAGCTTTTTTAAAGCCCCCTATATTCCGTCACCGCATCGAAGCAAGGACATTCTTTCATCGGATTCAAGTCGTGATGTCCCACCACCAACACATTCGGAAACATTTGTTTCAGCTCGCGCAGCAGAGCTACCAACGAGGCTTTCTGCGGTAGTGTGCGGGTGTCGGAGGGTTTATGGTTGCTGTCCAGTCCGCCTTCGTAGCAGATACCTATCGAATGTCTGTTGTGACCTTGGCAATGCGCACCGATTTTGTCCAACGGACGTCCGCGATGAATTTCTCCGTCGCGTGTCAGGTAGAAGTGATAGCCGATGTCGCGGAAGTTGCGGTGGAAGATGTGGTCGTGGCGGCAATCTTCAAAGCTCAGGCTCACGCCCTGAGGCGTGGCCGAACAATGAATGATGATAAGCGTGATGATTCTCATCGGCCCATGCAGGAAGTAAGACCGAATACTCCGGCCAGCGCGGTAGCCACTGCTATGATAGATTTGAGGACGATGCCCCATACTGATTTTGATTTTGTTGCCATAATGATTTGATTTATAAGTTATAAACTATTGTATGCTACGTTTGTCCGAAGGACGGAAGGCCTATCCCAGCGGATTTTCTTCTTCTTCACCGTTCCCGCCGGGGGTGCTTCCGCCGTTTCCGGAACCGTTGTCCGCGTTGTATTTGAAGGCCTCTTTCAGTTGGCCTTCCAGATTGATTTGGGCGTTGCTCAATTCGCCGGTGGCACGTGCGCGGAGTTTCAGCCCTTTCACGTTGTTGGCGAGGGTGAATTCGGCAGCCGAGGCGGCGCCTTTCTTGCTGACGATGCCTACGGAGAAGATGGCGAGGTCGTCCAGTTTCACGTTTTTGCCGTCCAGAATAAGTTCTTTGGTACAGGCAATCATGTCGGTGAGCACCCCTTTGATTAATCCTGCCGAGTAGGGAGTGTTGTGGTTTGCCATGTGTTTGGCAAGCATTTCGGTGTCGAAGGTTTCTTCAATGACGGGACGGGCATACCACAAACCTTTCAACGGGTGGTTTTCGCCGGTAAATTGATACTTTTTGTAACGAATCATGTTCTTTCGGTTTTTTAATTTCAGTTCTTGGTTTTCAATTCTCTTGTGATCACGATGCGAAGATACAACGGGGTGCAAGCCGGGTTGTCCGTAATGGTTCGTTACGGTTCGTTTCTATCCGTTATATACGCATATAGTGGCTGAAATGTGAATATTTTTGCCTATCTTTGTGACACTAAGAACTTCAAAAACAAAGAGAAATGGAACCTTTCAAAATACGCACTTACGGACGAACGGAACTCGCCCAACTCTATTGTCCGGGACTTTGTCCGCAAGCCGCTTTCCGCAAGCTGAACCAATGGATAGATTTTCATCCCACATTGCGGAGCGAGCTTCATGCGCTGGTTCCTTCGGACAAGGTGCGGACATATACTCCTGCACAGGTGCAACTCATCTACAATGCACTGGGAGAACCATATTGAATGGAGGATCGGGAGTTCTAAAGTTCTACTTCCGGATTGTGGAATAGAACTTTAGAATTGTAGAATGGAACTTTGCGGAAACATGCCTGTGATGCGAAAAAATGCACCCGATGCAGAAAATGCAGTGCAGACGTTTTCTCACACACGCACGTACGCGTTATATAATAATAGCCTGTCCGCGCTGCGTAGCATCAGGTTTTGCGATAATGGCCTTTGCTTGCCATTTCTTGCACTGCACCATGTTTCAGCAGGCGATGCAGCCAGCTTTGTGCGGTGTTGGCGTTGATGCCCGTCTCCGTAGCATGTTCCAACAGTTCCGCACGACTGAAGGTGGGCGGCATGCCGTTGAAGAAACTGTCGCGGTCGGCGTTGGTACGGCGGTTTATTTCCGTTGGAGGCAGGAAGGAAAGGATGTGTGCGGCATGGATGTAGAGAGGTTCCACAAGTCCGATTACGGCTTTGAAGTCGGCAGGAGAGAGGTGGATGTCCCAACGGGTAACGATGCCGTCTTTCAGGTTGTCGGCGGACAGTTCGGCATCGGGGGTGAGGTCTCCCCGCAATAGCCCTACAATGGTGGCTATGCGGCAGATGTTTACTGCCATGCGTGCTACGGAACTGCTCATTTCATCGTTTTGGTTTGTATGGGCATGCAGGAAAAGGGCGGAGAAGAGTTTGTTGAACTCATTTTGTTGCTCTTCGGTGAACTTCAGGGTGTAGAGCCCTCCTTGTTTCAGCGCATCCAGTTGACGTTTCCATTCTTCGCCCATAGCGGTAAACAGTTTTTCCATGTCGGTGTTGTGCGTGCCAAACTGGTCCTGCCACTCGTGTATGGCGGGCATGTAGTAGAAGATCTGGCGGGAGAACAGGCCGTTCTCTGCCGAGGGTATGAGCGGCTTCACCTGCGCCGGAGTACCGGAAATGAGGATGGAAAGATAGGACTTCTTGACTTCGCGGTATTCTTGGTCCGTACGTCGGTTGTACGAGAGGAAGTCATGGTCGAAAGCCCTGCGCAGCGTGTGGCTCCAATGGCCGTAGTCGGTGCCGATGGCGGTGGATATGGTGTCCGCTTCCGTTTCAAAGATGATTCCCGTTCCGTTGGAATCCATGATATTCTGCAGGATGCCTGTACCTGTGTTGTTGCCCGATATGATGAACATCCTGTTGGGCGGCATCTCCGGTTCTTCCACCTTGCTGCGCTCCTTGCCCATGGCATTGTAGCTGCTTTTCGCTTTTTTGTAGGCGCTCATTTGTTGTTCCACTTGCCGGCGTATCTCGTCGTGTATGGGCTCTATCAGCAGACGCACAAAGCCCAGTATGCCCTTGCCGGCTGCGGAAGGGGCCACGACGAATGTCTGGAGACAGGGCGACTGCATCTTTCCGCCGTAAAGGCAGCGAGCATTGCGCTCCATGCAGGCTCCTAAGACGGTGAGCGCTCCGAGCAGGAGCACGTCGCGCTGTGCTCCTGTGGCGCCGTAGCTGCGGATGTGTTGCAGGGGCTCCGGCCATTCGGCTTCGGGCAGCAGTGGAAGAGGGAGCAGCGGTTCGCTTCCTGAAAGTTTCTCTTCCCGGCAATCCGCAGTGTCGGTTGTGTCCGGTTGTCCGTTTCCGTTCGCATTATAAGATACGTGTGCGTGTGTGTGAGAAAACGGCGGTACTGCATTCTCTGCATCGAGTGCATTTTTTGTGTCTTTTGCCCGCTTTTCTTCGCGGATGTCCACACCTGCTGTTTGGGCCAGGTGAAATGCTGTGCCCAGGTGTACGTTGCCATGTCCGTTTTTCAGGGCGTTGGTGTAGAGACGGTCGGCATGCGACGACTGGTACTTGGGTGAGAAGCTGCAGATGCGGTGGAAGTCGGCCCGGCCGCCTTCGCCGCAGTCGGTGGCTATCGCCATGGCGAGTTGTACGTATTCGGCATAGGAGGGCGCAATGTCTGCGCAGGCTGCTTCGACGGCAGCCGTAAGTTTTTCTAATGATTCAAACATGTTGTGATTTATAAGTTGTGATTTATGGGGCATGGAAGAGGATTTTTCTGTTCTCTGAACAAGGCTTCGGGATCATGGCACAGGAAACAGGCACGCACGATGTCCTTGCCCGAAGTGTCCACGCCTTTGCCTGTGGGCTTGTCTTGCGTATCGCCTCCGTAGGCCATCTCTACGTAGTTCATTGCCCAATACATGCTTTCTGCGGCATTTTGTGCGGCATCGGCGGCATGTTCCTGCCGATAGGGCACAAAGGCTTTCACTCCCCGTCCGCCGGGACTTACAAAGCAGAGTACGGGACATAGGAACGGATCATCGAAGAGTGTCCGGCGCATCTGCTCGGCCTCTTGGAGGGAGTCCAAATGGTCGATGTCCACCACTACCAGTCCGGAGGTTTTCAGCAACGAGCGGCAGTTGCGGCGGGTGAATACGCCGCAGGGAGTGACGTAGGGCAACAGGGAGGCTTTGGCTGCGCGTATGTCGGCGGCGTTCCGCACCTGTAAGGTGGCAAGGTGCAACGGTTCGTTGCAGGTGATGAGTTGGTACACATCGGCAGGGGTCACCTCCATGGCGGGAGTCAGTGTGGCAGCTTTTAGGATTCGTCCCTGCGGGTCTCGCTGGGGTGCGATGGGGTTTTGGAACAGTGACATTTTACATTCGTTCATTATTTCTTTTGGTTTTGAAATTTCCGACGAAGTTAGAGAGAATAATCCGTAGTGGATTACACGTATAGGTGTAATCCTGATACAATAATTTATTATAATTTAATAACGTTAACATGAAACAACTGACAAATGATGTCATTACCCCTCTTAACTGGGGAAAAAAGATTGAAGCAGTGCGTAACCGTTTGGGTATTCACCAAATTGACTTATGCATAGAAGCAGGGATAAGTCCCTACACCTACCAAAAAATAAAAAGGGAAGAGGGTCGAGGCACGACAGCCTGCTGCGACTTTTGGCATGCCTGCGCCGCGCAATGACGGAAGAAGAATTCAGGGAGTTCTGGATGGGGCTGGTAAACTGTTAGGAATTATGAGAGTGGCTTACAGAAGAAACAACGTAAATAAAAATATAATAGTATGATACCTAAAGTTATTCATTATTGTTGGTTGAGCGGTGATCCTATTCCCGAAAAGTTACAGCGTTGTATGGATAGCTGGAAGAAATTCCTTCCGGACTATGAGTTTGTATTGTGGGACTTGGAGCGTTTTGATATCAAGACCTCTCAATGGGTAAAGGAAGCTTTTGAAGCGCGGAAGTATGCTTTTGCTGCTGATTATATCCGCTTATATGCGGTTTATAATTACGGCGGAATTTATATGGATATGGATGTAGAAGTAGTAAGACCTTTTGATGATTTGTTAGCATCGCCCTATATTTTGGGCTTGGAATCGGAGAAAGGGGTGGAGGCTGGTGTATTTGGAGCAGAAAGATACAGCCTTTTTTTGAAAAAAATTTTGTCTTATTATGAAAGACGATCTTTTTTGAAAGAAGATGGGACGTTTGACATGCGTCCTTTACCTTCTGTTTTGTTCGAAATACTGACTGATAATTATGTTTTGAGAGAAAGAAATTCTGTTGGTATTCCTTTTGATTCCAGCATGATGTATTTATTCCCTTCGGATTACCTTACCGCCAAATCTTATCTCAATGGAAAAATAGAAGTAACGAAACATACCTATACTATTCATCACTTTGCGGCATCGTGGCATGGAATGAAACATAAACTTTTTCGGTGCGTATCGGGAATTATAGGCAGGAATATGGCGCATAAAGTAGCCGTAATATTCAAGAAGTTGAGGCTTGTCAGGTAGCTGGTTTGTAGATATGGTGTTTTTCCTGAATTATGTATACTCCCTTCTTCTTGCATATCTCATCAGTAAGAATTATTCACGAGTAAAAGTCTCAGCTGGTGCATTTTTGGGAGTTCTGTTGCCGATATTTTTGATATGGCTTTCCATTTGTGGCGGACAGTATGATGTAGGCACTGATTATTGGTCGTATTATGGCTTTTTTAACGGAGAAGATTTTTATAAGTTTCGGGATAGCGGTGAGTATTTGTTTGCTTGGATCATCTCTTTATGTAACTCGTTAGGACTCTATGGACAGTCTCTGTTCTACGTGTTCTATGGAATTAATTTTTATTTTTTCTATCTTATATTAAAGCGGATAGACCTTAAATATATATTTCTGTTCATACTGCTTTATATCACGATCACCGGTTTGTTCAACAATCAGTTGAACGCTTTGAGGCAAGCAACGGCGATATATATGGGAACTTATGCTCTCATTCTGATTGTTGAGAGGAAAAAGTGGAAAGCGTTCTTTTTTATTATATTGTCGGCACTGATTCATCGGTCTGCTTTTTTTCTGCTGGTAGCGCTTGGCATGACAAGGTTGGTAAGTAGGCTTATGCCGAAGTCTCTGTTTGTACTGTTGTGTATATCTCTTTGTTGCAGTTTTGTGCTTCGTGTGGAGATGCTTGAGCTTATAATTCCTTATTTATCTGATATCTATACAAACTACATAATGGGGCAGGAGAGTGGGGATAAAAGTATTCTTTTAAAAATTACAAAATTGATTTTTATTCCGTTTTACCTGTTTGCTCTTTTTCGTTTCAAAAAGATGGAGTTGACGGAGCTGGAAACAGTACTTTTTAAATGGGGTTTTATTTCTTTTTGTTTGAGATTGATGGTGTTGAATATGAGTGTCGTGTACCGGATATTCGACTATTTTCTGCTTTTATCCGTATTTCCGTTTTATTATTATCTCCGTTATCTCGTTAGAAATAATCGCAGCTTTGTATTTGTTGCCATCGTATTTTTATTGTCTGTTTTTTATATCCTGAAGGTTACAGTATTTGCAAGTGCTGAATATCAGTATGAATCCGTTTATTTTTCTTGAAGTATTCGTTGTCTTTATATCTTGTATCATTTATGAATTTGGAAGTTTTACTCTCTTGTATGTATCAAGAGGACATGGGCATTGCAGTGCGTGCTCGTGTACAGTCTGATTTGCTGATAATTAACCAGTGCAATAAGAACGGTATAGACGAAGTTACGGACGGGGTGCACCACATTCGTATGATCTCATCAACAGAACGGGGGCTCTCCAAAAGCCGCAATATGGCATTGGAGAATGCTTGTGGTGACATTTGCCTGATTTGTGATGATGATGAAATCTTTGAGGAGGGATATAAGGATGCTATTATCAAGGTTTTTGAACAGATGCCGAAGGCGGATGTCATCACTTTTGCTCTGCATCATCCCCAACGTAAGTTTCCCAATCACTGCAAAAAACTTGGTTACATCGGTGCACTGAAGAGTTGTAGTTTTCAGATCGCTTTTCGCCGCGAAAAGGTTTTGGAAAAGAATATCCGTTTCGATGTGAAGATGGGGTCTGGTACGGGCAATGGCGGTGGAGAAGAAAACAAATTCCTTATGGACTGCTTACGCAGCGGGCTCAAACTGTGGTATGTACCGGTACTGATTGCTACGGTAGGGCAATCGAATTCGCAATGGTTTAAGGGACATACCGATCAGTTTTTTAGGAACCGAGGATGGGTGAACCGCAGGTTGCTTGGACTGATCGGGGCTTGGGCATATGCGTTCTACTATTCCGTTGTGAAGCATCCACATTATAAAAAAGACAATAGTTTTTTGCATGCCCTGTATTATCAAATAGCGGGAACATTTGAAAAACGGTAACGGAGAGAAAAAAGAAAACGTATGGAGATGAATCGAAAAATAGATGCCGTAATTACGTGGGTAGACGGTAACGATGATGCTTGGATAAGAGAGAGAAACCGTTATGCTATGCAATCTGCGGCAGATAGATATTTTAGAGACTGGGGTACGGTGAAGTATGTGCTGAGGGGGATAGACGCCTTTATGCCATGGATAGATAAGGTACATTTTGTGACCTGGGGACATACTCCCTTTTGGCTGAACAAGGTGTGCAGTAGGTTACGCGTGGTGCGGCATACTGATTTCTTTGCCGATAAGGCGCATTTGCCGGTGTTCAACTCCAATGCCATTGAGGCTAATCTACACTTGATACCGGAGTTGGCCGACCGTTTTGTTTATTTCAACGATGACATGTTGGTACTAAAGCCGGCTCCACTGGAACGTTTTTTTCGGAACGGGTTGCCGATGGACTTTATCGCACAAGGTATTCCGCGAAAAGGATTCCTATACAGAAAACTGCGCTCCAATGAGATTTATGTAGACATTGTGCAGAACGAACTGAATCTGCTCAATGTCCGTTTCTCCAAAAGAGATTTGTTGCGCAAGAATCCCGCTTTGTTCTATTCGGATAACTATGCGATAACAGACGTTTGTTGTAATTTTCTGTGTAATGTGCTTTGGCGGCGGTATGTCTGGCTGGGGCTATATCACCATCCGCAACCCTATTTGAAGAGTTCGTTATTGCTGGCTCATGAGCTATATGGCGATGTATTGTCCGATGTATCTACCCGCAGGTTTAGGAGTAGGAAGGATATTTGCCAGTACATTTACAGGGATGTACAGTTGGCAAGTGGTAACTTTGTACCCTATACCCCTCGCGATGTATTTTGCCTGAATATCAACAGTTATGATTGTTTAAGTAAAAATAAGGCGAAAATAGAAAATGCCCGTTTCTTTTGTGCAAATGACAGTACTTATCTAAGAACGGATGAGTTTGAACCGACCCGTCACTTACTAATTGATATTTTAGAAAAAATACTCCCTGATAAGTCTGTTTTTGAGATTTAAATAATGGTTTCTATTATTACTCCTTCTTTCAATTCTTCTGCATTTATTTCTCAAACGATTGACTCTGTGCTGTTTCAAACCTATACAGATTGGGAAATGCTGATTGTAGATGATTGTTCTACTGATGATTCTGCCAGTATTATTAAGCAATACAGTAAGAGGGATGCTCGGATCAAATATTTGAAGACAGATTTACCTTCCGGTTCTCCATGCGAACCTCGCAATATTGGAATTATGAGTGCGCAAGGCCGCTATATTGCTTTCTTGGATAGTGACGATGTATGGCTACCGAATAAATTGGAAGAACAATTAAAGTTGTTTGAAGATGCGGACACAGCCATTGTGTATTCCAATTATGAGAAAATCAATGAAGACGGAGAACGGGGACAACGAATTGTGACAGTTCCGCCACAGGTTTCCTATATGGAGCTGTTGAAAGGAAATGTGATAGGCAATCTGACCGGAATCTATGATACGGAGAAAGTAGGTAAGGTTTATTGCTCTAAGATACACCATGAAGATTATGTATTGTGGTTGTCTATTTTGAAGAAAGGGTTTGTCGCGAGGAATACGAATGTGGTTCATGCGTTGTATAGAGTGAGAAAGCAGTCTGTGTCTGCCAACAAATTAGCTGTTATTTCTTGGCAATGGAATATTTACAGGAATGTTGAAAAAATAGGCTTTTTAAAGGCTTGCTATTATTTTATTCATTATGCTTGGCGTGCATTGTTGAAAAGTAAAAAATAAAGGAATATGAATTACAAAGCTATTGACACCCGGAGAATTATTGATTATATCTACTCTTTTCCCGGTTCGGTTATTGGAGTGGAAGATATTATTCAGAATGCCGGTGCGGACAAACTGCGGGTATATCCCGCCTTGTTTGAACTGGAACAGGCCGGATATATCGAAGTAGTGGAGCGTGAGGAACTCGGAGTGCCGTTGGCGGTACGCAGGAGAAGAGACGCTTCACAAGTTCTGCATGACAGTATGTGAGCGCAATACGAAATTGATAAACGACAGATAACAGCGGTTATTTTGTTTTAGGCGCAGCCGGGATTGCTTAGTTTGAGCGGTTCCGGCTGTTTTATTTTAGATTCAAGCTCTCTTGCTTTTTCAAATATCTCAATGATAATTCTATAAAATGAATGTTGGAGTAAACTCAATACCCAAAGCACGAGCAATACGAAAGAAGCTTGACAATTGTATATCAGCTTCTCCTTTTTCAACGCGGGCAATATAGCTCTGTTCTTTGCCGATTTTCTGCGCCAACTGTTTTTGGGTTAATTTAAGTTCTTTGCGACGTTCCCGAAGTATATCACCATAATACCACGCCATTGTCCTTTCATTGAAAGATTCACGAGAAGCTGTACCATGTTTCCCGTATTTTTCATCAAGCAACTGATTGGTTGTCTTGAGCTTTGCTAACTTTTTTTCATCTAATTGTATCATAACGCTAAATCTTTTAAGATCCGCACAGCTTTGGCTATCTGTTTATCATAATCTTTTGTGGATTTTTTCAGGAAGCCGTTAAGCAGGATTATCTTTGTTGATAATATGACATTACTGTTATCAATCGCAAATAGCACCGTCCGATATTCATTTGAACCAACAGATACACGCATCTCATACAAGTTTGTTCCGTCTAAATGTTTTATATACTTTACAGGTAAAGCATATACAGTTTGTACAAGTCCAAATGTATATTCAAACTTATCCTTTACTCTTGTATTCAGACTATTGTAGAATTTTTCAAATTCTTCTGTTCTGAATATGATTCTTACATCGGTGGTTTTACCGTCAACTGATGTTATTGCATAAATATAACTAATTAGTTATAATGTGGTAGCAAACAACTTATCTATTTATAGATATTTAATCATTGCTTAGTTTGAGCGGTTACGCAATATCATTTTGTAATACTAATATATTAATACATGACTTTTGGTGCCGGACCAGCACAGCTTTTCATGTTGCCAGGCAAAGGCTTGCCACCTGGAACGAGACAGGCGTGCTGCAAGGTGTAGCGCACCCGCTCGGCCTGTTGGGGTGTGATACCCGAGTAGATCACGATGTCGTAGTCCATCACGTTGAGCGCCGTATAAGGCTCTGCGGAAGCATCGATCGGATAGCGCAAATAGGTGTCGATACCCGGAATGTACTGTTCTGTGCGGTATCGTGCCCGGTCGTACTGCGGAGTGTCGTCACACCAGTCCTCCTCGAACACATGGTCTAGGCCCAGGTAGTGTCCCGCTTCGTGGGCAAACACGGCTATCCCGGCATTGCAGTACCCGTTACCTACTATCTCCTGGTTCAAGAATATACCGCTGAAACAGCCCGGGACAGCGGTATTGCACCCTTGCAGCATCTCCTCCGGAGCGAAATAAGGCAGGAAGGTGAATCCCGCTGTACTAGTGTCTTCGGAAACGATATCGTCGTTAATGAAGGGAGATACCCATACATTGATAACCTCGGTCATTTCCCACAGGTTGTCGCCGACCCATTGCCTCAGCTCTTCGTTGGATATATCGCGGTCCAGTTCGTAACGCTCGTCAAGATAGTGTATACCCGGTGTGGACAGTGCAGTACCGTCGGGGGCGTGAGTGGCCGGGACGAACCGGATGCCGGCGTCGGCTAGCCCCGGCAGGGGCCAGACGTTCCGGTACAGGCGGTTGGCGCACGCGAGCATCTCGTCAAAAAAGTAGGGATGCGGATAGGTGCCGTCCTTACGAGGCATGACATGGAACACGACCGGTAGCACCCGATCCTGCGGACCCGGCGTGTAACCGGGCAACCCGTCCGTATTTATCGTTACGGTATTGGAGTAATAAACCGCCTTGTTGGTTCGGACTACACCCTTGAAATAATAGGTCTTGCCGGGAATTGGCAGGTCGATCCATCCGGCCGAATAGATCAACTCCTGCGTCCAGTCCCACCCTTGGATCAGCTCGTCGTCGGCGCAATCGTGGATGAACGTATAGTCCGATCCGTCGGGATTGGGGTTCTCCGGGGAGTAATAGCCTCCGAAGGCGAGCAGTTTTTCGCCTTCGGGCAAACCGCTCATCACTAAGTAAGGAACAAACAGGGAGGGCCCCTGAGGATAGCCGTCGAAATAGGTTTCGTGGATCACGTTGTCGATCCGTACCTTAAAGGTCGAAGGCGGCGTATCTGGCCCCAGTTCCGGGTCTTTGGAGCATGAGGCGAATACACTCAGCAAAAAGATAAATAATAAATTGCGATATTTCATAACTTAATTAAGTTGCTTCCAAAATCCTGTTATCTAACATCCGCCCCCCACATCATCTTATTCCGCAGTGTATCGAAAAAGATGTGATTGAAGCGTTTCACCACCTTTATGGAATAGTCTGCGCGTGAGATCGTGAGTTGTGTGGTTTCTTTGCATGATTCACTCCGCCCGTCAATGGCTACGAGGAAGTTGTGGCTGCGGCTTTCTACATCGAGCGTGATTTCCCAGTCGTCGCAGATGACGATGGGCCGTACGTTCAGGCTATGAGGGGCAACGGGTGTAATGGCAATCGTTTTGCTGTGGGGAACGATGACCGGACCGCCGACGCTCAGGGAGTAAGCCGTAGACCCGGTGGGAGTGGCTATGACCAGGCCGTCGGCCTGATAGGTTGTGAGATGCGCTCCGTTGATGGCGGTATGGATGCTGATCATGGACGAACTGTCGCGTTTCAACACTGCTATTTCATTAAGGGCGTATGGAGACGCCATTAGTTTCTCGTCGTCACACTTCAGCTGCAACACGCTGCGTTCCTCTACCTTATAGTGGTTGTTGTAAATTTCGTCAATCGTTTCTTCCATTTCTTCGGGCGATATGTCGGCCAGAAAACCGAGACGTCCGGTGTTGATGCCCAAAATGGGAATGTTCTTTTTGCCCACGCGGCTGGCAGCTTTCAGGAATGTGCCGTCGCCTCCGATGCTGATGACCATATCTGCGCAGAAATCGTTGCCGTCGAACAAATCGGCGGCGGGAATGTCGAGGTGCAGGTCGGAGGTCAGGAAATTGTAGAACTCGCGGCAGACACAAAGTTGTGCTTTGCGTCCGGCAAGCAGGCGGAAAAGATTTTCGGCATGCGATGACTTTTTAGCCTGATAGGTATTTCCAAATATGGCAAATTTCATAATTGATTTCTGTTTTTGTAGGTTGCAAAAATAGTTTTTTTCTCAGAATACTGCCAACATATTGCTATTATTTGTACTTTTGCCCCAAACTATAGGCCGATTTATGACTAAATTAAGTGTAAATATCAATAAAGTAGCAACGTTACGTAACGCACGTGGAGGAGAGGTCCCTAATGTTGTGAAAGTAGCGCTGGATTGCGAGAACTTTGGCGCCGACGGCATAACGGTGCATCCGCGCCCCGACGAAAGGCATATCCGCAGGAGTGATGTCTATGATTTGCGTCCGTTGTTACGTACGGAGTTCAATATAGAAGGCTATCCCGCACCCGAATTTATCGACTTGGTGCTGAAGGTGAAACCGCATCAGGTGACACTGGTGCCGGATAGTCCTACGCAACTGACCTCCAATTCGGGGTGGGACACGAAAAACAATCTGGAGTTCCTGACCGAGGTGCTGGATACATTCAATAATGCAGGTATCCGTACATCCGTATTCGTGTCTACCGACGTGGAAATGATAGAATATGCAGCCAAAGCCGGTGCGGATCGCGTAGAACTCTATACCGAGCCCTATGCTACGGCTTTCCCTAAAGGACGGGAAGCTGCGGTGGCTCCTTTCGTGGAAGCAGCCAAGATGGCACGAAGCTTGGGACTGGGACTGAATGCCGGCCATGACCTGAGTCTGGAGAATCTGAATTATTTCTATACAAACATACCCTGGCTGGATGAGGTTTCTATCGGTCATGCATTGATTAGCGATGCATTGTATCTGGGATTGGAACGCACCATTCAGGAATATAAAAATTGTCTCCGCTGATGAATCTTATGTTATTATTAGCCCAAGTGGCTCCGGCGTTGGCCGATTCTATTGCCGGTGCCAATCCGGTACTTACTCCCGTTGCTGCTCCCGATGAAATGAATCTGTGGAGCATGGCTGTCAAGGGCGGTTGGATTATGGTGGTTCTCGGAGTGCTCTCCGTTGTCTGCTTCTATATCCTGTTTGAGCGTAATTATGTTATCCGTAAGGCGGGCAAAGAAGACCCGATGTTCATGGATAAGATCAAGGACTATATTCTGGGGGGCGAGATTAAGGCGGCCATTGCCTATTGCCGTAGTGTCAACACGCCCTCTGCTCGTATGATAGAAAAAGGTATCAGCCGTTTGGGACGCCCGATGAACGATGTACAGGCAGCCATAGAGAATGTCGGTAATATTGAGGTGGCAAAGTTGGAGAAAGGATTGACTATCATGGCCACTATCTCCGGTGGCGCACCGATGATTGGGTTCTTGGGTACGGTGACCGGTATGGTGCGTGCCTTCTTTGAAATGGCGAACGCCGGCAATAATATTGATATAACACTGCTTTCGGGCGGTATATACGAGGCTATGATTACGACGGTAGGCGGCTTGATTGTGGGTATCATTGCCATGTTTGCCTATAACTATCTGGTGACTCTGGTGGATGGCGTGGTCAATAAAATGGAATCCAAAACAATGGCATTCATGGACCTGCTGAACGAACCCGCTAAATAATAATAAGTAAATTAGTAATTGAAAAGTGTTACAACGTAGAGCCAAAATATCGCCTAATTTCAGTATGGCATCCATGACGGATGTTATATTTCTGCTGTTGATTTTCTTCATGATAACGTCTACGGTAGTATCACCGAATGCAATCAAGGTATTGCTTCCGCAGGGGAAACAGCAGACATCTGCCAAACCGCTGACAAGGGTCATCATCGACAAGGATTTGAATTATTATGCTGCTTTCGGCAATGACAAGGAGCAAGCCTTGACTTTGGACAGACTGACACCCTTTCTGCAATCGTGTGCGGCGAAAGAACCCGAAATGTATGTGGCTTTGTATGCCGATGAATCAGTTCCCTACCGGGAAATTGTGAAAGTGCTGAATATCGCTAATGAGAATCACTTCAAAATGGTGCTGGCCACACGTCCGCCCGAAGGTAAGTGAGCGCAGTCATAAACAGCTAAAATCGTAAATCGAAACAGTGGATCGGAAGAAGAAAGGAAAATACGTAGGATTGGCAGGGGCGCTGTTGGTGCACGTGGTTGTCATTGCCCTTTTGATACTGGTGGGATTTACGTTGCCCGAACAGTCCGAGGAAGGTGGTGTGCCTGTGATGATGGGTGAGGTGCCCGATGCATGGGGAGCTGCCGATCCTTCTTTGGTGGAAGTGGATGTGATGCCGGAAGAAACCGCCCCGGAAATGCCGGAGGAGGTGGAGCAGGACATGCTGACACAGGAGGAGGAAGAAACAGTTGCCATAAAGCCTAAGGCTGAAGAAAAAAAGAAAGAAGCGAAGAAGCCGGAGAAGACCGCAGCGGAAAAAGCAGAGGAGGCCAGAAAGCTGGCTGCCGAGAAAGCGGAACGTGAACGGAAGGCTGCGGAGGAAGCTGCCCGTAAACGTGTTGCGGGAGCCTTTGGCAAGGGTGCGCAGATGGGAAGTAAGGGCACTACGGAAGGGGAAGGTGTGCAAGGAAGCCCTACCGGAAATTCTTCGTCCGGAGCGACTGCCGGAACCGGGGGATATGGAACTTTTAATCTTGGCGGACGTTCTATAGGGGAAGGCGGATTGCCACGCCCTGTATATAATGTGCAGGATGAGGGGAAAGTGGTGGTTACCATTACTGTGAATCCGGCAGGACAGGTCATTGCAACCAGCATCAACCGACAGACCAATACGGTGAATCCCGCTTTGCGGAAGGCTGCGGAAGATGCGGCAAAGAAAGCGCGGTTCAATACGGTAAGTGGCTTGAACAACCAGACAGGAACGATTACGTATTATTTTAATTTAAAATAAGAGGAGATATTTTTATGGGTACAGTTTATGTGTTTTTTGCAGACGGATTTGAAGAGATAGAGGCTTTCACTTCTGTTGATGTGATGAGACGTGCAGGATTGAAGGTCGAGATGATTACGGTGACTCCTGACGAGATTGTGACGGGTGCTCATGGCGTACCGGTGCTGTGCGATAAGAATATTGTGAACTGTGATTTCTTCGACGCCGATCTGATAGTGCTTCCGGGCGGTATGCCGGGTGCGGCTACTTTGGGAGAGTGTGATGATTTGCGGAAATTGATTGTACGTTTCGCGGAAGAAAACAAACCTATTGCCGCCATTTGCGCCGCTCCTATGGTGCTTGGCAAGTTGGGACTGCTGAAAGGCAGGAAAGCTACTTGCTATCCGGGCTTTGACAACTTTTTGGAAGGTGCTGAATACACCGCGGCAATGGTGGAAAAAGACGGTAATATCATCACAGGCAAAGGCCCGGGCGCTGCAATGGAGTTTGCTTTGGCTGTGGTGGAACTGCTGCAAGGCAAGGATAAGGTCGCTGAGTTGAGAAAAGCGATGATTGTTTAATTATGAATGAAGAACCGTTCGTAATTCAAAATTAAAAAAACAAAATGGTTCAGTATGCTCTGATTGTTGCCGGTGGTAAAGGGTTGCGCATGGGATGTGAACTTCCCAAGCAGTTTCTTCCGATAGGGGGGAAGCCTGTGCTGATGCGTACCATAGAAGCCTTTTATGCTTACAATGCGGAGATACGGATAATACTGGTGCTTCCGTATAGCCAGCAGGCCTACTGGAATGAGCTATGCAGGAAGCATCATTTTTCAATCCCTCATCATATTGCAAACGGTGGGGAAACACGCTTCCATTCGGTGAAGAACGGACTGGCATTTGTTACAACGCCGGGGTTGGTCGGGGTGCACGACGGCGTCCGCCCTTTTGTGGCCCGGGAAGTTATAGCCCGTTGCTATTCGCTGGCTGCCGAAAAACAGGCGGTGGTTCCTGTGACAGATGTGGTGGAGACGGTGCGCCATTTGGTCGGGGAGGGAAGCGAGACGGTTAGCCGCGACGAATATAAACTGGTGCAGACTCCGCAGGTGTTTGATGCGGATTTGCTGAAACAGGCTTATGAACAGCCTTATACCTCGCACTTCACAGACGATGCTTCGGTTGTTGAAGCATTGGGCAAGTCTGTTTATCTGACAGAAGGTAATCGGGAAAATATTAAAATAACAACTCCTTTTGATTTAAAAATAGCTACCGCCCTTTTGGAATCATGTTCGATCTGACTACGCGTGACATAAAATATTTGTCGGGCGTCGGGCCGCAACGTGCTTCGGTGCTTAATAAGGAACTGGGCATCTTTTCCTTTCACGACCTGTTGTATTACTTCCCTTACAAATATGTGGACCGCAGCCGTATCTATTACATTCAGGAGATTGACGGGACGATGCCGTATATTCAGTTGAAAGGCGAGATACTGGGTTTTGAAACGGCGGGCGAAGGACGACAGAGAAGGTTGATAGCCCATTTCTCGGACGGAACGGGTGTGGTTGACCTGATTTGGTTTCAAGGCATCAAATATCTGATTGGGAAGTACAAGGTCCATCAGGAATATATCGTATTCGGCAAGCCTTCTGTTTTCAATGGCAGGATAAATATAGCTCATCCGGATATTGACCCGGCTTCCGAATTGAAACTGTCGGCCATGGGGCTGCAACCCTATTACAATACGACGGAGAAGATGAAGCGGAGTTCGCTCAATTCGCATGCCATAGAGAAGATGATGAAAAACATCGTTCGGCAGTTGGATGAACCTTTGCCCGAAACGCTTTCTCCCGCTTTGCTGGCAGAGCACCACCTGATGCCTCTGACGGAGGCTTTGATGAATATCCATTTTCCGGTCAGTCCGGATGTGCTGCGGAAAGCGGAGTACCGCCTGAAATTTGAAGAATTGTTTTATGTCCAGTTGAACATTCTGCGCTATGCCAAAGACAGACAACGCAAATATCGAGGGTATGTCTTTGAGAAAGTGGGTGATACGTTTAACGGTTTTTATTCCCGTAACCTTCCTTTTGAGTTGACGAATGCCCAAAAACGCGTCCTGAAGGAGATACGCCGGGATTTAGGTTCGGGCAGGCAGATGAACCGTCTGTTGCAGGGGGATGTAGGGAGTGGAAAAACATTGGTTGCCCTGATGAGCATGCTGATGGCACTTGATAACGGTTATCAGGCGTGCATGATGGCGCCTACCGAGATATTGGCGAATCAGCACTACGACACAATTCGTGAACTGCTGTATGGAATGGATGTGCGGGTTGAACTGCTGACCGGTTCGATAAAGGGAAAACGACGGGAAGCCATTCTTTCCGGTTTGCTGACGGGGGATGTACAGATACTTATCGGTACGCATGCGGTGATTGAAGATACGGTGAATTTTGCATCGTTGGGCTTGGTCGTGATCGACGAGCAGCATCGCTTTGGAGTGGCACAGCGCGCCCGCTTATGGGCAAAAAGCACGCAGCCGCCTCACATACTGGTGATGACGGCAACTCCCATACCGCGGACGCTGGCAATGACGCTCTATGGTGATCTGGATGTATCGGTAATCGATGAACTTCCGCCGGGAAGAAAGCCGATTGCTACTATTCATCAGTTTGACAGTCATCGTGTCAGTCTGTATCGTTCTGTGCGCAAACAGATTGAAGAAGGACGGCAGGTTTATATTGTCTATCCTTTGATCAAGGAGAGTGAGAAGATTGATCTTAAGAATTTGGAGGAAGGCTTCCTGCATATCTGTGAAGAGTTTCCCGATTGCAAGGTTTGTAAGGTGCATGGAAAAATGAAACCGGCGGAAAAGGATGCGCAGATGCAGTTGTTCGTCTCCGGTGAAGCACAGATAATGGTTGCTACTACGGTAATTGAAGTGGGCGTGAATGTGCCCAACGCTTCGGTGATGATAATAGAGAACGCCGAGCGTTTCGGTCTCTCCCAGCTCCACCAGCTCCGCGGTCGTGTGGGGCGTGGTGCGGAACAATCCTATTGTATTTTGGTCACCGGATATAAACTGGCGGAGGACACCCGCAAGCGTCTGGAAATAATGGTGCGTACGAATGACGGTTTTGAAATAGCCGAGGCGGATTTAAAGCTGCGTGGCCCTGGCGATTTGGAAGGGACGCAACAGAGCGGCATCGCTTTCGATTTGAAGATAGCGGATATAGCCCGCGACGGACAACTTTTGCAGTATGTACGTGGAGTTGCCGAATCCATTGTGGATAAAGACCCGAATGGTGAGCTTCCCGAAAATGAAATATTGTGGCGGCAGTTGAAGGCTTTGAGGAAAACAAACATCAATTGGGCGGCCATTAGTTGAAAAACGGTTAAACATACGCTTTATTTGCGGTTTTATGTTGTTAAACATGTTTGCGGTGTAATATTCTTATTATTAATGGTTTGAAGAATACTATTCTCCTTTTTTAATCCACCTGCTTCAAAAAAATAGTTAATGAGAAAGACGCCTTTTCGGAGAGAAATGTTACCTTTGGAAGAATTTTTGAAAATAATCTGGATATTCGCATAAGAATTAGGTGTGGTTGATGCGCCGGATATGCTCTACGGATATCAAAATGAATGACGAAACGGAATGAATTTTAATTGGATTAGAACGGCTTTATTAGCGGCAGCGGCAATGGTCAGCCTGAACTCTTTCTCTCAGGATCTGATTGCCCGTCAAGCTCCTGTTGATAGAAAACTCAAAAGTGTGGATTCATTGGCTTTGCAGAAACAGATTCGTGCGGAACAGGCTTTGTATCCGGGACTGGATTTGTATCCAAGCTGGAACAATGAATTGGTGCAGGCTTATGGCAACGCTATTGTGCCGGAAAGTTATACATTTGATTTGAAAAGTTTCTGTATGCCTACTGAACATACCCGTATCACTGATGTATTCGGTTACCGTCCTCGCAGAAGAAGAGCGCATTATGGCCTGGATATCAAGGTGTATGTAGGCGATACCATTCGCGCAGCTTTTGACGGCAAGGTGCGTATCGTCAAGAATCAGGGGCGCCGCGGATATGGAAAATATGTCGTTATTCGCCATGATAACGGTTTGGAAACAGTGTACGGACACTTGTCGAAACAGTTGGTTGATATAAACCAGTTGGTAAAGGCAGGAGAGCCGATTGCACTTGGAGGTAACACCGGACGTTCTACCGGTTCGCACCTGCATTTTGAAACCCGTTTCTTGGGAATTCCTATCAATCCTGCATTAATGTTCGATTTTGAAAAGCAAGATATTGTTGCCGACTCTTATACTTTCCGTAAGACAAAAGGTACTTCCGGTACGGCTCGCAGCATGGCATCGGGTGAAGGCTTGTTCTATAAAGTGAAGAGAGGTGATACTTTGTCTAAGATTGCAGCCCGTCAGGGGACGAGCATTGACAAGCTTTGCAAGCTGAACCGCATCACCCGGAAGACTATTCTTCGTCCGGGACAGGTGTTGCGTTGTTCATAAAAAACGAAAATACTCTCTAAACGTAAACAATCTCTATAAGGAGGGCACTTTAATATAATTTAGAGTGCCCTCTTTTCTTTTTTCTTTAATTATTCCTAACTTTGCGGTCTATTTGTAAGGATATGAAAGATACCAAGCAACAATTTGAGCATGTCATTGCTATTTGTCGTGATTTGTTCTTTAAGAAACTTCATGATTACGGTCCGGCATGGCGTATTCTTCGTCCGGCTTCCGTAACCGATCAGATATTTATTAAAGCCAATCGTATTCGGAGTATTGAAACTAAAGGGGTGACTTTGGTGGACGAAGGTATTCGTTCGGAGTTCATAGCTATTGTCAATTACGGTATTATCGGTTTGATACAGTTGGAATTGGGCTATGCCGAAGCGGCGGATATCACGAATGAAGAGGCAATGGCCTTGTATGATAAGTATGCAAAAGAGTCGCTGGAACTGATGCTTGCCAAAAACCATGATTATGATGAGGCTTGGCGTAGCATGCGTATCAGTTCGTATACGGACTTGATACTGATGAAGATTTATCGTACGAAGCAAATTGAGAGTCTGTCCGGCCAGACGTTGGTTTCGGAAGGTGTTGATGCCAATTATATGGACATGATTAATTATTCGGTCTTTGGTTTGATTAAGTTGGAGTTTGGAGACTGAGAGAAAACATATCATAAAGCTTGTCTGGGTCAATGCCTGCCGTTTTTTATTGGCTGCGCTGTTTATTTTCTCCGGATTTGTGAAGGCTGTCGATCCGCTCGGCTCTTTTTATAAGATTCAGGATTATCTGACGGCATTCGGTATGATTTCATGGTTTCCTACATACCTGCCGTTGCTTTTCGCCATAATTTTATCATCGGCAGAGTTTTGTGTAGGCGTTTTCCTCTTTTTTGGCGTACGCCGGAAGGTTGCATCTACATTGGCACTCTTTCTTATGGGAGTAATGACTCCGTTGACTCTTTACCTTGCTTTGGCAAATCCCGTATCCGACTGCGGATGCTTTGGCGATGCCTGGGTATTGACGAACTGGCAGACATTCGGGAAAAACATCATATTGCTGATTGCGGCTGTAACCGTATTCAAAGAGCGGAAACTCATTATCCGTTTTATCACTTTGAAAATGGAGTGGATGGTGTCTTTATATACCATATTGTTTGTCTTTGCACTCTCTTTTTATTGCTTGGAGTATTTGCCGGTGCTGGATTTCAGACCCTATAAGATTGGCGTGAACATAAAAGCGGGTATGGAGATACCCGAAGGTGCGAAGCCGAGTGTTTTTGAAAGTCGTTTTGTCTTGGAAAAAGACGGCAGGCAGCAGGAATTCACATTGGATAATTATCCGGACAGCACGTGGACTTTTGTTGAAACGCGTACCGTATTGAAGGAAAAAGGCTATGAACCGCCCATTCACGACTTTTCCATGATAAGTTTGAGTACGGGAGAAGATATAACCGATAGTGTGTTGACGGATAAAGGATATACTTTCCTGTTGGTAGCTCATCGGACAGAGGAAGCGGATGACAGCAATATTGATTTGATCAATGAAATCTATGATTACAGCATAGAACATGGTTATGGCTTTTATGCACTGACCTCTTCGCCGGATGAGGAAATTGAAGCATGGCGTGACAGAACCGGTGCGGAATACCCATTCTGCCAGATGGATGATATTACGCTGAAGACGATTATACGTTCCAACCCCGGTTTGCTGCTGATAAAAGACGGCACAATTCTGAATAAATGGAGCGATAGCCAATTTCCCGATGAATATGTACTGAACGACAGTTTGGACAAGCTGGAATTGGGACAGCAAAAACAGGAAAACAATTTGCATACTATCGGTTACGTATTATTGTGGTTTATCGTACCTTTGATGCTGGTTCTCGGTGTAGATATTCTGGTAATCAAACGCAGGGAGAAAAAGAATAAGAGTGATTAATGATTTGTTGATAATGTGAGTTGCGCTATTATGCTGAGAGGCTGTGCAAATCACCAGTCATTAACCGCCAATAACTAAAAACATACATTAACCCTTTTAATAATTAAAACAAAATGAGAAAGAACATTGTTGCAGGAAACTGGAAAATGAACAAGACCCTTCAAGAGGGTATTGCTCTTGCAAAAGAACTGAATGAAGCGTTGGCTAGCGAAAAGCCTAATTGTGATGTAGTTATCTGTACTCCGTTTATTCACCTTGCATCTGTTACTCCGCTGGTAGATGCCGCAAAGATCGGTGTAGGTGCAGAAAACTGTGCAGATAAGGAATCGGGTGCATATACCGGTGAGGTATCGGCAGCTATGGTTGCTTCAACCGGCGCCAAGTATGTAATCCTCGGTCACTCTGAACGTCGCGCTTATTACGGTGAAACAGTGGAAATCCTGGAAGAAAAGGTGAAATTGGCTTTGGCCAACGGACTGACTCCGATTTTCTGTATCGGTGAGGTTTTGGAAGAACGCGAAGCTAACAAGCAGAATGAAGTGGTTGCCGCTCAGTTGGCATCTGTATTCTCTCTGTCTGCTGAAGATTTTTCTAAGATTATCTTGGCATACGAACCGGTTTGGGCCATTGGTACAGGTAAGACTGCTACTCCGGCACAGGCACAGGAAATCCATGCATTCATCCGTTCTGCTGTTGAAGCAAAGTATGGTAAGGAAATCGCTGAAAACTGCTCTATTCTTTATGGTGGTAGCTGCAAGCCTTCCAATGCAAAGGAATTGTTTGCAAATCCTGATGTGGACGGTGGCCTGATTGGTGGCGCTGCTCTGAAAGTTGCTGACTTCAAGGGTATCATTGACGCGTTCAATTAATAAATAACAGAGAGTTGGAGGTTGTTGCATCCGATATGATGCAGCCAACTTCCAACTCTTGATGCTTAAACCTTGGTGTGGACCATTCGGTTCTCAGCTTCAAGGATTTAAAGTCTGTTTTTTTTAACTGTATAAAGACACCCTTTTATGAAGAAACTTGGTTTGCTTTTAATTGCATGTTTTTCTTTTACCCTTGTATCCGTAGCGCAGAATAACATCGTAAAGAGTCTGGAGCGTAATGTGCCGGGACAAGGTAAGGTATCCATTCACCAGGATGCCCGTATTGAAGCGCTGATAGGTTCAGAGTATATTCCTACCGGTTCGGAAGACCAGAAGGTGATTAAGAGTTCGGGTTATCGCGTACAGGTGTATGCCGGTAATAATACCCGTCAGGCCAAGAACGAAGCCTATTCGGTAGCTTCCGATATAAAAGAGCGTTTTCCTGATCTTCCCGTTTATACATCTTTCAATCCGCCCCGCTGGTTGTGTCGTGCGGGTGACTTCCGAAGCATTGAGGAAGCGGATGCCATGATGCGCCAGCTGCGTGCAACCGGTGTCTTCAAGGAAGTGTCAATTGTGAAAGACCAGATCAACATTCCTCTATAATTCATAACTCATAATTCATAACTCATAAATCATAAATCATAAATCTTCGCATGTTAGGAAAAGAAGAAATCGTATCTCCTTCATTGGACGAACTGAAAGAACATTATCATCATATATTAACTTTGTTGGGTGAAGACCCCGAACGCGAGGGCTTGCTGAAAACCCCGGAACGAGTGGCAAAAGCTATGCTGACGCTGACTAAGGGCTATTCCATGGACCCGCACGAAGTGCTCCGTTCCGCAAAATTCAAGGAAGATTATAATCAGATGGTGATTGTGAAAGACATTGACTTCTTTTCTCTCTGCGAACACCATATGCTGCCATTCTATGGAAAAGCGCACGTAGCCTATATTCCCAATGGCTATATTACCGGCTTAAGTAAGATTGCCCGCGTGGTGGATATTTTCTCTCACCGCCTGCAAGTGCAGGAACGCATGACGCTGCAGATAAAAGAATGTATTCAGGAAACACTGAATCCTCTGGGCGTGATGGTGGTGGTAGAGGCCAAGCACATGTGCATGCAAATGCGCGGTGTGGAAAAACAGAATTCAATAACTACTACGTCCGACTTTACCGGAGCTTTCAATCAGGCTAAAACGCGCGAGGAGTTTATGAACCTTATCCGCCATAATTCATAGATTTCGTTTGTGTTGGCTCTGATTTCCTATTTGAATGTCAATCGTTTGTCTTCTTCGGAAAATAGTAGGGCAGTGTTTATTAGTGCTAAATGGGAATAAGCCTGTGGAAAGTTGCCCAGTTGTTCCTTTGTTTCGAAATCGATATCTTCACTGAATAATCCTAAATGGTTGGAGTATTGTAGTATCTCGTCAAAAAGGCTGCGTGCTTCTTCTTTTTCACCGATGACGTAAAGGGCGCGAATTAGCCAAAAGGTACAAATTGTAAAGGCGGAGGAAGGGCGTCCAAAGTCGTCAATGGTAGTATAGCGATACATTAATCCTTTGTGTAATAAAGATTTTTTGACAGCTTTCACTGTTTTATGGTAACGAATGTCATCCGCATTGATAAAACCATAAGGCTCCATTAATAATAACGAGGAATCTAAATCCAAATTATCGTATGCCTGTGAAAAGCTTTGTATTTCCTCTTTCCAGCCATTTTTTATTACGTTTTCTTTTATTTCATTTGCTTCTTCTTCCCAGCGCCGGCTGTTCTCATATTTGTTTAGAAGGCGGGCTATACGTGCTCCTCTGTCTAAAGCAACCCAACACATCACTTTGGATGAAACAAAATGTTGCCCTTCACCTCTTATCTCCCAGATTCCCTTGTCGGGTTTTCGCCAGTTTTCTATGACAGTCATCATAATGCTTTTCACCATTTCCCACATATCTTCTATTTCATCCAGTGTGCCCGGCATTAATTGGTAGTATTGGTAAATTAGGTCCATCAGATAACCGAACGAGTCGTTTTGCCGCTGATGATAAGCGTCGTTGCCGATGCGTACCGGTTGAGAGTTTTTATATCCTGTAAGATGATCGAGTATGATTTCAGTTAATTTTTTTTCTCCTCGGATGCCATACATAATCTGATAAGTTTCATGTTCGGCAACGAAAGTAGATTGTATGAATTTCATGAATTTGCAGGCAGCGTCGGCATGACCTATTTTGAAGAGAGTTTCAATAGACATGGAGGCATCCCGCAGCCAGCAGAAGCGATAGTCCCAATTGCGTACTTCTCCCACTACTTCGGGTAGGCTGGTGGTGAGGGAGGCCAATACTGCTCCATTGTAGAAAGACATCATTTTCAGAGTGAGCATGCTACGTTCCATTATATCGTTGTAGACTGTGAATTTTTTTGTGCGGTCTGTCCAGTTTAACCAGTAGACGAGTGTGCGGCAATATTCCAGTTTCTCTCGCTCAATATCGACAGGTATTACTTTCTCGTTGTATGAAAGGAGGAAAAACTCATCCCTTTCCAATGTGAATTCTTGGTGCTCGGTGATATCCGTTAACGGCAAGGAAGAATAGAGATATTGCCTGTCTTTGTTGTTGGAAGAAGAGTATGTTTCAATGTATCTGGAGGTAACGTTAAAAAACGTCTTGCCTCGGGCATAGTCAGGAGCCGGATGATAATTGACTTTAATGCGAGGATGGCCTTTAATCCAACGGATATAGCGATACACCTCTGCGGGGCGGTAGTATTCCCTGGTGTCGTGTAGTTTATAACATGGCATAAAGTCCACTACGGCAAATTCATTTTGTGCTGAAATGAAAGTTGTGGAAAGAATGTTGGTATGGGGAACGTATGTTTGAACGGTGTGGTAGTCCTCCGATACTTCAAAACCGAAAGTCCCTCCTTTTTCGCGGTCTAACAGGGCAGCAAAAATGGAAGGTGAGTCAAAATTAGGAAAGCATAGCCAGTCAATACTGGCTCTTTCGGATATAAGTGCGGCTGTACAGCAATTACCGATTACACCGTAATTCAAATTATTCATGGTGGATTATTTTTATAATATTATTTTATTATCCGCTTTAAGAATTCTACGGCTGATGACAACTGTTCTTTCACACAGTTTCTCAAAGTTGTTCTATCAGCATTTCCATCTGCCAGTTGTTGTAGGAATGGCAATGTATCTGTTTGTGCAGGCAGAGTGTAACGGGCGCTTTCAGAAGCCATTCCTATCTTGATTGTAATAGCGGTGGGAGGTAAGGCTTTGAACATGTCGTCGTCTGTGGTGTCATCTCCCATTGCCAGAATAAAATCATATCGGTTGGCAAGTAGAAGCCTGTTTACTTCTGAACCTTTGGTGTATTCGGGAGATTTGATTTCTATTACTTTATTGCCTTGTAGGATTTGTAATTTCTGTTTTAGACAGATAGATAGCAGTGCGTTGCCCAGTTGCTGTGCACGTAGTGTACCCAACCATGCATCCGCTTCACGATAATGCCATGCAAGCGCTGTCTCTTTTACTTCGAGGTGGGAATGGGGAGTTCTGCTGACAAATAATTTTAATATAGACAGCAATCCCGGACTCCATTCCTGTGTATATATATTCTTATGCCATACGCCGTTCTCTTTATAAAAAGCACCATGTTCGGCTGCAAAAGAAAGAGGGAGCGCGCCCAGCCACTTTTCTAAAGTGAAGTGGTCGCGACCACTATTGATAACGACATGGTTCAACGGATCGTTCGTTAATATTCGTAGTGTGTCCAGTAATTGTGGGGTAGGGGAAGCATCTTCTGGCTTTTTCTGGAAAGCGGCCAATGTCCCGTCGTAATCCAGTAAAATCAAACGTTTTTTGGCATGAGAATACCGTTGTCTGATTTCTTCCATGTTTTGCCGGTCTATTCTTTTAAGGCGTATCGCTTTGTTTTTGCATACTGTTTCTTTCCATTCATTGACGAAATCGGCTGCCCACTTGTTCACAGTCTGTACAGATATAATGGCCTGCATGCGGTGCAGTCGTTCTTTCTGTTCTTTATTAGGCATTTCCAGTGCTTGGCATATGGCATTCTCTATTTGGTCTGTATCGTTGGGGTTGACCTGTAGTGCATCGGTTAGCTCTACCGCAGCACCGGCCATTTCACTTAAGACCAATACGCCGGAAGTCTCTTGTTTGATAGCAACATATTCTTTTGCAACCAGGTTCATGCCATCTCGTAGGGGTGTTACTAACGCCACATCGGCAATGAAGTACATGGCGGCCAGTTCTTCAAATGAAAAGCCATGGTAGAAATAGCAGACGGGAGTCCAGTCCATTGTAGAATAATGTCCGTTGATAGAGCCTATTTCTTCATCAATCCGGGTTTTCAATTCAGCATAGCTGCCTACGTGGTCGCGTGAAGGGACAATAACCATGGCAAGTGTTACCTTACTGTGATATTCGGGATGATGTTCAAGGAAAGATGCAAATCCATGGAGACGATGCAGGATACCTTTACTGTAATCCAGGCGGTCTACTGACAGAATGAGTTTATGTTTCCCATATAAGGAATGGGTACGTTCTATGGCATCCCAAACATTCTTTTGTTGTGTGGCATTGTGATAGAGATCATAGTTAATGCCCATCGGAAGTGCATCAACGCGTACAATTCGGTTGTGCATGCGTACTTCGTCCAATTTGAAACTTACATGAAGCACCCTTTCAGCTGCGCTAATGAAATGGCGCATATAGTCGTGCGTATGAAATGCAATAAAATCGGCTCCCAACAGCCCTTTCAGAATTTCGGCACGCTCGGGCAGAATGCGAAATAATTCATAGGATGGGAACGGGATGTGGTGAAAATAACCGATATGCAGTTCGGGAAGCTCACGACGAAGCATTTCCGGTAGAAGCATCAACTGGTAGTCTTGTATCCAAACCCAGTCGTCCGGTCCTACCAACCGACAGATTTCCTGACAGAAAAGAGAATTGACTTCCTGATAAGATTGCCAGAAACTTTTTTTATATAATGTATATGCAAAAAAATAATGGCAGAGAGGCCAAAGGGTACTGTTACTGTATCCTTCGTAATAATTCTTGTATTGTTCATCGGACAAAAAGACCGGGTGGAACTTCATTTCTTCCAACTGGTGGCAAATATGCTGTTTTTCCTCCTCTTTGTCGGTACAGATTCCAGGCCAGCCCACCCAATGTTTTTCGTAATCGCCTTGTAATGAGTCTAATCCTGTGGCTACACCTCCTTCACTGCGTGAAAAGATAAAGCCACCTTCCTTTGCGGCAGCCTTTACAGGTAATCTGTTTGATATGATATACAATTTCATTTTTATGTAATTCTTTTGTCAAAGAAGTGGCAAAAGCAGTACCAATTTGGGTAATTCGCTTATTGTCAATTGTATATCTGTAAATAGAGGATTGCATGTGCCTTCCAAAATGAAAAACTTTTTTCTATAATGGAAGATGAGAGAAGCGGAATTGGTGTCAACAGTACAAACAGAGCTAAGGGAGCACCACCCGGTCCCCCAATCGTTTTGCCATGATTCTTTGCACTTCACGCATTTCGCTGTAACGCTTCATAATGGCATTGCATTTTTCTTCGTTGTTGGCTACGGCGGGGTCTTGCAAGGCAGACATCATGTGCCTCAATTCTTCGCTGACGATGGCATATTTGAAATTAATCATTAATGCAGGGACCAGTTCATAAAGGCGTTCCTCATCCGTTACTATCTTTTGGCTTTTTGAGTGGTACTTGCTCAGTTGGTAGCGGTTGCTGATGAGTTCCACACTCAGTTTGCTGATAGCTGCCTCAGGATGCGCCAGAAAATAACGTTCGGCAGTGAATCCCTCGTCATGTATATGGGTGGCGGCCTCCGTCAGTATCTGGCGGTGCAGCGGGTTATGGAATGACAGTTCGTCCTCTTTCAGGTCGTTGATGACGTATTCAATCACACTTATAGGGACTTCCTGTCCCTCGTCATTGGTGGCGTTACACATAATCTTTTCACCATAGCGCACAATCATCTGGAGAATCAGCCGTTCGTATTTATAGAACTCTTGCCCTTCTTTTCCCTCTTGCGGGATGAAGGAAATATAATTGTCTTCCGGTGGAAAAGGTGCATTCGTGTCATATCCGGCGGCTTCTCCGGTGGGTAATGCGGTTCCGTTTGTTGTTGTCGGGATAGCGGGAGTCGAACCTTCAACTTTTGGCACATTCGGTGCACTTTCTGCCGGCCTTACCGCATTTCTGCGCTCACGTTCTGTCTGTTCGGCGCGTTTTTCGGCCTGCATCTCACGCCGCCTGGCCACTTCCGAAACCAGCAGTTTGTCTTCTACGCGCAGCAGTTGGGCGCATTCTTTGATGTAAACGTCGCGTACAATCGCTTCGGGGATGACCGAGATGCTTTGTACAAGGTTGCCGATCAGTTCGGCGCGCTTGATGGGGTCTTTGCCGGCATCTTCCAGCAACAGGTTGGTTTTGAAACGGATAAAGTCGGTTTCATGTTCTTGTATGAACTGCTGGAACTCGGTAGAGTTGTGCTTGCGGGCAAAAGAGTCGGGGTCGTCACCGTCGGGCAGGAGACAGACTTTGATGTTCATGCCTTCTTCCAACAGCATGTCAATTCCCCGGATAGAAGCCTTGATACCGGCTGCATCACCATCGTAGAGCACAGTCATATTATTGGTGAAGCGATGAATCAGACGGATTTGTCCCGGTGTCAGTGCGGTGCCCGAAGAAGCCACTACATTTTCTATGCCGGACTGGTGCATGGATATAACGTCCGTATAGCCTTCCACTAAGAAGCAGCGGTCTTGCTTTACAATGGCTTGTTTGGCAAAGTAGATGCCATACAGCTCATTGCTCTTATGGTAGATTTCCGATTCGGGTGAGTTGACGTACTTTACTTTCACCCCTTTGGTGGCGCTGGCAAGCACACGACCTCCGAATGCCACTACCTTGCCCGACAGTGTGTGCACAGGGAAGATGACACGTCCCCAAAAGCGGTCGCGCAGGCGATGATCGTCCGTCTCGTAGCAAAGTCCGGTCTTGATGAGGAATTCTTTCTTATATCCTTTTTTCAGCGCCTCTTGCGCCATGGCATCGTGGCTTTCGGTGCAATAGCCCAGTTGGAATTTCTCGATGATGTCGTCGCGAAAACCGCGGTTGCGGAAGTAGGCCATACCGATGCTACGGCCGTCTACGTGGTTGCGCAGGATATCCTGGAAATAATCGCGGGCAAACTGATTGACAATGAAGAGACTTTCGCGTTCGCCCTGAACCAGTTTTTCTTCGTTGGACAGTTCCCGTTCCTTGATTTCGATACCGTATTTTTTGGCAAGGTATTTCAAGGCTTCGGGATAGGACATCTGCTCGTGCTCCATGATGAAGTGTACGACATTGCCGCCTTTTCCGCAGGCGAAGCACTTGCACAATCCTTTGGCAGGCGATACGTAGAACGACGGTGTTTTGTCGTCATGGAACGGGCATAGACCTACATAGTTCACCCCGCGTTTTCGCAGGGTGACGAAGTCCGATACCACATCAACGATTTGTGCGGCATCAAGTATGCGGTCTATGGTGGCTTGGTCTATCATAATTCGAACACAAAGTTACCTATAAAAAATGAAGAACTAAAAAAAAATAGTTCTTCATTAGAGGGCTGTTTAAAATTAGCCCTGTATTGTCCTGAAGGAAAACCCCGGCAAGAGTGCCTATTTAATCTTTTCCCTGATTTTCGTCAGGTATTTCTTCATCCCTTCGGCATCCTTATTGGTGATAATCTCCAACAGCCGTTTTAGTTCCAGGCGGATATTCTCCACCTGTCCGGGGGTGCGGGGATTGAACAGGATTTCCTGAAGCAGGTAGTCGTCCTCGCTCAGCAGACCTTTGGCGATGGCCATGTGCTTTTTGAAGGTTGTTCCCGGAGCTTCCTGATGTTTCATGACTGCTGCAAACACAAAGGTCGAAACGAAAGGAATGGACAGAGAGTATGCCACCGTTTCATCGTGTTCGTCGAAGGTGTACTCAAAGATATTGAGTTTCATGGTCTGGTATAAATCTTTAAAGAAGATTTTTCCAAGATGGTCTCCTTCGCTGATGATAATGGCATTTTCCGTATTCAGATTGCTCAGGCTGGCAAATGTGGGTCCGAACATGGGATGTGTCGAGACATAACGGAAACCGCTTTCTTCGTAGAACTTCTTCAAGCCTGTCTTTACCGAAGCGATGTCGCTGATGATGCAGTCTTTGGGTAGCACAGGCAACACCTGGCGGAAGGCCTCAAGGGTGTATTTCACCGTAACGGCATTGATTACCAGCTCCGGTTCAAATTCCTTGATTTCCTCCAGCGTGGTGAAACGGTAGGTGTTGTAGACAAAACGCAACTGGTGCGGGTTGACGTCAAACACTGCCGTCTCGTGTTGAAAACTTAAAGTATCCGTAAAGAAAGAGCCCATTTTGCCGGCTCCGAGTATTAATATTCGCATAATTCAAAAATTAATCATCATTTGTTGATTATCTCCATTTGTTGTCTCACACTCTCTTCGTGTATCGCCTCGAAAACTTTCTTGATGAACTCCGGATCCATGCCGCAGAGTGCGCCTTGCGAACCGCGTTTTTCGAGGATTTCGTTGTAGCGTCCTGTTTGCAGAATCGTCATATCGTGTTCTTTCTTGTATGTGCCGATTTCGCGTGCCACACGCATCCTCTTGGCTAATTCCTGAATGAGGTTGTTGTCGCATTCGTCAATCTGCTTGCGCAATTCGCTGAGGTTTTCGGTGCTTTGCGTGTCCTTGCGTATCACGAGCAGGTTGAGGATGTAATCCAGTACATCCGGTGTGACCTGTTGGGCGGCATCGCTCCATGCGCAGTCCGGATTGCAGTGGCTCTCCACAATCAGTCCGTTGAACCCTAAGTCCATTGCCTGCTGGCAGAGGGGGGCAACCAGTTCGCGCTTTCCGCCGATGTGGCTTGGGTCGCAGATGATGGGCAGGTTGGGGATGCGGCGGCGCAATTCAATGGGGATGTGCCATTGGGGCAGGTTGCGGTAGAGCTTTTTGTCGTAGCTGCTGAAGCCGCGGTGAATGGCTCCCAGACGCTTCAGTCCGGCGTTGTTGATACGTTCCAAAGCGCCGATCCACAGTTCCAGGTCGGGATTTACAGGGTTCTTCACCAATACCGGAATGTCCACGCCTTTCAGGGCATCGGCTATTTCCTGTACGGCAAAGGGATTGGCGGTGGTGCGGGCACCCACCCAGAGTATGTCTATTCCGGCTTTCAGACATTCATATACGTGTTTGGCAGTGGCCACTTCGGTGGATACGTACATGCCTGTTTCCTTTTTCACTTCCTTGAGCCAGGACAAGCCCTCTACGCCGATGCCTTCGAAGCCGCCCGGTTTGGTGCGGGGCTTCCAGATGCCTGCGCGGAATATCTTCATTCCTTTGGCAGACAATTGCTTGGCTGTGTCCATTACTTGTTCTTCTGTCTCGGCACTGCATGGGCCGGCAATGACCAAAGGACGTTTCTCCTCGATGCCCGGCAATAAAATAGATTCTAATTGAAGTTCCATATTCTTGATTTGTTTAATTATATTCTTTTTTGTATAAATGTTTCTCGGTCTTTCTTTTCTCTGTGAAAAGTCTTTCCTGAGCCCGGTTGCGGAATTTACTAAAACAGAACAGACGTTTTAGTAAATCTTTGCCGGAGTTTTAGTAAATCTCCGGGGCTGTTTTAGTAAAACGGATACCGCCTTTATCCGGACAGAGACCTTCTGTAAAGATATTATTTCATCTCCTTGATGCGCTTCAACGCTTCTGCCAGTTTGCCGTCCTTGCAGCAAAGCGAGATGCGGATGTATCTCCTGCCGTTGCTGCCGAAGATGAATCCCGGAGTGATGAACACGCGGGCTTCATGCAATACGCGTTCGGTCAGTTCCTCTACATCGGCGCTGCTGTCGGGAATCTTTCCCCAAAGGAACATGCCCACTTGGTTTTCGTCGTAGGTGCATCCCAGCTCGTGCATAATCTCGCCTGCCAGCCGGCGGCGTCCGCGATAGTTCCTGTTGTTGCCTTCGTACCATTCTTCACCGGCTTCGAGGGCAGTGGCGGCGGCCAGTTGCATGGCGCGGAACATGCCGCTGTCTATGTTGCTCTTCACTTTCAGTATCCATTGGACGAAGTCGGCATTGGAGGCGAGCATGCCGATGCGCCAGCCCGGCATATTGTGGCTTTTGCTCATGGAGTTGAACTCGATGCAGCATTCCTTTGCGCCCGGCACACTGAGGATACTGAGGGGGTGTTCGTTCAGGATGAAGCTGTACGGGTTGTCGTTGACAATGACAATGTCCTTGCGGCGTGCAAAGTCCACCAGCTTCCGGTAAAGTTCCGGCGTTGCGTTTGCTCCTGTGGGCATGTTGGGATAGTTGGTCCACATCAGTTTGACGCGGCTCATATCCATCTTCTCCAGTTCGTCGAAGTCGGGCATCCAGCCGTTTTCTTCTTTCAGGTTGTAGTTGATGACTTCGGCCCCCAATATTTTGCTCAATGACGTATAGGTGGGATAGCCGGGATTGGGAACCAGCACCTGCTCGCCGGGGTTGACGAAAGCCAGTGTGACGTGCAGGATACCTTCTTTGGAACCGATGAGCGGCTGTATCTCCGTATTGGAGTCCAGCTCCACGCCGTACCATTTTCTGTACCAGCCGGCAAAGCTGCGGCGCAGTTCGGGAATACCTACATAGGGCTGGTAGCCATGCCCGTCGGGGTTGCGTGCCGCATCGCAAAGTGTCTGTATCGTATTCTCCGAAGGCGGCATGTCGGGGCTGCCGATGCCCAGGCTGATGACATCCTTGCCTTCGGCGTTCATCCGGGCCACTTCTTTCAGTTTCTTGGAGAAGTAGTATTCGCTTACGCTTGCCAGCCGGTCGGCGGGCTTTATTTTAGATATTTGATTTTCCATCTTCATATTCTCCTAATATTTTAAGTTCTTTGGTCAGTGGGGTGATAGCCACGATGGACTGTTTATACTTCAGTACATTGTCGAAAACTACGTCTACGTAGAATTGGTATTCCCATTCGCGTCCGATGATGGGAAGTGATTGTATCTTTGTCAGGTTGATGCGGTAGAAAGACAGAATGGACAATACCTGCGAGAGGCTTCCTTCCGTATGCGGAAGTGTGAATACCATGCTTGCCTTGTTGACCTCTTTGTTGCGGTGGCGGTTCAGCTCGTCCACTTGCCAGGGATCGGCCACAACCAGAAAGCGGGTGAAGTTGTGCTTGTTTGTTTCGATGCCTTCCTGCAACACTTTCATGCCATAGCGTTCGGCGGCGGCTTTGGAGCAGATGGCGGCATGCCCTCTCAGGTTCTCTTTTTTGATGATCTCCGCACTGAGGGCGGTGTCTTCGCCTTCCACCACTTTGATGTGGGGATGCTGTCCGAGGAACTCGCGGCATTGCATCAGGGCGATGGGGTGGGAGTTCACTTCCGTAATGTCGTCCCAGTCTTCTTCGGGCAGGCAAACGAAGCTGTGGGAGATGCGCAACTTGTATTCGCCTACAATCTGTGCACCGCTTTGGCGGAGCAGTTCGTTGTTGTGCAGCAAGCTGCCTGCAATCGTATTTTCGATTGCCAGCATACCTATGGTCTGGCTGTCTTTCTTGACAGCGGCAAACACATCTTCGAAGTTGGCGCAGCAGATCAGCTGTATTTCCTCTCCTTCGAAGTACTTGTGTGCGGCAATGTCGTGATACGAACCTAATGTTCCTTGAATGGCTACCTTTTTCATTCCTGACTATCTTTTTTCTTGGTTTATGCTATAAAAAAATCCCGCTTCCATACAATGGAGCGGGATTCTATATATTACTTAGTTCTCTATTCAGTCCTTAAGCATCACTGTCACTTGATACATACAAACTCCCGCTCTACTTTCTGGCTAAAGTAAAAGTAAAAAAAGAAGTAATATGCATAAGTAAATGATTTCATTCTTGCTTTTCGTTTTGAATTACGCGACAAAAGTAACACTTTTCTTTTATATGCAAATAAAAAACAATGTTTTTTTTGATATTTGCGTCAATTTATAGAAAACTTTCCTATAACCCTAATATATTTGTCGTATTATTGCCGGGTTGGTTGGCATATTGTCCGTTGAATTCTTGTATGTCTTTCGGATTCAGCTCCAGCCCGCGTTTCATGTCTGCCACAGAACCTTCTTTGTCACCGTTCAGCAGCTTGGCCCGGCCGCGTTCATGGTAGGCTTGGGCAAAGTTGGGGTTCAGTTCGATGGCTTCGTCAAACAGTTCGATGGCTTCGGTCAGCTTTTTCTGGCTGATGTACAGTTGCCCCAGATAGAGGAACGCCTGTTCGTTGAAGGGGTTCAGCTCTGTGATGTGGAGATAGTCGGCTTCCGCTTCGCCCTCGGCGCCGGTTGCTTCTTTTATTTTTCCGCGGAGCAGTATGGCGCTTTCGTCGTCCGGGTCTTGGGCGAGTATGGCGTCGATGTCTTCCATCGCCTCTTTGTATTGGTGCATCTTCGTCAGGGCTTCGGCACGCAGAAGACGGGCTTCGGTAAAGTCGTCTTTCAGCACGATGGCTTTTGTGAGATGGGCGATGCACATGATGCCGTCGTTCTGCCCGTTGCCGGCTTTGCCCAGCAGATAGTGCGCCATGGCGTTGCCTTCTTCAATGGCAATGGCTTTTTGGGCGGCTTCTGCCATGGCAGCGTAGTCTTCTTGCATGTAGCAGACATTGGCAAGGGTCAGTAGGGTGGAGGTGTGTTCCGGTTCTATCCGGATCATGCGCTCCAGCAGTTGGTGCGCTTCGTCCAGCTCGTTGGACTGGATATACACCTGTGCGAGATACCCCATTGTCTCAAAGTCCTCTTGCAGCGCCAGGGCTTCGGTGAAGCACTTTATGGCATAGTCGGCGCGTCCCATGCGTTGGGCGCGCATACCGTCGTACTTGAATATCTCAAAGTTTTTCTGATTATTTTTTTGTTTTTCCTCTTCCGGGTTTGCCGGTTTGCCGGAGAAAAAAGATTTAAAGAATCCCATGGTTGTGATGTTGTTTTAGTTATGTTGTTTAATCGTTTGACAGAATTGATGTGTCGTCAATGCACCGTACAAAAATAATGATTTATTTTTTGATTTGCAGTATTCCGTCGACGACAATAATTTTCCCTTCATCCAAGAGCCGGTGTAATGCTTCGGTCAAAAGCTCTTTTTCTATCGGAAGCTGTTCGAGCAGTCCGGCGGGAGTTTGCGGGGCGCCGGACAGTATCTCATGGATCTTTTCATAAAGTTCTTCTCTGTCCGGTTGGCAGGTTGCCGTTTGTTTACGTAAACCGATGCAGGTGTCGCATTGCCCGCAGTTGTGTTCGTTTTTCTCTCCGAAGTAGTCCAGCAGCATGCGGCTGCGGCATAGGGTGTCGTTGGTCACATACTCCAGCATGGCGTTGATGCGTGTTTCATAACGGGCTTTCCGTTCTTCATAGATTTCCGGGGAGATGTGGATGAGTTGTGCTTCTATCCGTTCGCGCGTGTATATTATATAAGGTGTCTTTTTGCGGGGAATGTAGCTCACGATGCGCAGTTTGGCGAGGTGCACCAGCTGTTCGTAGATTTGCCGGCGGGTGAGCCCTGTGCGTATGGCAAGTGAATCTTCGTTGATGTAGGTGTAGTCTGTGAATACGCCTGTGTAGGAACGGAGGACGGTTTGGATGAGCTTGTCCATGTCATCACCCATTTCGCGCAGCCTGTAAAGTTCGTCCCGTTGTATGGTGAAGAGGAGGCGCGAGGTGTTGTCCTGTTCGCCGGTATATTCCAGGTATCCTGCTTGCGTCAGGATTTTCAGTGCGCTGTCCACCGGGACGGGAAAATACTTGAATTTGCGGCAGAAGTCTTCGATGTTGAATTCGCGTACGCAGTCCAAGCCGTCTCCCATTGCCATTTGGTAGTAGTATTGAAGGTGCTCGTACACGTCTTTGATGTATTCTTTTTCAGGAAATGTATCCGGTATGCGTTTGTGCAGCGTGGTCTTGTCTGCCTTGGCATATAAAATGACGGCATAGGCTTTTTGTCCGTCGCGCCCTGCCCTCCCGGCTTCCTGAAAGTAGGCTTCTATGGAATCGGGCAAGTCCATGTGGATGACGATGCGCACGTCCGGCTTGTCTATTCCCATGCCGAAAGCATTGGTGGCCACCATGACGCGGCTCCCGCCGGATTGCCAGCGGTGCTGGCGGATGTCTTTGGTGGCATCGTCCAGTCCGGCATGGTAGAAGTCGGCTGTTATGTCTTCGTTGTTCAGCAGTTCGGTGATTTCTTTGGTACGTCGTCGGTTGCGCACGTACACGATGGCGCTGCCGGGCATGCTGCGCAGGATGTGTAGCAGTTCGCCGGTCTTGTTGTCGGTCTTGCGGACAATGTAGGCAAGGTTGCTCCGTTCAAAGCTCATGCGGAAAACGTTCTCCCGGCGGAAATGCAGGCGGGCCTGGATGTCTTTCACTACTTCCGGGGTGGCGGTGGCGGTCAGGGCCAGGACGGGGACGTCCGGCAGCAATTCACGTATTTCTGCGATTTTCAGGTAGGCGGGACGGAAGTCATATCCCCATTGTGAGATGCAGTGGCTTTCGTCTACCGTAATCATGCTGACCTTCATCTTCCGGAGTTTGGTGCGGAAGATCTCCGTATCCAACCGTTCGGGGGAGATGTAGAGGAATTTGTAGTTGCCGAAGATGCAGTTCTCCAGGGTGGTGATGATGTCTTGCCGGCTCATGCCGGAATAGATGGAGAGTGCTTTGATTCCCCGCTTTCTCAGATTCTGGACCTGGTCTTTCATTAGGGCTATCAGGGGGGTGATGACGAGGCACAGACCGTCTTTGGCAAGTGCCGGAACCTGAAAGGTTATGGACTTTCCGCCGCCGGTAGGCATCAGTCCCAATGTGTCTTTGTTCTCGCTGATGCTGTTGATGATCTCCTCTTGGATGCCCCGGAAGCTGTCATATCCCCAGTACTGCTTCAAGAGTTGGGCGTTGAGTGTTGAAAGCTGGGAGTTGTCGGATTGAGCGGGCATGATTGTAAAGTTGAAAAATGAAGAGGATGTGCCGGTTCGGATTTCCGGCACATCCTTTCACGCTTAGTTAGGTTTTATATCTTCAATCTGCAACTGCACTTCTCCACGTTTGTGGGTGTTTTCTTCAATGGTATAGCAAATGTCGAACGAACGCTTGGTCTTGATGTAGCGGACGTGGGAGCTTTGCCCGAAGGCAATGCCGTTCATGACGTTGTTCGATTTGTTATCCACCAATTCCAGTTTGATGTGCTCCTGGTCGCGTCCCACCACTTTGCTGGTTCCGTAGTCGTAGACATTATGGGTGCAGAACACAGGTTTGGTATTGTCGGGGCCAAACGGGTTGAACTTCTTCAGGTCGTTACAGAATTTCGGGGTGATGTCCCGGAAATCAATCTCGGCATTGATGTCGATTACGGCGCTGGTCTGCTCCGGCAGGATGTGCCGGGACACGAACTCTTCAAAACGTTGGGTGAAAGCGGGAACGTTTTCCACTTTCATGGACAATCCGGCTGCATAGGTGTGACCGCCGAAGTTTTCCAGTAAATCCCGGCAGTATTCAATGGCTTTGTACACGTCGAACCCGGAGACGGAGCGTGCCGAACCGGTTGCCATGTCGTCGGTGCGCGTCAGCACTACGGCGGGACGGTAATATACCTCCGTAAGACGGGAAGCGACGATACCGATGACTCCTTTGTGCCAGTCTTCGTTGTACAGGACGATGGAACGGCGGTCGGCAAGCCCTTCCAGTCCGGCAACAATCTGGTTGGCCTCTTCGGTCATGGTTTTGTCGAGATCTTTGCGGGTTTCGTTATACTGGTTGATTTGTCCTGCCTTTTCCAAAGCAAGCGAGAAGTCTTTCTCCGTCAGCAGGTCTACTGCTTCCTTGCCGTTTTGGATGCGTCCCGAAGCGTTGATTCGCGGACCTATCTTGAATACGATGTCGCTGACGGTAATCTCTTTTTCCGCCAGCCCGCATACGTCGATAATGGCTTTCAACCCCACGCTCGGATTGCTGTTGAGTTGCTTCAAGCCATGATAGGCAAGGATGCGGTTCTCTCCCATAATCGGTACAATGTCCGAGGCTATGCTGACCGCAACCAGATCTAATAAAGGTATCAGATGATGAAACTCGATGCCGTTGCTGATGGCGAATGCCTGCATGAATTTAAAACCTACTCCGCAACCTGAGAGGTGCTCGTAGGGATAGGTGTTGTCTTCGCGCTTGGCGTTCAGTATGGCTACGGCGGGAGGGAGAACTTCATCGGGCACGTGGTGGTCGCAGATGATGAAATCAATGCCTTTTTCTTTGGCGTATGCTATTTCGTCTACGGCTTTGATGCCGCAGTCCAGCACTATAATCAGGCCTACACCGGTTTCGGTGGCATAGTCCACGCCTTTGGTCGAAACTCCATACCCTTCATTGTAGCGGTCGGGTATGTAATAGTCTATATTAGAATAGAACTGTTGAATGAACTTGTAGACCAGCGCTACGGCAGTAGTTCCGTCCACATCGTAATCTCCATAAACCAGAATACGCTCTTTCTTTCCCATTGCCTTGTTCAGGCGTTCTACGGCCACGTCCATATCCTTCATGAGGAACGGGTCGTACAAATCCGGTAGTTGCGGGCGGAAAAACTTCTTGGCAGCAGCAGCTGTCGTTATTCCCCGTTCCACCAGCAATTCCCCAAGTATCGGGCTAATCCCTAATTCTTGGGCCAGTCGTTGGCTTGCTTCTGTCTGTTCGGATGTAATGGGTAAATAATTCCATTTGTGAGTCATTTTATATATTATTTTTTCTTTTTCTATCGCAAAATGCCGGAGAATGAAAGGGGATTTTCGCTATCCGCTTGCTATATGCTATTTCTCCAACAAGCTGTAAAGGTATGAAAAACTCTTGAAATCGGCGTGAATTATATAGAAAATATTCTTAACGATGTGTATTCTCTCCCAAAAACCTTTTATTTTTGTATTGTCTAAGAGCCTGTCTGAACTTTTCTCCAAACTTGCTTTCAAGATAATGCCGGATGAAATCCCAACAGGTTCTGAAGTAAATAAATATGCCTATGCTCACTTTTATCTCTTGTGCCAAAACCATGGCATCGCGTTGCTCTTTGGATGTACCCGAAATGACGGTTCCGCATTTTGAGGCGGAAGCTGTGCGGAATGTGTTGGAAATGTCGCAGATGCCTGTTGCGGAACTGGAAAAACTCTTGAGGGTGAACGCAAAGATTGCAGCGGAAAACAGACTGCGTTTTCATGACTTCTGCTCGGAAGACAATCGTCCCATGCCGGCAATCGGCGCGTATACGGGGGCTGTTTTCAAACGTATTCTGCCGAAAGATTTTACTGCCGATGATTTTCGTTATGCGCAGGAACATCTCCGTATAACTTCTTTTCTTTATGGTTTGCTTCGTCCGTTGGACGGTATCAAGCCTTATCGCCTGGAGGGTGATGTGTGTCTGCCCGAAAAAGGGGGAGTGTCCATGTTCGATTATTGGAAACCGCTGTTGACAGACTGTTTCATTGCGGAAATCAAGCGTCAGGGAGGTGTGCTGGTGAATCTGGCAAGTGGCGAGATGAAAGATTTGTTTGATTGGAAACGGGTGGAAAAGGAAGTGCGGGTTGTCACTCCTGAGTTCCGGATTTGGAAAGATGGCGGGCTGAAGACCGTTGTCATTTATGCAAAGATGTGCCGGGGAGAAATGGTGCGCTATATAATTAAAGAGCGTGTGGATTCTCCCGAAGGTTTGAGGGGCTTTTCATGGGAAGGCTTTGCTTTCGATGAAAAACGCAGTACGGACGATCATTTGCTGTTTACGCCGGGATAAGATTCCGCTGTTATGATTTTTTGCGCAAATCTCGCCCTTCGTATTTGCAGATAGCCTCAATCCATTCTTCCGTCAGCGGTTTGGATTCGTGTTTGCTAAGGTCGTAAGTCACCATGACGGAGGTGCAGGTGCATTTCACTTCCTGCGTCTCTGTATCAATAACGCGTTGCGCAAGATTGAAACTCTTTGTGCCGATCTTAGTCACAGCAGTCTGTACGGCAATGTGGTCGGAACCGTAAATCTGTGCAAGAAAATCAGCTTCTATATGGACTACGACAATTCCGTCTTTCTGCCAGTCGACGTGCGGGCATACGGAAGCAAAATATTCTGTCTTGCCTAAATCGTAGAAAGAGAAGTAAACGGTATTGTTGACATGACCGAATTTGTCGACGTCGTTAAAGCGTAGTTGTATGGGTAATGTGTGGTTAAATTTAATCTCTTCTTCCATTGTTTTCTCTTAAACCTTGTTTGTCATACCTGTTGTGCAAAAGGCAAAATTTGCCGTTTGCGAAAATAGAAATAATCAATGTCTTAAAAAGACGGCAAAAGCATATTGCTAATTTTGAGCAAAGATAGAGCTTTTTTGTGAGTAATTATATCTGTGGGAACCAAAAAATATTAGCTACTTGGGCTTTTGTCATTTGTGCGTGCGGATAAAGGTTTGTCTATACCGCTCTCCCTTCTATGAAATGGGAAAGAAGCGTTTATTTGCCGGTTTTTAAGTATATTTAGTGAATGATGTAACAACGGGAAATAAATGTGTAACATGATCCTTAAACCGATAAGGGGTAATGCCGTACATTTGCGACATAATATTTACATACTTATTAATTATCATGAAAAACAAATCGGTAATATTGCTTTTATTTTTGGCTATATGCGGACTTACGGAGGCAAAAGCAGTAGCTAATGACGAGGGGGCAAACACCTCTAATTTCATTTACCGGGGAACGGGCAATCCGTATCTGCCGTTGTGGGAACATCTGCCTGATGGCGAGCCGCGCGTTTTTGAAGATCCCGATAATCCGGGAAAATACCGCGCTTATATCATCGGTTCGCATGATGTCCGCTTTAAGAGCTATTGCGGGGCTGATATAAGAATGTGGTCGGCACCTGTGGAGGACTTGTCCGCTTGGCGTGACGAAGGACCGATTTTTACGTATCAGATAGGCGGGAAGTGGGATGTAATGTATGCACCCGATCTTGTTGAGGTGAGAAGAAAAGACGGTAAGAAGGAATATTATCTGTATCCTCATAGCCGCGGCAGGCACCGGGAAGCGATGGTCGCTAAGGGAGAGCGTCCCGACGGACCTTTCACTCCTATTAACCTGACAGCCGACGGAACGAAGACTTTGCCCGGAAGTATCATGGGTTTTGACCCTTCTGTTTACATTGAATATGTTACGGATCCGGATGATCCTGATTATGAAATCGGTTTTAGGGCATACGGCTACTGGGGATTCCAACGTTCGTTGGCAGCGCAGTTGGACCAAAAGACAATGTATTCCGTACGTCCCGGCACTGATGTCATTCCATATTTTATGCCGGCAGGCCGCAGAAACGGAATGGTGCGCGATTCGATTTCATATCCGCACATTTATCCGGGGGAAGATCTTGGAGCATTTAACTTCTTTGAGGCTTCTTCCATCCGTAAGATCGGGAATAAGTATGTCACGATTTACAGCGGATATTCCGGACGCGAATATGGACTGGGCATGACCAACTCCACTTTGCGCTATGCCTATGGCGATTCACCGTTGGGCCCCTGGAAAAGCGGGGGGGTATTGGTGGATTCACGCGCACCGGTGCTGAATCAGGACGGCACCCATTTGGAAACAAGCAATGCCGCTCATAATACCCATGGCAGTATAGAGCAGATCAACGGACAGTGGTATGTGTTTTATCACCGCCCACCCCGGGGATTCGGAAATGCACGCCAGGCAATGGTGGCTCCGATCCATGTGGAATGGGATGAAAAGGCTGTGTCGGAAGGAGGAAAAGTCTCTATCAAGGGGTATGACCCGTATGCAAAAGATGGCATTTGGACAGCTAAGGATGCGCAGGGAAACGAATATAAGGGTGCAGAAGTCACTTCGGAAGGATTCCATATTTTCGGCCTTGATCCTTATCAATATTATTCGGCAGGATTTGCATGTTATCTTTCCGATGTAGCTCTTCAGCAAGATGCATGGGATATTTGGAATAACCATGCATCCATCACAAATGTAAAGAATGGTAATATAATAGGATACAAATATTTCGGGTTCGGCGGCTTGGATAAAGATAAGTTGGGCTTGAAAGCGTTTAAGGGGACTCAAAAAGGGAATAAGACCGCATTTAATCTTTTCCTCACACCGAAAACATCAAAAGCGTTCAAGGTTAACGTATGGTTGGATGGCCCATGGAGCAATGCGGTTTGGAAAGGAACAAAAATAGGTGAGATAAGCGTTCCGGGTAATTCGGCACAGGAGATAACCCGGTTTACGGTTGATGTATCTAAGTTCGTCGACCACCTGGATAAGAAACATGCCATTTTCCTTGTTGCCGAAGGCGAAGGGGGAGAAGAACTTTTTGATCTGATCGGTTTAGGGTTTAGCTCAAAAAGGAAAGATATAGCCCGTCCGGTTGTTCCCGAAGTGAACATAGCTGTTAATGGGAAACAGATTGAGTTGCCGGCAACTCCCGTACGTTCTACTGAAAGCAACGGTATTTTGGGATATGACCTGTACGAAACGGTTTATGAACTTCCGTCAAATGCAGCCGGTTTGCCGAAAGTGTCGGCTACGGCAACGGATAAGAGTGTGAAAACAACGATTACACAGGCCGATTCGAACTCAAAGACAGCTGTTGTGAAATTTGATTATAAGGGTTTGGTGAAAACCTATAAGATTAAATTTAACGCCTCCATGCCGTAAAGCTCGTTGAGTCACAGCATGAATGGTTAGTTTCATGGAAAGCGGCCTGCTCCGTTGGGAGGGGCCGTTTGTTTGTTGGTTTTGTCTCCTTTCTAAATTAAATAGGTGTTTGATAGGTAATAGCAAAATAAAAAATACTACTTTTGCGTATTAATCACTGTATTTATATATCAAGAAATGATAGAAGACATTAAAAAAGCCTGCCAAGTGATGCGGGAGGGCGGGGTGATTTTATATCCCACCGATACCATTTGGGGAATCGGTTGTGACGCTACCAATGAAGATGCGGTGCGTCGTTTATATGAAATAAAGCAACGTCAGGACAGCAAGGCGATGCTTGTGTTGGTGGATTCTTCCGTAAAAGTGGATTTCTACGTTCAGGATGTGCCGGAAGTGGCGTGGGACTTGATAGACTTGGCAGACAAACCGTTGACTATTATTTATTCGGGTGCACGTAATCTGGCGGCAAATTTGCTGGCGGAAGACGGCAGTGTGGGCATCAGGGTGACAAACGAGGATTTCTCGAAACGCCTTTGTCAACAGTTCCGCAAAGCTGTTGTTTCCACCTCAGCTAATATAAGCGGGCAGCCCTCTCCGAGAAATTTCAGTGAGATAAGTGAGGAAGTCAAGTCGGCGGTAGATTATATTGTGGGCTATCGTCAGGAAGAGATGAGTAATCCGAAGCCCTCCAGCATAATAAAGTTGGATAAGGGTGGTGTGATTAAAATAATCCGCGAATAAAGAAGATGGTTGGAGAAGAAAGAGGGTGGTTGCAGCGCTTTATCATTTGGCGTGAGAGGAATATTAAGGAGAAACGGTTTATCCTGCTCCTTAGTTTCTTGGTTGGCATCTTTACGGCATTTGCCGCATTGATATTGAAAGTGTTGATACACTGGATACAGAATTTTCTTACGGAGAACTTTGATACGACGGAAGCTAATTACCAGTATCTGATATATCCGGTGGTAGGAATCTTTTTGGCAGGGCTGTTTGTGCGCTATGTCGTAAAAGATGATATCAGTCATGGGGTCACCAAAATACTGTATGCCATATCCCGTAGGCAAGGGCGCATCAAGCGGCATAATACGTGGTCGTCCATTATAGCCAGTTCCATAACAATCGGGTTCGGTGGTTCGGTCGGGGCAGAGGCACCGATTGTGCTCACCGGTTCGGCTATCGGTTCCAATCTGGGAAGTTTGTTCAGGATGGAGCATCGCACGCTTATGTTGTTGGTGGGGTGTGGCGCTGCCGGCGCTGTGGCGGGCATCTTTAAAGCTCCGATTGCGGGACTTGTGTTTACGCTGGAAGTGCTGATGATCGATTTGACCATGTCTTCACTGCTTCCGTTGCTGATTTCGGCGGTGACGGCGGCAACTGTCTCATATATCGTGACAGGTACGGAAGCTATGTTTAAGTTTCATCTCGATCAGGCTTTTGAATTGGAGCGTATTCCGTATGTGATTATGCTGGGAATTTTCTGTGGACTGGTTTCCCTCTACTTTACTCGTGCCATGAATTCGGTGGAAGGGTTGTTCGGCAAATTGAAACTCCCTTATAAGAAACTGTTGGTAGGCGGTTCCATGTTGAGTATTCTGATATTCCTTTTCCCGCCGCTTTATGGTGAAGGCTATGACACGATAGAACTGCTGCTGAACGGTACCAGCAATGTGGAGTGGGATACAGTGATGAACAACTCCTTCTTCTACGGACATAGCCAATTGCTGTTGTTGTATCTGATACTGATAATCTTGTTTAAGGTATTCGCGTCGAGTGCCACCAATGGCGGTGGCGGTTGCGGCGGTATTTTTGCGCCTTCTCTGTACTTGGGATGTATTGCCGGATTCGTATTCTCCCACTTTAGCAATGATTTTGAGATGACCGCTTTTTTGCCCGAAAAGAATTTCGCACTGTTGGGCATGGCAGGGGTGATGAGTGGTGTCATGCACGCACCGTTGACGGGAGTATTTCTGATTGCCGAGCTGACGGGAGGATACGATTTGTTTCTTCCGTTGATGATCGTTGCGGTCAGTTCCTATCTGACGATTATTGTTTTCGAACCGCATAGCATCTATTCTATGCGCCTGGCAAAGAAAGGAGAGTTGCTGACACACCATAAGGACAAGGCGGTGCTGACCTTGATGAAGGTGGAAAATGTGGTGGAGAAAGACTTTGTGACAGTACATCCGGAAATGGATCTTGCCGAATTGGTGAAAGCGATCTCCGCTTCGCACCGTAACATTTTCCCGGTGACGGACAAGGAAGATAAGCTGATAGGTATCGTCTTGCTGGACGATATACGAAATATCATGTTCCGGCAGGAATTGTATCATCGCTTTACGGTAGGTAAGCTGATGACTTCCGTTCCGGCACGTCTTTATGATACGGACAGCATGGAGCAGGTGATGCGTACTTTCGATGATACGAAAGCGTGGAACTTGCCGGTAGTAGATACGGAAGGCAAATATCTCGGATTTGTTTCCAAATCAAAGATATTCAATTCGTACCGTCAGGTACTGGTACATTTTTCAGAAGATTAAAAAGAGATGGTTATGGAAAAAGAAGATTTGCGGATTGTATATATGGGTACTCCTGAGTTTGCGGTGGAACCTTTGCGTTGTCTCGTAGAAGGAGGATATAATATAGCAGGAGTGATTACCATGCCCGACAAACCGGCAGGACGTGGGCATAAGGTACAATTTTCCCCGGTGAAACAATATGCACTGGAGCATGGCCTGCCGCTTCTCCAGCCGGAGAAACTGAAGGATGAAACCTTTGTTGAGGCTTTGCGTGCCTTGAATGCGGATTTGCAGATTGTGGTCGCTTTCAGGATGTTGCCGGAGGTGGTATGGAATATGCCGCGGCTGGGGACTTTCAATTTGCATGCTTCGTTGTTGCCGCAGTACCGGGGGGCTGCACCTATCAATTGGGCGGTGATCAATGGTGATACAGAAACGGGTATCACTACTTTTTTCTTGAAGCATGAAATAGATACGGGCGAGGTCATTCAGCAGGTGCGCGTGCCGATTGCCGACACGGACAATGTGGGTATTGTGCATGATAAGTTGATGATGCTTGGCGGTCGTTTGGTTGTGGAGACGGTGGATGCCATTATTGCCGGTAAGGTGAAACCTGTTCCGCAGGAGGAAATGGCGGTAGTGGGCGAGTTGTGTCCGGCTCCCAAAATATTCAAGGACACTTGCCGTATTGATTGGAACATGCCTGTCAAACGGATTTATGATTTTATCCGCGGTTTGTCTCCTTACCCGGCTGCATGGACGGAACTGGTGCAACCGGACGGAACGGTGGTGGTACTGAAAATCTTTGAGACGGAGAAAATGGAACAGCCGCACCGGTTTTCTCCGGGAACTTTGCAGACCGACGGTAAGACATACATCCGCATATCCGGTACGGACGGCTGGATTAGTGTGCGTGCATTGCAGCTTCCCGGCAAGAAACGGCTGAAAACCGACGAACTGTTGCGTGGCTTTAAATTGACCGAAGATTACAAGGTGCGTTAATTACTTATCTGAAATCTTTTCGCTATATTTGTTTGTTGTAATTCATGTAACCTGATAGAGTATAACTGTTATGAAACCTATAATATCGCCTTCCATACTGTCTGCCAACTTCGCATATTTGGCAAATGATATTGAGATGATTAACGGCAGTGAAGCCGAGTGGGTGCACATCGATATAATGGACGGTGTGTTTGTGCCCAACATATCTTTCGGCTTTCCTGTGCTGAAATATGTGGCAAAGCTGGCGGAAAAGCCGTTGGATGTACATCTGATGATAGTGCAGCCGGAAAAGTTCATTCCCGAAGTAAAGGCTTTGGGTGCGCGTATAATGAATGTACATTATGAGGCCTGTCCGCATCTTCACCGGGTGGTGCAGCAGATTCGTGAAGCGGGAATGTTGCCTGCGGTTACTATCAACCCGGCCACTCCGGTGGCTATGTTGAGAGATATCATAAATGATGTCTATATGGTGTTGGTGATGAGTGTAAATCCGGGGTTTGGCGGCCAGAAGTTTATTGAACATACCGTTGATAAGGTACGTGAATTACGTGAATTGATAACGGTGGCCGGTTCGGAAGCTCTGATAGAGGTTGACGGCGGTGTAAATTTGGAGACCGGCGCCCGTCTGGTAGCGGCCGGAGCTGATGTTTTGGTGGCCGGTAATGCAATTTTCTCTGCTCCCGACCCGGTAGAAGCGATCCATGCTTTGAGAAATCTGTAATATTTATTGATAACAGACAGCTTACAGCGGCATCCTTTCCTGCGACTCCTGATGCCGTTGGCGGGTGGAATAGTATATGGGGACAAATATCCTTATATATTACCTGTCGGCTTGTGGGTGGCAGGAGCTTTATTGTTGATAGGGGCGTATATCCTTAGCCGGAGGTATTATGTCCTTTGCCGGTTTTATGGAGTTGTCGTGTTCTTTTCTCTTTTTGTCTTGGGAGGGGCTTTAGTCAGCTTGCAGTTAAAACAGGCTGAATACCAGTTTCCGGATACGGAAACCCTTTCCGTCTATCAGGTTTCTCTTGCTGCGAAGCCTGAAATCAAGGCAAACAGCATTTTGTTTCGTGCAGTCTTGAAAGGAGAAGTGCGGGACGATACACTTTTGCATACTTCTTCTGAAAAGGTCTTCTTATTCTATTTTCCTAAAGATTCGGCGGCGGATTCCCTGAAGAGAGGGGACGAGCTGCTGGTACGCACTCGTTTGTCTGCACCGGTAAGCAATGGAAATCCGGATGAGTTTGATTATGCCCGCTATTTGCTTCGGAAGGGAGTGTGCGGAACTGCTTATGTGCATGCCGGGCGATGGCGGGTGATTGGTTGTGACAGCTCTTCTACTTTTCGTCAACAGGCTTTGGACTGTCGGGACAGGGTAGTCGGTTTATATCGGGATATGGGTTTGCAAGGAGATGAACTGGCCGTACTTTCTGCACTGACAGTGGGCGATAAGGAGGAATTGAGTGAGCATATAATTGAAACCTACTCGGTTGCCGGAGCCAGTCATGTACTGGCGCTTTCCGGACTGCATATTGGCTTCATTTCCGCCTTGCTGCTGTTTTTCCTTTCTCCATTGTGGAACAGATGGCGGGGCTTGAAACCGCTTCTGCTGTTAATGGTAATCGTATTCTTATGGGGATTTGCCTTTCTTACGGGGTTGTCTCCTTCTGTGATACGTGCCGTTATCATGTGTTCGTTCTGGTTGCTCTCCACTCTTTTTTCAGCTTGCGGCAAGATGGCTTTGAACACATTGGGGGCTACGGCTTTTCTGATGTTGTTGTTCAAGCCCGTATGGTTGTTTGATGTAGGTTTTCAACTGTCTTTTTCGGCTGTTGCGGCAATCTTGCTTCTGCAACCCGGACTGTACGGATTGGTGTCGGTCAAGAATACGGTTCTACGGAAAATATGGGGGCTGGCAACTGTTTCTGTTGCTGCTCAGGTAGGGACGGCGCCTTTGGTTATGTTCTATTTCTCTCGATTCTCTACTCATTTTCTTTTGACTAACCTTTGGGTGATCCCGTTGGTGTCATTGATTGTATATGCAGCTGTCGTACTGCTTGTACTGACTCCTTTTCCCGGTTTGCAACAAGTTGTTGCGGATATGGTGGAAGGATTGGTTCGGGTGCAGAATCTGTCGCTCCGTTGGATCGAGCAACTCCCTTGGGCTTCTATTGATCATGTTTGGGTTGATATGTGGGACGTCGTTCTGTTTTATTTTTGCCTGTTGCTGGTCTGCCGCGTTTGGGCAAGGCGTACGGCGCTGAATGTTTACATTGCTTTGTCAGGCTTGCTGCTTGGCGCTGCTTATCATTCGTATTCATCTGTAGCGGATGCCCCTCGACGCAGTATTGTTTTTTATAATGTCCGCGGATGCCCTTCCGTACATTGCCTGGCGGATAATTCCCGTTCATGGCTGGTCTGCGCCGACAGCTTGTCCGATACGTCCTATTTGCAGCGTGCGCTTTCTCCCTATTGGAATCGCCTGCATCTGGAGTGCCCTGCCGTTATTGCTGGGGATTATTCGGCTCCCGATATTTCCGTTCGTAACCGGATAGTCTTTTATGCCGGAAAACGCATCTGTTTGCTGTGCGATGACCGTTGGCGCAATAAAGTGTCCGGTGCAACAGTCACCATTGACTATCTGCATGTGTCCCAAGGATATAAAGGAAGCATAAGAGAGGTTGTTTCTTTATTTGACGTGGGTACGGTAGTGGCCGATTCATCTCTTTCCGGTTATTATCGGAACAGGCTGATTGATGATTGCATCAGTTTGGGAATTCCTTATCTTCTTCTTTCGGAAAAAGGTTCTGTCCGTATATTATTATAAATCATAAACTTTTTCGTACTTTTGCCCTTCCAATTGTTATGGATAATCGGAACTTTTCCGTTTGTTCTGAACGTAAAATCGTAAAGTAGCAGATAAACTATATGTTGACAAAAGTAATAGAGCAATCTAAGATAGACCACTTTGCCAAGTGGATGGAGCGTGCGGATAAAATTGTAATTGTTGCTCATGTGGGCCCCGATGGAGATGCAATCGGTTCCTCTTTGGGATTATGGCATTTCCTCAATACGCAGGACAAGGATGTGAACATCATTGTCCCCAATGCTTTCCCTGATTTCTTGCGTTGGATGCCCGGTAGTAAAGACATACTTTTGTATGATCGTTATAAAGAGTTTGCCGATAAGTTGATAGCGGAAGCGGACGTGATATGTTGCCTGGATTTCAACGCTATCAGCCGTATTGATGCTATGGCTGAGGCCGTATTGGCGTCTCCGGCGCGCAAGATTCTGATCGATCATCATTTGAACCCGGAAGACTTTTGCAGGATTATCATTTCCCATCCCGAAATATCTTCCACTTCGGAGCTTGTTTTCCGTTTGATTTGCCGTATGGGATATTTCGATGATATCACGAAGTCGGGGGCGGAGTGTATCTATACCGGTATGATGACCGATACGGGTGGTTTCACCTACAACTCCAATAATCGTGAAATATACTTTATAATCAGTGAGTTGTTGTCGAAAGGCATTGATAAGGATGATATTTACCGGAAGGTATATAATACCTATTCCGAGAGCCGCTTGCGTCTCATGGGACATGTGTTGTCGCAGATGAAAGTTTATCCGGATCATCGTGCAGCCTTGATTACGCTGACAAAGAAAGAACAGAGTCATTTCAATTATATTCGCGGAGATAGTGAGGGCTTTGTGAACATTCCATTGAGCATCAAGAACGTTGTTTTCTCCTGTTTCCTGCGTGAAGATACGGAGAAGCCGATGATAAAGGTATCCTTGCGTTCGGTTGGAACTTTCCCTTGCAACCGGTTGGCGGCTGAATTCTTTAACGGCGGCGGACACTTGAACGCTTCCGGCGGGGAATTTTATGGAACGCTGGAGGAGGCTAAAAAAGTACTGGAACTTGCCTTGGAAAAGTTCAAACCGCTGCTTAACGCCAAAGGCTGAAAGCCGAGAAACATTATACTGCTGTCCTTGCTTACGGAAACGTTTCCGATGAATAAAAACGTTTCCGTAAGCAAGGACGTTTTGTTTTGGGACGGTTATTCTGTCCTTTTGCTTTTCTTTGTTTTACTCTTATATTGTGAAACAAACACTATGCTATTATGAAACAAATTATGGCTTTATGTCTGGCCGCTATGTTCCCTTTGGCAGAAATAGCTGCCCAGCCGCCTGCGGGCAAAGGTTATCAACTGCTTTTCGAGGATAATTTTGACGGTGACAGCGTAAATACCGCACACTGGCACTTTCGTGAAGGACGCCGTACTGCCGGAACTTACATCAATGGACTGAATTTTAAAGAGAATGTCCGGGTACGGGATGGTATTCTTTATATGGATTGCCGTACCGAACAGATAGACGGGAAGAAAGAATATACAGGTGGCGGAATCATCTCCAACGCTAATTTCGGCTATGGTTATTATGAATGCAAGTCCAGGCCTTTCATGGAAGGTAGGGGAGTGCATACTTCTTTCTGGCAGTTTGGCGGAGCATATCCTAACAGTATGGTATTTGAGATAGACTCTTACGAGATCGACTCGAAATCGTATGGAGCTGCCAATAATCTCTATGTAAACCTTGGGAATAAAGAACAGACCCGCGTACCTTGGCCGCACCGGGCAAGCATAAAATTTACTACGGATCAAGACGGCTGGTGGGTAGACGCTTATGAGTACACTCCTGAAGGTATTACGTTTTATGACAATGGCAAGATTGTGGCGCAGTGCGAATGGCCCGAACTGAATGCAGCCCAGCAAGTGTGGCTTTCCACTTTGAATGGATGTGGAAAGGTGGAGGAAGACAAGCAGCCCGGCTATTCTGCATTCGATTATTTCCGCTATTACACCAAGGACTATCCGGGGGTGAACCGTCTGCCTAATGGCAACTTTGAATTCAATCAGGATTTGTCCGATCCTTATATTCCGAAGTGTTGGAAGGTGGAAGGAACCCCTAAAACCGTAAAGGTGGTGCATGGAAATGCAAGCAGGGATAATTACAAAGTGCGTTTCTTTTCGGAAAAAGACTATCAATCAAAGCTTATTCAGGAACTGACTTATATCATGGACGGTGAATATCTTCTTTCGGCTATGGTGCGTTCGTCCGGTGGGCAGCAGGTAGCGGAAATGGCAGCCTATTCCGGTGAAAAACGAGAAAAGGCGCTTGTACAGTCTTCGGACAATTGGACAAAAGTGGTGCTTCCTGTTTGTGTAACGGGAAATAGGGTGAGAATTGAATTGCGTACGGTGGCCGAAGCCGGACAATGGCTTGAGTTCGATGACATTAATTTTATGAAACCTGCGGTTGCGGAGCAGAAGGAACAGAAGCCGTTTGCCCTTTTTAAGGATGCAATCTGGAGCATTGGGAATAAGTATCCGGTACATTTCACCGGGAACGGCAATTTCTATTTCTTTGATAGATGTGTGGGATTGGGAGATGCTGTCACCATTGACTTTACGCTGAATGCGGATGTGTGTGAAGATATGATACCCATTTCCCGTATGCCCCAACAGGGAAAGTCGGGTTGGGCGGTGTGTCTGACAAAGGAGGGAGGATTGATTTTCGAAATAGGCAGCTTGTCCGACCATACCGATGTTGCCGTTTCCGGAGTATATAAGAAAGGAAAAGAATGTTCCGTCCGTTGCGTCTACAATCGGGGGACGGCTTCGGTGTATGTCAATGGGAAATTGGTGAAGGAGCAGGACGGCATTGTGCATGATACAGCAGACAAAACCGCTCCGGGGCGTATGGGGTCTGTGGACTATAAATTGGATGCAGCCAACGATGTAGTGGTTGAGCGAGAAGGCTTTAAGAGCGGACGAAACTATAAGTATTTTCGTGGAACTTTGAGTAAAGTAAGCATATACAATAAGGAAATGCGTTATTGATTGGTTGAAGGGTGATTTTCGGAAACGTTTCCGCCCTTCGGAAACGTTTCCGAATTTCTTTTTCATTTTTCTTTATCCTTTGGTAACTTGAAAACATTTAATATTGTAACATCAATCAAGACGAAAGCAGATTTTAATTCTGATTATATAACTATTGAGAGGCATTTTGGCTCCGGCTTCTCCTTTTTATGTAAATTCTTCTGTGCGGAGTCCGGAAGACAAAAAATACTAAACATGAAAAACCTTACATTTTTACGTTGTATCTTAGTGGCGATAGTGGCGTTTGCCTTTGCTTCGTGCGAGAACGATAGTCGCGAAGATGAACTTCAGGCCGGATTGAACGGGCTGGAGAAACGAATGGAAGTCCTGGAAACGTTGCAAGACCAGATTACGGCTATCCAACAGCTATTGGAAGCTGCCGACAGAAATCACATTACTTCCATTGAAGATGTTACCGATGCCACAGGGCGTACCGGATTCAAAATCAACTTTAAGGATTCCGACCCTATCACCATATATAATGGAGTGAACGGTGTGGACGGAGTGGATGGTGATGACGCTCCGACCATCAGCGTGAAAAAAGATGCGGACAACCTTTTCTATTGGACACTGAACGGGGAGTTCCTGGAAGTGGACGGAAAGAAAGTCCTTGCAGAGGGTAAGAATGGCACAAATGCCATTACTCCCAAACTGAAGATAGAGAACAATACATGGATGGTTTCTTATGACAATGGTGCCACTTATAAACCGGTAGAGGGAGCCACCACAGGAGGAGCTGTCAGCAGTGCAGTTAGTTATGAAGATAAAGGTTCTCATTATGAGTTCACCATTAACGGCAGTTCCATTAATATACCCAAGTATATTCCACTGACGATAGCATTTACTTATGGCGATGTTACCGGTAATTCTTTTGTAGCCGGAAGTAGTAACGGTGGTGACAGTTATGAGATAAGTTATGAGGTGAGCGGTATGTATCCCGAACAGATTCCTGTTATAGAAGTGATTGGCAAGGACGGATATACGGCTTCTGTGGATGCTGCCGCTAAGAAGATCACGATTACGGCACCAACTCCTTGGAAAGCCGGAAGTGTATTGGTATTTGTCTCCGATGGCGACCAACGCACCATTATGCGCACTATCAGCTTCCGTCAGGACGGTACAGGAGGAACTGCAATCGAAATAGCAGACGGTGATGCTAATCAAACACTGGAGGCTGATGCGACTTCTGTGACACTTAAGTATAATACGGATATTAAAGACGAAAACTTGGTGGTAACTATTGGTTATACAGGTACAGCAACAGGTTGGTTGACTCAAAATGCAGTAAATGCTATAACAAGAGCAGAGTTGGTCGCTAAAACTTTAACGTTTACAGTGCAGCCCAATACTTCTACCGAAGACCGTACCGCTACTGTCACTATTAGCGATAAGATAAATACAGATCTCAAGCAAGTATTCACTATTACCCAAAAGAAAGCAGCTCCAAACTATTATGAAGTATCTGAGGGGACTACTTTGGCTTCTTTATTGGGAGACAAAGTGAATACAGCATCTTCATTGGAAGTTAGAGGAACGTTGACAGCAGCAGATTGGACAACATTGAAAACAATGGCAACAAGTAACGCATTGGTAAGTTTGGATATTTCGAGGGTAACTAATACGGAGATACCAACTGAAGCCTTTAGAGGAGCTGCCAAACTCACGACTATAAAGTTACCAAATAACTTGGTTACCATTAGTGATAAGGCGTTTTACGAAAGTAAGCTGACAGAGATTGGATTACCTGCTACTCTTAAAACGCTTGGTGAATATGCATTTTATAAGTCTACTTCTCTTTCAAAGATAACTATACCGGAGATGTTTACGGTAGAGGGTGGATTAGAAATTAAAAAGTTTGCATTTGATGGATGTACTGCTTTGGCTGCAGTAGATGATGAGTTTGTTATTCCGGCAGGAGTTACTAAAATTGGAGTAGTAGCGTTTAGAGGATGTACAGGTTTGGCTAATAGTACGTTAGTTCTTTCAGGCGAAACTTATCTTGATGACAGAGTGTTTGTGCTCAACGGTGATCAAGAACCAATAGCATTCTCAAAAGTTGTATGTAAGAGTAAGAAGGTTATAAGTATGGCAGGTACAGCAACTTTTGGTAAAGGCGCTACTAAACTACCTCTTTTACAAGTTCCTACAGATTTGGTTGATGATTATCAAAAAAATGATAAGTGGAAAGCAAAGTTTACTACTATCGAAGCAATACCTGCAGAATAGTTGTGTTTTAGTCATAGATTAGATTTCTTAAGGTTTAGAGCCCGTTTCTATTGGTAGGAACGGGCTCTTTTTTGTAACCTGTCGTAGGCTAATGCTTTTCCTTTCGTTGAAAGCAAGAAAGGAACTATTGTCTCATTTCTTTTCGCCTATTGGCATTTAATAATACCAACGGTTGGTACTAAGAGTTTCAACGGTTGGTATTAAGAGTACCAACCAATGGTACTTTAAATACCGGCAAAGGAAACTGTATTCCCCTTATGTAGCCGAATGCTTTTCCCTCTTGTACATTTTGTTTAGGAAAGAATTAAGTAGCTTTTACTGCCTGAAATGAGTAAAATTCAGCAAAAATATGAAAAACGAGTAATCATTGATTAAACATCATATTATGAGGAAATTAATTAGGAATAAAGGCTGAAAACACGAAAAAATCAGTGACGACCAACAACTTCTCGTCACTCATCATCACCCTTGTCGCCACTCCTGTATCGCTTTTGTACAAAGGAATAGCTATAAAAAGTGACGAGTGACGACCAATTCTTTGTTTTCCTTGATTGTTGCTTCATTCTATTCTTGATTTATCTACAACCTATTGGCACGTCTCTCCTAAGTTCCATGTTCTATAATCGGAAACGTTTCCGCAAAATAAAAACGTTTCCGAAAAATATAGCATTTTACTTATTCCCTCTACCTTTTAATAAAACGCTATACTTGCATATCAGAATATTCAAGGAAAAACACTATTCAATATGTTACTACAAAACGAAACGGAAAAGCGGGCTAATAAGCAGGAAGAACACCAGTCGGACTTAGTGATTGTGGGAGGTGGGCTGAGTGGCGTATGCTGCGCTATCGCCGCTGCAAGAAACGGCATTAAAGTCTCGCTGATACAAGACCGTCCGGTACTGGGAGGAAATGCTTCCAGTGAGATACGTGTATGGGCTCTGGGAGCTACATCCCACATGGGCAACAACAACCGGTGGGCGCGTGAAGGCGGGATTATCGATGAAATCATGGTGGAGAACCTACACCGTAATAAAGAGGGGAATCCATTGCTTTTTGATGCCCTACTGCTCGACAAGGTGATGAGCGAGCCGAATATAACACTTTATCTGAATACGGTGGTGTACGATGTGGAGAAGGAAGGTGACTGTGTGTGCACCATCACTGCGTTCAATCCTCAAAACGCCACTTCCTACCGTTTTACGGGAACTTACTTCTGTGATGCGTCCGGCGACGGTATCGTGAGCTATATGGCGGGCGCTTCTTATCGTGCAGGCGCGGAAGATGCCGCCGAGTTCGGTGAAGGGTTTTCCCCTTCGGAACAATATGGCGAATTCTTGGGACATACCATATTCTTCTATCCCAAGAAGACGGATGCTCCGGTGAAATATGTGGCTCCTACGTTTGCGTTGAAGGATATGGACCGTATCCCTAAACTGCATCAGGCTACTCCCGACCAATCAGGATGTAATTATTGGTGGTTTGAGTACGGTGGTTCCAAAGATACCGTCTACGACTCGGAAGAGATAAAGAAAGAGTTGTGGAAAGTGATTTACGGCGTATGGGACCATATCAAGAATTCCGGTCGTTATCTTGAAGCGGAGAATATGACATTGGAGTGGATTGGCGTGATTCCCGGTAAGCGGGAAAGCCGTCGTTTTCAAGGCCTGTACATGTTGAGCCAGCAGGATATTGTGGAGCAGCGCAGGTTCGACGATGCCGTTTCTTATGGCGGATGGGCGATCGACCTGCATCCGGCGGAAGGTGTTTACTCTTCTGCTCCCAGCTGCAACCAATATCACTCCAAAGGAATTTACAGTATTCCGTATCGTGTGTTTGTATCCAAAGACGTGAAGAACCTTTTCCTGGCGGGACGTTTGATAAGCAGCTCGCACGTGGCGTTCGGTTCTACACGTGTAATGATAACGTGTGCGCATGGCGGACAAGTAGTTGGAACGGCAGCCGCAAAATGCGTGAAATATCAGTGTATGCCGGCAGACCTGTTGCAGAACGACCGGATGAAGGATTTGCAATATACACTCAATCTGAACGGACAAAGCATTCCTCACGTGGCAATAGACCCTTCGGGAAATCTGTTGAAGGATGCTGAAATCAAAGCGTCTTCGTCCTTGTGCTTTGGCGGGTTTCCTTTTGACGGAGACTGGAGGAGACTGGATACTTCCGTTGCCCAGTTGCTCCCGTTGAAAGGCGGTAACTGCTATAATATGGAAGTGGAAGTGGATGCGGACGAGGCTACGAAGCTGACGGTGGACTGGGTCGTATCATCCAAACCGTTCAATTACACGCCCGATTGCGTGATAAGTTCGGAAACTCATGAATTAAATATAGGCAAACAAAGGCTGTGTGTAGCTTCGGGAGAAGTGATACCGGCAGATCAGTATGTGTTTGTTGTTTTCAGGCATAACGAACATGTTTGTATTCGTTTATCGACCCGGCGTGTGACCGGTGTCTTATCGGTTTTCAATAGGTTTAATAAGGCGGTCAATAACTGGGGGATACAAACCCCACCGGAGAACAGTGGTTTTGAAAGCTTTGAGTTCTTTACACCGGAAAGAAGACCCGGTGGCGAGAACCTGGCGTTTAACCTTTCTCCGGTTGTTGACTGTTTTACGTCTGAAAATTTGGTAAATGGTTTTGTTCGTCCCTATCTTTGCGCCAATGCTTGGATTGCCGATTGGGACGATGATGCACCTGAACTGAAGGTCACGTTCCGGAAGACGGAAGAGCTTCATCAACTGCGGTTGTTCTTTGATACGGACTACGACCATCCGATGGAAACCATTCAATGGGGACATCCCGAATCTGAAATACCGTTCTGCGTGTCCGGTTACGAAGTATATGACGATAAGGGTATGCAACTTGCTTCAGTCAGCGGAAACTACCAGACAATGAATGTCATAAACTTTTCTCCTGTGATTAAGACCGCTTCGTTGCGTTTTGTCTTCAAGCGGAAATGCAAACACATTCCTGTCTCTGTATTTGAGATAGAAGTCAGTTGAGTAAATAAAAATAATAATCTTAATATCTTTTGCTTATGATAACAAATAGCAAACAAAAACGATGGAGGTTTCTCTATCCTCTTGCACTTGTCCTCGGATGCCTGTTGCTGGCAGCTACGCCTGCATACGCCCAGGGAGAAGTGGAAATATCGGGTGTGGTGACAGACAATCTGGGGGAACCCATGATTGGAGTGACCGTAATGGCAAAAGGCGCATCTACGGGAGCTATCACCGACTTGGACGGTAATTTCAGACTGAAAGTATCTAAGAATGCGACAATCGTATTCTCGTTTATCGGATACAAGAGCGTGGAAAAACCTGCTGCGGCATTGAAGAATGCCAAGATTGTGATGCAGGATGATACGCAGATGCTGGGTGAGGTGGTTGTTGTGGCGTATGGCAGCCAGAAAAAGGAAACGCTTACAGGGGCTATTTCCCAAGTGAAGGCGGCGGAGCTGACAAAGTCTCCGGTTGCCAATATGGGACAGGCGCTTACCGGACGTGCGGCGGGAGTCAGCACCACGCAGAATTCAGGTGCGCCGGGCGAGGATGATGTAACGATACGCATCCGCGGTGTGGGCACTTTGAATGATGCTTCCCCGCTGGTTCTGGTGGATGGTGTGGAACGTAGTTTCAGCCAGATAGACCCCAGTGAAGTGGAGAGTATGTCTATCTTGAAAGATGCTGCATCGACGGCGGTATTTGGTATTCGCGGTGCCAACGGCGTAATCATCATTACTACTAAGAAAGGAAAGGAAGGCCCTGCCAAAGTATCTTTCTCGGCAAACTGGGCTTTGCAACAGCCTATTCGTGTGCCGGACAGCGCCGATGCGGTGACTACGGCAAAGATGTATGACGAGGCGATTATGAATGATGATCCTACGGCCGGCCCGTATTTCGGTGAAGCGGCTTATGAGAAATATGCCAATGGTTCAGATCCTCTGGCCTATCCCAATATTAATTGGAAAGAGTACCTGCTGAAGAATATAGCGTTCCAACAGCGTTATAATCTTTCGGTAAGCGGCGGAACTCCCAATACGAAATATTATGTGTCATTAAGTTTTCTTGACCAGGACGGTGTGATGGAAGATGTGGCTTCGGATGTGGACGGGCTGATTTATGATCATAACAACAAATATCAACGTGTGAACTTACGTTCGAATATAGATGTGGATCTTACTTCCACCACTAAATTGGGTATTCAACTGGGTGGTATCATCGGTAAGAAGAATGCTCCCAAAGATACTTTTACGCAGTTGTTGCAGGCTTCTTCCAACGGTTCGCCTTATATCTACGACCATAAATTCGTACATAATAAATATACTTCCTTCGGTGGCAGTCCGCTTGGCGATTTGCTGAAAGATGTACGCGAAACATCCAATAATACGATTAATGCTTCCATAACTTTCAATCAGAAGCTGGATTTCATAACCAAAGGATTGTCTTTCCGCGCACTTGCTTCCTATGACAGCCAATATATCCATACATTGACTAAGGGTGAGCAGCTTAGCACCTATTACTTGATAGATGCACAGGATGAAGCGGGCAACCCGATAAAGGCACTGGAACTTTACAGCTTGAATGAGGGCGCTATCAAGGTTCCTTCGGAATCGTGGGATCGTCGTCAGAGTATGCACGCCGAAGCTGCCCTTGAATACAAGCGGGAGTTTGGCGGACACAACGTGAACGCATTGTTTCTGGGTACACTGGACAAGAAATGGTGGAAGTATAGTGAAAGCAGTGCTTTTAAGCAATATATCACAGTCCCTGTCAGTTATATGGGTTTGGTGGGACGTGTGGCCTATGACTACCAATCACGCTATCTAGTGGAGTTCAATGTGGGATACAACGGTTCGGAGAATTTTGCCGAAGGTAAACGTTTTGCATGGTTCCCTGCCGTATCGGTGGGGTGGAACTTGGCGGAAGAAAAGTTCTTCAAGAATGCGATTGACCCCAAATGGATTTCAAGGTTGAAGCTGCGCGCCTCGTATGGATTGACGGGTAATGACAATACGGACGGCAGACGGTTTATGTATCTCACCGGAGAATACACTTCGGGCGGTGGAGCTTACTTGGGCTCATCCGTACAACAGTTACATCCCGGCTATCTGGAAGGAAAGCAAGGAAATACGGCCGTAACCTGGGAAACGGCTTCCAAGCAGAATTATGGTATTGATTTGGGCATGTTCGACGGCCGGCTTTCGTTGACAGCGGAATATTTCCATGACGACCGTAAGGATATTCTTGCCACCCGGGCAACAGAACCGGGGCATTTGGCCATTTCCGGTCAGGATGTTTACAACATAGGACGTGTAAAGAATCAGGGATGTGAAATCGATGTCCGCTGGAGCGATGAGCTGGAGAACGGACTGGGTTACTTTGTTTCGGGAAATTACTCCTTTGCACGAAACGAAATCATTGAGAACGGAGAAATTCAGGATCCTGATAATCCACACCTGTGGCGTGCGGGACATTCTGTCGGAGTGGAGTGGGGATATCGCTTTGCCGGCTTCTATAATACGGAAGAGGAACTTGCTGAAGGACCTCATTTGGGAACTCCTTCCCTTGGGGAGGCTCGTTATGTGGATATTAATCGTGATGGGGTACTTGATACGAATGATATGGTTCCGATGGGGTATGCTGAAGTACCGGAGATCAACTACGGCTTTTCGCTGGGAGCTTCTTACAAAGGTTTTGCTGTTTCCTGCCTGTTTCAGGGAGCTGCACATTCCACCAAATTGTTGGACGGTGTCTTCCGTCGTCCGTTTTATGCCAATCAGGGTATGCCTTCTTTCGTAGTGGGCGAGCGTTGGACACCGGAAACGGCAGAAACAGCCGTACGTCCCAAACTGACTACGCGATACAACAGCATGAGTTATGAAAACTCTACTTTGTGGACTCGTAGCGGTGACTACTTGAAGCTGAGAAATGTGGAACTTTCGTACACCTTCACTGCCGACCAACTGAAGAAAATATTCGGAATACCCTTGAACTCGCTGAGAGTGTATGTGACAGGGCAGAATCTCTTTACATGGGATAAACTGAAGTACGTGGATCCTGAAGCAAAGACAACCGATCAATTTAAATATCCTCAGTTGAGAATCTATAACTTGGGATTATCGCTTAATTTTTAAATCCTATAAAAATACAAACAATGAGAAAGTTACTATATATCGGAGTGTTGTTCCTGTTTACGGTATTCTCTGCCTGTAATGACTTTATGGAGTTTCCGCCGGCAGCCGAGTTCAACAGGGACTCCGTATTTGCCAAATATACGAATGTAGAAAGATTGGTATATGATATGTATAGCTATCCGGTTCCTTTGAACTTCGATACGCGTTCTTTCGGAACGGACGGGACACGTCTGAACGGTGGCTCTTTTGCCAGTGCGCTGACGGACGAGGGACAGGCTTTTGATGTGCAGAGCGGTTATCAGGTACAGATGTACTACACCGGTAATGTGGATGCCGGATATTCAGCTTCATGGAAGGGTGATTATCATGGAGAAGATGACTATCTTGCCAAATGGACCACGATCCGTAAGGCATATATACTGCTTGAAAATATAGACCGGGTACCGGATGCCACTGAAGAGCAGAAGATGCGGATCAAAGGCGAAGCCAAGCTGATGATAGCTACCGTTTATTTTGAGATGTTCAAACGATACGGTGGCGTTCCAATCATAACAAAATCTTTTACCGGTTCGGAGAGCGAGGAGGAAATCAATCTGGGACGCTCCTCTTTGGAAGAAACTTATAAGTTTATCATTGGTCTTCTGGATGAGGTGCTGACGGATTATAAAGATTACATTCCGGCTAATTATACGGACATTCCGGCAGAATTCGGACGCTTCCCGCTTGCATTTGCCTATGCGTTGAAAGCACGTGTCAAATTGTATGCAGCAAGTCCGTTGTACAATACGGCTACTCCTTACAGTCGTGCGTTGGGTGAGAAATCCAACTTGATTTGCTTCATGAGTGAAAATAGGGAATTGTGGAAAGAGGCTGCTGATGCTGCAACGGAAGCCATTAATTTCTGTATGCAGAACGGTTACGGATTGGTGGATGATCCGACAGGCCGCGAAGACGGCATGAACTACACTTGTGCCAATATAGAATATCCGTCGAAAGGCAATACGGAAGTCATTTGGGGAGTAATAATGGATAAGGGGCCACAGGCAGGTGGTGCATATAATATGCAGAACTATACCATCATTCGCGGCCTTCCGAACGTAGGTGTGTATTCATGGGGATATGCAGCCAATCTTGTACCGCTCAATCAGGTGGAACGATATGAGATAGATGATGATAACACACCGGGGCAATATTTGTCATGGGAGGGTGTACGCAGCTATGAAACAGGAATATCTCCGACGGAGAAAGCGGAAAATGCTAAAAAAATGTTAGCAGAGGCTGCCCGTAGACCTTATGAAGAGGTAAGACTCGATCCGCGTTTTTATGCTTCCGTAGCATATAATGGAGTTGCGGATTATGGAATATGGGGCGAACAGAATGAAATTGACATGGCGGACGCTTATGCCGATCCCGTAGACGGTGGTGAACCGAAAGCGCTTTCCGGAAAACATGGTAACTCTTCAGAGGGAAAACAAAAGGTGAAAGTCCTGCATTATGTCCGTAAGTTTACTCGTGGATATGAAGGACGCGAAGCATCTTTATTTCCGCTGAACATCTATATGCGCATGGCGGAACTTTACCTGATCCGCGCCGAGGCTTTGAATGAATATGCCGGTCCTTCACAGCAGGTGTATGACGACTTGAATCTGATTCGCACACGTTCGGGTATGTGCAATGTGAAACAAACTACCGATCAAAAGGAAATGAGGGAGATTATTGCTCATGAACGTAATATTGAAATGTTTTATGAAGACCAGCGCTGGTTTGATTTGCGCCGCACCTTGCAATCCGAAGATGACATTCCGGTTACTATCTATAAACTGCAAATCAGGAAGTGGTATAAAACAGAAAAAGACAACTGGCCTTATAAGATAACTTACGAGAAAGTCCCTTATATGGACCGTTGGTGGGATAACAAAATGTATATGAATCCTTTCCCTCAAAATGAAATAAACAAGTTTTATGGTCTTATACAGAATCCGGGTTGGTAATTTAAAATTGAAAAGCTAATATGAATATTACTATGATAAATAATAAAAGGACATCGGTACTTCCCATGATAGTATGCGCTTTATTGTTTGGCGGAGTAAACTCTGTGAATGCGCAGCTTCCGGAAGACTCATTGGATGTGCCGGTAGCTGAGGTTCAGGTTTTGTATGGTAGCAAGCCGGAACATGAACTGTCTTCTTCCGTATCGACTTTGGACAGTAAGTCTGTTACTCCCAATTCGGTAGTCTCTTTTGGAAACGCGCTGTATGGACGCATACCCGGATTGTTTGTACAACAATCCAGTGGAGTGCCGGGTGAGGATGCTCCTACACTCTATATCCGCGGCAAGCATACCTATACGGGTTCGAATGCTCCGCTGGTTCTGATAGACGGACTGCCGAGAGATTTGAATACTTTGTCGCTAGAGGAAGTGGAAAGCGTATCGGTCTTGAAGGATGCGGCGGCTACGGCTCTCTATGGAGCGGATGGTGCTAACGGCATTATCTTGGTGACGACTAAAAGGGGCGTTATCGGAAAACCGCAAATCTCATTCAAAGCGGAACTGGGAATGATGCTTCCGACTGAATTGCCGGAGTTCTACGGTTCTTATGATTATGCGAACTTCTATAATATGGCCGAAAGAAATGACGGCAAGACCTCTTTCAGATATTCCCAAGAAGATTTGGAAAGATATAAAACCGGATATGACAGCCAGCTTTATCCGGATGTGAACTGGGTGGATGCGGCTGTGCGTGAGATGACGCCTACCCAGAGTTATGCGGTGGATGTGAAAGGAGGAAATGAGGTTGCCCGTTATTATGTCAATCTGGGGTATACCGGAACTGAGGGAATCTTTAAGGAGATAGGCAACAAGACTTATGATTCCAATAATAGCCTGAGTCGTTTTAATTTCCGGTCTAATATAGATGTCGATATCGTGAAAGGCTTGCGCATGAATGCCGATATAGCCGGACGTTTGGAGAACTTAAACGCTCCGTATAATACAATGGATAATATTTGGGGCAATCTTTATACGTATCATCCCAATGCCGCTCCGATTTATGCGGCGCCGGGTGTGTGGGGCGGTAGCAATATTTACCGGACTAACCCTCTGGCCTATATCAATGATATGGGATACCGGCATACGCACCGCCGTTTGCTGCAGATGAGCATAGGTGCGCAATATGATTTTTCCGGAATCATGAAAGGACTGAGCTTAGGATTACGTGTCGCTTTTGATAACTATTATTCTGCGGACAACGGCTATTCCAAAACGTTCGGTGTAATGGAAACTTTAGGATATAATGAAAAGACGCAGACTTATCAATTGAGCCCTCTTTACGGTAAGAATACGGCACTGACGGCATTCGGACCGGAGAATGAGCAAGAGAAGAAAATGGAAGCCTATGAATTTTGGGCAAGTTATGAACGCCGGATAGAAGAGCACTCATTAGGGGCTTTTGCACTATTCCATGCACACAGTCAAAGTCAGTATTTGTCGTCTGATGACTTGAAGAAGTCTCCCGACCGTCGGGTGACTGCCGGCTTAAAACTGTCTTATGATTATCGGAAAACGTATTTCTTGGAAGCGGTGGCTACATGTGGCGCAAGTGGTTTCTTCATGGAGGGTGAGCGTTACGGTTTCTTTCCGGCCGCATCTGCTGCATGGGTGATTTCGAATGAGAACTTTATGAAAAGCGTTTCTGCAATCGATTTGTTGAAACTTCGCGTTTCCGGTGGTCTTGTAGGTAATCAGAATGTGGGCGGACGTACTTATGGCTATCGCAACGAATATCTTCCCACCGGAGGCGGCTGGGGTGTTGGAACCAATAATGGCGGTTATGGCGGCGGTTATGCAGAGGCTGCCGTTGCCAATCCCTATCTGACGTGGGAGAAAGCATTGAAAATAGATGCAGGGTTCGATATGGTGTTATGGAAGAACCTCTCATTGGGATTTACCTATTTTCATGAATACAGAACCGATATATTGAATTCCGGTGATAATATGTTTCCCGGATATATGGGGGCTTCTTTTGGTTACCTTAATTACGGCGAAGTACAATCACAAGGTATTGAAGCGATGGTTTCTTTTGAAAAGCAATATCGTTCATGGGGATTTAACGCCGGAATTAATCTGACACATCAGAAGAACAAGGTATTGAGAATGGGAGAAACTCCGCAACGCTATGAGTATCTTTATAAGCAAGGTAATGCGATAGGCGCTCAGTTCGGTTACTTGGCCGAAGGCTACTATTCCGCCGAAGACGTTACGGAACGTGACGTACGACAGACTTTCGGCAAAGTCATTCCGGGCAGTTTGAAGTATGCGGATATCAACGGAGATAAAATAGTAGATACGAATGACAAAGTGCTGATCGGTAAAAATGCGGATGTACCGGAATGGGAAATGGGAGTAAATCTCGGCATCAATTTCAGAGGTTTTTATGCCAATGCTTTTTTTCAGGCTTGCATGGGACGTGATGTCAATATGAGAACTGCCGCTCCTTATGCGACTTCTCCGTTATATGATGATAGGAACATTTCAACTTATATCAAGCAGCCTTGGACGGCGGAAGCTGCGGCAGATCCTGCATTGGCTGCTGCGATTGACTTCCCGAGTCTGAGTATTGAAAATGCGAACAATACATTCCAGCAATCTTCGTTCTTTATGAAGAATGGCGATTTCATCAGGTTGAGAAGTTTGGAAATCGGTTATCAATTTCCTAAGAAATGGATAAAACATCTGCGTATGCAGAATGCGGGTATTTATTTACGCGGAATGAACCTCTTCACATGGGACCATATTGAAGGATATGATCCGGAAGTGCTGGAAGGATATCCCGTAATGAAATCCTATAATATAGGTGTAAACATAACCTTTTAATATGAATATATCATGAAATATAAAATCATAAATTGGCTGATGGTAGGTAGCGCCCTGATGCTGCTGAATGCTTGCGATGACTATCTTTCTCCGAATGAATATGGGGTAGTGTCCAAAGACCTGTTGTATGAAACAACCGAGTATGTCAGTAAAATGTCTGCCGGTATGTATGGGTGTATCCCTCAGCAGACAGGATTGGGAATGTCTGCTGCTACGGATGAGGCTGAGTTGGTGGACGATAGTGAAACCATGCAGGATTTTAATCTGGGTAGCTGGAACCAATACAGTAATCCGGATGATGTTTGGGAATCTTGTTATAAGGGCATACGTATTGCGTGTGACTTTTTGGCAGAAACCGATACGATCACTTATTCCTATTATAAATATTACAATCCGGCGAAATATACTACTTTGATGCGCGATTTGAATACCGGACGTGCTGAAGCGCATTTTATTCGTGCATATCTGTATTTGGAACTGATGAAAAGATATGGGGAGGTTCCATTGATTACGGATAAAGTGGATATGACAGGCGGTAATGTAGACCTCAGCTTGTATCCGCGTGCTTCTTTAGCGGATATTGTTGCTTTCATTTCGAAAGAATGTGATATTGTGTGCAGGGAAGGAGAATATTATTTGTCGGAAGAAGAAATAGCAGAACGCACAGAAAACGGTAAGAAACTGCTGGATGTCCCTTATCGGGATGTGTTGGATATGGCTTATCCCTCTACCGGAGATTTAGCCCAATATCTGGGACGTGCAACCCGGGCTTCGGCCTATGCGTTGAAAGCCAAGGCACTGGTTTATTATGCGAGTCCTTTGTACAATCCGGAACAGGATGTGGAACGGTGGAAAGCGGCGGCAGTAGCCTGTAAGAAGGTTCTGGACTTGCCGGCGGAGCATTACGGATTGGCAAATGATTATGCCGCTTTGTTTAGCAGCATGAATAATTGGAACAAGGAGTTCCTGTTTGTCCGGAAGGTCGGTGCGGATAATGCTTTTGAGAGGGCCAATTATCCGGTTTCCATTGAGGGAGGAAACACCGGAATTTGTCCGAGCCAGAATTTGGTTGATGCTTATGAAGTGATAACGGGCAATGTGGCGGTTCCCTTTGACTGGAATAATAAGGCGCATAAGGAAAATCCGTATAGCGGGCGTGATCCCCGTTTGGAAGCCACCATTTATAAGCATGGTGATTTGTATGATGAAAAGGTGAATCCGATAAAGCTAAATGTGAAACTCAATGGTAACTCCGGTGCACCTTTGTATCATGCTACGAAAACCGGATATTATCTGAAGAAATATGTGAATCCTTCGTTGAATTTGAAGAATGATCAGAAAGGTTATAAGACATGGGTCTTGATGCGTATGGCTGATTTCTATCTTTACTATGCAGAGGCTATGAATGAAGCCTACGGTCCGGATGCGAAAGCGGATGATTTGAAGCTGACGGCACGTGCTGCATTAAATAAAGTAAGGTTACGTGCAAAAATGCCCGAATACACCGGTGGAAAAGGAGATAAGGATGTCTTTCGTGAAAAAGTATATGCGGAACGGAGAGTTGAGCTCGCTTTTGAAAACGCCCGTTGGTGGGATGTGAGACGCTGGAAGCGCGGACAGGAGTTGAATAAAGACATACGCGGAGTCTCTGTCTCGTGGAGAGGATACGAACCGGTGGTAGTGGAACAACGGCAGTTTGATGAGTCGAAAATGTATTTTTATCCTATTCCGCAGGAAGAGGTTGATAAGTCGGGTGGTGTATTGACACAAAATCCCGGTTGGTAATGATAGAAAGAAGTAAAGAATAATTAGATTTGTAGCTATGAAATATATAAACTTGTTAACTTGCTTGTTATTCGCAATGTGCATGGTAAGTGCTTGTGATGAGAGTGAATTGATACTTTCGCAACAGCAGGGAGTCGTTGCCGGCAATGTGAGGGTCTCATCAGAGCTGTCTGAGGCCGGAAAGCAGAAATTGGAGGAATCTTTGGGATACCATAGTGTGGAGATCGTAGGTAGTATTGCTAATCCGGATGAGGTGGAGATTGAAAGCTATGGGGTACTGCTGAGTGAATTGCCCGGATTCAGTCTGTCACAGGCTGTGGAATATACAGGCGATAACCGGGGACAGTTGGAAAACTTCCCGGAAGACTGTTATTCGGTAAAAGTGGATGGTTTGAAAGATGATGTGACTTATTATTTTCGTTACTTTGTGAAGCATGCCAAAGGAGTCAGTTATTCGGAATGTGTAGATGCTAACTGTTTTACAACCATAAAGCATCCCCGGGCTCCGGAGACCAAAATCCTGACGGAGAATTATATTGATGTATTGGAAGTGAAGTCGCAAATCGTGCATGACGGACATTTCGCTGTAACGGAATGCGGTGTTTATATGGGACTTTCTGAAGAAGCATTGAACGTAAAGTTAAGGGCTGCTAAAGTACCGGATATCGTGAATCATCAAGGAGAATATACGGTAGACGTGTCGGGACAAGGATTGAAAATCGGAGATTTCTTTTATTGTCAGCCTTATGCTGTCAATGAAAAAGGAGAAGCTAAAGGCGCAATCGTAAAGCTGGAGGTGAAGAAAGCCAAAGCCTATGCCAAACTGGCAATCACAGACCGTAAGGTTTCTAAGGACAAGGTTGTCCTGTCGGTGACTGTAGAATCCGTCGGAGACCAATACATAAAAGAATACGGCTATTATGATATGGAGGCAGGCACCAGACATATCCTTAAGGAAAATCTGACAGCCGAAACTTCTCCCAAAAAAGGTGAGGTACTTGAAGTTCCGTTCAATGACTTGAAGATGGGCGAAAAGCATACTATTTATATGTATGCGGTCAACGCTGAAAATGAGGAATCTTTGGAGCCGGATGAATATTATGAATTTATGGCAGGCATTCAAGGTAAGAATAAGGATGACAAAGATTTGATTTATCTGGAATTAGGGCCGATAGAGTCGAATGGGAAGAAATATTATTTCCTTGACCGGAACTTGGGAGCGACTATGGCATTTGAGACAGGAGCAGGCGCCGAAAATTATAAAGATATGGGTTGGCTCTTCCAACATGGCAGAAGTGCGGATGGGCATCAGTTGTATGACTCGCCTGTTGCGCAGACTGCTTCTTTGAACGGTTCATTCCAAACAATGGCAGATTTTGATAAAGCTATGGCGGCATCTCTTAGATTTGTAGCAAACTCAAAAAGCTGGGCGTGGGTGAATCCGGATGTTCATAACTCGTCAAACTTGTGGACTGCTTTCGGTGGAAAGAATAACCCATGTCCGGAAGGTTATCGTATACCTACAAAGGCTGAACTGTCTATAATGAATGAAAATAGACCTGTACTGAAATTGGGAGCTACTTATCGTTGGCGTACAGCAGGTAGCGGTGCCTATAAAGACGATCAATGGGGATATATTTGGGGAATTGATATGGAGGTGAAGAATTCAAACGGAGGTGCGAAATATGCAGTTCTGCAATTGAATGCCGCTCCGGGAGCCTTGATTGGAGTAAATTCGGTAGAGATGGCGCAAGGATGTTATGTGCGTTGTATAAGAGTTGAGTAATTTTTAAATATAAAATCATGATGAGACTGATTAGTTTGGCTAAATATATGGTTGTTATAATAAGCATATTGGGAATGACCTCATGCATAGATGATGAACAACCTGTCTATAATCCGGTGCATAACCAAACCGGTGGTGGAAATGGGGACAATCCTGAGAATCCGGATGATGAAGAGGAAGAAGATGTGGATATTGACCTCAGTAAGTGGGAACTGGCTTGGGAAGAAAACTTTGACGGAACGGATCGGGAGAGTTTAAAAGAAAAATGGGATATTGAAGATAATAATGGCAGTAACAGTATCTTGTCCACTCGCAGGCCGGAAAATGTGGAATTGTCCGGAGAAGGTACTCTGAAGTTGGTGGCCAAGCACGAAGAGGATGCCGGTAAGCAATATTCGGCAGGAAGTATATTCACAAAAGAGACATTTAAATATGGATATTTTGAATGTCGTTACAGGTATGCGGAAGTGGAAGGTACTAATAATTCCTTTTGGATGTTCACTTCACCTGTTACGTTCGAAATAGATATTAATGAGGGAAAATATCCGAATATCGTAGGTATGAATATTCATGACCATGTATCAAATCCTAAAAGGAGTGACGGGGCGAGCTGGACTTATAATCCGCAAGTTAAAAGCGCATATTCCTACTCTTTCGATATGGCGGCTCCTATAAGAACCAAGAAGATACGTTTCAGTACGGAGAAGAAAGAGCATTTTCACATGCGTGAATTCCGTATCTATAAGAATAACACAGCGGGATATCCGGAGGAGCTGGAGACAAATGTAGTAGAGAAAGAGGCCGAATTGGGATTGAACAATCTGGCGAAAACGGCTAAAATCACAGTAAGCGGATATTATAAAGGATTTGAGAAATCTGAGGCTAATCTCTGTGATGATGATATTAAAACAAGGTTTGTTTCTCAAAAGGAAGGAGATAAATACATTGAATTTGTTTGGAGCGAGGAGCAGGAGATTGGTAATGTGCAGTTCTTGAACGGCTATATCAAAGAGGATGGAACGTATGATAATTTAGTGGATAACTATAAATTGGAATACTGGGACGGACAAAAATGGGCTGTTTTTTCTTCCATGGATGCTCGGGATAATATGGCTGACGATAATTTAGGCCAGTATCATATATATGGTCTCGAGTGGAATGAGGAAGAACTGATTTATTATTTTGATCATAAAATAATCCGTAAGGTAGAAAATAAATGGTGTAACGGTCCTGCATCACTTTGGTTGAGCCTTGCCATTATTAAGTGGGGTGGTGCAGTTGTACCCGAAGACATTGACGGTAAATTCATGGAAGTGGATTATGTCCGCGTTTACAAACAATAAAACACAATAGACATGCAGTTACTTGATTATATAACGATAGGTTTATTCACTTTAGGTATTCTCATTGCCGGACTTTCGTTCTCGAAAAGCGGAAAGAATATGAAAAGTTTTTTTGCGGCCGGCGGACAGGTTCCCTGGGCCATTAACGGACTGTCGCTTTTCATGGGGTTCTTTTCTGCGGGAACTTTTGTGGTGTGGGGCTCGATTGCTTATTCTTACGGTTGGGTGGCAATTACCATTCAGACGGCCATGTGTCTTGCCGGTTTTGGTGTCGGTTTCTTTATTGCCCCCAGGTGGAGGGCGACAGGGGTCATGACAGCTGCCGAGTATATCAGTCGCCGTTTGGGGATAAGCGTACAGAAGATGTACACCTATCTGTTTTTGTTGATTTCTATGTTCACCACCGGGTCTTTTCTGTATCCGGTAGCAAAGATAGTAGAGGTATCCACCGGTTTTCCTCTTCAAAGCAGCATCCTGCTGTTAGGAGGAATAAGCATTCTGTATGTAACGGTAGGGGGCTTATGGGCGGTAGTTGTGACGGACGTATTGCAGTTTGTCATTCTTACGGTAGCTGTCTTGATTGTGGTACCGCTGTCTTTTGATGAGGTGGGAGGAGTTTCCGTCTTTCTGGAGAAGGTTCCGGAAGGTTTCTTCTCTATCTTCAACGGTGAATATACGGTACTCTTCATTATAGCGTTTACTTTCTATAATCTTTTCTTCTTGGGAGGAAACTGGTCGTATATACAGCGGTACACAACAGTGAAAACCCGTAAGGATGCCAAAAAGGTGGGATGGCTGTTCGGTTCTTTGTATGTTATCTGCCCCATATTGTGGATGATTCCGCCGATGGTGTATCGCGCATTAAATCCTGAGCTGACAGGACTGGCGGATGAAGGTGCTTATCTGTTGATGTGTAAGGAAGTATTGCCAACCGGATTATTGGGGCTTATGCTGGGAGGAATGATTTTTGCAACCGCAAGTTCCTTGAATGGAACGTTGAATATTTCTGCCGGAGTATTCACTAATGACATTTACAAGCGTATATTTCCGCAGACAAGTGAGGTGCGGTTGATGAAGATTGCCCGTTTTTCAACTATCGGCTTTGGAATATTTGCGATTATTATAGCTTTGTTGATCCCTTTAATGGGAGGCATTGTAAATGTGGTGATCAGTGTGGCCGCCCTTACCGGAGTGCCGCTTTATCTGCCTATTATCTGGACGCTGTTCTCTAAACGTCAGACGGCTTTCTCTGTAAAAACCGCTACATTGGTTTCGTTGGGATTGAACGCTTTCTTTAAGTTTGTAACTCCTTATGCGTTTGACTTCTCGTTTACCCGGGCGGAGGAAATGGCTACCGGTGTACTCTTTCCTGTCATAATACTGCTTTTATGGGAAATCTATGCATCATGGAGGAAAATTGAAGACCCGAAGTATCAGATATGTAAGGTTATAGAAAAGCAACAGGAGATGCAGGCTCCTATAAAAGAAACATCCGATAATACACAGAGCCTAAAGGTGCTGGGCTATGGTATAGCTGCTTCTGGTGCTTTGATTATGGCGCTTGGCCTGCTGAATGAGAACGGACGTTTGCTGGTCTGCACACTTGCGGCAATTTTGATAGGGATAGGGGGATTTTGTATTTATAAGGCTAAACATACGAAGAAAAAATAAAGAATGAATAGGGCGACTATATATATACTGTTTGTGATAATGCTGTCTGTTTGTGCAGGATGTGCTGTGAAAGAACCGGCAGATATGAGGCTGACTTTACAGCCGGTGGATGAGTGCTCTGTGCTTCAATCGCCGGAATATTACACATGGGGCGGATCTCCCATAAAGGGTACGGATGGGAAATATCATCTGTATTATTCACGTTGGAAGAAAGAACATGGCTTTTTGGCATGGGTCACGCATTCGGAAATAGCTCATGCCGTAGCCGATGCAGCCGGAGGGCCTTATGTCTTTAATGACCTTGTTTTACCTGCACGCGGGAGTAAGTACTGGGACGGATTGACTACACACAACCCTACTATCCATTATTTCGACGGGAAATATTACCTGTACTATATGGGGACTACGGGTGAGGGGGAATACCGGAAAGACCGCTTGAATGTTGTTCATCGTAATAATCAGCGGATAGGGGTTGCGGTGGCCGAATCTCCTTATGGACCTTGGAAACGCTTCGAAAAGCCGTTGATAGATGTCTCTTCCGACAGTTTGGCGCATGATGCCTTAATGGTCTCTAATCCTTCTATTCTGCAAAAGCCCGACGGTACTTATTTAATGGTGTATAAGGCGGTAGGAAAGAAGAAACCGGGGGTATGGGGAGGACCGGTGGTGCATTTGTGCGCTACTTCCAAATCTCCGGTCGGGCCGTTTGAGAAATATCCTGATCCGATTTTTACATCTGCCGATTCTCCGTTTCCGGCGGAAGATCCCTATATATGGTGTCAGGAAGGAGCTTATTATGCGATAGTAAAAGATATGCATGGCAGTTTTACGGATGCAGGACGTTCACTGGCATTGTTCTGTTCATCGGACGGGCTGGACTGGAAGCCGGTTAAACAACCATTGGTATCTATCCCTGAAATACATTGGAAGGACGGAAGCCTGATGAAACTCCAACATCTGGAACGCCCGCAACTTCTGATAGAGAACGGCGAGCCGGTAATGCTTTTTCTTGCAGCCGATACCTTATCCAAGGATTTGGGTGAATATGCTGAAAATGGACATTCTTTCAATGTTCATATTCCTTTGAAATAGAAATGTTTTTATATGAAATACTTTAGCCTGACTGATATGAATAGAGGATGGTTGCTACTTATCTGTATGTTTTTTAGTTTTTCCCAGCTCTTTGCCGGGAACACTGTTTATGGTGAGAAACGGGTGAATATTTCCGGATACTGGCAATTCAAGAGCGACCCGGAAGATATCGGCGTTTCGCAAAACTGGTATAGCGTTTCCTTGGATGATGCTTGTTGGGAGCAAATGGAGGTACCGGGCAGTTGGGAACTGACAAACCCTTATTCGAATTATATAGGAAAAGCATGGTATCGGACGTGTTTTGAGACACCGGAATATAGTGCGGGACAAACAGTTCTTTTGGAATTTGAAGCGGTAAGCATGAGCTATCAGGTCTATGTGAACGGAAAGTTTGTAGCGGAGGAGGCTGTCGGTAATTATATAGAACGTTTTGATATAACTCCTTTTTTGAATAAGTCAGAAAAGAATGTGCTGGCGGTGATGGTGGATAATTCAGTGGTTTGGGGGGCTTATTGTAATTGGGGCGGCATTCGTCGGCCTGTTCATGTATGTGTGGCCAAGCCGGTTCGTACTTTGCGTCAGGAAGTTGTGTCTGTTCCGGATTTGAAGAAAGGAGGTTCCACGATTTCTGTGAAAACTTATCTTGAGAACACCTTGTCTGTACCGCAGACTGTGGAAGTTCTGTCGGAAATAGCTCATAAAGAAGGTAAGAAGGTTGCCGATAAGAAACGTACGGTCACCATCCCTGCAAATGCTGTGGTTGTTGAAACTTTTAATTATGTATTAAGCAAGCGGCAGACAAAATTGTGGGATATCGATCGTCCTAACCTGTATGTATCAAATATTTCCCTGTCAGATAAAGGTGAAATATTGAACACTTATTCCGACAGGTTTGGTATCAGGAAGGTGGAGTTTCGCGGAAAACAGTTTCTGCTGAACGGCAAACCAATGCGTCTGGCCGGTTATAACTGGGTGGCCGATGACCGCACTTCCGGTAATACGTTGCCTGCCTGGAGGTACAAAGAAGATATTGACCGTATGAAACAGGCCGGCGCTAATATGGCACGCCTCTCGCACCGTCCGTTGCCGGAGGATGTAATGGATTATCTGGATGAGGTTGGTTTCCTTACTGTTTCTGAGTTTAATAATTGGCAGCCTTATTATAATCCCCGGGCGGAAGAGCCCAGGGTATTCGCGCGAAAACTGATTTGGCAGCAATATAATCATCCTTCCGTTATAGGTTGGAGTGTGGGCAATGAAATGGGAAACTGGAAGGAACATGTGGAAACGAATGCCTATGTCGATGCTATAATCAAGTATGTCAAACAAGAACTGGACTCCAACCGTTTTGTACTCTATGTGTCCAATACGGCCGACTGGCAGGATAATGATGCTGCCCAATATTGTGATTTTATCATGATAAATAAATATGGTAACTATGAGAAAGGGTTGAGAAGTTTGGAAGAAAGATATCCTGACAAGCCGGTATTCGTATCCGAATATGGCGGATATGGTATAAATGTTATTTATGACACTCCGAATAACAGTTCATGTTCGAGCATGATGGTGGATTGTGCATTGGGAATGGAGCATGTGTTCGGTTTTTCCATTTGGACATTCAATGACTACCGCAGTCTTTACCAGTCACCATTGGTGGCATCGGCTACTCCTTTACATCAAAACCGCCAATGGGGGATTGTGGACTCATACCGCAATAAGAAAAGGTCTTATAAGCAGCTACGTGAATTTTATGCTCCGGTGAAGTCTTTGGAAATCACGAAGAAAGGAGAATCGGGTGATGTCTGTTCTGTGATAACAATTACTCCACGTGATATTCTGGACATACCTTCCTTTGAGTTGGAAGGATATTCTTTGGTGTGGGAAGTCCGTAATAAAATGAATGAAGTGGTGCAGGGTGGTTTGTTTGAATTGCCGCGTATCATGCCGGGCAGCAAGCAATTGACATATCCGATACAATGGAAGGCCGACCGGGAAACTGCTTATTTGAAAGTGGCTTTGGTTTCTCCTACGGGATATAATGTAGCGGATAAACGTATGGATATCAGTGCACCGGCGGTTCCTGACTTTCAGGTATTGCAGGCTTCCAATAATTTCCGTATCGTTTTCGAGAAGAGTGAATTTGCGGATGAATATTATTTAAAATATTCAGTAAATGGAGTTCAGAAGAAGACAAAGCCTACTATTGACCATTATATCGATTTGCCGAAACAGTTACACAACGTTCCTATCGAATTTTCTCTTGTGGCAGTAAATGGAGCCGGAGAAACGGAATCGGAGAAGCAGACCGTTGTTCCCCGTTATGGCTATGAACAATTGCCACCCGTCATCTGGCAGGTGCAACCTTGCAATCAAGGCTTTTTTGTAGGGCAAGGGTATTATTTTCATGATTACTATTATGTTATCCGCTATACCACTACTCCTCAGGATGAAAGTTCCTGGAAATACGTCCAGAATAGAAACTTGGGTATGTGCCGGGTTTCCGGATTGAACAACGGAGAGAAGTATTATTTTCAGATAGCCAGCACTATTCAGTTTGCCGGAAAATATCAATCTACTGTATGGAGTGAAATGAAAGAGGTGGTTCCTTCCACAAATGTGGCTACAGGTGCTGCCCAAGTTCATGGGGTTATTCGTCAGGGAGATAATGCGGCTTTTGTATGCTCACCGGCACGTGATGGTTCGTTTTATGAATTAAGCTATACGGTGAATGGAAAGCCGGAACGTGTAAGCATAAACCGCGCAGTCTTCGATTATATCATAGTCGAAAACATAGGAAAGGGGAAAATAGAAAATGTTGTATTGAAACGAATTGAATAAACGCTTTGAAAGTGATAGGGGGTGTACATAGGTTCGCATGACGTCTACATTACTTTCTAAATAAACAAGAAAACAATTTTATGGGAAAAAGAATAATAGCATTGGGATGGTTTGTCCTATTGGCTGTACAATTGTTGGGAAAAGATGTAACTTTATATGTTTCTCCTTCGGGAAATGATTCGGACAAAGGAAGCATTGACAAGCCTGTACGTACTTTGGAACGTGCTCTGTCTTTGGCCGCTCCCTATTATGGCAAGAATACAATCCGTTTTATATTGAACGACGGCGTTTATTATTTGCCGGCCCCCTTGAAACTGACACCGGAGTATTCGGGAAGCGAAGAACATCCGGTAATCTTTAAGGCTTTGCACCCGCAGAAAGCGGTACTCAGCGGCGGGAAAAGATTGCAGTTAAACTGGCAGCCGTATAAAGATGGAATTTATAAGGCTGTTGTTACGGAAGAACTGCAGGAAATAGACCAGCTCTATATCAATGGTGAACGGAAGCGAATGGCGCGTTATCCGAATGTGATAGAAGGGAAGCATATCTTTGACGTTTGGAATCTCGAAGAAATGCCGGAGAAAAGAGATGCTTTGGATAGAGAACGGGTTCAATCGTGGAAAAATCCTGCAGGTGCGTATCTCCATGCGATGCATATCTCCTTGTGGGGAGATATGCACTGGAAGGTATCGGGTAAGAAAGCGGACGGTACTTTGGATATGATGGGAGGCTGGCAGAACAACCGCCCGTCGAAAATGCATGGGACTTATCGTTTCATTGAGAATGTGTTTGAAGAGCTGGACTCACCGGGAGAATGGTTTTATGATTATTCGCAACGTACGCTTTACTATTATCCGGAACAAAATAAAGACTTGAAGGATGCTACGGTGGAAGTTGTTGTATTGGACAATCTGGTTGCGCTGACCGGTGATGCCGAAAGAACGGTATCTCATATTAATTTTGAAGGAATCACTTTCAGACATGCTGCCCGTACATTTATGCAGAATAAGGAACCGTTGCTTCGCAGTGACTGGACAACTTACAGAGGTGGAGCTGTCTACTTCAATAATGCGGCTGACTGTAAAATGCTGGATTGTGATTTTGATCGGGTAGGCGGCAATGCGGTATTTGTGGATAATTATAATGCCCGGTTGCATTTCAAAGGATGTTATGTGTTTGAAAGCGGAGCAAACGGATTTGCTTTTGTAGGTAATCCTAAAATGGTTCGCAGCCCTCTTTTCAGGTATGGAGAACAGGACTACGAGGGTATGGATCGCACCCCGGGTACGTTGGGCAATGATTTTCCCCAGAATTGTAAAGTGGAAGATTGTTTGATTACCCGTACGGGACGTTATGAGAAACAGACTGCTCCCATACAAATTTCGATGTCTTATCGCATCATGATCAGTCACTGTTCTATCTATGATGTGCCTCGCGCCGGAATTAATATTTGTGACGGTACGTTTGGAGGACACGTTGTTGAGCATTGTGATATTTTTAATACAGTACTGGAGACCGGAGATCATGGCAGCTTTAATTCATGGGGACGCGACCGTTATTGGACACCCGATTGCAAAGTAACGGAAAGTGAGGTGCGGAAAGATACGATATTGCCACGACTGGATATGCTGGAACCTAATATCCTCCGCAATAGCCGCTGGCGTTGCGATTATGGCTGGGATATTGATTTGGATGACGGGTCCAGCTACTATACCATATATAACAACGTTTTGCTGAATGGTGGATTGAAGTTACGCGAAGGTTATGGACGGGTAGTAACCAATAATATACTATTAAACAATACTGTACAGCCTCATGTCTGGTATGGAAATAGCGGAGATGTGGTAAAGAATAATATATTCTTCCGTTCCTACCTTCCTGCCGGTATGAACATGTGCATTGCTTCGGATGGCAAGTGGGGAAAAGAAATTGATTATAACTTCTTTATCCATGAAAAGGACAGGACTGCTTTTGCCCGGAATGATTGTGATATGCATTCTGCATCGGGCAATCCTCTTTTTGTTGACCCCAAATCCGGTAATTATCAGGTTGAACCCGGTTCACCAGCTCTAAAGATCGGGTTTAAAAACTTTCCAATGAATTTTGGCGTAGTTTCTGTCCGGTTGCGTAATATAGCCAAGCAGCCTGTTCTGCCTATTCTTATTATGGAGCAGCAGAGTGATTCGGGAAGTGAATTATTGAACTGGAACAGGGTGCAGATAAAGAATATAGATACATTGGGCGAGCAGTCTGCTGTGGGATTATCGGATAGGAATGGTGTCCTTATAGTTTCGGTTGCTTATAATTCTCCTTTCAGCCGCACTCTTTGTGTTAATGATGTGATTTTGGAGTATGCCGGAAAGAAGATTTGCTCTGTGGATGATCTTAAAGAGATGACAGCCCGGAAGGGTATGCAGCAGATTGTAGTGTGGAGAAATCAACAAACGATAACTTTAAATGTGAAATTATGAATGAAGGGTATAGAGTAAAAGAATATGGACAGCCTGTAAAAAGGTATTGCCAGACACTCGATTTGAAAGATGAGCCGGAGTTGATAAAAGAGTACGTGAAACGTCATAGCCGGGCGGAAGCCTGGCCCGAAATCCGGGAGGGTATCCGCGCTGTCGGCATACTCGAAATGGAGATATACATCAGAGGATCAAGATTGTTCATGATTGTGGAAACTCCCCTTGACTTCGATTGGGACAAGGCTATGGCCGAACTTGCAACTTTGCCCCGTCAGGAAGAATGGGAAGCCTATATGTCTATGTTCCAGCAATGCAAGTCCGATGCCACTTCGGATGAAAAGTGGCAGATGATGGAACGTATGTTTTATTTATATGAGTAAATCAATATCATTTATGTCGGATGGAAGATGCCCGTATATTCAGCTTTCCGCTTAATATTATTGTCTTGTCGGAGATATGATTTTTTTCGTTGATGATATCAAGTAAAGACCGGGCAGCTATCTTTCCGAATTCATCGGTAGGCTGTTCCACACTGGATAATGCCGGAGTAAGATGAGTGGCTATGCGTGATTCCGTAAAGCCCATAAATGCTATATCTTCGGGAATCCGAAAGTTATGTGCCTTGAACACTTCCATAGCTCCAATGGCTACGGGATCGTTGAAGCAGAATAGGGCTTCCGGAATATCTCCGTTTTCAATGAGTCTGGTTGCTATTTTCTTTCCGTCTTCGATGAAGATTCCGGCTTCTATGATTTTATTTTCCGTAGCGGACAGACCATATTTTTTTAGTGTCTCTGTAAACCCTTTGATACGGTTATGGGATATAATCAGATTGTTGGGACCGGACAGATGATAGATGCGGCGATAGCCCTGCTGCACAAGATGCTCGGTGGCATAAGAAGCTGAGGTCGTATCATCAAGTATGATTTTGGGGGTTGCCAGCTTCTGGCTTACTCTGTTGAATTGTACGATAGGGATATTTTTATTCAACAAATGCTGGAAATAACTGACATCTCTGGTTTCTTGGGTCAAAGAAATGATGAGACCGTCTACCATGTTCTTCTCAAGTGTGCGGATGTTCTTCAGTTCTTTGCCTGCTGACTCTTCCGAGGACATGATGAGAACCTGATAGCCGTTTTCGTCCATGACCCTTTGGATGGCCATAATGATTTTTGGGAAAAAGGCGTTTACAAATTCCGGTACGACGACTCCTATCAATGATGATTTATGTTGGGTCAGCCGTTGGGCGATAGGGTTGGGGGAGTAACCCATTTCCTTGGCTTTTTCAAGAATCATGTTTTTAGTATCCGGGTGTATGTCGTATTTGTCGTTGAAAGCTCTGGATATTGTGGATATGGATACATTTAATGCTTTGGCTACATCTTTTATGGTAACGTGCTTCATTGATGTCTTTCGATTAGATTATTACATGAAAATGTAGACAAATATACTGTTCTTAGAAGTTTGAAACGAATTTTTTAAGTGAAAAGATTAAAATCCCTTGATTTAACTTCCTGTCTGTACAGGAAAAAGCAAATCAAGGGACTTAGAAACCGTTTTGAATTTTCTCTTTCTCTTTTTTAGAGAGACAATTCAGACTTCTTCCTTCTTGTTTTTCGCTTATCTGCACCTTTACTTTCAGTCGTATAGCTCGCTATACTCCTTTAAACAAAAGCGCGGATAAATAGAAAAGAAGAAATAAGCTCCGAATGAAATTCAAAACAGTTTCTTGAACAGATTATAATTGAACCAATATCCGGAACACCTTTCCGGGAGCTGCTGCCCATTCTTCCATTGCATTCAATGCATCTTCGGGAGATACGACCTTGGAAATCAGTTCCTCTATCGGACAATTGCCCGATTTCATATAGTTGATTACCGCGCGGAAGTCTGCCGGCAATGCATTGCGCGAACCGCGAATATCAATCTCCTTTTGGACGAAGTACTTGGTTTGGAAAGCAACTTCGCTTTTGGCATAACCGATGCAGACTACCCTTCCTGTGAAAGCGACTTCATCCACTGCCATTACGTATGTCACAGGGCTTCCGACAGCTTCTATGACTACATCCGCTCCAAAACCTTCTGTTATGTCCAGCATGCGTTCGTGCACATTCTCTGTTTTGGAGTTAATGACATAAGAAGCGCCCATCCTTTTGGCGAGTTCGAGTTTTTCATTGTCCAAGTCCACTGCAATGACTTTTGCTCCCCTCAGGGCTGCGCGAACAATGGCGCCGATGCCGATCATGCCGCAGCCGATAACCATGACATACTCATTGTCTGTGATTTGTCCTCTGGATACGGCATGGAAGCCTACGCTCATCGGCTCTATCAATGCACAATCGCGAGGAGTGATATCACCTGCCGGGATAATTTTGCTCCAAGGCAATACTGCGTATTCGCACATTACTCCGTTGCGCTGTACTCCCAGTGTTTCGTTATGCTCGCAGGCATTGACGCGTCCCGAACGGCAGGAAGCACATTTTCCGCAGTTGGTGTAGGGATTCAGGGTCACATTCATGCCTTTCTTTAATTCCGCGGGAACGCCCGGTCCCACCTCTTCGATGATAGCGCCTACTTCGTGTCCCGGAATGACGGGGAGCTTTACCATAGGGTTGCGTCCGGCAAATGTATTCAGGTCCGAGCCGCAAAAGCCCACATATTTTATTTTTACTAATACTTCTCCGGCACTTACCGCCGGTTTTTCTACCTCAACCACCCTCATCTCAGAAGGGGCTGTAATTTGAACTGCTTTCATTTTATTATATAGTAATAATTAGACACTGTAATTAAGTAATAATCAGAAACTGCTTAACTTTTCAGTCAACAACCTTGTATTTCTTCCATCCGTAGTATGCGCAGAATACGAAGCACAGCATAGGGATGACATATGCCAGGTGATAGACCTCTTCATTTACGTGCATGAAGTAGGCGGTCAGCTGGGGCAGGCATGCGTTGCCTACGATGGACATTACCAGAAAGGCGGAACCGCTTTTGGTCTGGTTGCCGAGTCCGGTAAGTGCCAGCGAGAACTGTGTGGGATACATAATGGACATGAAGAAGGAGATGAGTAACATGGCATATAGTCCTACCATACCGCCGAAGATTGCCACCACCCCGCATAATATGATGTTGATTACAGCATAGATCGCCAACATGTCCTGAGGGCGGAATTTCACCATGAGTCCTGTACCGATCCACCGTCCCAGCAGGAAGGCGAGCATATAAAGCCCGAAGAATGTGGTGGCGGTATCTTCCTCCAGTCCGGCATAGGAGCAGCAGTACACCAGAAAGAGACTGTTGATAGCCGTCTGCCCTCCGTTATAGAAGAATTGTGCGATGACACCCCAGCGCAGATGCGAATGTTTCAACACTCCGAAGTCAATCAGTTTCTCCCCGGATGCGTTTGCCTTGTTCTCTTCGTCGCCTATTTTCGGCAGTTTGGAGAACACGAATATTACGGCTATGGCAATCAGTAACAGGGCCAGTACCAGATAGGGGAATTTCATGGCGTCTGTTTCCACCTGTATATAGGCTTGCCAGCCGCCCGGATAATCCATTGGAAGCGTCTCACGCGTGTAATGCGTTCCGCTGAGAATGAGTTTGCTCAGGAACATGGCGGAGATGAATGCTCCGAGTCCGTTGAACGACTGTGCCAGGTTCAGGCGGCGGGGGGCTGTTTTCGGGTCTCCCAACGCGGTTACATACGGGTTGGCAGCCGTTTCGAGGAAGCACATTCCGGTGGCGATGATAAAGAAAATACAGAGATAGGCCCAGTATTCTTTCAGCATGGCTGCCGGGAAAAAGAGCAGTCCGCCGCCTGCTGCCAGGAGCAGTCCGAATATGATACCGGCTTTGTAGCTGTATTTCTTCATAAACATGGCAATCGGTATGGGGAATATGAAATAGGCCAGCCAATAGGCGGTTTCGGTGAACGACGCTTCGAACGTGTTCAGTTCGCAGGTTTTCATCAATTGCCGGATCATGGTAGGCAGCAGGTTACTGCTGATGGCCCACAGGAAGAAGAGGCTGAAAACCAGTATGAGTGGAACGATGTATTTATTTTTCTTCATGGTATTGCTTTAATTTACTCGGACATGTTCTTGATATAAGGTAAAGTGGGGAGCTGGCTGAAACCGTAAAAGTTACGGGCATTCTCTCCTAAGAAGAGAGCCTTCTCCGGTTCTGTCAGTTCGGAAGATTTCGTGATGAAATCATAGGACATTTTGTAGGTAATGGCGGTAATCGTGCGCGGATAGTCCGATCCCCACATCAGTTTCTCCATTCCTACCAGGTCGGCTGCTTCGCGGATGGCTTTCACTGCTCCTTTGAAGGGATAGAACTCTTCGTTGAAAAGCCATGTGATGCCGCCCGATTCGATCATTACGTTGGGATGACGCGCCAGCAGGATCTGCTGTTTCCATTCGGGCAGGGTGACCATGCCGAAGTGTCCGATTGCAATTTTCAGGCGGGGATATTGTGCGATGATCTCCTCCATTTCGGCAATCTGGGTGCTTCCTTCAGCCAGGTCTATGGACAGGATGATGTCCCGTTCTTCCATTAGCTTGAACATCTGCATCATTTCTTCGCAGTTCAGCATCACCCGTCCCTCTTTGAGCAACAGGCGGTGTGCGGGAATCTTGATGGCCTTGAAGTTGTTGTCTATCAGCTGTTCGGCTTGTTTAAAATAGCCGGGCTTGCGGAACTCGCACATGCCGCAGACGAAAAAGCGGTCGGGATAGCGGGTGGCAACCTCCTTGAGATAGTCATTTTGTATGCCGTCGATGAATTCTTGCGTGATTACTGCGGCGGATACTTGCGCATAGTCCATGTTTGAGAGGAAAACCTCTGCGCTGTTCACCCCGTCCACCATGAAAGGGGGAAGCATTTGGCGTATTTCGCCCATGAACAGGGAACGGCCGTTCTCCAGCGTCCGAATGGGGAGGCCATCCACTGTTGTGTCCTGTCGCAGCCACAAGTGGGCATGTGCGTCGATGATTGTGTAGTTCATGATGAGCCTGTATTAAGAGTTTGCCCAACTTACCCGTTGCTGGTCTCCGATAATCTCTCTGACTTCGCGCACCAGTTCCTCGTCCATCGGAGCTTCGATGAATGCGATGTTGTTCTTCACATTTTGAGGATTGGCGGTGCTGAACAAGGTGGTTGCTATACGCGGGTTGCTGACGGAGAATTGCATGGCGAGCTTTTCTATCGGATAGTTCTTTGCCTTGCAATGCTGCACCGCTTTCCGGCAGGCGGCGGCCAACGACTTGGGAGCCGGATGCCAGGCAGGAGCGCCGCGTTCGGTCAGTAGTCCCATGGAGAGCGGGGAAGCGTTTATTATGCCGATTCCTTTTTCCTCGAAATAATCCAGAAAGTCCACCAACTTGTCATCGCACAGGCAGTAATGGCAGAAGTTGAGTACGGACTCCACCGTTCCGGCGGGGGAATGGTCTATCACCCATTTCAGATTCTCCAGTTGTAAATCTGTGATGCCGACATGCCCTACGACTCCTTTCTCACGCAGTTCCACCAATGCCGGCAGGGTTTCGCTGACCACCTGATTCAGGTCGGCAAACTCAATGTCGTGCACGTTAATCAGGTCGATGAAGTCGATGTTCAGCCGTTCCATGCTTTCGTAGACGCTTTCCGTTGCGCGTTTGGCGGAATAGTCCCAGGTATTGACTCCGTCTTTCCCGTATCGTCCCACTTTGGTTGAAAGATAGTAGCGGTCGCGTGGAATGTCTTTCAAGGCTTTTCCCAAAACAGTCTCGGCTTTGTAGTGTCCGTAGTAAGGGGATACATCGATGAAGTTGATGCCTGATTCGATTGCTGTGAATACGGCTGTGATGCCTTCTTTTTCTTTGATATCGTGGAAAACCCCTCCCAAAGAAGAAGCTCCGAAACTGAGGGAAGAAACCTTCATCCCTGTTTTTCCAATTTCATGGTATTGCATAACTTTGTGTTTTAAGATTATGCGACAAATGTATGCAGTAAATGAACCGGGTCGCCCTTGGACACTCCTGAAAAAGCACGTAATGGTTTACGTAAATCGTTGTTCGCTTGCTCTGCCTGCCCTTTTTCGGGACATGATAACGGTAGGCTTGCCAGCTGAAGGCGATGCACAGCGTTCCTTGTGTTTTTAACCCTAAGCTAAGTGCTTGTGTGACAGTAGTAAGGTAGTCCCATCTACTTTTCATATGCTGGGACTATAACTCCCGCTGTCTTTAGTATGCGAGGGAACCATGTTCCCAATACAAGTGAAAGGGGTTCCCAATACGACCGAACCGCATTCCCAATACGACTGAAACAGGCTCCCATTACGACTGTAATAATCTGCATCGCTTCTCTCTGTGATGAAGTGTCCGGCGTTGGGCGGTGGAGGGTTGAATAGTGAATAAAAGTAACTTTTGCCAATCAATTGTAATCTAAATTTAAGCTTTTGTAAACTGTCGGAAGAATTTGTAAGGAAATACCGTCAGATAAAAAAGAAATATTATCTTTGCCACGTTTTAACTCAGATTACATAAGTGCGGTTTGAAATAAACGTTATGAGTGTGCAGATAATCTGTACGTGAACCGGACCGTACATTTTTACGAAATTACTAAATAACAGAAATGAAGAAACTTACTTTATTCTTTTTGTCCTTATTGGCACTCAGTTTGGGCTTTCAGGCCTGTGACAACAGCAAAACCTATGCAGAGATGCTGGAAGAGGAAAAAGACGGTATAAATGATTTTATCAAAGACCGGAACATAAAGGTGATCTCGCAGTCGGAGTTCTACGGGCAAGATTCCACGACAAAGTGCAAGGACAGGGGAGATGCTGTGGATGAGTATGTGCAGCTCACCAGCGGGGTGTACATGCAGATTGTTGATAAGGGATCGGAAAACAAGGTTGATACGGTGAAGAGCAACGACCAGGTGCTGGTGCGCTTCATGGAATATAGCATTCTTGACAAAGACACCACATTGTCCAATCTGGCTGCCGCAGAGACGGTAGACGAGTTCCGCTATACGGTGACCTCATCATCCATTGCGGGGACTTTCCTGCAAGGATATATGATGACCTATTACTCTTCGCCGGCCGTTCCGGCAGGGTGGCTCGTGCCGTTGAGCTATGTTCGTGATATGGCTCATGTGCGACTGATTGTTCCTTCCAAAATGGGACACCAGACGGCCATGCAGTATGTCTATCCTTATTATTACGATATCCGGAAATATCAGATCTGGAAATAACTAACCAAAATTTAAATTATTAACCTATGACTCTAATCAAATCTATCTCTGGAATCCGCGGAACCATTGGCGGCAGTGCAGGCGAGGGATTGAATCCGCTCGACATCGTGAAATTCACTTCGGCATACGCCACTCTTATCCGCAAAACGTGTACCGTAAAAAGCAACAAAATCGTAGTGGGCCGCGATGCCCGCATCTCAGGCGAAATGGTGAAGAATGTAGTAGTGGGTACTCTTATGGGTATGGGCTGGGATGTTGTGGACATCGACCTGGCATCTACTCCTACCACTGAACTGGCAGTGACCATGGAAGGAGCCAGCGGGGGTATCATACTGACCGCTTCCCACAACCCCAAGCAATGGAATGCCTTGAAACTCCTGAATGAAAAGGGGGAATTCCTGAATAAGGAGGAAGGGAATGAGGTGCTCCGTATCGCTGAGGCCGAAGCCTTTGACTTTGCCGAAGTGGATAAACTCGGCTCCTATCGCAAAGACCTGACGTATAATCAGAAACATATCGACAGTGTGCTGGCACTCGACTTGGTGGATGTGGAAGCCATCAGGAAAGCCGGTTTCCGCGTAGCCATTGACTGTGTCAATTCTGTCGGAGGAATCATTCTTCCGCAACTGTTGGAGCAACTTGGAGTGCAGCATGTGGAGAAACTCTACTGCGAGCCCACCGGTAACTTCCAGCATAATCCCGAACCTTTGGAGAAGAACTTGGGCGACATTATGGAGCTGATGAAAGGCGGTAAAGCCGATGTAGCTTTTGTCGTTGATCCGGATGTGGATCGTCTGGCCATGATTTGCGAAGACGGCAAGATGTATGGTGAAGAATATACGTTGGTCACCGTAGCCGACTATGTGCTGAAGCACACTCCGGGCAATACGGTTTCCAATTTGAGTTCCACTCGTGCACTGCGTGATGTGACCCGCAAATACGGCCGGGAATATTATGCTTCTGCCGTAGGCGAAGTGAATGTAACCACCAAGATGAAAGAAGTGGGCGCCGTCATCGGTGGCGAAGGCAATGGCGGAGTGATCTATCCTGCCAGCCACTACGGACGTGATGCTTTGGTGGGTATCGCGCTTTTCCTGAGCCATTTGGCGCATGAGGGCAAGAAGGTAAGCGAGCTGCGTGCCACTTATCCGGCTTATTTCATGGCGAAGAACCGCGTAGATCTGACACCGGAGACAGACGTTGATGCTATTCTCGCAAAAGTAAAGGAAATCTATAAGAATGAAGAAATCAATGATATTGACGGCGTGAAGATTGACTTCCCCGACAAGTGGGTGCATCTGCGCAAGAGCAATACCGAACCGATTATTCGTGTTTATAGTGAAGCTGCCACACCGGAAGCTGCCGAAGAGATCGGCCGGCAGATTATGAAAGTAATTGAGGACTTGGCGAAATAGGCCGGTTGCTTAAAGATATATTATAACGGAGGGGGCTGAGTCTCATTTTGACGCAGCCCCCTCTTTTTTTATTTCATGTGCCTTCTTCAGCGGCTGCTTGCCGGGGCGGTTTGCAACCGGCATAGGTATTCCCTTGCTCTTACAGTTTGACGACTTTCTCTATCTCTCCCTCGAAGTTGGGAGTGAATACCCCTTTGCCTATATTTTCTTTAATCTCCTCCATGCTCCAGAAGCGTCCGCCGTCCAGTTCGTCACTGGGGCGTACTTCTCCGTCATATACGGTTTTGTGCACAAAGACAAGCTCTTTCTCACGTGCGGATTCAAAGACATAACGGGTGACCGCCTCCGGGGTGAAGCCGGTGATTCCCAGCTCTTCACGCACTTCCCGTTTCAATGCCATTTCCACGCTTTCGCCTAAGTCCACGTGTCCGCCCACTGACGTATCCCATTTGCCGGGTTGTATGTCCTTCCATTCAGGACGTTTTTGCAGGTATAATTCTCCTTGTGAGTTGAATACATGCAGGTGTACTACGGGATGCAAAAGTTTGCTTCCGCTGTGGCACTCACCGCGGGTGGCTGCGCCTATGATGTTTCCTTGTTCATCGACAAGGGGAAACATTTCCTGATTATTGTCACTGTTCATTTTGTTAGGGTATTAATAAGGATGAGTCGCCGTAGCTCAAGAACCGGAAGTCATGAGCGAGCGCATAGTCGTAAATCTTTCGCCAGTCTCCGCGCAGGAATGCCGAGACAAGCAGCAGCAATGTGCTTTGCGGCTGGTGGAAGTTTGTCACTATGGCTTTTACGATTTTATATTCGTACCCCGGGGCAATGATGATTTGCGTGCTGGTGTGCAGGGTTTCCATATTATGCCGGTTGAGGTAGGCCACAATCGCTTGCAGGGCATCGACGGGCGAAACGGCCGCCATTTCGGGAGTCAGTTCATAGGGTTGCCATTGCTTTACGTGCAATTCCTCTTCTGTGGCGTCGGGACTATTTAAAAGAGTGACGCCTATGTGGTAGAGGCTCTCCAGAGTACGTACGGAGGTCGTTCCCACTGCAACGGCTTTTCCCTCATGGGCTATCAGCTTTTCCAGCGTGTTGCGGCTGACGGATATGTATTCTGTGTGCATCTCGTGCCCTTCTATCTCTTCACTTTTGACCGGCTTGAAGGTTCCGGCTCCTACGTGCAGGGTCAGTTCTTCCAGTTCCACACCTTTCTTGCGCAAGGCGTCCAGAACGCGTGGCGTGAAGTGAAGTCCGGCTGTCGGGGCGGCCACCGAGCCTTTAATTTTGGAGTAAACGGTCTGGTAGGTCTCCTTGTCACTCTCCTGCGTCTCCCGGTTCAGGTAGGGGGGGATGGGCAGTTCTCCGAACACTTCGAGAATATCGGCAAATGTTATTTCCGGATTGTTCCAGCGGAAATCCACCCAATGGCTGGTTCCATGACAGGCCCCGCGCTCGGCGGTCAGCGTAAGCGGCTTGCCTTTTACGACCATCTCACGTTTCAGCACTCCTTCTTTCCATTTCTTCAGATTTCCTATCATGCAAAGCCAGGCGGCATGTTCCGTTTGCTGGAAATTGAGGGCATAGTCATTGGGACGGATAGGTTCGAGACAGAACACCTCGATAAGCGCCCCCGTCTCTTTATGGAAGTGCAGGCGTGCCTGGATGACTTTGGTGTTATTGAAAATCATCAGGCTGTCTGCCGGCAGGTAGTCGGGCAGGGATGTGAACACATCTTCGGAAACCTCGCCATGCCGGTATAACAGCAGCTTGGACTGGTCGCGCACCGGCAGCGGGAATTTGGCGATGCGTTCATCCGGCAGCGGGTAATTGAATTCGCTGATTCTAATATGTCTGGGATCTTCTTTCATATCTTTCTTGAATTAGAGACTGCAAAGGTACGGATATTTGGGAAGATTCGGATGATAAGCAGCCCCTGTTTTGAGTTCGTGTGGCAAGAATGAGAACTTTGCGATACAAAAAAAGCATGTATGCATGTAATCATTAAATAATTTCTAACTTTGCGAGAGATAACAGAGGACGCCGCGACAGTGTGCCTGTCATGGTTTTGAGGCATCCTCCGGATAATGTATAATGAAAAACAGATATAGGAGATTATGAAAATCGGAGATAAAGTGCGCTTCCTCAGCGAAGTAGGCGGCGGTGTTGTGACGGGATTTCAGGAAAAAGACATTGTATTGGTGGAAGATGCCGACGGCTTTGACATCCCGATGCCGGTGCGTGAGTGTGTGGTGATTGAAACGGACGACTATAATGTTCCCACTCCGGCTGCCAGGGCTGCCAAGAAAAGATTGGAGAATCAATCGGCGGCGCGTACGGATGCCGCAACAACGGAAGCATCCTCTTCCACTCTTGGTTCCGGGTGGAAAGCAGAGCATCCGGTGAAGCCGCAAGTGTCCGTTTACCGGCAACCGGAAATGAAAGGCGGCGATGTGCTGAATGTTTATCTTGCATTTGTTCCGGAAGATATCAAAGCGGTGAGCACTACCCCGTTCGAGGCTTATCTGGTGAATGATAGCAATTATTATATGTATTATATGTATTTGAGTGCTGAGGGTAAATCGTGGACTACCCGTTCTCATGGACTGTTGGAACCGAATACGAAGTTCCTGTTGGAGGAATTCGAGAAGTCGGAACTGAATGACAGGGAGCACGTGGCTGTGCAGTTGGTCGCTTTCAAGGATAATCGTGCTTTTGCCATGAAGCCGGCTGTCAATGTGGAGATTCGTATTGATACGGTGAAGTTCTATAAACTGCATACTTTCCGGCAGACTGATTTCTTTGAGACTCCGGCGCTGATGTACGATGTGGTGAAGAATGATCTTCCCGCCAAGCAGGTCTATGTCTCGGCCGAGGATTTGCAGGATGCCCTGATGAAAAAGAAAACAGTGGAACATCCTTCCGCCCCCCGGACTATCGTTAAGCGGGGAGGGAAAAATGAGATTATCGAAGTGGATTTGCACATCGGTGAGTTGCTGGATGATACGCATGGCATGAGCAATAGGGAGATGCTGAACTACCAGTTGGACAAGTTTCGTGAAGTAATGGAACAGTACAAGAATAAACGTGAGCAGCGCATCGTCTTTATTCATGGAAAGGGAGACGGCGTACTCCGCAAGGCATTGTTGGATGAGATGAAACGGAAATATTCGGCTTGCAAAACGCAAGATGCTTCTTTTCAGGAGTATGGTTTCGGAGCAACGATGGTTACTATAAAATAAAAAAAAGAAAATTTTGACAGATATAATATAAGCCGCTGGGTAATCCGAAGATGATTAAGTGTGTTTTTTTAATTTCTTATAAGCCCTGCAATCATAACAGTAAATAAGGTTTTCGCCAACAAATTTTTCATAGCTGTTTGTTTTTTAATTATCTTTGAATTAGATATTAAATTTTATTTAAACAGCTATGAAAACTGCCTTGCTTTTTTTATTTTTATTTAAAATAGTACCTGTTGCTGCTCAATATTGTTGTACAGAGGTAGGGAAGGTGCTTTACTACACTACTGTCGACAAGAAAGAAGAGAAAACTTTGAGAGATTCGGCTTTAGTGAGAGATGTCATCCGCGAAAACGAACGCATCGTAGTAGACTTGCGGTGGTATGGTGACAGTTACAATTCGACTCAGATTATGGAGGGTGAGAACAAGGAAGTATTCATATACCGTAAAAAAACGGGCATCACTGATTTTATCATGCTGGATGCGGAAGTAGAGAACACAGTGGTAAGACTGGAGTATCTCTCTAAATATCCCGAACAAGATCGTGTCAAGGCTGAAAAGGAATATAAAGAGTACAGTAAATATATGTATTCAGAAGGACGTATAAGCATCCCTATCAAAGGAAATGCTGTTATGGATGAAGAACTTCCGCCTTGTAAGTATGCTCAAAAAATAGGATTCATGAGTATGAGTGCTTCCCTCAAGGGAAAATACAAAGGAAAGGAGAAAGTGCGTACCCCGGCAGGAGACTTTGACTGCATTAAAATCTACACAGATTCTCAAGTTAAGTTCATGCTTTTTTCCGAAAAAGAATACAGCATGAGTTGGTATGCCCAAGGCATAGGTCTCGTAAAGAAAGAAATATACACCAAGCGGGGGAAATTACTGAAGAGCATGACGCTGGATATTATACGGAAACCAGGACATAATTGAGCGCCCCGTCTAAATCAATATTAGTGACAGTTTTTACATGAGTCGCGTAAAAACATAAATTTGTTTTTTATATAAGAAAGAGGTTGTGCTAAATTTTTAACACAACCTCCCTTATCTGTTTTCTAACTACATTTCCTGCATTTAGAGGAAGAAGTGAGTCTTATTTCACTTCAATTCCTTTGTTTTGCAACGTAACATTCAGCACTTTTGCATAATCAGCATATTGCTTTTCGCTCAAAGTCTTTTTCATCAATTTCAAGTTGCCGTACACTGCATTGCGCACTAACTTTTCCTGACTTTTCTTTGAACTTGCGGCACGTGACATCTGTTCGTTGAAGTAGTCGCAAATGTTTGTAACTTCTTCCTGCTGATTGGCAGACAAATTCAGATATTTACCCAGTTTGTTTACGTTGATGTTACCTTCCCATTTTGCAGTTGTAGGCTGGTTTCCTGCTGCAAATGCACCGGCAGTCAGGCATACTGCTGCCACTAATGTTAATCCTAAACGTTTCATAATACCTACTTTTTAATCGTTATACCTAAAAACTAATCTAATATAAAGCTAATACCTACTGAAAACTAATCTTGGTTTAGCTTTTCTTTTTACCTGTGCAAATATAGGAATATGTTTTATAACACAAAAATGAATTAGAGGAAAAGTGTATCTTATACCTTCATTTCTTGATTTATATCAATTAATGAATATGAAAATGAACAAAATCGGCCTTGTTTTGTAATGCAAATGTAATATTATGCAAGTCATTCCTGTTAATATGATAGGAAAAGAACGTTGTAGGCAGGCAAAAAGATATTGTAAATGAGGCTGTCGGACAATTCTCAGTCCTCTATAAACATTAAATCACTCATAATGCCGTCCGAGACAAAGATCCCCTTGCGGGTGAGGCAAAGGTGGTTGTCGCGTATCTCCAGTTTCCCGTCGTTCAGGTGCGGAAGCGCCATATCCATGCAATATTGCCATAACTCCCTGCCGAATCTCTGTTCCACAATGTCCATCGGCACTCCCCACCGGGTTCGTATGGAAGTCATTATACATTCATTGTAGCGGGTAGTCCGGTTCAAATGTTCATTCTCAAACCGGCGGCAGTTGTTTTCGATGGAATGTATGTAGTCCTCCAATGAAGAGATGTTCCATTCTCTGCTGTCCCCGTTGAATGAATGGGCGGAAGGTCCGCATCCCAAATAAGGAATCCCTTTCCAGTAGGACGTGTTGTGCCGGGAGTACATTCCGGGACGGCAGAAGTTGGATATTTCGTAGTGCTCGTAGCCGGCATTGTCAAGCGTGTCCATCAGGGTGGAGAAGAAACGGACACTGCTTTCTTCGTCTACCTCATGGATGCGGTGTGCCTGCAGAAGCTCGTAGATGCGGGTGCCCTCTTCGTAGGTCAGGTGATAGGCGGAGATATGTTCCACGCCGAGACTGATAGCTTGTTGCAAATCACGTTTCCACCGATCGTCTGTTTCGCCGGGCAGTCCGTAGATGAGGTCGATGCTTATGTTGTTGAAACCGGCACGCCGGCAGTGATGTACGGCCTTGACGGCCTGCTCTGCATCGTGGCGGCGGTTCAGCAGCTTCAGGGTGGCATCGTCAAAAGTCTGTATCCCCATGCTGATACGGTTGAAAGGTAACTGTTGCAGCATGGCAGTATATTCCTCCGTCAAATCGTCAGGATTGGCTTCAAGGGTGATTTCCCGGCAGTGTTCCATACCGTAATATTTCCGGATGGTTTCAAAGACTTCCCGGAAATCTTCTTCTGCAAGCTGTGAGGGGGTGCCGCCGCCAAAGTAGACCGTTTCGACAGGCTCTCCCCGCAGGTATTCTTTACGCATTTGCAGCTCTTTGCATAAAGCATGGATATAACGGCTCTTCAGCTCACTGCGCGTAGTGGAGTAGAAGTCGCAATAGATGCAGCGTGTCTTGCAAAAAGGAATATGGATATAAATACCTGCCATGGTCCTGTAATTTAGTTGGGACGCAAAGGTACGCTTTTTTTCTGTTATCTTCCTTTTTCGGGCAATAGAAAGGATTTGATGTCTTTTTTGACAGATGTTGGATTTATAAAAAGAACAAGTGTATATGTTACACAACATGTACACTTGTTTGTTGTATCTTCGGAAAAAGGTGTTATTTTTACACTCTCTAACCTCCTTGATATAAAATAATTATGGAGAAGATGAAAGAACTTTATTTAATACTGATACACACCATGAAAAAAAGATTGAAACTGTTGCTGCTGTTGCTGGCAGCTACTTTGCCATTGAAGGCGCAAGATGTGATAGTGAAAGGACCGGACGGAAATCTGCAAGTGGCGGTTACGTGCATCGGGGGCGGAAAGGTTGTTTATTCCGTCTCTTATAAAGACAAACAAATGTTGGAAAATTCTCCGTTGGGCATGGAAACCAATGTGGGCGACTTTGCAAAAGGCCTGAAGCTGACTGGGCATGAAGTGAACAAGATTGACAGCCGGTATTCACTGAACCGTATCAAGACCTCGCAAGTGCACTACCGGGCTAACGAATTGAACTGTTTTTTCGATAATGCCAAAGGACAGAAGATGCAGATTACTTTCCGGGTGAGTAACAATGATGTGGCGTTCCGCTATACTTTGCTCCGCCAGGGTGATACGGGCAGTGTGCGTGTGATGAATGAGAATACAGGTTTTGCTTTTCCGGAAAAGACCACTACGTTCCTTTGTCCGCAGAGCGATGCCATGATAGGCTGGAAACGCACGAAGCCCAGTTATGAAGAAGAATATAAAGTGGATGCGCCGATGAATGAACGTTCGCACTACGGTCATGGCTATACCTTCCCCTGTCTGTTCAAAGTAGGCGAAGATGGCTGGGTACTGGTCAGTGAGACCGGTGTGGACAGCCGCTACTGTGCTTCCCGCCTTAGCGATGCGGATAACGGAGTGTACAACGTTGAATTTCCTATGCCGGAAGAGAATAATGGCAATGGTACGATAGAGCCTGCTTTTGCCTTGCCCGGCAGCACACCCTGGCGTACCGTTACGGTGGGTGAAACGTTGAAACCGATTGTGGAAACAACCGTTCCTTGGGATGTGGTTGAACCGCGCTACGCAACAGAGCATGACTACAAACCGGGACGCGGCACTTGGAGTTGGATTCTTTGGCAAGATGGCAGCATCAATTACGATGACCAGGTGCGGTATGTCGATTTGGCGGCTGCTATGGGGTATGAATATGTTTTGGTTGACAACTGGTGGGATAAGTATATTGGTCGTGAACGTATGGAGCAGCTCATCAAGTACGCCCGCAGCAAAGGGGTGGAAGTGTTCTTGTGGTATAGTTCCAGCGGCTACTGGAATGACATAGAGCAAGGCCCGGTCAACAAAATGGACAACTCCATTGCCCGCAAGCAGGAAATGCGCTGGATGCAGAGTATGGGCGTAAAAGGAATAAAGGTGGACTTCTTTGGAGGTGACAAGCAGGAGACGATGCGCTTGTATGAGGAAATCCTGAGCGATGCCGATGATCATGGGCTGATGGTGATCTTTCATGGCTGTACGCTGCCCCGCGGGTGGGAACGGATGTATCCCAATTATGCAGGCAGTGAAGCGGTGCTGGCATCCGAGAATCTCATATTCAGTCAGCATGCTTGCGATAATGAAGCATTTAATGCCACGTTGCATCCTTTCATCCGCAATGCTGTGGGATGTATGGAGTTTGGAGGCGTATTCCTGAACAAACGCCTGAATCGTGGCAACGATGGCGGTACTACCCGTCGTACAACGGATATATTCCAGTTGGCAACGGCTGTGCTTTTCCAGAACCCTATACAAAACTTTGCATTGGCTCCCAATAATCTGGCGGATGCTCCGGGTGTGTGCATCGACTTCATGAAGCAAATGCCTACTATATGGGATGAGACCCGTTTCATCGACGGTTATCCCGGCCGCTATGTAGTCTTGGCGCGCCGTCATGGTGATGTGTGGTACGTAGCTGCCGTCAATGCTACGGCAGAACCGTTGAAACTGAAACTTTCGCTTCCGATGCTGCCGGCAGGAGATGCTGTTTCTGTTTATCTGGACGATAAGAAACTTCAACCGCAACAGAAAGAACAGAAAATCAAAACGGACGGAACGTTACAGCTCACTGTTCAGCCTATGGGGGGAGCGGTGATTGTGAAATAGGACCGGGTGGCTTGAAGTTTGCCTGAAGTCCCGATAATAGGATATGGCTTGGTGGGCAACTGTAATTGCTCCTATAATATAATAAGGTGAATAAACGTCTGTGTTATATAACATTGTTTAGTAACACAGACGTTTTATTGCTTTTCTTTCGATTAATTTCTAATTTGCGGCTCACTAAAATAATGGCATACGGAAGCATGCTGAGTATTCACTTTAAATCTTATATATCATGAAAGTATATCAGACGAATGAAATTAAGAACATTGCCCTCCTTGGCAATGACGGCTCGGGTAAAACCACTCTCACAGAAGCGCTGCTCTTTGAGAGTGGTATTATAAAACGTCGCGGCAGAATTACTGCCAAGAATACAGTCAGCGATTACTTCCCGGTGGAGCAGGAATATGGATATTCTGTGTTTTCCACCGTTTATCATGTGGAATGGAACGGTAAGAAACTGAACATAATAGACTGTCCGGGTAGTGACGACTTTGTGGGGGCGGCAATGACGGCGCTTAATGTAACTGATACGGCCATTTTGCTGCTGAACGGACAATATGGTCCCGAAGTAGGTACTCAAAACCATTTTCGTTACACCGAGAAGCTGGGCAAGCCGGTTATTTTCCTTGTGAACCAGCTCGATCATGAAAAGTGCGATTATGATATGGTGCTGGAACAGTTGAAGTCAATCTACGGTTCTAAGGTGGTTCCCGTTCAATATCCGTTGGCTACCGGACCGAATTTCAATTCGTTGATAGACGTGCTTCTGATGAAGAAGTACTCGTGGGGGCCGGAAGGCGGAGCGCCTACGATTGAAGATGTTCCCGCAGAGGAAATGGAGAAGGCGACTGCCCTGCATAAGGCATTGGTGGAAGCTGCTGCCGAACATGATGAGACTTTAATGGAGAAGTTCTTCGAGCAGGATTCTTTGACCGAGGACGAAATGCGTGAGGGTATCCGTAAGGGATTGGCTTCTCGCGGCATGTTCCCTGTGTTCTGCGTTTGTGCAGGCAAGGATATGGGCGTGCGCCGTTTGATGGAGTTCTTGGGTAATGTTGTTCCGTTCGTAGACGAAATGCCGCCGGTGCATAATACGCGTGGTGAGGTTGTGAAACCCGATGCAAACGGGCCTACTTCCTTGTATTTCTTTAAAACGGCTGTTGAACCGCATATCGGTGATGTTCAATATTTCAAGGTGATGAGCGGTAAGGTGCACGAGGGAGACGATTTCACCAATGCCGATCGTGGTTCCAAGGAGCGTATCGCCCAGATCTATACGTGTGCGGGTGCCAATCGTATCAAGGTGGAAGAAATGGTAGCCGGTGACATCGGCTGTACTGTGAAATTGAAAGATGTGCATACCGGCAATACGCTGAATGGCAAGGGATCGGAGAACCGCTTTAATTTCATTAAATATCCGAATTCCAAATATTCTCGTGCTATCAAACCATTGAACGAAGCCGATACGGAAAAAATGATGGCTATTTTGAACCGTATGCGTGAGGAAGATCCGACATGGGTCATTGATCAGTCTAAGGAATTGCGCCAGACAATTGTGCATGGACAGGGCGAATTCCATTTGCGTACGTTGAAGTGGCGTTTGGAGAACAATGAGAAATTGCAGGTTAAGTTTGAAGAACCGAGAATACCCTATCGTGAGACTATAACGAAAGCTGCCCGTGCCGACTATCGTCATAAGAAACAGTCCGGTGGTGCGGGCCAGTTCGGTGAAGTTCACCTGATTGTGGAACCTTATTATGAAGGAATGCCGATGCCGGATACTTATAAGTTCAATGGACAGGAGTTCAAGATGAATGTGAAAGGCGTGGAGGAAGTTCCATTGGAATGGGGCGGTAAACTGGTGTTTGTGAACAGTATTGTGGGCGGTTCTATTGATGCCCGCTTTATGCCGGCCATTTTGAAGGGTATTATGTCACGCATGGAGCAAGGACCGCTGACCGGTTCGTATGCTCGTGATGTACGTGTCATCGTATACGACGGAAAGATGCATCCGGTAGATTCCAATGAAATCTCCTTTATGCTGGCAGGCCGCAATGCGTTCAGCGAGGCATTTAAAAATGCCGGCCCGAAGATTCTGGAACCTATTTATGATGTGGAGGTATTTGTTCCTTCCGATAAGATGGGTGATGTAATGGGCGATCTGCAAGGACGTCGCGCCATGATTATGGGTATGAGTAGTGAAGCCGGCTATGAAAAGCTGAGTGCTAAGGTTCCTTTGAAGGAGATGTCTTCCTATTCTACGGCTCTGAGTTCTTTAACCGGTGGTCGTGCTTCGTTCATTATGAAGTTTGCCAGCTATGAGCTTGTTCCGAGTGATGTACAGGATAAACTTATCAAGGAATTTGAAACAAAACAAGCTGAAGAATAGACTTTTTAATAAATAGTAAAAGCCGTTGTTCGCTCATCGTGAGGAATGACGGTTTTTTTATTAACACTGATTAAGAATATGGGGAAATGTGAATGTTAATATTTAATTTTTTATTAAATTTGCAAACCAAAGGTGTTTCATTTTGTTGTAATGTGCGTAATGCAACTTAAAAAACATTCTACGGTTAATTAACGAGAACACCCGGTTAAATCAGGTTAATTTGTTAGGAGTGTTAATTAGTGAGTGTTAATTTTGTGACTATGAAAAAGTCGACAATATGGATATTAGGCATCGTTATGGGCCTTTCTTTCATCAGTTTACTGTATCTGCAGATCAGTTATATTGAGGAAATGGTGAAGATGCGTAACGAGCAATTTGATGAATCGGTGAAGCGTGCTTTAATGGCTGCTTCAAAGGATGTGGAGTCCGCAGAGGTTGACCGTTGGTTGCGGGAAGATATATCCGAAGCGGAAAAGAGAGCGTGGGAGCAGAGCTCGCAAGGCAAAGGAGTGGTGCAGACACAGCGTTTTACGGTGACAGCGCCGGATGGAACAAAATATTCGGCTATCGAACTGAAAACGTTTAGTAATGAAGCATCGGAATTGCCGAGGGCTATGATTTCACGTAAGCATGGAACGAAGACGATACCTCAGACATCACGTTCGCTGGCAGATGCCATAAAGAACCGTTATCTGTATCAGAGGGCTTTGCTGGATGAGGTGGCTTGGCAGATGATTTATCGTGCCAGTGACAAGGCGATAGAAGAACGGGTCAATTTTAAGAATTTGGACCAGTATCTGAAATCGGGATTGATTGATAACGGTATTGAGCTGAACTATCACTTTAAAGTGATAGACCGGGATGGCAGGGAAGTCTATCGTTGTTCGGACTACAGCGATGAAGGCAGTGAGAGTTCTTATTCCCAACCCTTGTTCCTAAATGATCCGCCGGCACGTATGAGTATCGTCAAGATACATTTTCCGGGTAAGCAGGATTATATTTTCGACTCGGTCAGCTTTATGATTCCGTCGATGATCTTTACCTTTGTTCTGTTGATAACATTCATTTTCACGATTTATATCGTGTTCCGCCAGAAGAAGTTGACGGAGATGAAGAATGATTTTATAAATAATATGACGCACGAGTTCAAAACGCCGATTTCAACAATTTCGTTGGCGGCGCAGATGTTGAAGGACCCGGCAGTAGGCAAGTCGCCGGCAATGTTCCAGCACATATCGGGCGTTATTAATGATGAGACGAAACGACTCAGGTTCCAGGTGGAGAAAGTTCTCCAGATGTCAATGTTCGACCGGCAGAAGGCAACGTTGAAAATGAAAGAACTGGATGCCAATGAACTGATTACCGGGGTAGTGAATACGTTTGCTTTGAAAGTGGAGCGCTACAACGGAAAGATAGAGTCGGAATTGAAAGCGACTGACCCGATTATTTTTGCAGATGAAATGCATATAACGAATGTGATTTTCAATCTCATGGATAATGCGGTGAAGTATAAAAGACCGGATGTGGACTTGCAGTTAATGGTGAAGACCTGGAATGAACCGGGCAAGCTGATGATCTCTGTACAGGACAACGGTATAGGTATTAAGAAAGAAAACTTGAAAAAGATATTTGATAAGTTCTATCGCGTGCATACAGGTAATCTGCACGATGTAAAAGGCTTTGGGCTTGGTTTGGCTTATGTAAGGAAGATTATTCAGGATCATAAGGGAACTATCCGGGCGGAGAGTGAGCTGAATGTTGGAACTAAATTTATTATTGCATTACCTTTATTAAAAAATTGATTGATATGGATGAGAAACTGCGTATTTTATTGTGCGAAGATGATGAGAATCTTGGCATGCTTTTAAGAGAATATTTACAGGCTAAGGGTTATGCTGCCGAGTTATATCCCGATGGAGAAGCAGGATACAAGGCTTTCCTGAAGAATAAATATGACTTGTGCGTGTTTGACGTAATGATGCCGAAGAAAGACGGTTTTACACTGGCGCAAGAAGTTCGTGCCGCCAATGCGGAAATCCCCGTTATCTTTTTGACGGCTAAAACACTGAAGGAAGATATTCTGGAGGGCTTTAAAATTGGTGCGGACGATTATATTACGAAACCGTTCAGTATGGAAGAGCTGACTTTCAGAATTGAAGCTATCTTGAGACGTGTACGTGGCAAGAAGAACAAAGAAAGCAGCATTTACAAGATTGGCAAGTTTACGTTTGATACCCAGAAACAGATTTTGTCAACACCCGATAAGCAAACGAAGTTGACTACAAAAGAGTCGGAATTGCTGGGTCTGCTTTGTGCACATGCCAATGAAATCCTTCAACGCGATTTTGCATTGAAGACGATTTGGATTGATGATAACTACTTTAACGCACGTAGCATGGATGTGTATATCACCAAGTTGCGTAAGCACCTGAAAGAAGATGAATCTATTGAGATCATCAATATTCATGGAAAAGGATATAAACTGATCACTCCGGAAGCTGATGCCTAAACGGCTTGCTTCCCGGGTGGAACGGACAATAAAAAAAGACGGTTGCATTGCAACCGTCTTTTTTTATTTCTTTTTCTCGGTATTAATCCGCAATTCTTTTGTTGATAAGGATGTAAGAAATCAATCCTATTACAACTAATACAGCGCTGGTTCCCAAAATCGCGTTGTTATTTACATTGCCGGTAAAAGAACATGCAACCAAGATTACAGCTCCTACCAAGATTAATATCAATCCCAGATTTTTTAATAAGCCTTTCATGTGTGTGTATTTTAATAGATTATTATTTTCATATTCTTGTTACAAAGAAAAGCATAATTCTTTAACAAGCGAAATTATTTTTGCAAAAAAACTATTATTCAACCTAATTTAATGAAGAATGAGGAATATCCTAATCTTTCGTGTTGAAAAATATTTTTCTCAAGACTTCCTGACTAACGCTTAACTCTTCAAGGGTGATGCCTTGCAATGCTTCTTTTAGCGTTTGATTGGCAATGATGCGGGCGCGTTCTTCCAGCTCCTTGCCATCTTTGGTGAGGTGTATCAAGTTGGTGCGGCGGTCTTTTTTGTCGGAGATGCGTACCACAAGATGTTGCCGTTCCATATTGTCTATGAGGCGGGTCATGCTGGGCTTGTCTTTAAAAGTTGCATTGCACAATTCTTGCTGTGTCACCCCGTCTTTTTCCCATAAGAAGATGAGGACCGTCCATTGTTCGGGGGTGATTTCCAAACCGTTCTGCCTGAAGTTGCGCGATAATTTGCGGTTGATGGCAGCAGATACTTTGCCATTGAGTATGGCAAATATCAGCCGGATATCAAAATTGAATTGCTCTATCATGAAATTATTGTTTAAACAACTTTGCAAATATAGCATAAGTTGGATACAATACAAAATAAGTCCGCTTATTTTTGCAGTTCAAAATAAAATGTCTACCTTTGCACCCGCATTTAATAAACAAATAATTTATTTATTTAATTAAACGAGTATGAATCAATACGAAACCGTTTTCATTTTGACTCCCGTTTTGTCTGATGTTCAGATGAAGGAAGCGGTAGAAAAATTCAAAGGCATCCTTACTGCTGAAGGTGCTGAGATTGTAAATGAAGAAAACTGGGGACTGAAAAAGCTGGCTTATCCAATCCAGAAGAAGTCAACCGGTTTCTATCAGCTGATTGAGTTCAATGCAGAACCTACTGTAATTGAGAAATTGGAATTAAACTTCCGTCGTGACGAGCGCGTTATCCGCTTCTTGACTTTCAAGCAAGACAAGTACGCTGCTGAATATGCTGCGAAGAGAAGAAGTGTTAAATCAACTAAAAAGGAGGATTAATCATGGCACAACAAGTTCAATCAGAAATCAGATATTTAACTCCGCCCTCAGTAGACGTTAAGAAGAAAAAATACTGCCGTTTCAAAAAGAGCGGTATTAAGTACATCGACTACAAAGATCCTGAATTCTTGAAGAAATTCTTGAATGAGCAAGGTAAGATCCTTCCGCGTCGTATTACCGGTACTTCTTTGAAGTTCCAACGTCGTGTAGCTCAAGCTGTGAAGAGAGCACGTCACTTGGCGTTGCTGCCCTATGTAACTGACATGATGAAATAATAGGAGGAGGAAAGTATGGAAATTATATTGAAAGAAGACATTGTAAACTTGGGTTATAAGAACGACATCGTAACAGTAAAGTCTGGTTACGGTCGTAACTACCTCATCCCGACTGGTAAAGCTGTCATCGCTTCACCGGCTGCAAAGAAAATGTTGGCTGAAGAGCTGAAACAACGTGCTCACAAGCTGGAGAAAATCAAAAAGGATGCTGAAGAACTGGCTGCTAAGCTGGAAGGCGTATCATTGAAGATTGCTACTAAGGTTAGCTCTACTGGTACTATCTTCGGTTCTGTTGGTAACATCCAGATTGCTGAAGAGTTGGCTAAATTGGGTCACAACATCGATCGTAAGATTATCGTTGTTAAGGACGCAGTGAAAGAAGTTGGTAACTACAAGGCTATCGTTAAGCTGCACAAGGAAGTTTCTGTAGAAATTCCTTTCGAAGTAGTTGCTGAAGAAGCATAAGAAAAGACTTCATAATGATAAGGAAGCCCGGTTCTGATAAAGGACCGGGCTTTTCTATGTTCGGAGCGTATGTGTGTGAGCTTATTGAGGGATACGTAAAGCTGCGGTTATAGAGGTTTACGAATCTGAAGTAGAGGTTTACGCGCGCGGTATAGAGGTTTGGCAAGAATACTCTTGTGTCTCTTTACGAGGTTACTAATGCAAAAAAAAGAGCATATCCACTCAGGGGTATGCTCTTTGCCTTATTGTCAGCCAATAATTCTTTTAGTTTCTTGGCAATGCTTCTTTCACTACCATTTGGCGGCCTACATATTCTGCTCCATTCAGTTTGTTGATTGCTTGTTGGGCTTCAGCAGCTTCGGGCATCTCTACGAAGGCAAAACCTTTTGATCTGTTTGTATTACGGTCCATAATCAGTTTTACTGATTCTACTGTTCCATACTCTTCCATTACTTGTCTCAAATCTGATTCCCTAACGTTGTAGCTAAGGTTTCCAATGTACATATTCATAAAATACAAAAATAAAAAATTAATAATTCAATAAAGGAGTCTTAGGAAGTTGTAGTCAGAAATGAAAATTCTCAATGTGGCTAATCGAGGAGAAACATAGTGAAACGTAGATCGTAATAAACCTCTTATTGTTTTGTTGATGCAAAGTAACGGCTTTTATTTGGTATATGCACTATACTTTATCATTTATCTGCCATATAATACCCTTTTTTGTGAAATAAGACCAAGACTTAACAATTGGAAGGGAACAGAAGGAGAGGATAAGACATAAAAAAAGTCTGGTGTGCTTGTATGCACGTCAGACTTTCAATTCTCTCGAGTGTTGTACTGAAATTATTCAGCTACAACAGCTGCGCTATCTACTGCTACAGTGTCAGCTGCTGCGGCTGCTGCTGCGGCTTCAGCTGCTGCTGCTTCTACAGCTGCGATTGAGTCAGCGATACGGATAGAATCTGCAGTTGCTTGTTCAGCGTTAGCTGCTTTGTTGCCACAAGATGCGAAAGATACTGCTACGATAGCTGCAGCCATCAAAACTAATTTTTTCATTTTCTTTACTTTTAAAACGTAATACAATCAATTGCTTTATTAAAACGTTGCAAAGGTATGTACTTTTTGAATATGTTGTTCTCGAAACCCCAACTTTTTTTATATTTTTTTTGGAGCTTCGGCTGTTTTTATCCCTATCTATATGTTTTACAACATATTAATCTTCGGCAATGCTGTTGTATAAGTATCTCTTGATACTTCTTTTGGGCGTTTTCTCAAATTCAGTCGGATAAAGTTGGATTTGGCTTACTTTTTCGTAGGCTGCCACGCTGTTATTCAGATTTTTGAGATTCTCATCCATGATGGTTTTAAGGTTATCCGGCTGGTTTAGTCCCAAGGAATCCAGGGCTTCATAGTCGGCATAAACCAGTGCTACCAGTCTTTTATTCCGTTCGATGACAAGACTTTCCAGGACGAAAGGCATGTTGTTGAGCCGTGCTTCTATCTCTTCGGGGAAGATATTCTGTCCACTGGAACTGAGAATCATGGTCTTGCTGCGTCCGCGTATGTATAGGTTGTTGTCGTCGTCCAGTGTACCCAAGTCGCCGGTGCGAAGCCATCCGTCTTCGGTGAAGACTTCTTTGGTGGCTTCGGGGTTTTTGTAATAACCCGTCATCACGTTCTCGCCACGTACTTGTATTTCGCCGAGTTTGTCGTCCGGGTTTTCCTTGCAGATACGGGCTTCCATGATGTCGAGTACCCGTCCGGAGGAAGTCGGGACGAATTCATTCCAGGGAGCATAGCTGATGAGAGGGGCACATTCGGTCATGCCGTAGCCGATGGTGAAGGGGAACTTGATGCGGTGGAAGAATTCTTCCACTTCCGGGTTCATGGCTGCGCCTCCTATGATGACTTCCTTGAAACGTCCGCCCAGTGCGTCAATCAGTTTCTTGCGGATTTGCCCGTATATCTGTCCGTCGAGCAAGGGAATGCTGAGCGCCCATTTCATGGTCTTTTTGTTGATGATGGGCTGTATGACATTCTTGTATATCTTTTCAATGACAAGGGGGACGGTGATAATCAGGTTGGGTTTCACTTCCTCGAAAGCTTTCATCAGAATCTTTGGGGAAGGCACTTTTCCCAACAGTGTGACGTGTGTGCCGACGGCCGTGGCGGTAAGGAAATCGAATGCGCAGCCGTATGCATGTGCCAAAGGCAGGAAAGAGAGCACTTTGTCCCCTTTCTTCAGCAGCTCGGTACGTATGCCGAAGGTGACGTTGCCGGCCAGGTTGTTTCCCGTCAGCATGACGCCCTTACTGAATCCGGTGGTGCCCGAGGTATAATTCAGCAGCATGACCTTGTCGTTGGAAAGGTCCGTGTAAACGATGTCTTCCTTGCGGAACCCGTTCGGGTAGGTCGCTTCCATTTCATCGCCCAGATGCTTGAGGAAACGCTGGATGGTTTCGCCGTCCCGCTGATACAGACAGCGGAAGTCGCTCAGTGAGAACACACCGCGAAGTCCAGTAAGTCGTTCTTCTTCCAGATGTTCCCAAATGGCATCGCTGGTGAAGAGGAACGTCGATTCGGAGTGGTTTACGATATGATGGACATCATTGGGGTTGAAGTCTTGCAGAATGGGGACTACGATACCACCGTAGGTGATGGTGGCCATATAGGCGATGCACCAGCGGGCATTGTTCTTGCCGATGACGGCTATCTTGTCGCCGCGGCGCAGTTGGCAGTACTTGAAAATAAGATGCAGTCTGGCTATTTCTTGTGCCACTTCGCCATAAGTATAGCTCTCGTTTTCTCCATAGTTGGTATAGCAGGGGAGGTCCCAATTCTCGCGGAAACTATGCTCGTATAGTTTGATAAAGTTCTCTTGTATCATTGCACAAATTTTAGTTGAGTGTGCAAAAGTAGGAAAAATAGATTAATAATGTATATATTTGCAGCATAAATGTGTTTATAAGCTCATGATAGATACCAATATATTTCAAGATAAGACGGCGGTTTACTATACGTTGGGGTGCAAACTGAACTTCTCGGAGACCTCTACTATCGGTAAAATTTTGCGGGAAGCGGGCGTACGTACGGCGCGCAAGGGTGAGAAAGCGGATATTTGTGTAGTGAATACCTGCTCGGTGACGGAAGTGGCGGACAAGAAGTGCCGCCAGGCCATCCACAAACTGGTGAAGCAACATCCGGGTGCATTTGTCGTGGTGACCGGTTGCTATGCCCAGCTGAAACCGGAGACGGTGGCAAAGATAGAAGGTGTGGACGTCGTGCTGGGAGCCGAGCAGAAGAAGGACCTGCTCCACTACCTGGGCAATCTGCAGAAGCACGAGACCGGCGAGGCCTACACTTCCGCTTTGAAGGATATACGTTCGTTTGCCCCGTCTTGTTCGCGTGGCGACCGGACACGCTTCTTCCTGAAAGTGCAGGACGGCTGCGATTATTATTGTTCCTATTGCACCATTCCCTTTGCCCGCGGACGTAGCCGTAACGGCAGCATTGCTTCTATGGTGGAGCAGGCCAGCCAGGCGGCTGCCGAAGGTGGAAAGGAAATTGTATTGACCGGCGTCAATATCGGAGACTTCGGCAAGTCTACCGGTGAGACTTTCTTCGACTTGGTGAAGGCGCTGGACGAGGTGGAAGGCATTGAGCGTTACCGCATATCCTCCATCGAGCCGAATCTGCTGACAGATGAAATCATAGAATACGTGTCCCGTTCCCGGCGTTTCATGCCTCATTTCCATATACCGCTGCAGTCGGGCAGTGACGAGGTGCTGAAGCTGATGCGACGCCGTTACGATACCGCCTTGTTTGCCTCGAAGATAAAGAAGATAAAGGAAGTGATGCCCGATTCCTTTATAGGGGTAGACGTGATTGTGGGTACCCGTGGAGAGACGGAGGAGTATTTCGGGCAGGCTTATGAGTTTATCAAGAGCCTGGACGTGACGCAGCTCCATGTCTTCAGCTATTCGGAGCGTCCCGGCACGCAAGCCTTGAAGATAGACCACGTGGTGGCACCCGAAGAAAAGCACCGCAGGAGCCAGCAATTGCTGGAGCTTTCGGACGAAAAGACCCGTGCTTTTTATGCGCGCCATATCGGGCAGACGATGCCGGTGTTGCTGGAACGTCCCAAACCCGGACTGCCGATGCACGGCTTCACTCCCAATTATATCCGTGTGGAAGTCCCTCATGATGCTGCCTTGGACAACCAGCTCGTGTCTGTGCGCCTGGGCGATTTCAATGCCGACGGCACCGCACTCTTGGGAGCAATGGAATGAGGAATGCCGCCTTTGCAACAAATAACTCATAACTTATAACTCATAACTGACGAAGTGAAATCAAAAATTGTCTATTGGCTGACTTATGCGGGCATGTGGCTTGTGGCACTTCTGCCTTTCCGGGCGCTTTATGCATTGTCTGACGGGCTGTACTTCCTGATGCGCCACGTCGTGCATTATCGGAAGAAAGTCGTTCGCCGCAACCTTCGCAATTCCTTTCCGGAGAAGTCGGAAACCGAATTGATGGAGATAGAGCGCAAGTTCTACCATTATATCTGCGACTATATGCTGGAAGAGGTGAAGATGCTGCGCATGTCTTTCGAGGAGCTCTGCCGCCGGATGAAGTATGATAATAAGGAAGAATACCTTGCCATGATAGAGAAGCATGGAGGCATTGTACTGTTGATTCCCCATTATGCCAATTTTGAGTGGATTATAGGCATGGGGGCCATCATGCATCCGGGCGACATCCCGGTGCAGGTGTACAAACCGCTAAGCAATAAGTATCTGGACGAGATGTTTAAGCATATCCGTGCCCGGTTCGGAGGATACAATGTGGCGAAACATTCCACGGCACGCGAAGTGATAAAGCTTCGCCGTGAAGGCAGGCGGATAGCCATCGGCCTGATTACAGACCAGTCGCCCAACCGCAGCGAGGCCCATTATTGGACCACTTTCTTGAATCAGGACACCGTGTTCATGGATGGCGCCGAGCGCATTGCCAAGCTGATGGACTTCCCCGTCTTTTATTGTGAATTGGAACGGACATCCAGGGGATATTGCAAAGTGCTCTTCGATTTGGTTACCGAAACTCCCAAGCAGACGGCGGATGGCGAGATAACCGAGTGCTTCGCCCGTCGTCTGGAGCAGACCATCCGGCGCGAACCGGCTTATTGGTTCTGGTCTCATAAACGCTGGAAAAATAAACGAAAAGAATCTGTGCAACATGGATAAGATTGCTGTTGTCATATTGAATTGGAACGGATGTGATATGCTCCGTTCCTTCCTTCCCTCTGTTGTGCGTTTTTCGGAGGTGGATGGTGCTGTGGTGTATGTGGCGGACAATGGCTCTACGGATGCTTCCGTGGCAATGCTCCGTCGCGAGTTTCCTTCTGTGCACTTGATTCTGCTGGAAGAGAACCACGGTTTTGCCGACGGATACAATCTGGCATTGAAGCAGGTGGAGGCAGAATATGTAGTGCTGCTCAACTCCGATGTAGAGGTCACCGAGCACTGGCTTGTCCCGTTGGCAGAGTATATGGATGCCTATCCGGAGACGGCCGCTTGCCAGCCGAAGATACGCAGTTGGCGTAACAAGGGGCAGTTTGAATATGCCGGAGCTGCGGGAGGTTTCATCGACCGCTATGGCTATCCCTTCTGCCGCGGCCGTATTATGGGCGTGGTAGAAGAGGACAAGGGGCAATACGACACGGTGATACCCATTTTCTGGGCTACGGGGGCGGCTCTGTTCATCCGTCTGGCAGACTACCGGGAAGCGGGTGGGCTGGACGGACGTTTTTTTGCCCACATGGAGGAGATAGATTTATGTTGGCGGCTTCGTGCCCGTGGCAGACAGTTGGCATGTATACCGCAGAGTGTGGTATTTCATGTGGGAGGGGCCACTTTGAAGAAGGAGAATCCGCGCAAGACCTTCCTCAATTTTCGTAATAACCTTGTCATGCTTTATAAGAATCTGCCGCAGGAGGACTTGGCGTCCGTGATGCGTGTACGTGCGGTGCTCGATTATGTGGCTGCGTTCAGTTTCATGCTGAAAGGCCAGTTACCCAATGCTTTGGCCGTATTCCGTGCGCGCCGTGCCTACCACTCCCTCCGCACTTCATTGGCAGCGTCCCGCAAAGAGAATCTGAAAAAAACTACGCTTGCCGTAATACCGGAACGGACAAAAAACAGTATATTGGCGCAGTTTTATCTGCATGGAAAGAAATTCTTTTCCCAATTGTAGGAACTGTTGCCTTTTATAATTGTTCAATCTATTAAAGGTTTTGAATTATGGAAAAACTAGTTAGAAAAATCGGATTAGTGGCACACGACGCCATGAAGAAAGACCTCATCGAGTGGGTACTGTGGAACTCGGAATTGCTGATGGGGCATAAATTCTATTGTACGGGCACCACGGGTACCCTTATCCTCGAAGCCCTCCGGGAGAAACATCCTGATGTGGAGTGGGATTTCACTATCCTTAAATCCGGTCCTTTGGGCGGTGACCAGCAGATGGGCTCGCGCATTGTGGACGGAGAGATTGACTATCTTTTCTTTTTCACCGACCCGATGACCCTTCAGCCGCACGATACGGATGTGAAGGCGTTGACCCGCCTTGCCGGTGTGGAGAACATCGTGTTCTGCTGCAACCGCAGTACGGCAGACCATATCATTTCCAGCCCGTTGTTTGTCGACCCGACGTATGAACGCACTGTTCCCGATTACAGCAACTACACCAAGCGGTTTGCAAATAAGCCGGTGGTGGCCGAAGCGGTGGAATCGGCAAAGAAGCGGAAACGGCAAAAATAAGGATGAAACTCGGTTCTACTGGGCATTCTTAATCTATCGCTACCCTTCGTTCATGGACAGCCCACACTGGTGCGATAGCCCACCCTTGCCGTTTGAAGTCATAGAGTTGCACAATAATGGTGTTGGTGAATCTGCCCATTCTATGTCGTTGAGGTATTGGTAGGGGAAGCGGAACTCTGTGAGGTTTATTTTCAATAGTTCATTCCTTCTGAAGTCTGCATAGTTGTATGGGTTTGTAAAGTCGTAAGGGGTGGGCAGGTAGAGGGCATTTCTCCAATGAAACTCGGAGCTGTATTTGATAGCAAGCGGCCGGTAGCAGGAAGAGAGCGACGATGGGGAGTAATGCCAGTCGTTGTATAGCGTTTCTCATTGACTTTTTGTTGATGATGGGGCAAAGGTACGGAATATTGGTATCAATGGTTGTATTCTACGGCAGAAAAGTTGCTGCATGCTCACTGCAGAACTTCTGTATACATTTTGCAGTGCTACTGCATATCTGTTGCAGCGTTACTGCAAAGCTGTTGCAGTACTACTGCAAATATATGTGCAGTGTTACTGCAAACCGTTTGCAGCGCCACTGCAAAAAGCATGCAGTGTCTTTGCAGTGGGAAGTGTCTGTGTATCAATAGTGAATGGGGTGATTCGGCAATCTGTCATTCTCCGCGGCGTTGGCATATTTCCACTCCTGCAGCCTCTATATCCGCGCCCATCGGTGGATTGCGCTTTGCCAGCTTGAGGGTTATTTCTTCTATCTGTGGGAAGTCGTGGAACAATCGGTTTATAATTCGCCCGCATACATGTTCCAATAGTTTGGAAGGAATGTCCATCTCTGCCTTCACAGCTGTATGTACATCGGCATAGCTCACGGTGTCGGCTACGTCGTCCGTTTCTGCCGCACGCCGGATATCAACTTGCAGGCGCAGGCTGACGGTAAACTCATTGCCTACCACGGTTTCTTGTTCGCCCACGCCGTGATGGGCGAAGAAGCGAAGCGTGTCAAGGAAAATATAACTGGTCATTACTTGTAGATTGTTTTCTGCAAACTTACTGATATTTTGTGGTACGGGCAAATCAGTATCCGGTTATTACGATTCAGGTTGCGGATTGTATTCTGTAAAATATAAAAATAGCGCGAAATTGTTTTTTATAGAATACAATTATGTGAGGGTCGAAATAAACTTATCGAACTATTTTAGGCACGGAATTATACGGGTTATCACGGTTGCTTTCAATATTATCCGTGATTGTCCATGTAATCCGTGCCTAAAATAATACTTTGCTAAGAATCCTTTCTTATCTTCCGGTGCTTTCTATCATGCACCTTATTTTCTCGTTCAAGCTTTCTGCCTTCATCAGTTGTTCCAGTGTCAGGTGCATGCGCCAGCGCCAGTAGTGCCGCGGGTTGGCAGGAATATTGATGCGTTCTTCCTGCACGTTCGGGTTGCGCCATTTGCCGTCCATGGACATCCAGTCTTGCAGGGAGAGGATGCAGAGGATGGAGTTGCTATGGAGGTGATTGCGAACCACTTCTTCGCAGAGCTCCGGCGTGGCCGTTGCCGGTGCGGCACCGTAGTGCCCGAGCATGGTGTTGTAGTAACGCTGCGTCTGTTGGAAGTCTTCTTCCCACCAGCCGCGCAGGGTAGACATGTCGTGCGTGGAGATGGTGCAGACCGAACGGTACGGATACCAGTCAGTGTGGCCGAATTCTTGTTTCGGGTCTTTCGGCATACGTTGTATCTCCAGGGAAAGGATACGCAGGTCGTTCATCACCCATGCCACGCAATCGGGAATCATGCCTAAGTCCTCACCGCATACCAGCATGCGCGTGGACTGTGTCAGTTGCGGTAGTTTCTTCATGGCTTGCTGTCCCCAGAAGTCATTGTGGCGGTGATAGTAGTACTGGTCATACAGCCGGTTGAAGGCAGCCTTTTCCCAATCGTTCAGTGCGCGGTAGATGTAGTCGTGCTGCACGCCGATGCGCGGATGGTATTCGTGCGGATTGTTGCGGTCGGGCACGAACAGCACATCGCTGATAAGGGCGTAAAGCCCGTCACGAATCCAGATGCTGTCATCGTCCGTCTTTCCGGCAAAGTAGGCTTCCACTTTGCGCTGGGTGTCGAACTCGGGACGCATGCGGTAAACCTCCCACGTGTCTGCCGGCTCTATGAAGGTCTGCTTCACATAGTCTGTATGCGGGCCGAAGATTTGTCCGAGGAAGTACTCATGGATATAGGGCTTCAGGAAGAAGTCTTCGCGGAATGCCAGCCCGTAGCTTTCTATCTCCTCGCGCGTCATGGGCAGGGCGGGGACGAATTGTCCCAACAGCCCGTGTACGGCGTGCATCGGTATCTCCCAAATGCGGAAGAAGCCGAGGATATGGTCTATGCGGTAGGCATCGAAGTATTCTGCCATTTTGTGGAAACGCTTCATCCACCAGGCATAGCCGTCTTTCTCCATGACATCCCAGTTGTAGGTGGGAAAGCCCCAGTTCTGCCCGTTCACGGAGAAATCATCGGGCGGTGCGCCGGCTTGGCCGTTCAGGTTGAAGTAGTGGGGTTCCTTCCAGGCTTCCACACTGTTGCGGCTGATGCCGATGGGGATGTCGCCTTTCAGCACTACGCCGTTGGCGCGCGCATGCTCGGTGGCGGCAAGCAGTTGCAGGTGCAGATTGAACTGGATGTAGTAGTAGATGGCAATATGCGGATAGTCGGCAGAGTCCGGCCGGCACAATGTCTCTATCTCCTTGGCATCGTAGGTGGCATACTTGGGCCACTCGCGGAAATTCGGGGTCTTGTAGGCATCACGCAGGTAGCTGAAGACGGCATATGGCTGCAACCATTCCTTGTTGGCCTCGTAGAAATTACGGAATGCATCCGAGGCCAGCACCTTTTCCCCTTCCTGCTTGAAGATGAGGTGGAAGTATTCCCACTTTGTTTTGTTCACAGCTTCGTAGTCCACGGCGGGCAGGGCATTCAGTTCTTTCTGGCGTTTGTTGAATTCGGCCATCACCTTCTTGTCCTTCAAGCTGCCCAACTGCTTCAGGTCGGCGTACATGGGATGGAAGGCATAGATGGAGATGCTACTGTAAGGGTAGGAGTCTGTCCAGGTATGCGTCATGGTAGTGTCGTTGATGGGCAGAATCTGCACCGCCTTCTGATTGGTGGCAACTGCCCAGTCAATCATGCGCTTCAAGTCGCCGAAATCGCCTACACCGAAGCTTTTCTCGGAGCGTAGGGAGAATACGGGTACGGCTACTCCGGAACCTTTCCATGCAGGAAGATTGAAGTATACATAACGGTCGCCGACAGCCAGCGTTTCGTTGGCGGCTATCTGCGGGTCGGCCATATAGCGGTTGGGATTGTTCTCCCAGGCCACGGCACGGCGCTCTTTCTTGTTGTAAAGGACGAATTTATATTCCAGCGGGAAGCTGATTTTACCGGCATCCACTTCTACCTGCCATTCGGGGAAGTCGATGTCGCTCATAAGGGCAGCTTTGTCCGGGTTCCAGTCACCCAGCGCCTTCTGGTTTCCGCAGAGTGCCAGGCAATGGTCACTGTCTATGCAGGGGGCGTACGCCTTTATCAGCAACCCCTTTTTGTAGCTTTTCGGGGCGGCACTGCGTTCGCGATGCGCCAGCAGGGATTCTGTGAAAGCGGATGTATAAAAATACTGCTGCTCGGGCAGATTCTTCCAACAATCTTCTATGCGGTAAACTTTCTTCGGATTGTCTGCAACGTGCAGGATGCGTGGCAGGCTGTTCCACTCTGTCCGTATGGTTCTGCCATCTCGATAGATGTGGTAACTGTATTCAACGCTTCCATTACCGGGAATCTGGATATCCACTTCCGCGGTCCAGTGAATGCCGTCTACAGTGTGCAGGGGGGTGGCTTTGTTGGGCTGGTTGTTGCCAAGTTCCGGGATGGAACCCAGGACTCTGACTTCTTCACCCCAGCTGGTGCGATACTCGATATTGAATATTAGTGTCATATTATATTAGATTTAGAAATAGCAATAGCTGCAATGATTATGCAAGTATAGAAATTATTCCTCATAATCATGCAGCTACCGTTATCTAAGTCATTTAAATTCCTATGCAAACGTTTGTGCTTGCCGTGGGATTATCCACAGCGAGAAGCTCCGCACGTCTTGCAGATGAGGCAACCTTCTTGGTAAACCAGTGTTTCGTTACCGCAGTTGGGGCATTTCTTGCCTTTGGCTTCCGTGCCGTCCTGGATGTATTTCTTCAGGGCGCGTTCCACACCGTTCTTCCAGGTGTTGATGTTTTCGCTGTCCAGTTGCAGTGAACCTACCAGCTTGATGACCTGCTCGATAGGCATGCGGTAGCGCAATACACCGGAAATCAGCTTGGCATAGTTCCAATACTCTTTGTTGAACTTCTCGGACAGACCCTCGATGGTGACTTTGTATCCGCGCTTGTTCTCGAACTGGAAGTCGTAACGCTTGTTTCCGTGCTCATCCACATTCTTGATGATGTGGCCCGACACCACATTCTTCGGCAGGATGATGCCTTCATCATCATCCAGCACACCGGTGAATATTTCGTAGGGATGATTGTCCAGCAAGCCGACGAATGCCACCCATTTCTCCTTGTTGTTCTGGAAGCGGACAACGTCTGCATCCAATATTCTGGGACGTGTTTCAACGACCGTAGGCGGTTTGCACGGGGGAAGTTCGGACTTCTTGTCACTCTTGGTAGAGATGAGCACGCCGGAACGCGAACCGTCGCGGTAAACCGTACAGCCCTTGCAGCCGGATTTCCATGCTTCTACATACAGACGGTTCACGAGGTCTTCGTCTACGTCGTTCGGCAGGTTGATGGTTACGCTGATAGAGTGATCCACCCATTTTTGGATACGTCCCTGCATCTTGACTTTCATCAGCCAGTCCACGTCGTTGGAGGTTGCTTTATAATAAGGTGATTTCTCTACCAGGGCATCCACTTCTTCCTGCGTGTAGCGTTTGGCGGGGTTGTATCCTTGTGCTTCCATCCAAGTCACGAACTTGGGGTGGAACACGATATATTCTTCAAAGGCATCTCCGGTTTCGTCGATGAAGTCCACATGGACGTTCGTATCGTTGGGATTCACTTTGCGGCGGCGCTTGTACACGGGCAGGAATACGGGCTCGATACCGGAGGTGGTTTGAGTCATCAGGCTGGTGGTGCCGGTCGGGGCGATGGTCAGACAGGCAATGTTGCGGCGTCCGTACTTCTTCATCTCCTCGTACATTTCCGGGTCAGCTTCACGCAGGCGGTTGATGAACGGGTTGTTCTTTTCGCGTTCTGTATCGTACACCTCGAATGCGCCGCGTTCTTTGGCCATTTCTATGGAGGAGCGATAGGCGTTGAGTGCCACCGTCTTGTGTACTTGCTCCGAGAATTCGGTTGCCTCTTCAGTGCCATAACGCAATCCCAGGGCGGCAAGCATGTCGCCTTCTGCCGTGATGCCTACACCGGTACGGCGGCCTTGGGCGCTTTTCTTGTAAATCTTCTGCCACAAAACGCGTTCTGTATGTTTCACGTCTTCACTTTCGGGGTCGGCATCTATCTTGCTCATGATGCGCTCTATCTTCTCCAGTTCAAGGTCGATGATATCGTCCATGATGCGTTGGGCCAAAGCTACATGCTTCTTGAATAGCTCAAAGTCAAAGTAGGCGTCCGGCTTGAACGGATTGACCACGTATGAGTAAAGGTTGATGGCGAGCAGACGGCAGGAGTCGTACGGGCACAGTGGAATTTCGCCGCATGGATTGGTGGATACGGTACGGTAGCCCAGGTCTGCATAGCAGTCGGGCACGGATTCCTTTAATATGGTATCCCAGAACAATACACCGGGTTCTGCCGATTTCCATGCATTGTGCACAATCTTTTTCCATAATGCGGATGCGTCAATGTCTTTTTGAAATGCCGGCTCTGTGGCGTCAATCGGATATTGCTGTGTATATGGTTTGCCTTCGATGGCGGCCTGCATGAAGTCGTCGGTCAGTTTTACGGAAACGTTGGCTCCGGTCACTTTGCCCTCAGTCATCTTGGCATCGATGAAGGCTTCCGAGTCGGGGTGTTTGATGGATACGCTGAGCATCAGTGCGCCGCGGCGTCCATCTTGAGCTACTTCGCGTGTAGAGTTTGAATAGCGTTCCATGAAGGGAACCAAGCCGGTGGAGGTCAGTGCCGAGTTCTTTACCGGTGAACCTTTCGGACGGATATGGGATAAGTCGTGTCCCACGCCGCCACGGCGTTTCATCAGCTGTACTTGTTCTTCGTCTATCTTGAAGATGGCACCATAAGAATCCGCTTCGCCGTCCACACCGATAACAAAGCAGTTGGACAGAGAGGCTACCTGATAGTTGTTCCCGATTCCGGTCATCGGGCTTCCTTGCGGAACAATGTACTTGAAGTGGTCGAGCAAGCCGAAAAGTTCCTCTGAACTTAATGGATTGGGGTACTTGGCCTCAATGCGGGCTACCTCATTGGCTATCCGCCAATGCATGTCTTCCGGAGACTTTTCGTAAATATTTCCGAAAGAATCTTTGACTGCATATTTGTTTACCCAAACTCTGGCAGCCAACTCGTCGCCTTGGAAGTATTTTAAAGATTCTCCGTAGGCTTCGTCATAAGAATAATTTTTCTTTTCCACAATGTTGTATCTCTTAGGATTAGTTACAAATAAGTAAAGTTGTAGAAGTTGTACTTATCGTTAACAAATGTATTTGCAAAGCTATGAATGTTTTTCAACTTGGCAAAATTAAAATGAATGTTTTTATTAACCGATATATAGTTTTCTATTGATTGCTATTAATTTATTGGTTTATAATGTTTTAATGATTTGAGTAAACGAATAAGTTTTCCAAAATGGAATTTATTAACAACTTGTTGGGCTGAAAGGTTCTCGGTTTAGTCGAACATAAGGTTACTTTTATCTGCTCGTAGAGATAATAATTGTTCATTTCTTGTTGAAAAGATGTATTTTATTCCGGATATATGATGATAAAAAAAGTGTGAACTCTTGAATGAATTGTTCGTGGATTACATTATCTTTGCAAAAAAAGAAAGAATGGAAAGCTTGAAACAAAGGAGAACAATCCGAAAATACCAGCAGAAGGATATTTCTGCTGATTTGTTAAATGATTTGCTTGAAACCTCTTTCCGGGCTTCTACAGTCGGGAACATGCAGGTTTATAGTGTGATTGTGACGCGTGATGCAGAGCGTAAAGCCAAACTGGCGCCTGCACATTTCAATCAGCCGATGGTTCGGACGGCGCCGGTAGTGCTTACTTTCTGCATAGATTTGCGCCGCTTCAGCAAGTGGTGTGAGCAACGTAAGGCTGAGCCGGGATACAACAACTTTGAGTGGTTTGTGACGGGGGCTGTCGATACCTTGCTAGTGGCACAGACTTTTTGTGTGGCTGCCGAGGAGAAGGGGTTGGGCATTTGCTATCTGGGAACTACCACTTACAACCCTCAGATGATTGTCGAAGCGTTGGAGTTGCCGGAATTGGTGTTTCCCATCACGACAGTCACAGTGGGATGGCCTGCCGAACAGCCGGAACAAGTGGACCGTTTGCCGCTGGAGGCCATTGTACACGAAGAGGTTTATCATGATTATACTCCTCAGGACATTGACCGGTTGTATGCCTATAAAGAATCGCTTCCTGAGAACAAGCAGTTCATCTTGGAGAACAATAAGGAAACGCTGGCGCAGGTCTTTACAGATGTGCGTTATACGAAGAAAGACAGTGAGGCAATGTCGGAGAATCTTTGGAAGATAATGAAAAAGCAGGGATTTTGAAAATTAAGGATTAGGGATAAGGGGTTAAGCTAATGCATACTTAGCTGCATTTAATCCCTTATCCTTTATTCTTATCCTTTTTTCAGTGCGGCTTGAATCTCGTCGATTTCCGCACGGAATGATTTGTCCACCTCTTTCAGTTCTTTGATGGTTTTACATGCATGCAATACGGTGGCATGGTCTTTATGTCCAATTAGCGCACCGATTTTTGCAGTAGAGAAGTCTGTATGGTTTTTGGCTAAATACATGGCTATTTGTCGTGCTTGCACCACTTCCCGCTTTCTGGATTTTGTGTGGATGGTGGCAGTTTCCAATCCGAAGTGCTTGCATACGGTGTTGATGATTTCATCGACAGTCACTGCCTTGCTTTCGCTGTTCACTACCTTGCGGACGATACGTTGCGTCAGTTCCAGGTCTATTTCTTTATTGTATATGGTGGAATGCGCCATAATGGAAATGACGATGCCCTCCAGGTCACGTACACTGTCGCCCACGTTCTCTGCAATATAGTCAATCACTTCCTGGGGGAACTGCAGGCCGTCACGGTGTATCTTGTTGCGCAGAATGTTCTTGCGGAGTTCTACGGTAGGTTTCTCCAGCTCAGCCACCATTCCCCATTTAAAACGAGTAATCACACGCTCTTCCATGCCCTGCAGCAATACCGGTGCACGGTCGGAAGTGAGGATGAGCTGCTTGCCGTTCTGATGCAGATGGTTGAAGATATGGAAGAATGTATTCTGCGTTTTGGTCACGCCGGCAAATTCCTGAATATCATCAATGATTAGAATATCAATGGTCTGGTAGAAGTTGATGAAGTCGTTAGTCGTATTGTTACGTACGGAATCGGTGTATTGCACTTGGAATAGGTGTGCAGATACATACAATACCCTTTTCTCCGGGTATAGTTCCTTGATTTTGGTTCCGATAGCATTGGCAAGATGGGTTTTGCCTACACCTGATGCTCCGTATAGGAACAGCGGATTGAAGATTGTTTTAGCCGGATTGAGAGCGACAGCTTCTGCAACGCTGCGCGACAGCTTGTTGCTGTAACCTTCGATGAAGGTTTCAAAGTTGTATTCTGGATTAAGGTGCGGGTCAAGTTCGGGGACGGGAATCTGCGGAATCCTTTTGTCCATCACTTGTTTTTGCGGTATGATGGTACGCTGTGTAGACTCCAGGTCGACGGTTTTCCGCGAGCTCTTGTCCACCATTACGTTATACATCAATTTAGTTCCCTCACCAATGACCTTATAGAGAGTCTTGCGCAACAAATCAACAAATTTGTCCTCCAAAAACTCATAGAAGAACTGGCTGGGCACTTGTACGACCAGCGTTTTGTCTTCATATTTTAAAGGTATGATGGGAAGAAACCATGTTTTGTATGTCTGCTCCGGAACATTGTCTCTGATGATTTCAAGACAGCGGTTCCACAGCCCGACATGATCTATTTCACTCATAACGGCTATAAATACATTTATTAATTAAGCATAACTTCTACGATTGCAAAATTGGCAATCTTATTCGAGAAAAACAAATCCTTTTTTTCTTGCGTTTTTAGGGAAAGTAATAAGCTCTTTACTTTCAGCTACTTATCGGTTACTATGAGTATACTCCTTATATAAGGTGTGTTGCATTTATCTAATACTTTGTCATATAGTGGTTTATGTAGCTTTGCGTCTCTTGTTTTCTTTCTGTGCCCAGAGCAGGAAAAAGCCCTTTTTCGCTCCTTGTATAGAGCAAATGAGGGCTTTCCTTTTAATTCCTTTATAGACTTATTATTTAGACAAAATCTATATAACGTCCATCTTTTACTTATCTTTCTTGCCGAATAGGGAGAAATGGACGTATCGTTTCGGATGCGATTTCAAGTCTTCCAATAAACTTGCTGCGTTGGCAGTGGTGGCGTTCAGATTATTATATAGAGAAGGGTCGTTTAGCAAAAGTCCGACGGTATTGTCTTTCTGGTTCAATTTGTCTGTAATCATTTTTACATTGTTCAAAGTTGCGTCTACCTTTTGCATGGCGGCAGCATAATCTATCTCCTTTAAGTTGTTGGAAATGAGTGCAAAGTTGTCTCCAATGGTATTGAGCTTGCCGGTCAGTTGTGGAATATCATCCTTCATTAGAGTTTGCAACTGGCGGCTTGTGACGGCCATACTTGCTGTTAAATCTTGTACGTTATGCAAGGTTGCAGGGATGGCGGGGTCGGCTAGTATGACATTTAAGGATGCGAGGATGGAATCCAGCTTGGGCAGCATCTTCTCTACTTGCGGCATCATGGTGGCAACTTTTTCCATCATTCCGTTGTTCAGCACGCCGGGGATTGTGTCTCCAATCTGGTATTTCTCCCGTGGGTTATTGGCAAGCAGCAGGTTCATCTTTACGCCGCCAAGCATTTCGGCTGCCAGTTCTGCCGTACTTCCTTTGGGAATGCGCAGCTCTGGGTCAACATCTATTTCGGCAACGACTTTGCCCGGTTGGGTATAGTCGTAGTACAAGTCGCGGACAATACCCACGCGGAAGCCGTCGGCAAAGACCGGGCTGGATTTTGTCAGCCCATTGACATTCTGGAATTTCACGTAGAAATAGCTGGAGGGCTTGAACATATTTATCCCTTTCAGGTAGTTGATGCCGTATACCAATATGCAAAGTGCAGCTATGCCTGCTATTCCTATTCTAACTTCTTTTGTAATATACTTCATGATGTATCTTTTGTTATTTATTTCTGTTCTTTTTAAATTCGCTGATGGCTGTGTTGACGTTTATCTTTTCTCCATTCTTGAACGCAATGATGAATGCGTCCTTGAATTTGTCCGTAATGCTACGTTTGCTGCGCAGCACCTTGTTGTAATCGGGTGATGCGCCGTACGTATATTTGTAGATTCCGCCTTCTTTATAATAATCCACGTCTTTCAGTCCTTTCAGTCTTTTGTCATTCTTGGCCAGAGGACGTGAAGAAGTGAGTATCTGTATCTTAAACACGATGCCGCTCTGTTCTGTTTGGGAAACGGCTGCATTTTCTGACCTTTGCGGGCGTTGGGCAGCTTGGTTACTCTCCGCTTGAGGTGCATTTTTCTTTTCCGGTGTCGCTGTAGCTGCGTTGCCTTCTTCTTGAACGGGCTCGGGTACATCCTCCGGAAGAATGGTATTGCTGCTTCCGTTCAACCGGATTTCCTGCTCGCGCTTATAGGTGAGGAAAGCGCGGAAGATACCGTTGGCAAGTGAGGTGGTTCCTGCTTCAGTGTTCAGGTACCGTTCCTCTTCCGGTGTGGAGATGAATCCGAGTTCCACCAGTATGCTTGGCATGGCACTGGCCTTCAATACCAGAAAACCTGCCTGGTGCACGCCCCGATCTGTACGTTTGCAGGTTTGGCGGAAATGCTTTTGTACGAGGGAGGCGAGGTGCACACTCTGTGACATGTATTTGTCTTGCATGAATTCGAAGATGATGTAGGACTCTGCCGAGTTGGGATTGAAGCCGGCATACCGCGTCTTGTAGTCGCTTTCGTAGAGGATAACGGCATTTTCGCGCTTGGCTACTTCCAGATTGGCATCCGATTTTGCCAGACCCAGTGTCCAGGTGGAGGCTCCTTTGGCCGTCCGGTTTTTGGCCAGGGCATTGGTATGTATGGAGATGAACAAATCAGCTTTGGCGTTATTGGCAATTTCAGCGCGCCGGTCCAGGGGGATGAATATGTCCCGGTCCCGCGTATAGATAACTTTTACATCAGGGCAGTTCTTCTTGATTTGTTTGCCAAGTTTGAGTGCTACATTCAGGTTGATATTCTTCTCTTTGGAAATTTTTCCCACTGCACCCGGGTCGTGTCCACCGTGTCCGGGGTCTATAACGACAACAAAGTCTTTCGCTTCAGCGCTGCCACTGCAAAAGGGGGAGATAAGCAGCCCTAAGCATATACTTATATATAATATGTATCGTCTGTATAGTTTCATATAATTGTAGCAAAGACAATGCTTCCTTTTCGCTTGGCAAATGTAGTGGAAATTTATAGAAAACTAATGGATTATGTTCAGTTTTATTGTTCTTCTTCTCATTTTTAGTGTAATTAATGTCTGTGTTTGAGTAATTAGTGGCTCAATGTATTGATAATATGCGTAACTTTGCGGCAGATAATTAAAATAGCAAATCAAGTATGCTGGTTCGTTTTATAAAGAACTGGACGTTGCCTTTGGCAATGCTTGCCGGTACTTTGGGATATTTCTTTTTTGCAGACATTCCTTTTGTGGAGCCTGCCAAACCTTATGTGAATGGGTTAGTGGCTTTCCTGACTCCGCTTTTGATTTTTTCCCAACTTCTGCTCACTTTCTGCAAGGTGGAGGTGCATGAACTGAAACCCAAATCGTGGCATGGATGGTTACTGCTGTTCCAGACGGTTTCTTGCTTGATTGTTGCGGTATTGTTGGTGTGTTGCCCTATGGAGGAGGTCTACCGGGAAGTGTTTGAAGGTGCAATGGTCTGCCTCATTTGTCCCACTGCAACCGCTGCGGCTGTCATTACCGGTAAACTGGGTGGAAGCGCATCCAGCCTGACGACCTATACGTTGTTGTCCAATCTTCTGGCAGCTGTGGCTGTTCCTTTGGTTTTCCCGTTGGTGGAGCCTCATGCTGACATTACTTTTTTTGTTGCATTCCTGAAAATTCTGAGTAAAGTCTTTCCATTGCTGCTTTGTCCTTTCTTGCTGGCATGGTTTCTGCGTGCGTTTGTGCCGAAGGTGCATCATTTTCTGTTGGGTTTCCATGATGCAGCCTTCTATTTGTGGGCGGTAGCTCTTGCCATTGTCTCAGGGCAGACGGTACGTTCATTGGTCAATAGTGATGCACCGGTATTTGTTGAACTGCTGATAGCCCTGGCGGGACTGATAACCTGCTGTATACAATTCTATTTGGGAAAGAGAATCGGCGGTCATTATGGTGAGCGCATCAGTGGAGGGCAGGCGCTGGGGCAAAAGAATACGGTGCTTGCCATCTGGATGGCATATACTTATCTTAATCCGTTATCTTCCGTCGGTCCGGGATCGTATGTGCTGTGGCAGAATATAATCAATAGTTATCAGCTGTGGAAGAAAAGGAAAAATGAGACGGAATAACTGCTGAGTATTTTACATCTTATTTGCTTTATGGACATAGAGGGCGGTTGCAACAATTATCAGTACAAATGCCATAATGAGGAATATTATCCGGATAAGGCGATGTTTTGAAAATAGGTTGGCCATGCAGGCAGAAGCCACGCTGAAACGGGCTATTATAGAATCAATTGTGGCGTTTTCGAAAAAGACTGATGCAATACTCCATAGTGCAATAATGGTTAATATAGCATTGGCTGATAAACAAAGAATTTTATCAAGTGGCATTCTAAATACTTTTCTTGTTCTCATATATAGGACTCTATGTTTAACTCCTTTCATTCCTGCCTTTCGCTGAATCAGCCAAAGGATAGGGCAAAGATAAAAGAGAACTTCCTAACAGAATCAATATTGTCTTGGAATATTGTTAAATGATTGAATTTCTAAACCTATGTTTATTCTTTGCTGTCAAAACTCTGTTTGTGTCTGATGCGGCTCATGTGAATAGGGGTTATTTTCAAGTAAGACGCAATTTCTTTTAGGGGTACCATTTGTAGGATTTCTGGACATTTTTTAAGAAGTTGGAGATAGCGTTCTTCCGATGTAAATCTGAACAAATCCAAGTAACGTGAATACGACTGAAAAAATAATTGTTCGGCTGCAATACGGGCTATTCGTTGATTTTCTTTGTTCTCTTCAAATTCTTGTAGAAGTAATTCGGAAGAACAGATGTAGATTCTACATGGGGTTATTGCTTGTATATTCAATTCAGATTTTATGTCGTATAAACAATTGGGATAATCAGAGATAAATTCATTGGCAAAAGAAAAACCTACATTATATGTTTTGTTTTCAGTTTGGTTGATGCAGGTATATTTGATTACACCGGATACAATAAACCCGAAGAAAGAACCGACTTCTCCCTCTCGGAGGATAAATTCATTTCTTTTATAATACCGTAGTTCTCCGTTTCTTAAACACAGTTCCCTAAAAAAGTCAGTGTCTATATTGCCCATGTATGAATTAAAATCTGTCATTTACAACACATGTTTTTCGAAAGGTACAAAATTATTATTTTATTCCTGATTTTTTGTCATTGTTGGTAAGTTGGTTGTGGATTCTCTTATTATAATACTTTAAAAATTTAACTTCACCTACGTTTTTTAAAAGCTTTTGGTTTTCAATGAAGTTTTGTCCGTATTTTAGCCAACGTTTGGTAAATCTTTTGAATTTAGTACATGGGAAATCAGAACACTGGAAACAATGTGTTATTCTTTTTTCCAAGCAACATAAATGGAATGTTTTACATTTTTCACAGCGAGAACCATTCTGTTCTGCTCCTTTGCAGGGACTTTTTTCTCTTGTGTATATGGGACAACCACCACAAAAGACACCACAAGCAGGAATACGTCCGTTATACGATTTCATTCAGCCAGCCTTTTCGCCATCCAAAAATTGGTGAGATAAAGTTGGTTGGCTTTGCGTTTCTGTTCCACTTCTACTATATAGCCTCTTTTCTCAAAGAATGGACGGGCTGTCAGGCTTACTTCTGATGTAATTCGCATGATTCCTCTTGCGGTTGCATACCGTTCTATCTCATTTAGAAGTATGGTAGCAATGCCTTTACCTTGAAAATCTTTATGAATAAACATAGAATGCAAATATCCTTGGTGGGTAATGGATGAAAAGCCGACAATCTGTGACTGTTGATTGGTTGCCACAATAAAATAATGTGTCTTAATCATGTCTTTTATGTGGGAGAGGTCGTTTCCGCACGATGCCCAATCTGCCACTTCTGCTTCTGAATAGTCACGTTTGTTTATATGGAGGACTGTCTCTTGAAACAAACTCATAAGTTCAAGGGCATCAGACTGTTGGGCAATTCTAATTGTAAAATCTGTATTCATGTTTTTAAGTGCTAAAATGTATGCTTTTAGATGTTCCATGTTCTAACAGAAAGTCTTTCAATGTATTTATTGTGTTTGCAAAGATAATCTTTTCATTTCTAATTTATTGGTTTTGGAAACCAAGTTGTTGATTCTCTGCTTCGAATATAAAAAGTATGCGAATTTTTTATGAAGCATGGGAATCTGCTTTCAATCGCCAGCCAATGGCTGATGAATTTAACCGGGTAGATTTCTTGTCAATCGGTTTCAGACCTGCTTATAAGAACAATTTATAACAAAGTACTCCCAATAAAAGCAAGACTAAAGCACATGCTGCAAGAATCGTCTTTGCCCTGAATAGATGTTCTTTATCTGATAATTCCTTTTCAGTAGTATTTCTTCGGATTTCTTCTATTTCCTCAATGGTTACATCGGCTCTCTCAGGACCTTTCCTTTCTACAAGGTATTTGTAGTGCTCCCGCATCCGTCCTCTGCTCAACTTGCGGAGAGCACGGTTCTCTTTATCCCTTTGTAGCATGTCATTTATGCAGCCTAATGTTCCCATAAGCAGATTTTTATCATGTGTAAGCAAAATGGTTTGCTTGCACGTGTACTAAGATACGGCATTTATGTCGCTTTCGCAAGCGATTTTGTGTTTTTTGATATAAACTGATGTGACGATACGATTTTGATAGTTATGTTAACTCATTGTCTGCCAGAGAGTAATTTTGTCAACCCATTGTCATGCTTTTGGCAAACTTTTGCCATGCCTATGGCAAAGTCTTGCCAATAGGGTGGCAAAATCTTGCCAACTTGTCGGCAAGAAAGATACACACTGTTCCCTATACCTTTATTATAGTGTGATAGCGTGACAAGTGTTTTTCCTTTTTAACCTAAAATCCGCAAGCAATCTCAATGGCAATCTCAATTGCAGTAAAGAGCTTGAA